>OCTX012289248.1_pt1 | contig 108804 bp, 75 predicted proteins | sample 1539691 | NCBI WGS metagenome assembly OCTX01 (sample SAMN02144231, study PRJEB22623) | gut metagenome | biome: sheep rumen | host: Ovis aries | place: New Zealand
CGGCGGCGGTATCGGACAGTCCCGTATCTGCATGTTCTTCCTGCAGAGAGCGCACATCGGCGAGGTTCAGTCGTCCGTATGGCCGGAGGACGTGGTCGAGAAAGCGGCTGCACACGGTGTGAATCTTCTTTGATCGTTAATAAATCGAATAATACTGACAAATCATCAGTTAATGACGGCAAAAAGCCCTGCAGAAATGCGGGGCTTCTTTGTTTGCGGATAGAAAGGTAGGCAGGTGCTTTTCTATCGGAAAGAGATGGTGGCGCAGAACGGATAGAAATCAAAAAATCGATTTTCTATCGGTATGATTAAGCTGTTATAAACAGATAAGAAATCGAAAAGACAGATTCTATCGGTAAGTAATCCTGTATGAGGACGGATAGAAGTGCTTTTCCATGAAAAATTATCCGCTTCAATGTACTGCATTGTTCCGATAATTTTTCAGAATTCGAATTCCTATCGGTAAGAGGCAACCAAAGTGAACCGATAAAACTTCAAAAAACGAAGAATTATGGGAAAAAGTTTACAAAACTACTCATATAAAATATAGCCAGGCGCGGGGCGGGTTCGTAGAATAGAGAAAACCAATCAAAAGAATGGAGTTGAGCGAATGAAGCTTCAGGACGAACTGCTCATAAGGAAGGCCTCTCTGGAAAAAGCACTTCTAGCGGCGAAAAAAGTGCTTGATCATGCTCCGGAGGGGAAGCTTCGGATCTCGAGGAAGAAGACCGGGGTCCAGTTTTATCATGTGAAGAATCCAAAGGATACGCACGGAAGGTATATCCGAAAGGAGCAGATCGACCTGGTGAAGAGGTTAGCGGCAAAAAGCTATGCTTCAAGACTGAAGCGGCGCGCGACAAGAGAACTTCGCGTGCTGAACGAGTACTTGACGATTATTTCCGATAAGAGCGCAGACACGGTCTTTGACGAGATAGGAGAGACGCGCAGGAACCTGGTAACTCCGATCCTTCTATCCGAAAGCCGGCGGGCAGAAATATGGGAGAACGAAGAATTTGTATCGAATTCATTTCATCCGGAGGAAAAGAAATACGAGACACATCGCGGAGAACTGGTGCGCTCTAAATCAGAGCTTCTGATCGCGAATATGTATGCGGAACTTGGAATACCATACCGCTATGAAAACGAATTGATTTTGAAGGACGGCGGAAGAATGTTCCCGGATTTTACGTTATTTGATACAAGACGGAGAAAACTCATATATCACGAGCATTTTGGAATGATGGACGACGCTGTCTATTGGGAAAATGCTATACGTAAAATAGAACGATATCAGAAGAATGGTATATTTCTCGGAATCAATCTGATCGTGACCTTTGAAGGCAGGAACACATCATTAAATGTGCGCGAATTGAGCCGATCAATTCTTTCTCTGATCTGATCCGTCCAATACGGAGAAAGGAAAAGATCAGAAGGAGTTGGCGATTCTGATGATGATAATGATGCCGAGCTGAGCGAGGCAGTAGAACATCAGATAGCTTGCTGCCAGCATGTTGAAAGCGGCATTGTCGGTGAGCATCAGGTCCTGCTTGAGAGAGACGAAGTGTGTGATGCCCATGATGACCAGCGCAACGAATATTAATGTAAAAGCACCCTGCGTGCCGAGAAGTACAGAGAAGAAGATCAGGACGTCAGCAAAGCACAGATAGATGGATGACATTGTAACGGTGTCCAGCGCCCGGAGGTACGAGAGTCTCCTGTTGGCGAACCGGGATGTTACGAAGAAGCACATCGCCAGAAGAAGAACGCTGAACCAAAGGATCACGGAGATAGTGCCGAAAGCGATGAACGGATGAGCGGAGAAGAGGTCCGTCTTGCCGAAAAGAAGCGAGATCAGCATCCCGAGGAAAGGAGAATTAGTCCGGTTCGTAAAGAGTACCATCAGTGAAGTAAACGTCGCGAAGATACTGTTGATGATCAGGACCTTCGGGACAGACACCTTCTGCGGACGATTCTGGATCGTGCTTACCGGGTGCCAGATATAGTTCATGACCGGGCGCATCACCTTCGAGATCGACGGGAACTTCGTCCGGACCTGATCGATGAATCTCGCAAAAGAAAACTTACCGTCAGATGTGCCTGCGCCGGAAGAGGCAGACCCGGCATGATTCCATACCTGTTTCGTCTTTTTCGATGCTTTTTTACTGTAGTGTGAAGGATCTGCGCTACAGGACGAATAGTCCGGCGCGGCGGAAGAATGGGTGGAATCGGAAGAATATCCGGAAGCGGACCCTGCGTCATATGTTCCGGCTGTTGAAGTATGAGTGGCGGAATCGGGAGATGCGCTGGCGGAAGATCCGGAAGATCCGGAAGTTACGGCGGTGCTGCCGGCAGATGAAGACGTGCCGCGGCAGGAACATCTCTGCCCGGGTGCGAGTTCTCTTCCGCAATAGAAACAGGTTTTTGCCATAAGCTCCCTCTACGATCTCTTCAGATCAAGATATTCTGAGGTTATCTACCGCCTGTTTACAGGCGTTTCGACTACACATGACCCCACTAGTAATGTATAATACGGGAAGAATGTTATCATTTTATGTCGAAACGTGACTTATTTGACAAATTTCATACATGATTCGACTGAAAGGGCGGAAAATTGGGCCAGGAGAGTGCGTCCCTAAAGAAAACAAATCACTCGGGTAATGCGAAGGAACAGCCGGAGTATGGCTGCGTCCCGAGCCGTTTCTGGTATTCGTTCTTCGGAGCGGTCATCGCGGGCGGCGTCCTCAAGCGGGTCTTCGGCATGAAGCTGAAGACGGATAAGAAGATCAGAGACCTTCCCGGCCCGCTGGTCATCGTCGGCAATCACCCGTCATTTATTGACCCGGCGGTCATGGGGATCGCGCTGAAAGGCCGCCCGATCAACTTCGTCGCGGGTGAATTTCTCTTTAGAAAAAAGATCTTCGGACACATCATCACGAAGGGCGGGTGCATCCCGAAGGCACAGTTCCGCAATGACCTCAGGACGGTCCGCGCGATGATGCGCGTACTCGGAAGAGGCGGAGTTCTGGGCATTTTCCCGGAGGGGACACGCTTTACGGACGGTCACTCGATCGGCTTTGAAAACGGACTGGCATCGATCATCAAGAAGACAGGTGCCGGGGTCGTGATCTTCCGCTCGCACGGCGCGTATATGACCTGGCCGAGGTGGAGCGAGAGCTCCTGGAGAAGAGGCCGCATCACGGCGGAGTTTACTGAGGTGCTTCCGGCGGAGAAGGTGCAGGAGATGAGCGTGGATGAGATCCATGATTTCATGCGAAAAGCACTGGTCTATAACGAGTACGAGTATTTCTCCGATCATCCGCAGGTCTTTAAGTCCAGGGCTCCGGCATCGGGGATCCAGAATATCGCGAATATCTGCCCGCGCTGCAGAAAACTGAATACGACGCATGTCGAGGACGGAAAGGGAGATAAATCTCTTCCGAAAGAACATAGAAGAAAGAAGAATCTGATCGTGTGCAGTGCCTGCGGGAACAGAGTCATCATGAACCAAAGAGGCTTCTTCGAGCCGGCCGGGCCGGAGGATAAGAGCTTTCCCGATCTTCACGAGTGGGCGGAGTGGGAGAAGACGATCTACGAAGAGGAAGTGGCAAAAGACGGTTTCTGCCTAACAGAGAAAGTCGAGCTCTTTAAGCTCTGTAACGGGCATGATCATGCGAAAGTTGGAGAAGGCGTACTCACAGTCAAAGACGGCGTGATCACCTATGAGGGGACCGAGTGCCCGCCGGAATCAGGCATCGTGTATAAGAAAGGAAAGCCCGATCCGAAATACCGGGATCGCGATATTCCCAGAGATGCAAAGCCAGTAACGAAGACGTACCAGGCTTCCGGCATGAAGGGGATGCTGATGGACTATGGCAAATTCATGGAGCTTTTTGATCCGAGGGAAGGCGCGTACCGCTATGTTCCGGAGAACCGCCAGCGCCTCTTCGAGATCCAGAGCGTCATCATGGCGATGAAAGATCGAAAATGTGATCATAGATGAGGTCGATATTCTCATCCGAGTACTCGATCTCCGAAGAAAACATGCGGCACAGCTCGATCTGCTCTTCTTTGGTAAAAGCACCTGTCTCTTTCCATCTGCAAGCGCCTAAGTAGCGGATGATCCTCATGGAGAGTACGGCGAATCCGATGCATAGAAGAGCTTCGTCTTCCATCGGGTCCTCGCCGAGATGGCGGTAGATCAGGTACCACAGGAGATTCTCATATTCGAAAGCGCGGCCTTCTTTCTCCATAAATGTTTTAAATGCATCGAGATCATCGCTGGAAATCTCTGAATCTTTCAGTTTTGTCAGTTCGATACCCCATGCGGGATCAAGCTGTTCCAGACTTCTGAGAAATGCGCCCCAGTGGGCGTAGTCAGAAGGCTCCGACGGGATAACCGGTGAAACGGCGGAATCAGAGAAGAGAGAAAAAATATTGTCGATCCGGGCATCGAGGGCCACGGTGCGGTCCTGAAGAAGAGAGAAGATCTTTGATCTTAGGTCATCACTTTCAGAAAGTCCGATCAGGCGGATCGGATCGCTGTGGGTAAGCAGCATACGGGCGGCCTCTTCACAGCAAAGCCCATATCCCATCTCCATATGATCTGAAAAGTCTTTATAGAACCGCGGATGCTCGGTGCAGATCTCACTGAGAGACTCTTCGCCCAGATTTAAGATCAGGTCACAGAGGTTATCGGAATTCAGAAAAGGACAGCGTTCGTTCTCGGCCATGATGAAGTGGGCCTGAGGTTCGTCAGCCTCGGAAGGCGGGCAGATGCAGGCCCGAAGCTTCTCCCCGACAGGACCGGTCACGGTCTTGTACTTCTCATATGTGTCGTCATCGATGTCGATCTCCCAGCCAACGCAGCAGCTGTGGCGGCACTCCCCCGCTATACACTGAAATCCTATCGAATAATCGGGCATGACGATGCCCTGTACTTCATTATCCATGTTCATTCCTCCTGAGAAGAAATGTACTGCGAATACAAGTGCTTTTCAAGATGAGGGAAAAAGATCTGGAAGAATTTGCAACAGATCCGGTTTTTGCCTCGTCTATTACTCGAAGGCGAAATGAAGAAAAAGCCATTTTCAAATACGTATTGGAAAAAGAAAAACGTGAAAACGAGGAGATTATAAAAAATGAAAAAGATGAACGGGAAAACGATCGCAGCAATTCTTATGGCAGGTGTCCTTCTGATCGGTGCCAGCGGATGCAGCAAAAAAGTAACAGCGAATGGCGAAAGTGAGAAAACAGAAGCCACGACTACGGCGGGTCAGCAGGATCCGGCAAAGAAGACAGCAGATCTTTTCGGAAATCCGGATAAAGAGAATGCATCCGGGCATGGAGTGATGCGCTCCCTGGATGCAAAGGATCCGGTGATCGAGGATCTCAGAAGCGCTTACTCGGAGATCAACTGGAAGATGTACAGCAAGATCGTTTCGGGCTCTGAGCTCACGGTCGAAGCAATGATCAGTGATAAGTATGACATGGATGCCCCGTCCAAGATCACGATGTATGTATTTGCGCATAATGACGATTATGCATGGAACAAAGAAGATGCATTTGCGAAGATGGAAGGCGCGCCCTGCCGTCCGATCGTCGATCAGGAATATAACACGATCCATACTTACTGGATCCAGGGCAATCTCCCGAAGGATATGCCGACCGGAACATATACGATGGTCTTTGTCCTCCCGGATGGAACGGTCGATTCCGTGAAGGACTTCGAACTGGTACAGCCGAGCGAGGCACCTGCTCCGGAGGAAGTCGGCTGATCGTCAGAAGATCCGGGAGCGCCGCCGGATAGTATCCCGGTTCGGGAGAGCGGCGAAACTCCATTTATACAGGCAACTGTCGAAAGAAAGGAAATCTTTCAGGGTATAAAAGAAAAAAGCGGCGGCCTCTACCCCTCCTTAAGGCCCCGCTTTTTTTATATATTAAATTGAATCCCTATAAAATCAGCAGTATAATGATAGGGCTTGAACAACAAGTAATTTTCTTAAGGAGTGTGAACATTATGGCAATGGTTCAGAAGAAAAATGTCGAAGATTTAAACGTTTCCGGCAAAAGAGTAATCGTTCGTGTGGACTTCAACGTACCGCTCGACAAGAAGACAGGTGAAATTACAGACGATAAGAGAATCAAGGGTGCTCTCCCGACGATCAAGTATCTCGTAGATAACGGTGCAAAGGTTATCCTCGTTTCCCACCTCGGCCGCCCGAAGAATGGACCGGAGCCGGCATTCTCCATGAAGCCAGCTGCTGACCGCCTCGCTGAGCTCATCGGTAAGCCTGTAACACTGGCTGCTGACGTTATCGGCGAAGATGCTAAGGCGAAGGCTGCTGCTCTGAAGGACGGCGAGATCCTGATGCTCGAGAACGTCCGTTTCCACAAAGAAGAAACAAAGAATGATCCGAAGTTCGCTGCTGAGCTCGCTTCCATGGCTGACCTTTATGTCAACGATGCTTTCGGTACAGCTCACCGTGCACACGCTTCCACAGCAGGTCTTGCTAACTTCCTGCCGTCTGCTTCCGGTTACCTCATCGAGAAGGAGATCAAGTTCATCGGCGGTGCCCTCGCAAATCCGGAGCGTCCGTTCGTTGCTATCCTCGGTGGTTCCAAGGTTTCCGATAAGATCGGCGTAATCGAGAACCTCATCGACAAGGCTGATACGATCATCATCGGTGGTGGTATGGCTTACACATTCGCAGCTGCTCAGGGCGGTTCCATCGGTAATTCCCTCTGTGAGCCGGATAAGTTCGATCTTGCAAAAGAACTCATCGCTAAGGCTGAGGCTAAGGGCGTTAAGCTCCTGACACCTGTTGATACAGTTGCTGCAGATGCATTTGATGCAAACGCTAATTCCCAGGTAGTAGATACCATGGCTATCCCGGATGGCTGGATGGGTCTGGATATCGGACCGAAGACCATCGAGATGTTCTCCGCTGAGATCAAGGCTGCTAAGACCGTTATCTGGAATGGTCCTGCAGGCGTATTCGAGTTCGAGAAGTTCGCAGTTGGTACAAAGGCTCTCGCTCAGGCGATCGCAGAGTCCTCTGCAATTTCCATCATCGGTGGTGGTGACTCCGCTGCTGCTGTTGAGAAGCTCGGCTATGCTGATAAGGTAACACACATCTCCACAGGTGGTGGTGCTTCCCTCGAGTTCATCGAAGGTAAGGTTCTCCCGGGTATTGACTGCCTCCAGGATAAGGAGATCGGCAGAACATTCGCAGCTGGTAACTGGAAGATGAACTGCGGTATCCCGGCGGATGCTGTTAAGCTCATCGAAGAACTGAAGCCGCTCGTTAAGGACGCTACAGCGAAGATCGCTCTCGGCGTTCCGGCTACTGCTCTTGCAGCTGCTGTTGAGGCTACAGCTTACACCAATATCAAGATCGCTGCTCAGAACTGCCACTTCGAAGAGAAGGGTGCTTTCACAGGCGAGATCTCCCCGCTGTGGCTGGCTAAGATGGGCGTTACATACTGCATCATCGGTCACTCCGAGCGTCGTGAGTACAACGCTGAGACAGACGAGACAGTTAACAAGAAGGCTCTGGCTCTTCTGAAGTACGGCGTTAAGCCGATCATTTGCTGCGGTGAGTCCCTGGCTCAGCGTGAAGCAGGCGAGACATTTGACTGGATCAAGGGTCAGATCGTTGGCGCTTTCAAGGATATCCCGGCTTCCAAGCTCTGCCAGATCACTATCGCTTACGAGCCGATCTGGGCTATCGGAACAGGTAAGACAGCTACAGATGAGCAGGCTGAGGAAGTTTGCAAGTTCATCCGTGGCGTCATCGCAGAGCTCTACTGCGAGAAGTGCGCTGAGGCGATCACCATCCAGTATGGCGGATCCTGCAACGCAGGTAATGCTGCAGGTCTCTTTGCTCAGGCTGACATCAACGGCGGTCTCGTCGGCGGTGCTTCCCTGAAGGCTCAGGACTTCTCCGTAATCTGCAACGCTGCTAAGTAATCCATCGCCATAAGGTATTACATAGTAAAGTAAAAAGAAGGGGCTGTTCGGAAGAACAGTTCCTTCTTTTTTGTGCTTTGAGAAGTTTACGTATCTGCTATAATAGTGGGTGATCAATAGTAAGTCCGCGAGGGCTTTTCTTCGGGAAAAGCACTCGCCCGGCAGCTGCCCTGCGATCTCTGCGGACTTAGGATTAAAGGAGTGTGAAATATGGGCTTCTGGGATATCATTTATTACTATGGTTATTTCATTGCGATCATCATGATGGTCATCAGCTTGATCATCAGTGCGAATTGCAAGCGTTCTTTCAGTAAATATGCGAAGGTCATGGCAAGAAACGGCCTGACCGGAGCGGATGCGGCGCAGCGCATCCTCTCTGCGTACGGTGTCCACGATGTGACGATCCAGCACATCAGCGGCGATCTTACCGACAACTACAATCCGAAGGATAAGACACTGAATCTATCTGACTCCGTATATGCGAGCTCGTCGATCGCCGCGATCGGCGTTGCCGCCCACGAGTGCGGACACGCGATCCAGCACAATGTCGGATTTGTACCGAATAAGATCCGCTCGGCGCTCGTTCCGGGTGCGAATATCGGATCCAGATTCGGACCGATCCTGGCGATCGTCGGTGTCATCCTGATGGGATACCTCGATTACTCGAATAATGCGGAAGCCGGAAGATCCGGCATCGGATACACGATCTTTTTCGTCGGTATCGCGATCTTCTCTCTGGCAGTGCTTTTCTATCTGGTGACACTTCCGGTAGAACTCGATGCATCGAGAAGAGCTCTGAAGATTCTGAAGAATGACGGCCTTCTCGCGGGAGAGGAACTGGCAGGCGCCAGATCCGTCCTGTCCGCCGCAGCGATGACCTATGTGGCAGCAGCTGCCTCCGCGATCATGACGCTCCTCCGCCTGATCTCCATGGCACACAGAAGAGATTAAGATACCTGATCATCCGGTCGGACCCCAAAGGTCCTTTCCCTAAAGAAACAGAATATAAAAGAACACCGCTCGCCGAATTTCCACCCTACGGAGATCCGGCGAGTTTTTTTGCCGAATTGCTGAAATGTTTACAAAACTACTCATATAAAATATTGTTTTCATTTTTCCTTCGAAAGTAATATACGCTCACACCGAAAAATACTTTCTTAAGGAGAACATGACATGACAAGAGCAGCAACACGTAAAAAGACTGACACCAGGCGATTTCTGGCGATTTTTCTCCTGGTTGCCTTTCTGGTTTTCCAGATCCCGTCCATGTGGATTTCCGGTGCCACGATGGCAGCGGAGCCGGTTCCGGAAAAGAACGGGAAGGTGTATCACGACAATGAGTATTTCGAATTATATCACCGGACCGGCGGAGAAGTGGCGCCGAAGATCCTGGAATACCTCTTCGCGGAGACGGTCACACCCGGGCAGACACGGCCGGTGTACTGCGTGATGGCGGGAGCGCCTACGCCCGAGACCGGATCGATCGTTCCTGCCGCGATGGATGACCCCGCGGCGGCCTCGCTTCTCGGGAAGATCCAGTACATCATCGATATGGAGGATGCGTCTTTTGAACTTCCGGACACCGTGAACAGCCATCCCCATATCCATTACTATGTAAAACAGATCCTGATCTGGCATCTGATCCATCTGTACAGGAGCTCCCTGGGATCTTCCGTGCAGACGTATTTTAAAGGCATCGATATCGATACGTTTATCGATGGAGAGGGAAGCGGACCTACTGCGAAGAAGATCCTATCCGAGGCGAAAAGGCTCTGGAAAATATACGATGCAGCAGGCCGCCCTTCGCTTTCCGGCGCTTACACGCCGAACTACAGAGCCGAGATCGGGGACATGTCGTCCAGTGCATTTGACCCGTCTTCCGGGAAATACCGGGCGACCTTCACGGTAAAAGTCAGAGAGACGAATAAAGGCACTACCGGCGGGACTTTCCGGTTCACGGAGATCTCCGGCGGCAGACTCTATATGCGCGGAAGTGACGGAAAATATACTATCCAGACGACCACGAGTGCGGTACTGCCGTCGGGAAGTGCTTTTGCCATCGAGGGAAGCTGGAAGGACATGGCTTCTGTGTCCTCGGGAAAAGCACTGAAGGTGCAGGCAAAGGCGGTCAGTAATACAGGGAACGAAGCCCCGCAGCGGATGTACGGATATTTCTTCGACTCATCCCTGACCGCGTCGGGGAAGACCCGCCAGACCTATGTCGGCTGGCACGAGAGCAGCTCAAAAAAGTTCAGCGGGACAGAGGGGACCTGGGAAACCCCGGTGGCGGGCGTGAACCTTAAAAAGGTCTCATCATTCGGTGATATTACCGTGCCGGAAAAGGGCGCGGAATTCGAGATCTTCCGCTCGGAGTACGGATCCTTCGAGAAGGCGAGAGCCGATGGCTTCGGATTTTACGGGATTTCAACGGAAGACGGCAAGATCCTCGATAAAGAGACGAGAAGGATCTTTTCCCTTCCGTCCGGCACGTATACGATCCGGCAGACCGTCGTTCCGGAGGGGACGAAGGCGATGACGCCAAACCCCGGCACATTTACGGTCGATGTAAAGAAGACGAAGAACGAAGCGGTCTTCGAAGATGAAATAAAAGCAGGTGCTTTTGCCATCGAAAAGAAGATCCGGACAGGATATGACGAGTATAAGGGAACGGACTTTAAGGATCTCGAGCCGGAGGCGGATGCGGTCTTCCAGGTCTGGAACACCGGTTACGATTCCTACGAAAAAGCACCTGCCGCCTACAGAGATCTTCTGACGACGGATGAAAGAGGCTATGCGAAGACAAAGGTCCTTCCGTACGGCGAGTACCGCGTGCACCAGATCGAATCGGAAGCGACGAAGTACACCCATGTCTGTGAAGATCAGGCGGTGAAGATCAGCGGATCTTCGGGTGGAACCGGATCGGAAGGTGAGCCGGAGACCACTCTCTCCCTTATTAACCGCAGATACGAGCTGAAGATCCAGATCCGGAAGGTCGATGAAAGGACGGGTGAGGTCATCCCGGCGGCCGGGGTGGAGTTTCAGATCAAAGATGAACGCGGAAATGTGCAGAAGGACTGGGACGGGAATGATGTCTTCGTGACCGGACCCGATGGCACATGCGACATGCGGAAACTGGGACTTCCGGTCGGGACGTACTACCTCTATGAGAAGAGCGCCCCCGCGGGATTTATCCTAGCGGAGGAGCCTGTCCCGATCGAGGTGAAAAAAGACGAGAGCTTCATCGGCGTGGGGCCGGATGGCGACATGAAGGCGGTCCCATTTGCCGATCAGGAAGTCCCGGTGACACTGGAACTTCTGAAGACCGGCGAGATGCTCACTTCCTCGGAGAAGACGGATACCGGCTATCAGGGCATGACAGGATACCGCTTCATCTACACGCAGCAGGCCCTGAAAGACGCAGTCTTCGAGCTTTACTGCAGCGAGGATGTGCTCGGCTTTGAAAGAGATATTTCACTTCTGGACCCGGCGGTCTATCCGGAGGGCGCGGTAAGAAGATCCGATGACGGAAAGACATTCGCACCATATAAGATGTTCGATAAGGACGGCGACGGAGTGAGAGAAACTCCTCTGAAGAAGGGTACGCTCCTGGGTACCTATACGACCGGCGCGGACGGGAAAATAGAGGTCAGCGGGCTATCTCTTAACGCGGATAGCGCTACTGCGGTATATGCATTTGTGGAGGTTTCCGCCCCGGAGGGCTTCGTGATCGACAGCTCGCCAATTGTTTTTGAGGCCCGGGATGATAGGGAGGACCGGACTTCTCCGGAAATACGGGTCAGCCAGACCATACGGAATGAACGGAAGAAAACAGAGATCGATCTTCAGAAAAAAGGCAGAGAGTATGTCTATGACGAAGGGTCTTCCGCTTTTATTACCGTGGAAAAAGAACTCGCAGGTGCCGTCTTCGGGATCTATGCCGGTGAGCCTGTACTGTCGGCATCCGGCGAAGTGCTGGCCGGGAAAAACGATCTGATCGAGGTCCTCATCTCAGACGAGAACGGACACTGCCGGGGGACCGTGGATTTCCCCGGGAACGGGACATTCTATGCCAGAGAACTGCAGGCGCCGGAAGGATTTGTCTTAAGTAATGAGATCTATGCCTGCCCGGTAATAGATCCGATCGTCAATGAGAGCAGGATGTCGGAGATCCGGATCGGAAAGGTCTGCGGCGACGGGACAAAGACGCCGATGGACGATGTCACCTTTGCACTGTGGATGAAAGGAGAAGAAGGGAAAGAAGATCTTCTGATCTCCGAAGGAAAGACGGATAAAGACGGGAAGCTGAGTTTCCTCGTCGGACCCGGCGAGTACTATCTGGTCGAGACATCGGTCGGCCACTGGACGAGCTTCATGGTGATGGACGAACCGGTCCCGGTCGTCTGCGGAAAGGAAGGAAAGGTGATGGAGTATCAGCTTGAAGATGGATTGACGAAGACGGTCGCGGAAAAACGATCCGCGACGAATGGAGGACTCCTCGGCAACTGCGGGATCTCCGTGAAGAATAAAGAGGGACAGGTCTTATCCTTCCTCTGGAACGAAGCGATGAGCGGATATGTGCTGAGCGAAGCGGGCGGAAAAGAAGCCACGACAGTGCTCCATACCTGTGATGATAAAGACAGTCCCGACCTCGGGAAAGTCTATATCTATGGTCTTCCGGCGGGTGACTATGAGATCTTCGAGGTCGAGGCGCCAAAAGGCTATAGAAACGACAGTGAGGTCATGCCGGTCACAGTAAGAAATGAAGCAGTCCTCGGAGTGACGAGGCTTTATGACACCATGAAGACCGGAGAAGAAGCACGGTATACCGGTTATGGCGCGGGCGGAATCTGCGGGATCACGGCAGTCGCACTCCTGGCAATCGGCTATATCGAGATCAGGGAAAAGTACAGAAGAAAGAAAAGAAAGTAAGGAAGCTATGATCTATCCGCCGGAAGCGAGGTGGCCGGTGATGACCAGACGGTGAGATCCGACGCCGATAGGCGTGCAGGTAATGAGGGTGATGCGGCAAGATCCGGGATCACCCTCTTTTTCCATCCCGATATACGCAGAGAGGGAAGAGGGTTCGATCGTTTCGATCGCATCCACGGTGTAAGTGAATGCCTGCCCCGCACGTTCAATGACAATAGAATCCCCAATGCTGACCTCGCCCAGACGGTTGAAGATCGATCCGTACCGCCGCATCCGGTGTCCGAAGATCACGAGATTTCCCGGCGCACCAGCTTCAGAAGATCCCGGCATACGGCCGGCACCATAGCGAAGCTCGACCTTCCCGGCACCATCCCACAGCGGAAACTCACACCCGATCGAAGGGATCGAGATCGTCCCATATGCGCGGAGCCGCCGGGAACTCCCATCTGAGGTATTGTGGCCATCAGAGGAACCCCCGCCGTCCGAGGAAGACCCGCCTTCTGCGTGGTCATCCTGCGCGAGTCCATCTGCCGCAGAGTTTCCGAATTCAGAGGAAGTATCATAAAGCTCCTCCCCCGCGACCGGCAGCACATCCGGATCCACAAACATTTCAGGGGATTCCCCGGACTCGGAACGGATTCTTCCGACCATATCTCTGACCGCATCTTCCCGGGCATCCTCGCGAAGCCGGAGATCCCTGCTTCTTCCCGCCTCGGACGAGAGATGGAGAAATACAGTGAAAAACCAGAAGAAAAGAATGAAGGCAAGTGCTTTTCGCGAGGAAGTCATAAGGCAGGTCTCCTTTTATTGTACGTTTGGTAAAGAATAGGACGGACCCCGGAGGAAAAACAATATTTTATATGAGTAGTTCCGTAAACGTTTTGAAAACTTCGATGATACTACCGGGTTGTTGACTTTACCTTCTGTTTAGAAGTAGAATTAGCAAGCCTGATTTACAGGCAAATAATATATAGGAGGAAATAATGATGTCCGAAGAAACGTACCAAAATGTATTTGATGTGTTGGAGGCACGTGGTTATGTAGCGCAGACCACACATCGTGAAGAAATCTACAATCTACTTAGCAAGCCGGGTGTCACCTTCTATATAGGCTTTGACCCGACCGCAGACAGCCTGCACGTAGGCCACTTCGTCCAGATGATGGTCATGAGCCACATGCAGAAGGCAGGACACCGTCCGATCGCTCTGATGGGCGGCGGTACCGGTATGATCGGTGACCCGACAGGAAGATCCGATATGCGTCAGATGCTGACACGTGAGACCATCGACCATAATGTCGAGTGCTTCAAGAAGCAGATGGGCAAAGTCGTTGATTTTTCCGATGGAAAAGCACTTATCGTCAACAATGGTGACTGGCTCCTGCCGCTGAACTACATCGAGTTCTTAAGAGATGTGGGACCGCACTTCTCCGTAAACCGCATGCTCACTTTCGAGTGCTACAAGCAGCGTCTGGAGAGAGGCCTGTCCTTCCTCGAGTTCAACTACATGCTGCTGCAGAGCTACGACTTCCTGTACCTGTACCAGAAATACAACTGCCAGCTGGAGCTCGGCGGTGACGACCAGTGGTCGAATATCCTGGGCGGCGTAGAGCTCATCCGCCGTAAGGAACAGGGCGAGGCTTTCGGTCTGACATTCACACTTCTTACCAACAGCGAAGGCAAGAAGATGGGTAAGACCGCAAAGGGTGCCGTATGGCTCGATCCGAACAAGACAACTCCTTTCGATTTCTACCAGTACTGGAGAAATGTCGAGGACGCAGATGTCATCAAGTGCTTAAAGCTCCTGACATTCGTATCTCTCGAGGAGATCGAAGAATACAGTAAGCTCACAGACGCGGCGATCAACGAAGCCAAGAAGAGACTGGCTTTTGAAGTTACCAAGATCGTTCACGGTGAAGAGACCGCGCTTGCCGTTAAGAAGCAGGCCGAGGATCTTTTCGAAAAGGGCGGACGTTCCGATGACATGGCAACAACAGCAATTGCTGCAGACCGCCTGTCCGGTGACGGACTGTCTCTTCTCGATCTTTTGGTTGAGACCAAGCTCACACCTTCCAAGGGTGAGGCAAGAAGAATGATCCAGCAGAAGGGTATCTACCTCAACGATGTTGCAGTTGAGGACGTTTACTACATGCTGACCGAGAAGGACTTCAATAACGGCGAAGCATTCCTTCGCAAGGGTAAGAAAGTACACCACCGTCTGACAATCGGCTGATCAGGATTAGGCTATGAAAACCTGTCGTTTTTGTTTGCACCAACAAGAGAACGGAGACCGCTGCGAAGCATGCGGTTCTCCGTTTTCTGCTGATAAACTGGATTTTTCGGAAGGCCTTCCGGAAGCTCCCGCAGAACGATCACCGGAAGAGCCGAAGAAGATCATGTACTCGGCCGCGGTAGCCGGAGAGACTGTCTATCTTAAGAGTAAGGGCGGCAATAAAAATATTACTTCCGGCGCCGGAATTGCAGCACATGCTGCGCCAACTGCACCTGCAGCTCCTGCTGCTCCGACGGCACCTGCCCCGCAGATGCAGAGTTATACACCACCGGCCGCCCCGGTATATGTTTCTGCAAATCAATCGGCAGATGCTTCTAAATACAGCGGCCTTTCGACGCACAGTCTGGTGACATTTATTATCAGTTGTGCAGGACTCTTGTGTCTCTGCGGGATGAGCATCCCGTCACTGGTCATGTCCCTGATTGCATTTCTTAATCTCCAGTCTGTGAAGTCAGGAACCGCGAACGGTAATGTGGAAGGACTGGCAAGACGGGCGAAAGTCCTGACGATAATCTCGGATGTGTGGCTTATACTGTCTGCATGTTTCCTGTTTATAGCAATTCTTCTATCCTGATCTCCCGGAGTAACGATTCCCTTGATTTTTGTCCGGAATGGGAAAGGCGCTTCAGCGCGTGCTTTCGGTTGAATATCCATATTTTTTGAGGTAAAATAACCATATATATGCGGTATTTGGTACACGCTATTTGTTTGAGAGAGAAGGAGAACTGGTATGAAGATTTTGAAGAGACTTACTGCCGTTATCTTGGTTGGAGCAATGGCTCTTTCCCTGACCGCCTGCGGTTCGGGCAAGAAAAAGGTTACAGCGAAAGAGTTTAAGAAGATCATGAAAGCTGCCGATTATGAGGTAGAAGAGAGTGAAGATGAAGATGCTGACGAGTGCTGGGAAGCATACTATACCGATGAGAATAACAGCGGCGTAGATATCGTTTATTACCTGTTCGACAGCAAGGGTGACGCAAAGGCCTGCTTCAATCAGTCTTATGAAGACCTCAAGGACGAGTACGATGATGAGCTCTTCGATGGCGATATCGAGAAGAAGAGCTGGTACTTCACCGCGGACGGTGAGTTTGATAAGGATTCCGAGATCATCGGAGGAAATATGGCCGGTCAGTGGTATATCACCTGCATCGTAGCGGAAGAGACACTTCTCGTCTGCTATGCGACACCGGACAAAGCAGCGAAGAAGAACCTCAAGAATGTTCTTTCCGACCTCGGATACGAGCTTGACTGATAAGTTATAAGAAAAGTAAATGTTCCGGAAAGCCTGCTCCTCTACAGGGGCAGGCTTTTTTGCCGGGGAAAAGTGCTTTTGCCATGAATTTAAAATTCTTTGTTTACAAAGAAAAAATCAGGTGCTATACTTAATTGCCCGACAAAACGGGGTTTCTTTTTGTGCGCCGTTTTCTCGAGACACTACAATTATGAAAGGAGATGTATTGATGCCTACGTTCAACCAACTGGTTAAGTCCGGTAGAACTTCGAAGATCTACAAGTCTTCCTCTAAAGCTCTTCAGTCCGGACTGAATACCTTGCGCAAGCAGGAAACAGACGTTTCTTCCCCGCAAAAGCGTGGTGTTTGCACTGTTGTTAAGACCGTAACTCCTAAGAAGCCGAACTCTGCTTTGAGAAAGGTTGCAAGAGTACGTCTTACGAATGGCTACGAAGTAACTGCATATATTCCGGGAATCGGACACAATCTGCAGGAGCACTCCGTTGTTCTGATCCGTGGCGGACGTGTTAAGGACCTTCCTGGTGTCCGTTATCACATCGTTCGCGGTACTCTGGATACAGCCGGTGTTGCAAATCGTCAGCAGGGCCGTTCCAAGTACGGTGCGAAGAAGCCGAAGGCCGCTAAGGTAAAGAAGTAATTCTTTATTTCCTGCGGTTGGACAGAATAAGTTGTCAGTACACTGTCTATATAAGGGACATGCTACTGGCGCTGACACGGTCCAAAAGAACTAATTTTTTTACGTGAGTACCTATGGTTTCAGTACTAGACTGAATATCATGAAAAGGAGGGAAGACTAGTGCCAAGAAAAGGCAATGTCCCAGTTAGAGAAGTGCTCCCGGATCCGCTTTACAATGATGTAAAGGTCAGTAAGCTGATCAACAACATCATGCTCGACGGTAAGAAGGGTGTTGCACAGAAAATTTGCTACGACGCTTTTGACTTGATCAAAGAGCGCACAGGCAAGGAGCCGATGGAAGTTTTCAATGCGGCTCTTGAGAACGTTATGCCTATGTTGGAAGTTAAGGCCAGACGTGTTGGTGGTGCAAACTACCAGGTCCCGATGGAAGTACGTCCGGCTCGCCGTCAGACACTTGGTCTGCGTTGGCTCGTAAAGTATGCCCGTGAGAGATCCGAGCGTACCATGAGCGATCGTCTGGCCAATGAGCTGATCGATGCTTCGAACAGCACAGGCGGTGCATTTAAGAAGAAAGAAGAAATGCACAAGATGGCAGAAGCTAACAGAGCTTTTGCACATTACAGATGGTAAGTTGATGAAGGAGCAATTGACACGATGAACAAGAGAGAGTATTCACTCGAAAACACAAGAAATATCGGTATCATGGCTCACATCGACGCTGGTAAAACAACGACTACCGAAAGAATCCTCTACTACACGGGTATCAACCGTAAGATGGGTGAGGTTCATGAAGGTGCCGCTACCATGGACTGGATGGTTCAGGAGCAGGAGCGTGGTATCACGATCACATCTGCTGCTACAACAGCTCCGTGGAAGGGTCACCGTATCAACATCATCGACACTCCCGGTCACGTTGACTTCACAGTAGAAGTTGAGCGTTCCCTGCGTGTTCTCGACGGTGCGGTTACAGTTATGTCCGCCCGTGGTGGTGTAGAACCTCAGACTGAAACAGTTTGGAGACAGGCTGAGCATTACGGCGTTCCGCGTATGGTATACGTCAACAAGATGGATATCCTGGGTGCGGATTTCTTCCACGTAATCGACATGATCAAAGACCGTCTGAAGAGCAACGCGGTTGCTATTCAGATCCCGATCGGTAAGGAAGACAGCTTCGAAGGTATTATCGACCTGATGACTCTCCGTGCCGAGGTCTACACAAGTGAAGACGGTATGCAGTATGAGGACCGTGAGGTTCCGGCTGATATGGTCGAGTTCGTAAACCAGAAGCGTGAGGAAATGGTTGAGGCGATCGCTGAGACCGACGAAGAGCTCACCATGAAGTTCTTAGAGGGAGAAGAGATCTCCATCGACGAACTGAAGGCTGCTCTGCGTAAGGCTACATGCTCCTGTAAGATGATCCCGGTCATCTGCGGTACATCTCTTAGAAATAAGGGCGTACAGATGATGCTCGATGCAATCGTTGACTACATGCCGTCCCCGCTGGATATTCCGGCAATCAAGGGTGTTAACCCTGAAACAGAAGAGGAAGAAGAGCGTCCGGCTTCCGATGAGGGCCCGTTCGCTGCACTGGCGTTCAAGATCATGACTGACCCGTTCGTTGGTAAGCTTTGCTTCTTCCGCGTTTACTCCGGTGTACTGGAAGCAGGTTCTTATGTTTCCAATGCAACAAAGGGTAAGAAAGAGCGTATCGGACGTATCCTCCAGATGCACGCTAACGACAGAAAAGAGATCTCCGAAGTATTCTCCGGTGATATCGCTGCTGCAGTTGGTCTGAAGGACACAACAACAGGTGACACGCTCTGTGATGATGATCATCCGATCATCCTCGAGTCCATGGAGTTCCCGGAGCCGGTTATCGAAGTAGCTATCGAGCCGAAGTCCAGAGCTTCCCAGGAGAAGATGATCGTGGCTCTTCAGAAGCTTGCTGAAGAAGACCCGACATTCCGTACATTCACAAACCAGGAGACAGGACAAACGATCATCGCCGGTATGGGTGAGCTTCACCTCGACATTATCGTTGACCGTCTCTTCAGAGAGTTTAAGGTCGAGGCTAACGTAGGTGCCCCGCAGGTTTCCTACAAAGAGACCATCAGAAAGCCTGTCCGCGCAGAAGGACGTTTCGTACGTCAGTCCGGTGGTCACGGTCAGTATGGTCACTGTATCCTCGAGCTCGAGCCTCAGGAGCCTGGTAAGGGTTATGAATTCGTCAACGCAACAGTTGGTGGTTCTATCCCGAAGGAATTCATCGGTCCTATCGATGCAGGTGTACAGGAAGCTATGCAGAGCGGTGTTCTCGGCGGCTATCCGGTAGTTGACGTCAAGGTTACTGTCGTAGACGGTTCCTACCACGAAGTCGACTCTTCCGAAATGGCCTTCAAGATCGCAGGTTCCATGGGCTTCAAGGAAGGTATGAAGAAGGCAGATCCTGTTCTTCTCGAGCCTATCATGCGTGTTGACGTTGAAGTTCCGGATGATTACATGGGCGATGTTATCGGCGGCCTCAATGCCCGTCGTGGTGTCGTTAAGGGTATCGAAGGACTCAATGGTACACAGAAGATCCAGGCTGAAGTACCGCTTTCCAACATGTTCGGTTATGCAACAGCTCTCCGTTCTACAACACAGGGTCGTGGTACCTTCGTAATGCAGATCGGTCACTTCGCTGAAACACCGAAGAATATTATGGAAACTATCCTTAAGAAGTAATTCTTCAGGATTTAATGCTTCTGAGATAATTGCATCTTGCGATTATTTAAAAACATAGTAAAATAGATGTAACTGACGCTCGGAAGCGGAACAAAGTTTTAAATTATCAGCAATACGCTGAACAAGGAGGAAATTTTAAATGGCAAAGGCAAAATTTGAAAGAACTAAGCCGCACGTTAACATCGGTACCATTGGTCACGTTGACCACGGCAAGACTTCTCTTACTGCTGCTATCACGAAGGTTCTGTCCTTCCAGGGCAAGGCTCAGTATGAGGCTTACGGCGATATCGATAAGGCACCGGAAGAGAGAGCTCGTGGTATCACGATCAACACAGCTCACGTTGAGTATGAGACAGACGCTCGTCACTACGCTCACGTTGACTGCCCCGGTCACGCCGACTATATCAAGAACATGATCACAGGTGCTGCTCAGATGGACGGTGCTATCCTCGTAGTATCCGCTTCTGACGGACCGATGCCTCAGACACGTGAGCACATCCTGCTCGCTCGTCAGGTAGGTGTTCCTTACATCGTAGTATTCATGAACAAGTGCGATCAGGTTGACGACGAAGAGCTCCTCGAGCTCGTTGAGATGGACATCCGTGATCTTCTCAACCAGTATGAGTTCCCGGGCGACGAGACACCGATCATCCGCGGTTCTGCTCTGAAGGCTCTGGAGTCCACATCTACAGATGTTAACGCTCCTGAGTATGCTCCGATCCTTGAGCTCATGAAGGCTGTAGACGAGTTCATCGCTACACCTGCTCGTCCGACAGACCTCCCGTTCCTGATGCCTGTTGAGGACGTATTCACAATCACAGGTCGTGGTACAGTTGCTACCGGCCGTCTCGAGCGTGGTATCATCAAAGTTGGTGACGCTGCTGAGATCGTTGGTCTCCAGGATGAGCCGAAGGGCACAACAATCACTGGTGTTGAGATGTTCCACAAGCTCCTCGATCAGGCTGAGGCTGGTGATAACATCGGTGCTCTTCTCCGTGGTATCGACCGTAAGGAAGTTGAGCGTGGTCAGGTTCTGGCTAAGCCGGGTACAATCACACCTCACACAAAGTTCACAGGTCAAGTTTACGTTCTGACACACGACGAAGGTGGCCGTCATAAGCCTTTCTTCAATGGTTATCGTCCGCAGTTCTACTTCAGAACAACAGACGTTACCGGTGTTGCTCACCTTCCGGAAGGCACAGAGATGTGCATGCCTGGTGACCACGTAACCATCACTGTTGAGCTCATCACTCCTATCGCTATGGAGCAGGGCCTCAAGTTCGCTATCCGTGAGGGTGGCCGTACAGTTGGTGCTGGTACTGTTGCTACAATCATCGAGTAATTCGATCCTAAAGTAGATCAAACAAGCTATTTCAAAGAGCTTCGGGATTTCGATCCCGGAGCTCTTTTTTTGTGAAGGCGAGGAGAAAAGATCGTACGGCTCACTTCCGGCCTCGCTGCAACCGCAACTTCACGATATATTGTTGACAAAAAGTTTATAAATGCCAGCGCTTCTATGGTATAGAATGGTTGTATAGTTCGTAAAAACGGAGGACATGTGCCATGCCTGAATATATACTCGATTGGAATGAATACACTAAGACCGCGATCACCATCGCGGAGGAGGGCTCCGTCCTTCTGAAGAACGACCGGGAGGCGCTGCCGCTGAATAGCGGCGCGAAGGTCGCTGTTTTCGGGCGCATGCAGAATAATTACTATAAGAGCGGCACCGGATCCGGCGGTATGGTCAATGTCAAGCATGTCATATCGATTCTTGAGGGTCTCCGGGATGAAAAAGAGATCTCTCTGGACGAGGAACTGATCCGGACATATGAAGAATGGGAGAGCAAGAATCCCGTCGATCCGGGCATGGGATGGGGCAAAGAGAACTGGTCACAGCCGGAGATGCCTCTTTCCGATGATCTGGTAAAAGCAGCCGCAGAGCGTAACGACGCGGCGATCATCGTCATCGCCAGAACGGCCGGTGAAGATCGCGATAATACAGCGCAGAAGGGTTCTTTCTTCTTAAGTGATGGCGAAGAAGAAATGATTCAGAAAGTATGTAAGGCATTCCCCAAGACGATCGTTCTTCTGAATGTCGGAAACATTATCGACATGAGTTTTGTAGAGAAATATGATCCGGCAGCGGTCATGTATGTATGGCAGGCCGGCATGATCGGCGGTACAGCCGTCGCAAACCTCGTAACCGGAAAGGCGGTCCCCTCGGGAAGTCTTACCGATACTATTGCAAAAGCACTTCCCGACTATCCGTCATCTTCCAATTTCGGACAGGATGTTGCCAGAGATTTCTATGCGGAGGATATCTTCGTCGGATATCGGTATTTCAGTACATTTGCACCGGAGAAGGTACTCTATCCATTTGGCTTCGGTCTGTCTTATACGTCATTTGAGATCGGAACACCTGTCTTTTCTTCCGAAGGAACGGATGTGTCCGTGAAGGCAACCGTAAAGAATACCGGCGCCTGCCACGGCAAAAAGACCGTGATGCTCTTTGCAGAGGCTCCGTCTGACCGTTTCGCAATGCCGAAGAGAGTTCTGGTGGACTTCGCGAAGACTTCCGACCTTGCACCGGGAGAAGCGCAGGAACTTACGCTGAAAGCAGGAGCAAACCGCTACAGTGCTTTTGACGATGACGGACGGCTCATGGGCAAGACCGGCTGGGTACTCCCGAAGGGCACATATACATTCTATGTAGGAGAGAATGCAGCAGATGGTATCGCAGCCGGCTCGGTCGAGATCGCGGATGATACGATGGTCGAGGAACTCGAATCCGCATTTAAACCGGTAACAGCCTTCGATCGTCTGACCCTGGGCGGAAAATATGAACCGGCACCGCTTCGTACGATCAATCACCTCGACACAAGACTGGAGCGTCTCCCGAAGGAGATCGCCCAGACAGGGGATAAGGGCATCAAGCTCGCGGACGTGAAGAACGGGAAGAATACTCTCGAAGAGTTCATCGCGCAGATCCCGGATGAAGATCTGGCGCTGATCATCCGCGGTGAGGGGATGAGCAGCCCGAAGGTCACGACCGGTACTGCCGCGGCATATGGTGGTGTGTCCAAAGAACTGAAAGCCCTGGGGATCCCGACGATCTGCTGTGATGACGGTCCGTCCGGTATGCGTATCGACAGCGGGAAGAAAGCATTTGCGATTCCGAATGGAACCTGCCTGGCATGTTCTTTTAACGAGGAATTAAATGAGGAACTCTTTACGTGGTTTGGCATCGAGATGATCAGTAATGAAGTTGATGTGATTTTAGGACCTGGTATCAACATCCACAGACACCCCCTGAATGGCAGAAACTTCGAGTATTTCTCCGAGGATCCGCTTCTTACGGGCCGTATCGCCTCAGCACAGATCAAGGGACTCGAGAAGCATGGTGTTACTGCGACGATCAAGCATTTCTGCGCCAATAACAGAGAGACGAACCGCCGCTATATGGACTCCATCGTGTCAGAAAGAGCGCTCCGCGAAATCTATCTTAAGGGATTTGAGATCGCGATCAAAGAAGGAAAAGCAAGATCGGTCATGTCCGTGTATAACATGATCAACGGATGTTTCGGTACATCGAACTATGAGCTGAATACCATTATTCTTCACGACCAGTGGGGATACACGGGCCTTCTTATGACCGACTGGTGGGCATTTATCCAGGAGACATCCGGCAACCCCTTCAACCATGGAAACAGAGAACATTCGCTGATGGCCAGAGCACAGTGTGATGTCTATATGGTCTGCCCGCATGTCGAGCGTGAGGCGCTGGATGCGACGGATACATATGAAAATCTTAAAAGCGGAAGGACGGACCTGATCACTAGAGCGGAACTGCAGAGAAATGCGGCCAACATCCTCCGATTCGCGATGCATACACCGGCGATGGATGCTGTGATGGGAAATAAACCGACCGTCAGGCATATCGACTGCCCGTTTGCAGATGATACCATCGAGGCGAAAGTGGATGTTTACTTCGATATCGATAAAGATCCGGTCATTAAAATCGATGTAGATACTTCTGATGGAAAAGACTATGTCTTCGGCATTACGACAGACAAACATGGTCTGTATACATGTGAAGTGGTGGCTTCTTCAGAGCTTTCGCCTCTGGCGCAGCTGCCGGTCACAGCATATTATACGAGCATACCGATGCGTGTTATCACCTTTACCGGAACAGATGGTGAAGTGGTAACAAAGGAAACCGAGATCGGACTTCTAAACAAGCACTCGATCTTCCGGCTACACTTCGGCAAGCGTGGTCTGAAGCTTCACGAACTGCGGTTTACATTTAAAGCCGGCGTTGATGAAATCAAGTTCGAGGACATGTAAGAAAGGTTTGAATTACAAAATATAAATATTTTGTTAAAAGGAATTTAATATATATCATAAAGTCTTGACAACACCCCCCTGCCATATGTTAAAAAAACAGTATATTTATTGGCTATTTACTGGGGACATACGCATATTTGCAGTTTCATCTTTGGTAAATCACAAATTGTGAAGGGTGGCTAACATGAAAAAGACAATTAAGAAACTAGGTGTTCTGATCATCTCGGCGGTGATGCTGCTGGGTTTGGGCGGAACGATAATGGCCGATGAAAGCATGACCGGTGAAAGCGGCGTGATTGGTGAGTTTACACCTCCTGCTGGTGCCGAGGAAAAGAGTTCCAAAGTAGTTATCTATAAAGAGCTTACAGCGTATAATCCGGAAGATTGCACAGTGAACGCTCCGACGATCACTTTTAATTACACAGTAAGCTCCAGTAATGCTCTTGCAGGGAAGAACATCTATGATGCGAAATCCCATCATGAACCTGAAGTTAATGTGCATGTTCTGACAAAGCAGGGTGTAGGATCTCCGACGATCACCGGTACAGGCGAAGGCGTGATAGCACTTGTTCCTGGAACAAATACTTTGAAGGCATCCGAAAACGGTACAGCGAACAGATACCCTCTGACAGTTGACTTTTCCGGGATTAATTTTTTAACAGATGGTTCCGGAGCAGGTGTATATCGCTACCAGATCGATGAGACAACTACAGAAGCAGAGAAAATCGCTGCGGGCATTAAAGAAGGCGAAGTTGCAAATACTCTGTATATGGATGTCTATGTAGATGGTGAGGGAAAGATCTATGGTTATGTTCTTTTCACGAATAACGTTGACATTGATGCAAGAGAAGATGCTGATGCATCTGCTTCTACAGCTGCAGGCAAGACCGAAGGATTCGTCGGTACTGTAGCAGATCAGACAGCGTATTCTAGCGATACTTCTGTTGCTGATAAGTACTACACTTTCAATCTGGAAGTAACAAAGACAGTCGTGGGTGATAATTATACAAAGAATAATCATCATCAGTTCCCGTTCGAGATCACTCTGGACAATGCGACTGTTACTGCGAATGTTCTTCCGATCATGTCGGTTAGTGCAAACGCTACACAGGCAGCTCTTTCTGCAGGCGCTATCGGGACAGGTGCTTCCGCGACTACATGGACACCGACGATTGCGGACAGTGCTAAGGTTACATATGTAGGTATCCCGACAGGTACTACTGTTACAATCAAAGAGCAGAACGATGTTACCGGTGTAACGTATACGTCTGTGTCGACAAATGCAGATACTAATGCAGACTCGAAGGATATCTATACCGGTGAATGGTCGAATACAGCTACAGTAAACTGCAACGCTACTGCACTGACAAAAGCGGCAGAGAATCACACGTCCACAGCATCGACAGCAAAGCAGGTTATATTCACAAATACTCTGCAGCAGATCTCTCCTACCGGCATAATTGTCAGAAGTGCTCCGTACATCCTGCTTCTTGGAGCAGCTGTTGTACTGTTCGTACTGAGCCGCCGCTGGGCAAAAAAAGAAAGAGCATAAGATACGGTCTTTCAGGTGAGAAATCACGCATAGGATCTGTGTCGGGGTAATCGATGATCAAAGAGAAGCTAAAGCATATAACCGAAGAACTATCCAAGAACAAGGACGGCATCAGAAGATTTGTACGCAACAGCTTCATCATCATCATCAGTCTGTGGGTCATGTTCTCCTTCATTATCGGAACGGAGACCGTGAGCTCACACGATATGACCCCGGCAGTGAATATGGGTGACCGGATCGTATATTCCCGTGTCAATAAGGATCCTGTTGCACATGATGTCATCGTCTTTAAGAAAGACGGAAAGACATGCATATCCCGTGTAATTGCGATCCCAGGAGATGAAGTGGAAGTTACGGAGAACGGCGCAGTCAAGGTCAATGGAAATATCATCGTTGAAGAGAAGATCTACAGCCAGACCTTTCCATATACCGAATTTGTGAAATATCCGATCACTCTTGCATCTGACGAATACTTCGTCCTGGGCGATAACCGCATGACCGGTGTGGACAGCAGATACTACGGACCTGTCAAGAAAAAAGAGATCCTGGGTACGCTGATACTGGTCATCCGGCAGCATAGCTTTTAAAGGAAATAGAAGATGGCATTTTCAAAAACATTGAAAATTGCGAATATGGTCCTTTCCGCGGTGGCTACCGTCACCTCTGTATCGATCATGGCCTTTTCCGGCTATATGATCTACGAGAATACCTATCTGCAGAATCGGGCATTCAGTTCTGCGTCTATCCAGTATAAGCCCGATACTAAGGAGGATACGGTCTCCATCGATGAACTGATGTCCAATATTCCCGACGCGGTCGGCTGGATCACGATGGACAGTACGCACATCGATTATCCGATCGTCCAGGGGGAGGATGACCTTTTCTATGCCAGCCGTGACATCTACCAGCAGCCGTCTCTTACCGGTGCGATCTATCTGCAGGCAGCAAATGCGGGTGATTTTACCGAATCATATAACCTTCTTTACGGACATCACATGGATAATGGCGCGATGTTCGGAGATCTTACGAAATACCTCGATCCGGCTTTCTTTAACAGCCACCTCGCCGGAACGCTGGTGACTTCGAAAGAAGTCTTCGACATCGAAGTCATCTCCGTAGTTAAGACGGATGCTTACGAAACAGCCGTATATAGTACCACTTCCACGGACTGGAACAGCTATATTGCCACCATCTTAAATAACAGCAATATCAAAGTCGTAAACCAGAACAGTGCAGTCACTTCTGCAGATAGATTCCTCGTGCTCTCCACTTGTGAAGGTACAGCGACGGACGGAAGAATACTTCTAATCTGTAAACTGAATGATACACAGAAATCGGTAGATCCTGTGGTAACTCCGGAACCGGAAAAAGACAGTTCCGGCCGCGTGATCGTGAAGACCGGTGATGCCGGAAGGTTTGGATCGGGCTGGTCTCTGCTTAACCTCTGCTGCCTGATCCTGACGTTCATGACCGTGCTTCCGTACCTCATGGACATGCTGGATAAGAAAAAAGAAAAATCGATCAAAGGGGTCGTAGGTCCTCTGGTGAATATCGTTATGGTGATCATTGCGCTCTGGATCTTCATCACATATGAGAATATGAAGACCCCGATGATCCTTAAGGATAAATATACACCGTGGATGCTGATCATCCTCGGTATTGCACTCGTGGCGGAAGAATTTTTCGCCCGCCGCAAGAAGAAAGACGAAGAAGCAGGAGAAGAGACAGCCGATGTTTAAGAGATGGTCGAATAAGATAACAAGGCCCCTTATCTCTACGGTATTAGCCGCTTCTTTACTGCTGTCTGTTTTCCCTCTGGGACTTATCGATTCTCCGTTTCTCCGAACATCCAGAGCTGTTTCTGCTGCTCCTGACGATGATACATATACTCTGGAAAAAGCACTGACAGGCAGCGATGGCAAGAACTACCGCTTTACTGCTACATATACTTCTGATTCCGGGATCCCTGCGGATGCAGAGCTGATCGTCAAAGAGATCATTGAAGACGAGAAGATCGACGCGTACCTCGAAGACACACAGACCGCTCTTGAGAGCGATAAGATCGGATATGCCCGCTTCTTCGATATCTGCATCGCCAAGGATGGCGAAGAACTTCAGCCGGAAGACGGATCAAAAGTGAATATGCAGATTCTTCTCGAAGATGCAGGAGAAGACGATCTCAGCGTCGTACATTTTCCGGAAGATCCCGGAAACGGAAGCGTAGAAGTCGTCGAAAATACAACATCCAGTGAGAATACTGATACTGTCGTCGAATTCGATACGGAAGGATTCTCTGTATATGGTATCGTCAGTACGACGGTCTTTACTACGATCACGGCAAGTGACGGAAGAACATATAGAATCGAAGCTTCTTTTACAGATAAGAGCGGTATCCCTTCTGATGCAGAACTTAAGGTCTCTGAGATCAGTGAAGAGGAGTATGCGGATTATCTGACAAGTGCATCACAGGCTATCGGAGAAGATATCCATAGCGTGGTATATGGCAAGTTCTTCGACATCTCTCTTGAGAAAGCCGGTGTGAAGTACCAGCCTGTGGATGGTTCTACAGTCAAGGTTAAAGTGGATCTGATGGATACGCCGAAAGTGGAAGATGTAAAAGTCGTTCACTTCGAAGGCGATACAGCAGAAGAACTCACTGCTTCGACAAACGGCAGAAGCGTGAGATTTGAGACGGATGGTTTTTCCGTGTTCTCGTTCCTGGATTTCAGCTTAACGGACCGGATGGTAAATGCGACGATCGATAATGATGCATCGGATTCCGAAATGAAAACGGGAACCCTTTTCAGCAATGACGACATCGTTATCTCCGGCAGCATGCCATCCACCGGCATCATCGAAGCAAAGAGAGTAGATGTCTCTGTTAACGGGAAAGATGCGATCGTTGCATATGACATCAAGATCTATGCCAGCGAACTCATGAAGATTCTGGGCATCACATGGCAGCCGGGTGCCTCCGCTCTTTCGGTCCAGTTGAAGAGTGATGCGATCAAAGCACCTTCTGTGGATGTATATCACATGGAAGATACGAATAGTCCGGCTCAGCTGGTATCCGAAAACCTCGGTGCGAAAAACAGAACCGTTACCTTTGATGCCGCATCGTTCAGTGTATATGTCATCATTGAGCATGAAGGCGAAGCCGTCGAGACTCCGAGAGTAGCCTTCCACTACATTTCTCCCAACTATCAGGAGAATAATAACGAGGGCATATACTCTTATACCGCTCCAGGCTATGAATTCCTGAATAAGCATAACGAGTATCAGATCACCCAGATCTTAAAAGACGGGGAGACTCTCGAACAGATCGTCAACCCTCCGAACAAGACGGATAGTCTCGGCCAGGAAGTCAGCTTCTTCTACGGGTGGTACACCGTAGATGCTTCGGAGGATACCACCGAATACAACACCGGTGCACCTGCGTCCCCGTATTATAACGGAACCATCACATATACATGGATGGACCCGAAGAAGGTCCCTGAAAAAACCGCGATCAGTATTACACCTGTCGATGAGAATTCCAATGGCACGATCGAAGCAGGTGAGTCTGTGAACTGGTCGATCGGAGCCACCTCGGGTACTGCAGTTATCGATTCCGAGGGTACAGCGCATGTGTACATCGCTCCGGTTTATGAAGATTATCACTTCGTTAACTTCCATATGGGACACAAAGAAGCAAATGCAGGCCTTAGAAATAACCTTCTGACCCGCCGTCTGGTCGTATTCGGACAGAATTCATCCGCCGTCGTCCGTATCGGTGATGTGGAAGCGCCAAGTCCTGATCCGAGACACCAGATTTTTGCAGGATGGGAAACAGTTGACTTTACAGATCCTTCCACTCCGCAGACGGTGATCTATTATGAAACACTTGATATAGATGGAAACGAGAAGAATATCCTTCAGGATGGAACTACAACCACTCCTCAAGCAGACGGATACGGCTTCAAGATCAAATTAACTAAATCAGACTCTACTCCCTCGTCATTGGATCTGTATCCGGTGTTTGCAGAAGCCCGCTGGGTCAACTTCAACACGGGCCGTTCCGGTAATGGTGCGTCATATGTTGGTTCCCTATACCGTCTGACAAATGATGAGAATAAAGGAACTGCCTTTACCTCTTTCCCGACTTCCACACGCCCCGGCTATCTATTCGCAGGATGGTATCTGAGTCCGACAGACGGAACCGTGAATACCGCCGATCAGCTCACGGATGAAACCGGTGCTTTTGTAGCTTCGGCAAAGGGAAAGACCTACTATGGAAGCGATACAACGATCAGCACTGACCCGACAGCCGGTGAGAAACTCTTCGAGATCACCTCGGATGGAAGACTTCTGGTGTATAAGGCACTTGATTCGCTGACCGTCTATGCGAACTGGGTACCGGATACGGTCGACTACACGGTGGTTTACTGGCTGCAGAATGCCAATGATGATGACTACACGCTGATGTACTATAAGAGAATGACGGACATCGCAGGTCATCAGACAGCAGCTGCACCGATTGCCACCAGCGAATCTATATATACTGAAAATAATCTGAAATTCATGCATCTTAGTACAGATCAGGACAAAGCCACTGCGGGCGACCAGAACAATATTCAGCAGAAGGAGATCGCAGGCGATGGTTCTACGATTGTCAATGTGTACTATGACCGTGATGTTTATACGCTTCGGTTCGATATTGGTTTTGCAGCAAAGACCAGTAATAGCGGATCAACTACAACATATACGACCATGACGGCATCCGAGGCTGAGACGTATTCAGGAACCGTTTACGGTGTAGTCAATGGTAATTACGTACCACTCACCAGATACACGCTCTCTGATGGGACAGAAATCTTCGGCTATGTGGATAATTCTGCCAACAGTGGAACAATGTATGGAGCTGATGGCGGTGTATATTCTCCGGTGACAGCGAACACGACAAATACGACAACATATACGGCAGATTACAAGTACACACAGAATAACAACGCTACAACAAACCTGTTTGGATTAGTAAACGGGGAATATGTTCCGGTATATAGAATTCAGCGGCTTTATTCTCCTGATTATTTTACGAATGCTTCAAAAACCGATTATTATTGGACGGGAAACGGCTTTAGTAATGCTGTCACTATATATAATGTCAACGGAACGTATTACCGTACCAGAAGCGGGAGAATTGGTAACTACACTTATTCTAATGAAGTCATACCTTATTCCAGAGGCACGGACCAGACATATTACTATTATCTGGACGGAGGCGACAGATATACGGGGACGTCTCGTTATACCCGTGCTACAGATGGATCCACGGATGTAACAAATAATTCCAGTCTGAATACGACGGGAAGATACTATATAGATGATAATGGCGGAAAAGTGCCTGTTACAGCACATTCCTCCACAGTAACAACGTATACGATGAATGGTAATACATATACCGGTGATATTGTTGTGCCTTATTCCGGGAAGTATTATCAAATGACTACAATGAGCGGTACATGGCGGTACTTCGTATCAGGAACAACTGCACCCAATTATAGCGCAACCAGTAACTGGGATACATTCCTAACAGCTGACGCAAGAGATTTAGGAACCACTAATCCATTTGGGCCTGACGAGTACACCGGGACATATGAGGTTTCCGGAATCCGATATAATAACAACTCGTATGATGGTGTGATCTATTACTATGACATTACTGCGAAATATGGCGAGAATATCCTGAATCGATATCCGGGTTCCCAACCACCGAGAGTAAACGGAAATAACTCGTATCTCTTCGTAGGTTGGCTGGCACAGAGAGACTCTTACTATAATGCCAGACTTAACACGAGTATCAAGGGCTATTTCGAAACTGTTTCTGAGGATCTGATCCTTACCGGAGGTGCTATTCCGGGTTATAATACTAAAAACGAGAACGTCAGCCCCAATAATTACTCGGCAGTAACCGTTGATAAAGATAATAATACGAATTCTATAACCGGAGAATATGGTATTACTCAGGAGTTCCACTGCCGCTATACATCTCTTAACGGAGCAAAAAAGTATTTGTACCGTATCTATCTTTCAGATGTAGATAATATCAACGTTTATCCTGATGAACCGACTGAGAAATTTGTTATTACCGCCGGTTCCGGAAGTAATCCGGACATTCAGACTCCGCCGACTTACTATGGATATCATATGGTATCTAAGGTGCTTATTGATAGCAATGGAAATGAATTAGTACCGCGAAACGACAACTATAGTGAATATGAGATTCCGGAACTTAATCAGGCAGGTGTCGGTAACGGCATGATCATGGTCTTCCGGTTCCAGCCCAATGAACATAAATTAGCATTCAAGTACGGTTTCGGCGCAGATTCTTCTCTTATAAACACAGAATTTGCTGCTCCACAGAATATCAACTATGGGCAGTCTCTGGCAAATTCCGATACTTATACAGATGCTGCGATTGCTGCTACTCCGGCCGGATACAGTTTTAAAGGCTGGTATGAGAACTTTGACGGTGTTGGTAATCCGTTTAACTTTAACAGCACCATGCCGGATGGCGATATCGTACTTTACGCGGTATATGAGCCGGTACGTTACCGTGTCATCATTAACCCGAATGGTGCGGAGATCGACCATATTGACCATACTGGTGATTCTTACACAGGATCCTATAATGGAATACCATATAGCTTCGAACCATTCAACCGTGCGGCCAATGGGGAGCGTTCTGCTGACTCGGGATACAACAAATCCCAGTCCACATATATCAATGGCACATTTGGCAAGCTGATAGAAGAATATACTCTTCGAAGAAACCATGTGCCGATCGGGGATGCGGCAGCGACGTCATACAATGGCCGTCTGTACTACTACGTTAACTTCCAGTATAATTCCTCTGATGGTTCCGGCTTGCCGTCTGACCTTCGTAATGCGCTGTATGTGGATGTAACACCATCTACTCCGGGCGGAGAAATCGATGAGACCGAGCTTCGGGCACTGTACGATTTCTTCCACGAAGATACAGCGACGAACTTCGATTTGGCACCGGAATTGTTTCCGGGAATGACCGCACAGAATCTCAGCTATGATGCGTGGAAGAACCTTTATGTCCAGAAACAGTCTAACGGATCCAACCCTCAGCTTTTCCGTAAGTGCAACGAAAAAGAGAACTGGGTTTTCCTTGGCTGGTTTAAGGACGGAGAAAGCATGCCGTATAATTTCAGTACTCCGGTAAGCGGACCGTTCACTCTGACCGCCCGCTGGCGTCTGGATGGCGGTTATACTATCCAGTATACACCGGAGTATTGGCTGGATTCTGAGGACGGTAACCGTTATCTGATCAATGGTGCTATGGATTCCTGGACTGACCCGGATCCAAATGCAGCAACAGGAGTCTTCAGCTATACCGATGGTGCGCCGACAACGATTTATAAGCAGCCTACCGACCTTACCAAAAATGGAATTGCTGTCAATGACGAATCTGTCAACTTCCTGGGATGGCGTGTGGTGAGTATCACCAGTACGACAGTGAACGGGCAGACGATCCAGACCTATACTCCGCTGGAGGATGGTGTTCTCTATGACCCGGGTGATGATTACATTGTTAATGTACAGTTTGCCGACAGCAATAACATTATCCATATGCAGGCAGTATATGAGGAAACAGGTTCCTCTCTCCGCCGTCCGAATATTGCAAACCTGACTCTGGACGCAAACGGCGGCTATATGACAGACGGCGCAGGTAATGATATTTCTGAGGATAGAAATGTCATCTGGAGCGGTGTAGGCACGATCCTTTTGGATGCAAGTGAGGAGCAGCTTATCTTTGGTGATATCCAGGCCAATGCTGCGATCCACCTTTATAAGTATTCCACCAGTGATGTCGATACCGGACTTTCCGGAGGCAAGCAGTACTTCAAGCATCCGGAGGGATATCTCCTTATCGGCTTTGATCCTCAGAGTGATCCGGAAAGCATTGTCTGGGTCGATCCGCAGAATGATGCGATCACCGGCGGTTCGCAGCCCTATGTCCCGAATTATCCGGCTGACAGCATCATCGCCGTACAGCGTACAGATGATAAGAAACTCTATGCCATCTGGGAACCGATGGTATATGCAACATTTGAAAACAAGACTGCAGGAGAAGTTACATTCACCCTTAGCTCTACAGACGGCGCACTTGAAGTCATCAATGTGAAAAAAGGCATGTATGACCGTACTCCGCTAAGCAGTGCAGACTCTATTACACTAGCTCCGGGTGAGAAGATCTCGCTGGCTTTCCCGAAGGGTGCAGAGAAGACGATCACTGTTTCCGGAACGAATGAACTTGGTCCCGGTAAAGTATTGATGTGGGATACATCCATCGCTCTTGCAGGGGATAGAACATATAGCACCAATCCTCTTGTGGATCCGGATCCGGATAATAATTCTGCTGATCCTGGCACCGAGTTTAACCATACGGTAAATAACTCGACGCATACGCATGAACTTGCTTCCGGCGAGAAGAACAATCTTCAGAATTTCACCTTCGATGAAAAACTGCTCGTAAATGATAAGCCGTTAACAGTTACATTTACGTCCAGAGATAATGCATATGCGCTGCTGCTGAAAGATAACTGGAATGGCGACGGAACCGGCGGCGGAACGCAGGAGATCGACTATACTCTTGACGATATCCAGCCGGATTCGGTTACCGGCGAACCGAAATCCCAGGTGCTTCCGGGTACTAGCACACGCTTCGGCTATTCTTTCGTCGGATGGGCGTATGAGCCGGATGCGACTCAGCCGGACTTTCGGGCGTCCGGAAATATGCTGATACCTAATCTCAGCAAGGACGACGGGTTCTTCAGTGAGGGAACTCAGGATATCGATGGAGTTACGACCCGTACGCTGTATGCAGTCTGGGAGCCGCTGAAGGATGCGGTATATATCTACAAGGAAGTTCCGGAACCGGGCAACCAGAAAAAGCCATTTGACTTTACTTTGGCGATCACGGGTAGTTATCATGTCGGAAGTACGAATTATGTGATCAATAGCTCGACAAACCAGAATTCAGATACGGCTACGTCGAAGGTATTCTCGATCAAGCATGGAGAGTATCTGAGAGTCGTGACTACTGTTGACTACGGAATCCAGGCCGGACATACGAAAGCATTTATTCAGGCAGAAGTAGAAGTCTACTATCCTGTTATCGAGAATGGAACTACCAGATACGAGAAGGATATGTCCCGATCTGCTATCGTGCGCTGGGAAAGAACTGTTACACCTAGAGACAATAACGGTTTTACCGGATTAATGATCTCTGCCACAGAGGCTACGGATCAGTACTACACCACCAGTGTCACGCTGGATTATGAAGAGCATGATGACCAGCTGATGCTCGGTTCTGAGACATATGACGTTTCCGATATTCCACAGACGAAAGAAACGAATCAGGTCTCCTGGACGAATACTGATGCGCATGGAACCGTAATCTATAACAACGTGATCAAGACGTATGATGTGGCGGTAGAGAAGACCCTCATCCGTAATACAAGTGATCCTGAGAATTTCCAATATACTGCAAGCTATGTTCTGGATAAGGGCACATATCCATCAGAAGTCCAGCTGTTTGCAGAACCGAACTCTTTTATCGTCACGAGTGGTACGACGAACGATGTGGCACTGAAGGGCATCCCTGCCGGTGCGGAGCTGACCATCAAAGAGCAGGATAACGACAACTACGATACCACTATCCTTAGAGGCTCGACGGAGACTGAGGGAAAAGAAACCGTCTTTACTGTCACGGAGAACAGCACCGTGAAGTACACCAACACGCTTAAGTCCTATCCGGTCAAGTTCATCAAGATCGATCAGGCCGGGAATGCAGGTGTGGTTGCAGCGACATTCAATCTGGTGAACTCCACAGGCAAGTATAATCTTGGGACAAACCTCCAGGCATATGACAATGCCGGAAGTAATGGTGTGTTCTATACCAGTGATGACACATACGAGCCGCTGTATGCGGGTTACACATATACGCTTACCGAGACCTTTACTGAGTCCGGATACCTCGGTCTGGACGGACCTGTGACGATCAAGGTCAGCGGAGATAAGAATGCACCGTTTACGATCTCCGATCCGCGTGTCACAGCGGAGTGGGATAACACGAATAAAGTCTGGATCTTCGAGGTCAAGAATCTGGAAGAAAAAGATATTTCTATTGTAAAAGCACTCCATGACCCGCTTCTTACACAGAGGACATTTAAATTCAGGTGGAGCTATAAGTTCGATAGTAATCTGGATAACTCTATAGATCCGGATACCGAGATCTTCAGCGGCACATTTACTCTGTCTCCGATCTCCGGTTCTACAGCAGGAACCAAGCTGACGATCCCGGCAGGTGCGACAGACCTGGTCATCGAAGAGCTGTACGAGGATAGCGGTTCGGATAAGTACGCCTGGGTAAAAAACGTGTATGATACCAAGCTCCAGCTGAATAGTGAAACTGCGACGGAAGGATATTCCTACACTATCCGGTATGTTGATACTGCAGCAACGATCACCTTTACCAATACGAGAAAGACAGTTCCGGTAACCGTGAGAAAGAAGGTCGTCGGAGAAGGAGGAACCTTTAACTTTGAAGCACTTCTGAGCTACAGTTCCGCGATCAGTAACTATACTCTGAATGACAGAGGAACGACAGACACGACTGCTGATGATCTGATCACGGGAACAGACGGTAAGGCTCCCTTTACCCTGTCTCCGGCAAGAAATGGTGAGGACACCATTATTCTGAGTGTTCCGTACGGAGCAAACCTGAACGTCACGGAAACATCGACAGGTGCTTTTACCACATCGGTACAGACCGGTACAGATCCGGCTCAGGCGGGTATTACGACAGGACAGCTGACGATCACGGACCCGGTCACTATCACATTTACTAACAGTGGTGTAACGATCGCGCCGACAGGTTATTCTGTGACGAATACTCCTTACATGTGGATCTTTATCCTGGGAATTCTGATCATCGCCGGAATGAACGTCCCGTTCTTCTTCTGGAAAAACAAGAGAAGAAAAGAGGAACAGGAGTAAAAGCGTTCCGTTCGGAGATATCACTATCGTAATCGGTTTCGAAAAATGCATTTCCGATGTGTACTGATGTCAGATATATGATATTATAGTTCTATCTGAATAAGGGAGAATACGATTATGAAAGAAAGAACACCTCTTGTAACCCATATCTTTACTGCAGACCCGTCTGCACATGTTTTTAACGGTAAGATCTATGTCTATCCGTCCCACGATATCCCGCATGACGGCGAGGATAACGATGACGGTGATGAGTACAGAATGGAGGACTATCACGTTCTTTCTCTCGATAACCTCGATGCAGACTGCGTCGATAACGGCGAGGCTCTCCATATGAAGAATGTTCCGTGGGTCAGCAAGCAGATGTGGGCTCCGGACTGCGCATATAAGAATGGTAAGTATTACCTTTATTTCCCGGCACGCGACAAGGACGGCATCTTCCGTATCGGTGTTGCTGTATCCGATAAGCCGGAAGGTCCTTTTGCACCGGAAGACAACTATATCGAGGGTTCCTACTCCATCGACCCGGCTGTACTCGTAGATGACGACGGACGCGCTTACATCTACTATGGTGGTCTCTGGGGCGGCCAGCTCGAGATGTGGCAGACCGGGAAATTCGATGAGAACACACCTCGTCCGGCCGGAAAAGATAAGGCGCTCGGACCGATGTTCGCAGAGCTCAATGACGACATGAAGTCCTTTAAGACAGAGCCGAAGCATCTGGAGATCCTAGATGAGAACGGTGAACCCCTGAAGGCTGAAGACGAAGACCGCCGTTATTTCGAAGGTCCGTGGATGCATAAGTACAACGGTCTTTATTACCTCTCTTATTCGACGGGAACGACACACTACCTCGTATATGCGACATCCGAGAATCCGGATGGTCCGTTTACTTACAGAGGACGCATCATGGAGCCGGTCATCGGCTGGACGACCCACCACTCGATCGTGGAGTATCAGGGCAAGTGGTATCTGTTCTATCATGACTGCGAGCTCAGCAACGGCATCAACCACCGCCGCTGCGTGAAGTACACCGAGCTCAAGTATAATGAGGACGGCACGATCCAGACCATCAAACCGTACGAGAAATAAGAAGACTCGACACGGAGCGTTTCCTAAAAAAGGAGACGCTCCTTCATTTCGGACAAAGAGGTTCACTATGGAAAAAGAACAGTGGGACGTATATGATATTCACCGCATAAAGACCGGCGAGGTCGTCACACGTGGGGAGAAGGCGGCGCCCGGCCAGTACCGGATGGTCGTGCATATCTGTATTATTAATTCCGAAGGAAAGATGCTGATCCAGCAGCGCCAGCCCTTCAAATCGGACTGGTCGAACCTGTGGGATGTCACGGTGGGCGGATGCTCAAGAACCGGCGAGACATCGCAGGACGCGGCACATCGCGAGGTGCTCGAAGAGATCGGCCTGGATATCGACTTTACCGGGGTACTGCCGCGGTTTACGGTGAACTGGCTAAGTGGATTTGATGATGTTTACGTTCTGAAACAGGAGGTCGATGTATCTTCTTTATCCCTTCAAGAGGAAGAGGTGCAGGCGGTCCGCTGGGCGTCACATGATGAGATCATCGACATGATCCGCGAAGGTACATTTATCACTTATCACGAGAGTTTCATCGATATGTGCTTCGCTATGAGTGACAGCTACGGAGAACACGCCGACGAAGAACTGAGATAATTCCGCAGTAAAAAGAAGCGCACATGAAAAAGATTTCGAAGTGCCTCCGCAGGCGTAGCCGAGGACCAGCACGAGAAACTTTTTCTGTGCGCTATTTTATTGAGGAATTATCAGGTTTGTTTTTCCGGCGGGTTCTTCTGGATTTTGTCTTGAAGCTTTAAGATGATCAAAGCGAGCTCTTCGGCATTTCGGATGTTCCGTAGCATGATCTTCTTGCCGTTATACGGATAGATGATGAGGTGTGCGTAGTGGAATAGCTTCGTTCCGATGGTGGCCCGTATCTCGACGTCCTTGATCTCGGAAAGGGAGATCTCGATCTGGCGGTGGGAGGGGAGGAAGGCAAAGATCTGTCCATAGAGACGGAACCTGGTGACGAATACCAGCGTACTGAGCCGGCAGACAAGTGCGACGGCAAATCCGAGAAAGGCGATGAGCCAGAATCCGAAAGAAAGAAGTCCCAAGAGTCGCCCGTATTTCGTATGCATATCAGATACAAAGTATAAAAATCCCAGAAGACAGCTGAGGATCAGATCCGCCAGCACCGGGACCAGAGACGATCGCATGTAAAAGAGGATCGAGTTATCCTTATCGTTTCTTTTTTCAATCGGTTCGAATTTCATGGTGTATTAGAGAGAAGCGCCGATCGCTTTCCAGATATCTTCATACTTCCGCTCGTATTCTTCAGAAGAGTAGTAGACCTCAAGCTGCGCAAATGTCTCCGCATCCGGGTAATAGTAAGGATTGTTCGCGATCTTCGGATCGAGCATCTTCCAGGCGGCAGTGTTCGGGGTGGAGTAGCCGACTGCCTGGCAGTTTGCAAGCGCGACCTGCGGGTCATACATATAATTGATGAATTCATGGGCACCGTTTACGTTTTTCGCATTGGTGGGGATACACATCATGTCCACAGACCAGTTGCTGCCGGAAGGGAGGACGAAGCGCATATCGATGCTGCCGCTCTTGCCACTCTCCCGGATGCGGTCGCTTATGACCTTATGGTCTCCGGACCATCCGACGGATGCTACCAGATCACCATTTACCATGCGTTCCTTGAGGTTATCGATACCGAGTGCAGGATCGACCTCGGCCTTCTGATCGAGAAGCACCTGCCGGGCTTCGGCAAGCTCATCATTATTGATGGAATTGATACTGTATCCGCAGTAGTTCAGTGCGACGCCGATGGACTCCCGCATGCTCCTGTACATGCCGATCTTCCCTTTATATTGCTTATCAAAAAGCACTCCCCAGATCTCTTTCGGATCACGGGTATTCTCCGGCAGATCCACGCGGTTGGCGTCGTAGATCAGACCGACGGTGCAGTACAGATACGGGATCGCGAACTTCAGCATCGCATCGTTGATGTCTTTGTCGCGGGAATACTTTACAGAGTAGAAGAGGGGGTCAAGATATTCTTTTACATTTGGAAGTTTGTCCCAGTCCAGATCGCGCAGACGGTCCTCACGGAGAAGACGGGACACCATATATTCCGACGGGATGATGACGTCATAAGAGTTATTCAGGTTCGGGTACATCGTCTCGTTGTCTTCGAAAGTACGATATACGACTTTATACTTCGAGTGCGTCTTCTCGAAGTTTGCGATCGTATCTTCCGCGATATAATCACCCCAGTTGTAGATGACGAGTTCTTTTCGAGCATCACAGGCCGTAGAACAGACCGATGTGAATAGAAGAAAAGCTGAGATGCCGATGGACGAAAGACGACGCAAAAAACCGATATGTTTTTTCACTAACATTCTCCTCCTGTACCTATGTTAGAGAAAAGAAACCCTAGACCCGCACACATTATAACATACTCTGGGGAGCATGATTCTCAAGCTTTCTTTCTTCTTCGCCCCGGTAAGCCTGAAAAGTCAGGCTGCTTTTCGGCAGCGGATTAAAAATCCAATTGCATTTTCTCACGGAAGATATTATTCTATATGTTGCTGTGGTACGTTCAGGAGGCGCTTCCGGCGTCGGACGAACTGCCGCAAATGCATGTAAATGAGGTCGATCAATGGGTGAAGAAGAGAGAAAAGGCCGTCATCTGATTACGGAAGCGAAGCGTGTCGTCGTCAAGGTCGGTACGTCCACGATCACGTATGAGAACGGACGCATGAATATGCGTAATATTGACCGCCTGGCCAGAGCGATCGCGGATCTGATGAATTCCGGTCGTGAAGTGGTTCTGGTCACCTCCGGTGCTATCGGTGTCGGAGTAGGATGTCTGGATCTTCCCGAGCGACCGAGTGAGATGCGTGATAAGCAGGCGGTAGCAGCGGTCGGCCAGTGTGAGCTGATGAATGTATATAGCCGCTGTTTTGCCGAGTATTCCCGTGTCGTGGCACAGATCCTCCTGACGAAGGACGGTATCGACGACCCGATCACGAGAGAGAATATCTCGAATACCATGGAGGCCCTGATCGAGAAGGGGATCCTGCCGATCGTAAATGAGAACGATACCGTATCCACGGCCGAGATCCCGCATGCCGGAACCTTCGGCGACAACGATACGCTTTCCGCACTGGTTGCCCGCGTGGTCGATGCGGATCTTCTGATCATCCTGTCGGACATCGATGCTGTATATGACAGCAATCCGCGTGTGAATCCGGATGCGAAGCGCATCTCTGTGGTGACCGAGGTGGACGATGCCCTGATCTCCGGTGCCGGCGGCGCAGGTTCTTCTCTGGGTACCGGCGGTATGCAGACGAAGATCACGGCGATGAATATGCTGATGCATCACGGGATCGCCGGTGTGATCGCAGAGGGTTCCCAGTCCCAGATCCTCGAGGATATCCTCGATGGCGAAGATATCGGAACACTCTTTGTTCCATTAACGAAAGACCAGGTGCTTGACGAATAGCACGAGAATAGCAAAAGAAGCAGGTGTTCGGGGTAATCCCGGATACCTGCTCTTTTTTATGCAAGTATCCGCCGTGCATATTGATCCGGCCAAGGGAAAATCATCGAGGAAAAAAGGGGTAGAAAAACCGGGGAAAAGAAAAGCAGTCTTCTGTTGAAAGACTGCCCGGAGTTATTATGAAGCACTATGTTGTTATTAGGATGGTAAGCTCAAACCCCAAACACAAACTCAACAAACCGGGTTTTCAACAAGCTTCCCTGAAGCGCTCTCAACCGCTTCCATTGTCATTATATCCCTAGGTCGTTGAAAAGAAATCATCAATCTGTTAACTGGATTCTAATAAAAGTGAAGTCCGCGACATAATTTGACACATTTTCTTCACAATTACCAGAAATACCCTGATATTCGGGCATCCAAGGTGTGGAAAAAACGGAAACGTCAGGAGCGATCCGCGGAAAAATCCGGGAATCGGCGGCGACGTTTCCGGTAATTTTTTCAGAATTATTTCTTGATGAGCTTGCCCAGCCAGGTGGACAGCATCAGATATGCCCAGGCTGCCTCAAGCGGCATGTCGTAAAGAGGCTTGATCTTCGCATCCAGGATCGCTTTGGTTGAAGGGGATGGCACGAGCGCGCTGTCGATCGGCGCGACGAAGACCTGCTTATCGTAGCGGGCGCATGCCTTCTTCAGATACAGGATGGAGAACGGGTTATCCTCGGAGAGAGTATTGACCGTGCCATCGTAGTGCAGACGCTGCAGGACATATTTGTAATCGGATCTTGCGATGCTGAAGTTGTCGTAGTTTAAGCAGACAGGAGCATCGATCGTCAGGATGGTATCTTCCTTCGGAAGTGTCATCAGCTTGCTTAATGCGCGCAGATTCTTCATGGAATTCGGGCATTCGGAGGGGAGCTCCACGTCTTCGTTTCTGATGAATTTTTTGCCGGAGATCTTGCCGGCGACACGGTTCTTATAGCTGGCGAAGTCATCGGTCTTTCTATTCGGGCTCATCATGTATGCCGCATAGTGGACATAGATCTTGCCGTCTGCCGCCTTGCCGACGACATAGACACCCTTATCGACTTCCATAGCAAGAGTATAGGCGGCCTTGAGGTTGATGACCGCATCCGTGTCTTCCTCTGTGGGCGCGATCTTCGATCCGAAGAGTACGACCGGGATCTCATAGCCGGACAGAAGAAGCTCTGCGAGCTGGGCGGTATAGGCCATCGTGTTGGCGCCGTGCGCGATCAGGACGCATCCGTATTCGCCCTTGTCCAGTTCTTTTTTCAGCGCATCGAAAAGCACTTTATACATGGGCGGGGTGAAGTTCTCGGAGCATACATCCACAGGCTCAATGATCGTGAAATCCTTTCCGAACTTGCCGGCAGCATCGAGCACAGCATAAGGTGCGACGCCGAGTTCAAGTGCTTTTTTCGAAAGACGGGTGGAAATGCTTCCACCGGTAAAAACCATCAGGACTTTTTTCAGATCTGCCATGTGAATACCTCCCCATTAAAACGCCGGCCGCAAAAGCGGAAACTACCGCTTCAGAGGACCGAAAATCATATTTTTATTATAGCGCAGATTATTTTTATTTGTTTGATATAATACACAAGAAAGATAAAAGAAATAGCGAGGAAATGTTAACATGCGGTTAATTAGTTGGAATGTAAACGGCATCCGTGCTGTCGCGAAGAAGGGATTTCTCGATACGGTAAAAGAACTCGACCCGGACATCCTCTGCATCCAGGAGACGAAGGCGTCCGTGGACCAGCTCGATGACAGCCTTCTGAACATCCCCGGATATAAGAGTTATTTTTCTTCGGCGGAGAGAAAAGGGTATTCCGGAACCTGCGTGTACACCAAGAGGGAGCCGGTATCGGTCTCCTACGGCCTCGGCGAGGATGAATTCGATCACGAGGGAAGGACGATCGAGCTGGACTTCGGTGATTTTATCCTCTATAACATCTATTTCCCGAACGGAGGGCGCGGTCCGGAGGTCGTGGAGTTTAAGCTCCGGTTCTATGACTGCTTCCTCAAGAAAGTGAAAAAGCAGATGGACGAGGGGAGGATGGTCCTTGTGTGCGGCGATGTGAATACGGCGCATAAGGAGATCGACCTTTCCAATCCGAAGGCAAATAGTAAGATCTCGGGATTTCTCCCGGAAGAACGTGTCTATATGGACCACTTCGCGGAGACCGGCCTGGTCGATACCTTCCGTATGCTCTATCCGGATGTGACGGAGAAATACACATGGTGGTCCTATAAGACATTTGCCAGAGACAGGAACGTCGGCTGGCGTATCGACTACTTCTTCATCGATGCATCGCACAAGGATCGCATCGCGGAATCCGAGATGCTGTCGGACGTCATGGGATCGGATCACTGCCCGATCTATATCGACCTGAAAGAATAGTGCTTTTCGCCCTGCAAAGTCTTCCAGTGACGAAATTTATAGTATATATAAGGTTTCCTGTGGTATAATGCCCCTGTTATATATAAAGTACTTAATGCTCGGAGTGTGTTTCTTCCAGGGAATAGGGACCGCCGGGCAGGTATGTTGAGAGAGGAAAAGAAAATGAAAAAAATACGGATCAGTGCAGTACTGACGGCGATCTGCATCATGGCGGGCATGTGCCTGTCCGGATGTAAGGAGACGAAGACCACTATGGGTTCTTCTTCCACCGGGGCTACCGGCTCCGATACGGGTCTGAGCTTCTCTGTCGAGGATTCATCCGCATCCGGCAGCGATGCTAGTGTTCCGGGCGCTTCCACCACATATATGAAGATGACCTATGAGAACAACTACGATCAGGCGGCGATCAATGAGATGGGCAAGATAGTCAAGATCCGCGACATGCAGTTCACTGCGCTGGATTATAACTTCTACTTCGCCAATGAATATGTTCAGCTGATGAAGATGCAGGTGCAGGGCGTTACCAATATCCCGATGACACCTTCCGGATTCCTGGATATGTCAGGACAGCTGACAACGGAGATGAAGGTAAAGGATTATCTGCAGAAAGCGGTCGTTTCCGACTTCCAGGGCGAGGTATTCCTTCTCGAATACGCACAGAAGAATAATCTGACTCTTGGCGACGACACTGCGGGTAAGATCAATGAAGAATTCGAGAAGACCAAGAAATCCGCAGAAGAAATCGGCATGACGCTCGATGAGTATCTGAAGTCCTACTACGGACCGGATGCCAACGAGGATGGCCTGCGTGCGATCCTGCAGCGCTATGAGCTGGTAAATCTTGCGATGGATCACTACGTGAAAAACTATAAGTTCGCCGAGGGAGAGACGATGCTTCCGACGGTGTACCATGTTCTGTATCCGACACTGGATCTGACGACAGGACAGATGCTTGCAGATGATAAGAAGGCAGAGGCGAAGCAGAAAGCAGAAGCTCTGAAGGCTTCGGCAACAAGCCTCGATGACCTCAAGTCAAAAGCGGAGGCTGGCAAGGCGGCCAATGAAGTAGCCGAGGCGGCTGAATATACAGTATCTGTCGGACAGATGGTCAAGCCTTTCGAAGAATGGTGCTTCGCTGATCACAACATCGGTGATATGGACGTAGTTGAGACCGAGTATGGTTACCATGTCATGTATTTTGTCGGCAAGAAGGAAGCCGATGACGAGCAGAAGAAGCAGATCGCTTACAAAGCCATGAATACAGAGATGGAAAAGGCGATCGAATCTGAAGAATACACTCCGGTATTCTCCTGATCGATACCAATAATGAGATTTGAAGGATCCTCTTTCCGGATTTCCAGAAAGAGGATCTTCTTTATGCCTTGATTTTTTGATCTATATCTTATATACTCGCTTCTGCAGTTGCGAACCATTCGCAACTGGCGGAATAAACACGAAAAGAGTATAGGTACACATGAAGTCGGGAAAATATAGAAAACCTTCGGATCAGATGATGCACAGCGCACGTATCAGACGGGTTCTCACGGGGATCCTCTCCCTGATGATGCTCTGTACGACGGGAAACCTCTGCGGATGTAAGAAGAGAGGCTTCGGGAAAGATGCCGAAGGCAAGGTCAGGATCATCACGTCGATCTATCCGATGTATGATTTTGCCAAGAAGATCGGCGGCGATCAGGTGGCCGTGAAGATGCTTGTCCCGGCGGGGACTGAGCCGCACTCCTGGGAACCCTCGACCAGAGATATGCTCGATCTGGAGGACGCGGATCTGTTCATCTATAACGGCGCAGGGATCGACGCCTGGGCTGAGGATATTCTCGATACAGTGCAGAATAAAAACCTTACCGTCCTGTGCGCATCGAAGGATGTCACGCTTCTGAAAGCAGGAGAAGACCATCACGACGAAGACGGACACGAAGATGAGGAGAGCCACGAGGAATCTCACCATCACGGTGAGTACGATCCGCATGTATGGCTTTCTCCTAAGAATGCGGAAAAAGAACTCGCTGCGATCGCAGAGGCGCTGATCTCGAAGGACCCGGATCATGCGGACATCTACCGGGCAAATCTGGAATCGGCAAAGAAAGAATGTGAAGCACTGGATAGTGCTTTTCGGGAAAAACTCGGTGCTTTTTCCGGAAAATATATCGTCGTGGCACATGAGGCCTATGGCTATCTGTGCGAAGATTACGGTCTGAAGCAGATCGGCATCGAGGGCGTGTCGGCGGATCAGGAGCCGGATGCGGCGAGAATGAGGGAAATCATCGACATGGTCAGAGAGTATGATATCAAGTGCATCTTCTTCGAGGAACTGGTCGATCCGAAGGTCGCCAAGTCGATCGCGGAGGAGACCGGCTGCGAGTCAAAGTCCCTGTCCCCGCTGGACGGACTTTCGAAAGAAGACATCGACGCAGGACGCGAATACTTCACGGTCATGAGGGAGAACCTCGAGGCGCTGGCCGCGTCATTCGGCTAAGAAGTACCCGATGCAAGAGATGAAATGAAAAGGAGAAACGGAGTATGGGAAATGTGATCGAAGTTTCCGGCATGTCGTTCGGCTATACGCGGGACATGATCCTCGAAGACGTGGACTTCACCGTGGAACAGGGTGATTTTGCCGTCGTGATCGGTGATAACGGCGTCGGTAAGAGTACGATGGTCAAGCTCCTTCTCGGTGTCCTTCGCCCGACGAAGGGAACGATCAGCATCAGCGGAAAACCGCTGACCTCGCTTCGCGGGACCGGGATCGGGTATCTGCCGCAGAACAGCGGAAGCAAGGCCTCCACCTTCCCCGCGACATGCGAAGAGATCGTCATGAGCGGGCTGTATAAAAAGATCGGATTCGGAAGATTTCCCGGAAAAGAACATAAGAAGAAGGCGGAAGAAGCGCTGAAGATGGTCGATATGCTTGATAAGAGAAAGTCTCTGATCGGGGAACTGTCCGGTGGACAGCAGCAGCGCGTGATGCTCGCGCGGGTCCTCGCGGGAGATCCGGAGATACTGATCCTCGATGAGCCGACGGTCGGTATCGATGCCGAATCGGTCGATCGCCTGCTTCACATACTTCACCACCTGAATATCGACAAGAAAGTCACGATCCTCATGGTCACCCACGATGTCGAGAAGGCAGGACCGTATGCCAACCGTGTACTGTGCCTGTCCGAGGGGGCCTGCCGTGAAGAGCTCCTTCCGGACGCGAAGATCGTCCACGCACATGCGCACAGCCACCCGCACGGCGGCGCAGAACATATCCACTGCGCGAACTGCGAACACGGCGATGCACACGGACATGATGCGGAGCACTGCGCCGAGTGTGCGCACTGCGATACCTCCTGCGGACATGGAGATCATCACGCATGCCATGAACATGATCATGCGCACCACGGAAAGGAAGGTGAGGGAAATGCCTGAGATCCTGCAATACGCGTACATGCAGAGAGCCCTTTTCGTGGGACTTCTTCTCTCGGTCATCGTTGCCTGCCTCGGCACGGTCATGGTACATAAGCGCCTGTCCCTCATTGGAGATGCGCTCTCGCACTCATCGCTTGCCGGTGTCGCCCTGGGTCTTCTTATGGGATTTAACCCGATCGTCGGCGCTATGGCGGTCTGCATCATCGCAGCTTTCTCCATCGAGGTGATCCGCAAGAAACTCGGCAACCATTCGGAGCTCGCGGTCGCGATCGTGATGTCCACAGGCATCGGCCTGGCCGGCGTGATGTCCGGATTCGTGAAGAGCTCTGCTGACTTTAACTCTTTCCTTTTCGGATCGATCGTCGCGATCAGCAGCTTTGAAGCACGTCTGGTCATGATCCTTTCCGTGATCGTACTACTGGCATTTATTCTTCTTTATAAAGAACTTTTCTATATCTCATTTGATGAACAGGCAGCGTCCATCTCCGGCGTCCCGGTCGGTACCATCAACGCGATCTTTACGATCCTGACGGCGGTCACTGTCTCCATCGCCGCAAGAACGGTCGGCGCCCTGATCGTGTCCTCTCTTCTGGTAGTGCCTGTCGCTGCCGCCATGAGCATCGCAAGAAGCTACAGAACGACCGTGCTGTGGGCTGCATTTGTATCTGTCTTTTCCACGATCGGAGGACTGGTCCTGTCCTTCTATCTCGGACTAAAGCCCGGAGGAACCATCGTACTGATCTCCGTGGCATTTTTCCTGCTCTTCCGCTGTGTCGCCTTTTTGCGCGGCAGAAGCAGTTCTTCGAAAGGAGCGTGATCACTGATGGCTTTTCCTGATTCACTTCGCAAGACGAAATCCAGACTGAAGGTCTGGGAGATCCTGGAGAAAAGCTCCAAACCGCTGACAGCACGCCAGATCGCGCAGCAGGCTTCCGCTTCCGGTTCCGGCGGGGAAGACGGTAAAAGTGTGTGGCTCTCGAGCGTGTATCGCGCGCTCGAAGCCTTTGAAGAGGCACATGTCGTAAACAGAATGATCCTCAAAGACAGCCCGGAGGCACTATATTCTCTTACTGAGACCGGGCATCACCACTATGCCATCTGTCTCGGCTGTAAGAGCAGGACCGAGCTGGAGGGGTGTCCTTTTGAAGAAGAGGAAGAACACCTGCACACGAAAAACGATGACTTCATGGTCGTGGGACACACGGTAGAGGTCTTCGGATACTGCAAAGACTGCAGAAAGAAAATGAAAAACGGCAAGTGATGGATCAGAAAGAGATGAATCCGTTCATGTAGAGGTAGCTGACCAGAAGACCGGTCGCTACTCCGAAGATCGCGCTGGTCAGTACATCCGAGATGTAGTGAACGTAGAGATAGAGGCGCGAGAAAGCGATCCCGAAGGCATATATCAGAGCTGCGGCGCCAAGTCTCGGGGAAAATCTGGCGATCGTAGTCGCTGCCGCAAAGGAAGAGAATGTGTGTCCGGACGGGAAGGAGAAGTCCTTCGGTTCGCGGATGATGATATCACGCATCTCGCCTCTGGCCTCATAAGGACGCGGGCGCTTCGTGACTCTCTTCAGGATCAGGTTGACAAACAGCAGGCTGCAGCCGAGTGCGAGAAGGATGCAGACAGCGGCTTCCTGATTGATGTTTGCGAAATAGAAAGTTCCCGCTGCGGCGAACCAGATGATTCCGAAGTTACCGGTCAGCGACAGAAACGGCATGACACGGTCAAAGGCCTTACAGCGCAGATGTTCATACATCCAGTCGAGGACTTTCAGTTCGCGTTTTGAAATACGTGACGGCATACCGTTTCTCCTTTCTTTTTCATTTTTTTGTAAAGCAATACCCGAAAGGCGATACCTACTTACGTTATATAGGATAAGATGATTATAGAAAGAAATCAATGAGTTTTTGCTCTCTTTTCGTTAAAAAATCGTAAATCATGAGGACAGTTTTCGATCAAGTTGACAAGAAAAAGAGACACCTCAGGAGGATTCCGCTGAATGGCACCGGAAAGAATTCCCGTACAGCAAGACAACAGGTGCTTTTCGTGTTATGATTTTGCTTATGAAAAAATACCTGCACCCATTTCAAATCGGAGATCTCGTCATACCGGAAAATATCGCGCTTGCGCCGATGGCCGGGACGAGTACCTGCATCTACCGCACCATAGCTCATGAGCATGGCGCGGCTTTTGGCGTGACGGAACTGGTCTCGGCCAGAGGCATCCGCTTCAAGCAGTCGGTCGAGATCAGCATGCGGTATCTTCGTATCGATCCGGATCACGAAGGTGTGACCGGTATCCAGCTTTTCGGCGCGGATCCGGAGGATTTTTCCTACGCGATTCCCTGCATTCTCGAGGATCCCAGACTTAGCCGTGTGGATGTGATCGACCTGAATATGGGCTGCCCGGTAAGTAAAGTCGTAAAGACCGGCGCCGGATCTTCTCTTATGATCGATCCGCGCCTGGCGGCAAGCATCATCGAGGCAAGTGTCCGCGCTGCGGAGCCCTATGGGAAACCGGTCACGGTCAAGTTCCGTTCCGGCTGGGATGAAGAAGATATCAATGCTCCGCAGTTCGCGAAGATGTGTATCGATTCCGGTGCGAAGGCGCTGGCTCTCCACGCGAGGACGCAGAAACAGATGTATAGAGGAAATGCCGACTGGGAAGTGATCCGTAAGACGAAAGAAGCGATCGCCGGGACAGGCATACCTCTATGGGGAAACGGAGATGTCACAGATGGTGCATCTGCGATCGCGATGATAGAAACCACAGGCTGCGACGGTGTCATGGTCGGACGTGCCGCGCAGGGAAACCCGTGGGTGTTTACGGAGATCCGGGAGGCGCTTCTGACGGGGGATGCGGATGCGGGAAAAATACTTCCGGACAGAAAGACCCGGGCAGATGTGATCCGCCGCCACCTGGTCGGATTGTGCGCTGAACTGGGTGAGAAGACCGGTGTCAAAGAGATGCGGTCGCAGATCGCCTGCTACCTCAAGGGCGGGCGCGGAACGGCTGACATCAAGAACCGTCTGATGACCGCCGGCACCATCGAAGAAGTTGAAGTTCTCCTTACAGAATACGAAAAAAAAGGGATATCCTAGGTGGCGGGTTTTGCTTCAGCAAACTGTATGAGCCACAAAGGATATCCCTTTTTATTGACTTACTGATTGATCAACCGCGCTTACTTCTTCAGCAGGCTTCCGAAGATACCTCTGATGAGGGAAGAACCAATCTGGCGGCCGGCAGCAGTCGTTGCGGAGTTTACCATCTTCGTAACAGGACTGTTCTTTCTGGCTCTCTCAGCTTCACGCTTCGCTTTTTCTTCCTGGCGCTCCGCTTCCTTACGTGCTCTTTCTTCTGCACGGGCCTGACGCTCAGCTTCGCGGCGCTCACGGTCTTCCTGACGGTCGCGCTCACGCTGCTCGCGGATCTCGGCAGCACGCTCTTTTTCCTCGATGCGGCGGTCGCGGTCTTCCTGACGGTCGGCCTCACGCTGCTCACGGATCTCTGCGGCGCGCTGTCTCTCTGCTTCTTTTTCTGCAGCCAGACGAGCTTTCTCTTCTTCCTTCGGATCAACAACTGCAGGTGCCGGAGTAGCAGCAACCGGTGCAGCAGCTACAGGAGCAACAGCAGCCGGTGCGGTCTCTACCGGAACTGCGGCAGCAGGTGCTGCAGGAGCAACGGTAGCCGGTGCAGCTTCAGCCGGAGTAGAGGAGACGCCATATCTGGCCATCAGGATCTCGTAAGCGGATTCCGGATCGACAGCAACTCTATACTTCTCGTAAAGCGGGTTGGCATAGGTCAGCTCCTGGATCTTCTCAAAACCGGCGGAGCCGATGAAGCTCTGCGGCGGGAGAATGAAGGCACGCTCGACGACGCCCGGAGTACCCTTGGCATCAAGGAAGGAAACGAGTGCTTCACCAACTGCCAGCTCGGAAAGAGCAGCTTCGGTATTGAACTCCGGATTTGCACGGAAAGACTCGGCCGCTGCCTTCAGTTTCTTCTGCTCGGCAGGAGTATAAGCGCGGAGAGCATGCTGTACACGATTCTGGAGCTGGGCAAGGATGTTGTCCGGGATATCGCTCGGGCTCTGGGATACGAAGTAAATTCCGATGCCCTTAGAGCGGATGAGACGAACGATCTGGTCGATCTTCTCAAGGAGGAAGGCAGGAGCATCGTTAAAGAGCAGATGCGCTTCATCGAAGAAGAATACCATCTTCGGCTTGTCGAGATCACCGACTTCCGGCAGATTCTCATAGATCTCACTTAAGAGCCACAGCATGAATGTCGAGTAGAGAAGAGGCTTATTAAAGAGCTCTGTCGCATTCAGGACGTTGATCATGCCGCGTCCGTCGGAAGCGGGTGTGAAGAAGTCCATAACATTGAATGCCGGCTCGCCAAAGAATGCATCTGCGCCTTCGTCAGAAAGGAGCGCCAGATTTCTCTGGATGGCGCCGATCGTCGCAGTGGAGATGTTGCCGTAGGTGAGCTTATACTCATCAGCATGGTCACCGACATATGTCAGAAGCAGACGGAGGTCTTTGAGATCGAGAAGCATCAGATTCTGATCATCCGCGATACGGAATACCATAGACATAACCGCGCGCTGTACATCGGAAAGACCCAGCATACGTCCGAGAAGGATCGGGCCGAGCTCGGAGATGTTGGTACGCATCGGGATGCCCATCTGACCGAATACATCGTAGAATGTGGTCGGATATGCCTTATATTCGAAGTTCTCGATACCGAACTTCGCGATTCGTTCTTCCATGCTGTCATTGCTGACACCTGCTGCGCAGATACCGGACATATCGCCCTTTACATCTGCTAAAAATACCGGAACTCCCATATCGGAGAAACTCTCGGCGAGGACCTTAAGTGTAACGGATTTACCTGTACCGGTCGCACCGGCGATCAAACCATGGCGGTTTGCCTTTGATGGCTCAATAAAGCATTTGTTGCTGGTTCCGCCCACCCAAATCTTATCTTCGTAACGCATAAATCAACCTCCCTATTTCAAAATAGAAGTACTGTTTCTATTTTCGCAAAATCGGGGGATAATCGCAAGGCAATTTAAGGTAAAAATGTCGGACAAATGAAAAGGTTTTGTTACATCTTCGCATAGTCTCCTCCCTACAATGATAGATGGAAACATCTGCGCTTCTCTTTCCCGGATCATCAGGGGAAGAGGACAAGTGCTTTTGCAGAAGAAATAGAGAACGGAGAACTAAGAAATATGCTGGATACCGTAACATTAGTGACACTGCTTGCGATGGGGATCCTGCTGTGCTTTTACGGCTTTAAGATGTTCCGCTTTTCCATGGCGATCGCGGGATTTTTCATGGGATTTCATGCCGCGAATCTCATCGACTCCCTCTTCCTTCTCGAGAAGATCCCGGAGAAGGGAAGGAATGTCTTTGAGTTCTTCTTCCCGATCATGTTCGGTATATTTCTCGCGGTGATCTCGTATGCCGTCTATAAAAAAGCACTTTTCTTCATCACGGTGTTCTTCACCTGGTATTCCATCGTGAAGGTTTTCCTTCTTTATATCGTCAAGACGCAGAATAACTTAAAACTCGTCGTCTCGCTCTCGCCGGACAAGGTCGCGAAGCTGACCGACGGATCGGAAAAGACGCAGAACCTGATCCCGGATAAACAGATGAACGCTGTGATGTCCGCTCTTCCGGGAAGTACCGACGGGCAGAAGCTTCTGGCGATCTGCCTGATCGCTCTGGTGATCGCGATCCTCGTCGGCATCCTGATCTGCATGCTCCAGTCACCGGCAATAAAGATCATCACGGCCGTGATCGGCGCGGATATCCTTCGGGATGTTTTCCTCGGAACGATGGGTATCCTCCATGCTTGGAAAGGACTTCCCGGATTCCTCGCTCCTGCCGTCAACCAGGGCCTTCACAACGGCTGGATCTCGTTCTTTATCTGGGCCGCCCTGATCGGAGCCGGTGTTGCGGTGCAGTTTAAGTTCGGGGATGACTAATTTTTTAGAATAAATGCAACAGAAAGAAAAGATACATCGTCTTATTTGCAAGAAGAGAAAAATGAAAAGGAGTTCAGAACCATGAAAAAGAATCCTGTGACAAATATAAATAGACCAGCTTATCCGACGATGGAGCAGCTGAAGAAGAATCCGGGCAAGGCTCCGATGACAAAGATCGCAGCGGTTACAGCACTCACCGCGGTGATGGCACTGTCCGCTACCGGCTGTGGAGAAGAGTCCTCCAAGCACAAGATGGATGGACGCCTGGGTTACTTTGGCGCTATGGCAACAGAGACGTATCAGATCGAAGGCGAGATCGAGCTCGATGGTGAGACCACGGTAGATACCGGTTATGACATCAGCGGTGATATGCAGATCGATGGCGGAATGGATACCTATGTTGAGCCGACAGATGAAACGTGCCCGACGGATGATGATATCGACTATCAGGGCGAGGAAACGGTGGAATCTGATGCGTCTGAATTCTGATACGGTATGGCCTGAAACAGCCGCTTAAGGAGAAAAGAAAAATGGGTAAAGATCCCACGGTAGATAGAAAAAGAAATCTTACACTGGTGATGACTCACCAGTGTAATTTTGATTGCATGTATTGCCTTCAGAAGCACGAGGATGTGTATATGCCGAGGGAGACGGCAGTAAAGGCGATCGATATGCTGGTGGACAGCGTCTCAAAGATCAAGGATCATCCGAAGGCGCAGATCTCCTTCTATGGCGGGGAACCGCTTCTGGCACGACAAGAGATCGAGTATCTGGTGACATATGCGGTGGAAAAACTCACGAAGATCCCGGATATTAAATTTGCTTTTGAGATCACGACGAACGGCACTCTTCTTGATCAGGATTTTATCGATTTTGCAAAGAAAAACCACATTATCCTGGCGCTCTCCCATGATGGTCTGGCGCAGGATCCGGTCCGTAGAGACTGCGGTGGAAACCTCACAAAAGAGAAGGTGGATCAGAAACTTCAGATGCTCCTTAAGACATTCCCGGATACGATCATCATGATGACAGTGCACCCGGAATATGCATCGACGGTTTCCGCCTCGGTAAAGTTCTTCCGCGAACAGGGCGTCCGTGCGGTAAGTATGGTTCCGGCGCATGGCGAGAGAGTGACGTGGGATGATGAGAGTTTCGCTACCCTTTCCGAAGAGCTCGAAAAGGTCGAGAAACTCTACGAAGAGTGGAATAAAGGGAGTGATGCTTTCCGCTTTATCCCGTTCGAAAACAAGATCCGGAACTATATCCGCCAGAAGGATGCGGATAATGCGATGTGCCATTTCGGATGTCATAAGCTCATGGTCGATGCCGACGGGAAATACTATCCCTGCACCCACTTCATCGGAAGAGACGGATTCAGTATCGGCTCGGTAAGTGAGGGTACGGATGAAAAGAAGATCCGGGATCTCGAGGCAAAACGTGTCGAAGCGAAAGACTGCGAAGGATGTGTCCTGCGTCCGAGATGCCGTCATACCTGCGCCTGCGCCAACCACGGACAGACAGGAGATATGTCGCAGGTATCCGCTCTTCAGTGCGAGTATGAACAGCTGACGATAAGACTTGCCGATCAGGCGGCAGCGGCGCTTATCTCAGATGAGAATCCGAGGTTTGTCGAGCGTATGTATAAGTGATGCGGTAAGTCCCACGAAAAGTACACAAGAAAAGCGAAGTTAAGCACTGGAAAATCGTTTATTTTCCAGTGCTTTTTTATGCGTCGGAGAAGAGGAAACGTGCTATAATCCGATATTGTGCGAGAAAAGGTTTTCTCGATGAAATGATTGCATTTGCAAAAAGAGGGGACATACTATGAATAACATGCTTATGAGTCTTGCTCTGATGCTCCTTGTGGGATTCTGCATCAGCGGGATTTTTAAGAAACTGCATATACCATCACTTCTGGGCCTGATCATCACAGGTATCATTCTGGGTCCTGCAGCGCTGAATCTTCTGGATCCGAAGATCCTGTCTATTTCTTCCGAACTCCGTGAGATCGCCTTGATCGTTATTCTGTTCCGTGCAGGCTTAAGTCTCGATGTCAGCGACATGAAGAAGATCGGCCGTCCGGCGATCATGCTGTGCTTCGTGCCGGCATCCTTTGAGATCGTTGGCGCGGTCATCTTGGGACCTGCCTGTCTGGGCCTGTCTCACGTCGATTCCGCGATCGTCGGTGCGATGCTGGGGGCGGCATCTCCTGCGATCATCGTGCCGAAGATGCTGTGGCTCATGGAAGAGGGCTACGGTACAGATAAGCATATCCCGCAGCTCATCATGGCCGGTGCTTCCGCAGACGATATCTATGCGATCGTTCTTTTCACCGCGTTTATCGGCATGAGCAAGGGCGAGGGCATGTCCGCATGGACAGTCGTTTCGATCCCGATCTCCATCGTGACCGGCCTGGCTGTCGGTATCGGAGTGGGCATCGTTATGGCGGAGATCTTCAAGCATGTTCATCTGCGTGATACTGTTAAGATCCTTCTTCTGTTCGGACTTTCTTTCCTCTTCGTGGGCTGTGAGTCCTATATCTCCGAATTTGTTCCGTTCTCCGGACTTCTTGCCGTCATGGCGCTCGGTGGTGCGATCCTGAACCGCCGCCGTGCTGTTGCCACCCGTCTTTCCGCGAAGATCGCGAAGATCTGGGTCGGTGCGGAGCTTCTTCTGTTCATCATGCTCGGTTCCGCGGTAGAGATCAAAGCACTCCTGTCCGCAGGTCTCGGCTCCGTCGTACTGATCTTCGGCGCGCTGGCATTCCGTTCGGTCGGTGTACTCGTCAGCCTTCTCGGATCCGGTCTCAAGTTCAAGGAGATCCTCTACTGCGATGTCGCCTATTTTCCAAAAGCAACCGTACAGGCTGCCGTCGGTGCGATCCCGCTGACTGCCGGCCTGGCATGTGGTAACATAGTTTTAACGACTGCTGTTCTTTCCATCCTCATTACGGCGCCTCTCGGTGCGATCCTGATGGATATCTGCGTGAAGAAGTGCCTGACGAGGTCGAAGACCCCGCACGAACTTTCGAGCCGGAACCCCGGGCTTCAGCTCCCGCCGGAAGACAGCGGCGCATCATCATAAGAAAGAAAAAGCCGCAAATGCGGCGTAAACGGATAACATACGGTCAGGAGGCGCTCCATGGAGATTGCATTAGGTTTTGGTAAAGAGAAGATCCCGGTACAGGTCCCGGATGATCAGGTGATGGCAGTCCTTACACCGAACGAGGCAGAGATCGGTCTTACCGGATCGGATGAAGTCTATCGTTCCATGAGAGAGCCGATCGGGCTCCCGCCGCTCCGTGAAGTCGTGAAGAAAGGTGAGACCGTAGCGATCATCACCTCGGATATCACCCGCCCGATCCCGAGTTATAAAGTCCTTCCGGCAGTACTCGACGAGCTTTCCGCCGCCGGTATCGAAGATAAGGACATCACTATCGTATTTGCACTCGGCTCCCACGGCGGCCATACCGAAGAGCGTATGCGCTACATGGTCGGAGATGCTGTCTATGACCGTGTCCGCTGCATCGATTCCGACGTCAATGACGCAGTGCATGTAGGTACCACATCCCGCGGAACTCCGGTAGATATTTTCCGTCCGGTAGTAGAAGCGGACAGAAGGATCTGCCTCGGCAATATCGAGTATCACTATTTCGCCGGATATTCCGGAGGATACAAGGCCATCATGCCGGGCGTTTCCACCTGGGACGCGATCCAGCACAACCACAGCGCGATGGTTGAGCCTTCTGCATGTGCCGGTCACCTCGAGGGCAATCCGGTCCGTGAGGATATCGAAGAAGCAGGTAAGATCCTGGGCGTCGATTATATCGTCAATGTCGTTCTCGATGCGAAGAAGGAGATTATCCGGAGCTTCGCCGGTGATCCTATCCTGGCGCACCGCGAGGGCTGCAAGTTCCTCGATTCGTTCTATAAGGTCTCTATCCCCGAGCAGGCGGACATCGTCGTCGTCAGTGCGGGTGGTTTCCCGAAAGACATCAATATGTATCAGGCGCAAAAAGCACTGGACAACGCCAAGCACGCTGTCAAGGACGGCGGTATCATCGTATGGATCGCTTCCTGTAAGGAAGGACTCGGCGAGAAGCACTTCGAGCAGTGGCTCACCGGTCACGAGAAGAGCTCTGACATGATCACCCACATCAAGACGGACTTCGTCTTAGGCGGACACAAGGCCGCCGCGATCGCGATGGTCCTCGAGCGCGCACGTATCTTCTTCGTTTCCGATCTGGAACACGACTTTGTAAAGAAGGTATTCCTCGAGCCGTATTCGGATATCCAGACAGCTATCGATGCTGCCATCAGGGAAAAGGGAAAAGACGCAAAGATCGTCGTTATGCCTTACGGCGGTTCGACTCTCCCGAAAGTAGAGGCTTGAGTTTCTTTCCGACCAGCGTGATAAGCGGTCCGAGAAACAGTGCCATCAGGATGATACCTACGATCGGCACACCCCCGAAAAGAATACCGATAATGATCGCCAGGCCATCCCAGCATATGCGGATGGCCGTTTTCGGTATTTGGGGAAGATGCGATGTGACCGCATCTGACAGGATGATCGGGATGCCGTCATACGGGGCAACTCCCGTATCCGCGTTAATATAAACGGCGGCACTGATCATAAAGAAAAGAAGCGCGAGCAGGAAGATGGCCCAGCGGCTCGGCGCATCCGTAAAGATGTGATCCGCGATATTATTTCTCCAGATCCAGGTGAAAAAATCGACATAGTAACCGACCAGGATCATGTTAAAAAGAGTTCCCCAGCCGATGAGTCTTCTCTTAAGGAGAAGCACGATCAGAAACATCACGGAGTTCAGGAGCAGCTGCCAGTTGCCGAAAGAAAGGCCGATGCGGCTGCTGATGGAGCGGTTCATGAAAGTGCAGGGGTCGGTGCCGAGATCGCACATGACAAGAAAGGACAGGAAGAATCCCATCCCGAAAACACCTGCGAAACTCAGGAGTACACGCTTTTTATCCGCTTTGGTGAAACTATCTATCAGCTGCATGGGTGATCCTGACCGATCCTCCGTAGAAATACATTTATCAGATCAGGAAGCTTAAGCCGGCGAGTGCGCCGTAAGCGATCAGCGTAACGACAACTGCGGCGATGCATACGCCGATGATCGCTGCCAGGACCGCTTTCTTAAAGGGAACCTCACAGATCGCAGCGATGCCGGATCCTGTCCATGCGCCGGTTCCCGGAAGAGGAATAGCGATGAATCCGACCAGGGTCCAGAATGCTACATTTCCGGCCTTTTCTGCTTTCTTTGCGAACTTTCTCTCGCAGAAATCCACGATCTTTTTGAGCTTCGGATACTTTCTCATCCAGTCGAAGACCTTTTTGACGAAGAGAAGGATGAACGGAACAGGAAGAAGATTTCCCACGATCGCCAGCGGCAGCGCGATGTGCCATGGGATGCCGACAGCTGCGGCATATGGGATGCTTCCACGGAGCTCCACGACCGGGATCATCGATATGAGAAACATGTAGAGGATCTTATTCATCCTTTTATCTCCTTTATATTCTTTGGCGGCAGCACCTGCCGGGATTCTTTCTTTTTCCTATATAGCGGGAGAAATCACCCGCAAACGGCATAAGAATACCACATAAATTGGTCTCTGCCAAACTACATACCTTATGGACCGGTAACTCGCCTGATCTTACGACACGACGTTGACGGGAGATCCTTTTAAGTAAGAAGACAGATTGCCTGCCGCGACATCCATCAGACGAAGACGTGTCTCTTTCGGTGCCCATGCGATATGCGGAGTCAGATAGGTATTCGGCGAAGTCAGAAGAGGGTTATCTTCCCGGATCGGCTCGACACTTACGACATCGGCGCCGAGGGCAGCGACTTTCCCGCTCTTCAAGGCTTTTGCGACTGCGGCTTCGTCCAGCACCGGACCGCGGGAAGTATTGATAAGGATCACGCCGTCTTTCATTTTCGAGATCGCTTTCTCATTCACCAGAGAGGTGGTCGCAGGTGTCAGCGGGCAGTGGAAGGAGATCACATCCGACTCTTTCCAGAGCGTCTCCTCATCAGTGAAGGTCACCTGAGGATCGGCTTTTCTCATCTCCTCTGTAATTTCCGAACGGCGGCAGGCGAGGACCTTCATGCCCAGCGCAGATGCGATGCGGCTGACGCGGGATGCGATCTTACCAAACCCGAAAAGCCCCAGTGTCTTCCCGTAGAGTTCCGTAAGCGATCCGTCCCAGAAACAGAAATCACGGCCCCTGGTCCATACTCCTTCATGGACGAGATCACTGTGATGGCCGGCCTTGTTCGCGATCTCCAGAAGGAGGGCGATGGTCATCTGTGCAGTGGCAAAAGTCGCATACTCCGGGATGTTCGTCACGGTGATCCCGTGCTCTCTGCAGTATTCCACATCCACGACATTAAAGCCGGTCGAGAGACAGCCGATATACTTAAGATCCGGGAGCTTTTCCAGAACTTCTTTCGGGAAACAGGTCTTGTTTGTAAGACAGACCGATACGCCTTCCAGCCTTCCGAAGATCTCGGAAGGTGCGGTGTAGTCATATACCACCAGCTCGCCGAGCGCTTCAAAGGGAGCCCAGGAGATGTCTCCCGGGTTTTCGGTGTATCCGTCCAGTACTACGATCTTCATTTCAGTTCACCTCAATAGGGTATTATAGCTTAGATATCCAGCGCCGAACGAACGACTTCGTCATATTCCTTGAACTGTTCATCACTTAAGTAATCCAGTGTCACTTCATCATGAAAAGAAGCGGGGAGATTGAAGATGTGAACATTCGGATTATCGGATTCCTTCATCTCCGAGACCTGGAAAATATCGGAGAGACCATTGACTATGATCAATGGTTTTCCTGTTTTTTCCACGGCCCCGATACGGGTGTTGAGGACATCCGGATTATAGGAGAAGAGCTCCTTATGCTCGTCAGTGATCCGGTATCCGAACACCTCCGGTTCCATTTCCTCGGTGATGTAAAGGGACACGTCGCTACCCTCTTTTTTCAGGGCATCACGGAAATAGGAAAAATCATAAGCGTAGTAGCCGTCCTCGCGATAACTCTGGAACATGTAGCTATAAAGATTCAATTCATCGCCGGATGGGACCACATCTTTTTCGAGATAGGCATAGTGCCAGGGACCGTAGAGATTTTCCATGACCTCGAAGGATTTATCCCGGAACTGACGTTTTTCCCAATCGGTTGTACTGTCTTTCAGCGCCAGCGCTTGCTCGATCATTTCGTAGTAATCGCCGTCAGGCATATCTTCGCTGTCGTACTGGAAAATGTGTACGAGATCAAAAACGGTACACTCATAAAGGATCTCTTTGGTAAAGGAAGAGGAGAACTGTAATCCGTACATTTCCGTGGCGTTTTTCCAGTATTGGTCCAGAAATTCATCTTCGTGCTTGAGCATTTCCAGCTGAAACTCGAAAAGAAGCTCTCTGTATCGTTTCGCTTTTTCTTTTCCGTAGCGGTCATCTCCGGCGGTCGTATAGATGTAATCACATAGCCCCGGAGAATTTTGCCCGATCTTCAGCATCGCGCATTCGGCTATGAAAAGATCCGCGTCTTCGGGATGACGGCCGAGCTGATAAGCCGTGAATTCACCGCCTTTGCTCATGCCTTCGATACACCATTTTCCCGAAAAGAACGTCTTGAGGCTTTCGATGATCTCGTGGAAATCTTCCGAAGCCTGCTCGCATGTCAGGTATTCCCAGTAGTCGGCTTTGTCACTGCTGAAACCATCCGGGCGGGAATTACCGTCAAAGCGGTATTCCGGTTCGATCAGATTACAACCGTACTTTTCCGAAAACAGAGGTTCTGCTTCATTATAGAAATCTCCGTCATACATGCCGTAGTAAAGATTATATCCGCCGATCGTGCACATGTTCGGCGCGTCTTTTCCCCTGTATTTCACATATACCCGCTGAAGGAAAGTTCCTTTTGCCGGATCCTTGTGGTCGACCGGCATTTCAAAAAACAGGACATACTGGCTGTCATCGTAGTGGGATCTTTTCTGCACATTGACTACACCCGGAAGCTTTCTGAATTCTTCGGCGAGCTCGTCATGCGCATCCTTCATATCGCCGCTGACCGGAAAACCGGTTCCGTCAGGTGCTTCGGTTACCGTGATCAGTGAAGGATCGGATCCTTCCGTTGTCACAGAAGACGTTTCGGAAGGAGAGGTTTCGACCGTGGTTTCCGAAGTAGTGGGAGAACTTGTATCGGACTTCGTTTCAGATGTAGCTGTATCGTTCCTGCCGCAGGACGACAGAAAAATAACAGCGGAGAGCATAAACCCTCCGCATTTTAATTTCCAGGATGATCTTTTCATTTTGTCCTTTCCGTGATGGCCGTTTTATCAGAAGATCTTCTGGTATCAGCCCTTTTCCTTGATGTACTTATCGATGGAAGCTGCTGCCTTTTTTCCTGCGCCCATGGCGAGGATAACGGTCGCGGCACCGGTGACGGCATCTCCTCCGGCAAAAACACCCGGACGGGAAGTGGCCATCGTCTCATCTGCGATGAGGCCGCCCTTCGGATTCGCTTCGAGGCCTTCTGTGGTGCTTCGGATCAGGGGGTTCGGAGAAGTACCGAGGGCCATGATCACAGTATCCACAGTGATCTCGTGCTCGGACCCCGAAATCGCGACAGGTCTTCTTCTTCCACTGGCATCCGGCTCACCGAGTTCCATCGAGATCACTTCGAGAGAGCTTACTTCGCCTGTTTCCGATCCGAGGATTCTGGTCGGGTTATTCAGGCACAAGAACTCGATGCCTTCTTCTTTTGCATGATGAACTTCTTCCGCGCGGGCCGGCATTTCTTCCTCGGAACGGCGGTACACGATATAGACGTGCTCCGCGCCGAGGCGCTTCGCGGTACGGGCGGCATCCATTGCGACGTTACCACCGCCGACGACAGCAACGGCAGAGCTCTTTCTGATCGGGGTGTCGTACTTGTCGCTATAGGCCTTCATGAGGTTCACGCGGGTGAGGTATTCATTAGCGGAATATACGCCGACGAGAGACTCGCCCTCGATACCCATGAAAGAGGGGAGACCTGCTCCCGATCCGATGAAAACAGCTTCATAACCTTCCGCGAAGATCTCATCAATGGTAAGTGTTTTTCCGATGACGAAGTTCGTTCTGACTTCGACACCGAGATCCTCGAGATGATCGACTTCCTTCTGTACGATGGCCTTCGGGAGACGAAACTCCGGAATACCATATACCAGTACACCACCGGCTTTATGGAATGCCTCGAAAATCGTGACTTTATAGCCGAGACGGGCGAGGTCTCCGGCGCAGGTCAGGCCTGCCGGACCGGAACCGATAACTGCGACTTTATGACCGTTATCTTCCGCTTTCTCGATCTTTTCCTGGCTGTGTGCCATGTGGTAATCCGCCACGAAACGCTCGAGACGGCCGATGCCGACGCTCTCGCCCTTCATGCCGCGCACACACTTGCTCTCGCACTGGGTCTCCTGGGTGCAGACACGTCCGCAGACAGCAGGGAGGCAGTTGGTTGATGTGATGATCTTATAAGCTTCTTCGTAATTCCCTTCGGCGACCTGTGCGATGAAGTCCGGGATACGGACATTGACCGGACAGCCGCTCACGCATGGACGGTTCTTGCAGTTGAGACAGCGGGTAGCCTCCTCTTTCGCCATTTCTTCCGTATAACCGAGAGCTACCTCGTCGAAATTCTTATTTCTGACATTCGGATCCTGCTCCGGCATCTTTACTTTAGTAAGAGAAAGATTTGCCATATTATTTTTCCTCCTTAGTGAAAGATGCGGCGGTATCGAGACCGGTCTTCAGTGCATCTGCCGCTGCTTCGGCAGCTTTTCCCGCCTTGATGATGCGGCATTCGTGGTTTGCGCTTTCGCGCTCCTGTGCTTTGTAGTAGGAATTTCTGCGCATCAGCTCATCAAAATCGACCTCATGTCCGTCGAAGTCCGGACCATCGACACAGGCAAAACGGATCTTGCCGCCGACGGTGACGCGGCAGCCGCCGCACATCCCGGTACCATCGATCATGATGGGGTTTAAACTGACGAGAGTCTTGATGCCATACGGGCGGGTGACCTCCGCGAGGAACTTCATCATCGGGAGAGGTCCGATCGCGATGACCAGATCATACTTGTTTCCGGCATCGATCAGGGACTGGAGCTTGTTGGTAACGAAGCCCTTCTCACCGTAGGAACCGTCATCGGTCGTAATGTAGAGGTTGTCGCTGACAGCGCGCATCTCCTCCTCGAGAATAACGATATCCTTGTTTCTAAAGCCGGCGATCATATCGACATGTGCGCCTGCCTTGTGCAGTGCTTTTGCGGAAGGATAAGCGATCGCGCATCCGACACCGCCTCCGACGACACATACATTCTTATATCCTTCGATCTCGGTGGCATTTCCCAGCGGACCGACGAAGTCTAAGATCGCATCGCCCTCGTTCATTTTTGCGAGTGTGCGGGTCGAGGTGCCGACAGCCTGGAAGATGATAGTGACTGTGCCCTTTTCAGGATCGGTATCCGCGATCGTCAGAGGGATCCTCTCTCCATATTCATCGACGCGGAAGATGATGAACTGTCCGGCTTTCGCCTTGGCGGCGATATACGGCGCATCTATCTCCATCAGGGTCACGGCTTCGTTGAGCTGTCTTTTGGCCACGATCTTAAACATACTTTTTCCGTCCTTTCGAGAAGAACTCTCAAATGAAAATCATATCCTTAATTTACTACTAGAGGGAAATGAAAATCAATATTTTCTCTCGCTAATGTGGGAAAAGAATAAGTGAAGTACATCTTTTCACTTCTCAGAGGCTTCCGGGGAGGACACTTCGACCGAAAGATCCGGAAGGCGGACCGCTCCGAACTGCTGCTGGTTCCACTTCGTATAGTCGTCTTTATCGTGGGCGGACTCGATCTGGAAAGTAAAGCCCGGCGAGACGAGATCCATCTTTCTTTCGATGCCGCCGGCATCGAGCTGATAGACGACGATGTCCGCACTGTAGCGGCCGCAGGTCAGATGTGTAAGCGGAAGCGTGATCCGGACGGTATTGGTTCCGGGGCAGAGCGTGATGAGGTTCCCGGGGAGCATCGATGCGATCTTCGTATCTTCCTGATCCCGGAGCTGGAACCGGAAGGCAACATTTTTGATCTCTTTTGCAGCGGTACAGGTCAGCTCGAGCTCTGCTTCTCCCGAGGTCGGGAAGATCGGCTCGGGACGGTTAAGAAGACGCAGACTATCGAGTGAGAAGAGGTCTCTGGCGCGCATGCGCTGATAGTCCCGTGAACGGTGTTCCGGTCCATACTCGATCTTCGCCGGCATTTCTGCCTGCGTGCCGAGATAGATCGCGATCGCCTGCTCCACATCGCCGTCAAAGATGACCTCGCCCTTGTCGAGGACGATGCAGCGCTTACAGAGCTGGCGGATAGTATTCATGTTATGGCTGACATAGAGCACGGTACGGATATCGTTATTCGCTGCATCGAGAAGACAGCGGATACACTTTTTCTGAAACTCCACATCGCCGACGGCGAGGACCTCATCCATGATGACGATCTCACTGTCGAGGTGGTACGCGACGGAAAAACCGAGCTTGACGAACATGCCGCTGGAATATCTTTTTACCGGGGTATCGATGAATTCCTCCAGTCCCGAGAAGGCGATGATGTCGTCGATCTTTTCATCGATCTCCGCCTTCGTCATGCCGAGGATCGTGCCATTGAGATAGATATTTTCGCGCCCCGTCATCTCCCCGTGGAAACCGGTGCCGACCTCGAGCATGGAGGTGATATGGCCGTAAAGATCGACTGTTCCTTCCGTCGGTGCGGTGATGCGGCAGAGGATCTTAAGAAGTGTACTCTTGCCGGCGCCGTTCTTGCCGAGTATGCCCAGAGTCTCACCCTTATAAACGGTCAGATCCACTCCGTTCAGAGCATAGAAGTCCTTGTTCCTGGAGGTCCCGGAAGAGGTCTTCTGATCGTTCTTCTTTCCGCGGGCACGACGTTCCTTGATGGCGCCCTGCAGGGTGTGCGCGCCGATCTTGCCGAGGCGGTACTTTTTCTTCAGTCCCGAGACACGGATCATAACGTCTTTTTCACTGTTCCCGCCGGATGGCTGTGCTTTTGTACTCATACTGTATCCGCAAACGTCCTTTCCACCCGGTTAAAGATCACGATACTGAAGAAGAAAAGTAGGATCGTGACAGCAAGTCCGACCAGATAGTACAGAAGGTCAAATTCTCCTTCGCCCAGAAGGATCATACGGATGAGCTCCATATTTTCACTTACCGGGTTGACCTTCACAAGGATCTTCAGGACTCCGTCCGGGACGCTCTGGATCGGGTAAACTACAGCGGAGCCGTACATCCAGAGGTTCACGAGGACATTGACCACGGCCAGAAGATCTCTGTACTTGGTCGTTACACTTGAGATAAGGACGCCGACACTCATGCCGAAGAGCGCCATCTGAAGGAAAAGAAGCGGAAGAAGGGGATAGAGAGCCCACATCGGATGCACATTCCCTCGGATGACGAAAGCAGTGAGAAGACCGGCGACGATCAGGAGCTGGATCAGGAACTTCAGTATGCTTACGAGCATATTTGAGATCGGGACACAGATCCTGGGGAAATACACTTTGCTGAAAAGATAGGCATTGGCGACAAATGTCTGCGAGTTCTTCGTCAGACTGAAAGAGAATAACTCCCAGACCGCGGAGGATACGAAATAGAAGAGGATCCGGGGGATGCCGGCGGTGCCGACATCGGCGATATGCCCGAAGACGAACATGTAGATCAGACTGGCGAGGACAGGATTGATGATGATCCATAAAGGACCGAGGACCGTCTGCTGATACGTCACAGTGAAGGTCCTTCTCGTCAGAAGACGGACCAGATCGCGGTAGCGCCATGCTTCATCCAGCTTCAGACGGACTTTTTTCTCTTCCGGCTGGAGCCTGATGTGATAGGCGGTAATCGGTTCGGTTTTGCTTTTGCTGAGCATATGTCTGCCTTCCGTGTGATAAAAGAAAGGATCTCTGATGGATCTTCGATCCTGACTGTACTTTTCATTATATCTTATTCAATGTCCCGGGGAATAGTAAAGCGGCGCAAAAAATGATAAACTAATCTTGTCTAATCATGCGGAGATGAATTAGGAGGGGAACATGCTTCGAGCTAAGGGACTGACGAAGAAATTCGGTAAGAAGATCGCTAATGAAAACGTGAATCTATCTCTTGAAGCGGGCGAGATCGGTGTTCTTTTAGGACCGAACGGAGCAGGCAAATCCACCGCGATCAAGTGCATCCTGGGGCTCCTCCGATTCGAAGGATCTGTCCAGATCGGAGGATTCCCCGCAAGTTCCAGCCAGGCAAAAAAGATCCTGGGGTATGTCCCGGAATTCCCGTGTTTATATGAGATGCTCACCGTCAGGGAGCAGTTTGAATTTATAACTCGTGCGTATAAGCTGGATCGTGAAAAGACCAGAGCATATGCTGCTGAGCTGATCGACCGTTTCCGCCTCACCGAAGTGGTGGATACACTTTGCCGTGATCTTTCGAAGGGCATGCAGCAGAAGGTCTCCATCATCTGCGCACTGCTTCCGCGTCCGAAACTCCTTCTCCTGGACGAGCCGATGCTGGGTCTTGATCCGCACGCGATCAAGGAACTCCGCCAGCTGATCCAGGAACTGGCGGAAGAAGGCGTGGCGGTCCTTATCTCCACGCATATGATCGCCACCGTGGAAGGTATCTGGAATAAGGCATACATCATGCGCAAGGGCAAGGTCATCTCCTGCCATAGAAAAGAAGAGCTGATCGGCATGTGGGCGGAGTCTCTGGAGAGGATCTTCTTTGCTGAGACGGAGTCCTATGATTCGCCGTGGTTCTCGGAAGAAGATATCCGTGTTACGGCTCCTGCGGCTTCTCCGTCCGGCCAGTCCCGGCAGAGTGCTGCAAAGAAGGCGAATCCTTCCCATGCAAAAGCAACTGTGACGCGTCCGAAGACAACGAAGAAAAAGAAGGGCAAAAAGAAGAAGTGACGATCCTATGAATGCCTGTATGTTTCTGATTTTCAAGCAGTGGAGGAATTCCCTCCGCGAAAAGATCAAGCACCCGCAGTTCTGGCTATGGGCGCTGGTCATTCTTGCATATTTTGCGCTGTATATATACCAGGAGATCAATCATCTCGGACAGACCGGGATCCTCGACAATGCCGTCAATACATATAGAGCGGGTGTTGCCTTCTCTTTCCTGGTGATCTCCTTTGTCGTGCTCGGCTTCGGGCTCAATCACGGGAATACATTCTTTGCCCCCGCGGATATCGACAACCTGTTCGTATCGCCGGTACGTGCGGAAAAAGTGCTTTTCTACGGGCTGATCAAGAAGTGCCTGGCCAGTGTTTTTGCCACACTTCTCCTTCTGATGCAGCTGACGAACCTGAGGTTTTATTTCGGACTCGGCCCCAGGGATCTTCTGATACTGATGGGGGCATGGCTGATGCTCTCGATATGTCTTTCCGTCGCTGCGATGGCAGTTTACTCCATATCGTCCGCATCCCCCGTGATCCGTGTACTGATCCGGATCTCTCTTTATGTCTCCAGCGTTGTGATCATCGCCGGGATCGTGATCGCTCTTTGGGGAAGCAAGACCCCCTGGGCAGATATTGTCGAATTCTTCAACGGGCCGCACCTTCACGTGATCCCTCTGGGCGGATGGGCGTGTGGATTCCTCTATGCGGCGATGGCGGGTGATCTGTACTGGACACTGACATATGCAGGGCTGATGATGACACTTCTGATCATCTGCATCCTTCTCATCGTACAGAACAGATCGGCCTATTATGAAAGTGTCCTTACCACGATCGGCCGCGGTTTCGGAAAGATGAACCGTGCGGAGATCCCCTCTACAGATGCCAAAAGCAGGAAGATCAGGAAATCCCATCTGCTCGGATTCCGTGGAGGTGAAGCTGTACTTCTCCAGCGGCAGATGACGGAGCAGAAGAGAGTCGTGACGGTGTTCTTTGACAGGATATCGCTCGCGATGATCGCTATGGCGGTCGTACTCGGTGCGTTTCTCCAGTCCATGATGCATAAGGGGATGTATCCTTTTATCATGCAGATCCTGGCGATGGCGGTACTGTGCTATACCATGATCTTTACGATCCCGATGGGCAAATTCGTCGAAGAACTGGACAAGCCCTTCATCTATCTCATGCCCGGAAAAGCGTTCAAGAAACTCTTCTATGCATCGACGGCGCCTGTGGTAAAAGCATTTACCGAGGGCTTAGTCTGTCTTACGATCGTCTCGCTGTTTGCCAGACTTCATCCGGCCTTTGTTCCGTGCGGCGCGATGTTCTATGCTTCAGCGGCACTCCTTTTCTACGCATGTTACCTGACATCGATGCGCACCCTCGGTGTGAGCAACAACCGCCACACCCATATGCTGCTGTCATTTGCGCTTCTTTCAGCGGTGTTTATCTTCGAGCTGTCGCTGGGGGCATATATCGGCAGAAGACTATATGCCGTATCCCCTTCGCTGTTCCCGCTGGATTTCCTGATCCTTGCTGTATTTAACATCGCCGTTTCGGTCATTTTCTTCCATAATGCAAGGAGCATCCTGGATTACCGGGCATAGGAGGAGAAACGATGTTTGTGAAATGTAAGCGCATTTTCCCGCTTCTTATGATCATCTGTTTACTGCTCACTACTGTTTCCTGCGGGAAAAAGAAGACAAGTCATAGTGAGACCGTCAAAGAAAGTGATCCGTTTTTCCAGTCCTCGGTAAAAGAGATCGTCGTCAGCCCGGAATTTAAAAAGAAGGCACAGAGCTTCGCTCAGAATGAAGCAACGATCGTCGGAAACTCCGTTGTTGCATCCTATGAGATCCTCTATGAATACCCGTCGGAACTGAAAAATAAGATGTACAATCTTTATGAAGCGTCGGCAAAAGAAATCGTAGAAGTAATGAGGCTTGTGCAGGAGTCGTATGAGCGCGGGCTCGTGATCTTTGACTTTGAAGGAAATCCTCTATCGAAGATCGAACTCCCGTTTAACAGTGAGATCATAAATCTCTTTTCCGGAAAAAACGGAGAGATCATATGTCTTGTCGAACACATAGACTTTGATACGCTCGGCAGCGGACGCGAACTGCTGATCTACAGTGTGGAAGGACTTCTGAAAGAGTCAGTGAAGATCCCTTCGGATTCCTCGATATCTCCCAGGAAGATCCTTGTCACATCCGACGGGACGCTTATTCTATCGGATTACGGGATGATCGGGTTCGTTTCTTCCAAGGGCGAGATGCTCGGAATGGTGGAAGATCCGGACCTTAACGGGAACGTCGTGGAGGCCGGGGACAAGTATTATGCACTGATGTCATCTTTCTCCGACAACGGACTTATAGAATCGATCTCCTTCTCTGAACTCGATCTTGCCACATATTCTCTCAAAGGAGAAAGAAAAAAACTCGATGCGACGATCGGTAATGTCGTCTCCGGAGGCGATGGTAAATGCTATGCGATCGACGGGAACGGGATCCATAGAGTGGATCTTTCTTCGGGAAAGCTTGAAGAGATCATCAGCTGGAACAGTACAGATGTAAACTATTCCAACTTCGATCCGGATAGTTTTCAGATCATATCGGAGAATAAAAGTGCTTTTATAAGATCATCTTATGAAACCGATAAAGTAACGGGCGATATGGTCAAGAAAACACTTGCCGTTTCACTGACAAAAGCAGATAAGAATCCGCATGCGGGGAAAAAATATATCGATATGGGAACGATCGGAATCCCATCTGATGATCTTCTGGATTATATCGTCTCCTGCAATACGGAGGCAGGAAATACGGCGAGGATAAGAGTAAGGGATTATAATACCGTTCTTGCTCCGGATCTTTCCTATTCGCAGCGTCAGACGATCCTGTCCGACAAGGTCTATGCCGAGATGTTAAGCGGAAAAGGCCCGGATATCCTCGTGAATTTTTCCTGCTTCAGCCAGTTCAATTCCGAAGAGGTCCTGGTCGATCTGAATAAGTATGTGGATGGTGCCAACGGTCTGAACAGAGAGGAATATTTCGATAACATCCTTTCTGCGTTTGAGAATAAGGGAAAACTGTATCAAATCCCGGTCTGCTTCGATATCCGGGGACTTCTCGGGAATAAAGATCTGATCGGAGAGAGATCCGGCTGGACCTATTCCGAGTTCACGGGGATCGTGGAGAAACTCCCATCGGATGTGGAAGTCATGTCGGAGATAGATTACAAAGATCTTCTGGAGCGCATGCTCCTGGATGCGATGCTCGATTTTGTCGATTATTCGAAGAAAGATGTGTACTTCGACGGGGATGAATTCCGGCAGCTCCTGACCATCACGAAGGAATACGGGACAGATGTTGTACAGCCACAGGATTCTTATGAGAACGGAATTCCCGAATTCGGTGTGGAGGAAGAACAGGTGAAGGATCCGCTGATGCGCATGCATATGGGAAAACTGGCACTGATGCCGGTAGAGATCTATAATCTCTACCGTTATGCCGAGAACCGGTCGATCCTGAAGAAAAAGGGCATCTATGTCGGCATGCCGTCACCGAGCGGAGCCGGCGTCTCCGCCATGCCGGTCCTTACGCTCGCGATCTCCTCGTTTTCTGAGAATAAAGATGAGGCCTGGATGTTTATCCGCGGCCTGTTCGATGAGGATTCCCAGTACACATACACGTCTTCTCTCGGATCGATCCCTCTGCATAGAAAAGCCTTCGACCGCATCTGTAACGACACGATCGAAGACAACCAGTCTCTGATCGAACAGTTTAAACATGATGGAAATCTTTTCTCCGCTATGCCATTTCCGGAGACGATGGTCAGTATTACGCAGGAGGATGCAAAAGGTTTTAAAGAACTGATCGAAAACGCAAGTACGATCATGTCCACAGACCCTTCCGTACTGCAGATCATCGAGGAGGAAGCAGCTCCTTTCTTCCGAGGGGAAAAGAGTGTGGAAGATGTGTGCCGTATCATTCAGGAGCGCACGTATGCAATCGTCCACGGAAGATAGGGCCTATCTTACAATTCTTTCATTTTTTTCAGCTTTTGCCGCCGTACAATATCGTTGGTAATAATCACGTGGAGGTGTGTCTATGCGTAAGTTGTCGAGGCGGGCAATGGCGGTCATTCTGTCTTCGTCTATGATCCTGCCGCTAACAGCATGTAACAACAAGAAAAACAAAAATATTAACGGAGCCGGACAGTCTGTGGTCAAAGAGGATGACCCGTATTTTGCTGTTAAAAAGGCCGATGTGACCATTCCTGTTGATCCGGACAAGGAAGTGGATTACCAGAATGTGGATAATATGGTCTTCCTGGGGGATTCGGTCATGGTGTCTTATTCGATTACGTATAAAATGTCCCCGGAAGCAGAGAAAAAGATCCAGGACCTCGACTGGGAGGCGGATGATGCCTGTGACAAAATGCTGGAGATCACTGCAGAGTTTAACAAATCCGGAACTCTATATTTTGATCTGGATGGAAATCTCATCAAGAAAGAAGAATCCGGCGAATCAGAGAACATATCGAGAGTTTACCAGCAGAAAGACGGATCTTTTCTGAAACTTGCGACAGTATATACTCAGGGTGATTGTGTCACGAAAACGAAGCTTTATGATTGCGAAAAAGATGGAACTGTCCGAAACGAAATCTTCCTGGAAGATACTGAAGAGATGTGGCAATCATCCATTTTCAGAACGGACGACGGAAACTATCTGGTCGGATCCGGAATAAATATCTCTCTGATGGGTAAGGATGGCAAATTGCTCCATCGGGAAGAGGTAGAAGGCTTTTCCGGAATGATCTACTTCTTTGATGGTAAATACTATGCATCTATTGAGAAATTTGATGATAAGAATGCAGTATCCAACTGCTATTATCAGGAGATCGATTTATCCAGTGGAACATTTAAAGGCGACCCGATCAAGGGCATAAATTCATACTGGCAATATATCCAGGGAACCGATAAATGTTATATCTTGGACGTGGATGGAATCAGCTCTCTCAATCCTATCGACGGAAAAAAAGAAACGATTCTGGATTGGAACTGGACAGATTACAACGAAGGAGCAGCGGGATCCCGTTCTATGGCTATAAAGTCCGATGATGAGATTTATCTCTTTGAGGAATTCTGGGACAATGATGAAGATTCGAAAGGTGTATCAAATTACTCGATCGTTCAGCTGACCCGTCAGGAGAAGAATCCGCATGCCGGAAAATCGATCATCCAGATCGGAACGATGTACAATGACTCCCGTTCCAACTTCCGGGACTATATTATCAAGTATAATCTGGATCCGAATCACCTTTCGCGCATTTGCATCAAGAGTTATGGTGCCGACATCACAGCTGAAACTGAAGATGAAGTGATACGCGAATATCAAGCGATTCCGGATAAGATCTACCTGGATATGGTCGCGGGAGAGGGCCCGGATATTCTGATGAACTTCTCCATATATAATCAGTTTAATTCCGAGAACGTACTTGTGGATCTCAATACACTTATCGATGGCCAGAATGGCATAAAGCGTGAGGAGTATTTTGATAATATCTTCCGTGCGTTTGAAAGCAAAGGAAAAATGTACCAGGTCCCGCTGTGCTTCGATGTTTCCGGATATGTTTCCAGTAGTGATATCGTAGGGAATCGAAGCGGATGGACCTATGAGGAGTTTGAAAATGTGATCAAGTCTCTGCCGGAGAATACCTCGGTATTTGAGGATGGCGTCAGCAGCACGCAGCTTCTGGATGAGATGCTTAGTGTGGCTTCCGATTCATTTATCGATTATGAAAACGGAACGGTAAGCTTCGATACTGCAGAATTCAGAGAACTTCTGGAGATCTCAAAGAAGTATGCGAATACCAATCCTGTACAGACAGATAGCAACACGGGAGTTATCGGACAGGTAGAGACGGATTCCGGTTTCTACGGCGTTATGAATCCGGAGGATGCGTATGTCGATCCTCTCGAACGTATCGCGGAAAAGATGCTGGTGCTCCTGCCAAGACAGTTATATAGTCTGGAAGATATTGCGATTTTAAAGAAAGCACTGAAGGGAAAACAGGTGTTCCTTGGTATCCCGTCCCCGAACGGTTCCGGAATGAGTGCTCTTCCGATGATGACATTCGGAATCTCGGCAAAGTCCAAGCATATCGAAGAAGCCTGGGACTTCATCCGCTTTATGTTCAGTGAGGAAGCGCAGTATTCTTATGCGGTGGATTTCAATTCGATCCCTGTCAACCGCGCGGCTCTTAACCGGAGAAATGAAGCGGAGATCGAGTTTGTAAAAAAGTGGAATAAACAGTTTGAAGGAAAAACCGAAGACGAAAGCGTCGATCTGAGTAAGATGGGACGGATGGATGAACTGACGCAGGAGGATGCTTCTGAGTTTGTGTCCATTATCGAGAATGTTTCCACATTCAGTTCTTTTGACCCCGGAATCATGGCTATCATCAAAGAAGAAGTGCCCGGATATTATGAAGGCCAGAGAAGTGCTGAGGATGTAAGTAAGATCATCCAGAACAAGGCTACGACGAAGATCCATGAACGGTGATTTTCCAAGGTGACTATTCTGTCACTTTAAGGTCACATGAAAGTCATACCGCGATGAGACAATAAAGATGTCGAAAGGGAGAGAAACCTCCGAAACAAAACTCCCGGACGACGAAGTGAAGAACCTTTACTATCTTCTATTTACTTTCATACCCGGGAGCGAGGTCCACCCCCCTCGCTCCCGCCCCCTCCTCTAAAAAAAACAGTCGCAGATTCCTCGAGGTATAGTACAATGAAAAAGGGGAAGTTTGCGTGAGAAAATAAAAAAGGAAACAAGATGGCAGCACACGATTATAATCCGGAAGAAGTGAGAAAAAGAAGAATCCGCGGAAGAAGAAAAAGAAAGATCCGCGAATGGTTCGTCTTTACCGGCTACCTTACCCCGAGTCTTCTGGGAGTGCTGATCTTCTTTTTCGGACCGATGCTGATCGTTCTGGTCCAATCCTTCCAGAGAAGTGCTACAAATACGGAATTCGTCGGACTGGATAACTATGTCAACGTCTGGAACAATCAGGCATTCCGTACCGCCTCGATCAACACCCTTATTTTTGCAGGAATCGCAGTGCCGCTGGCTGTTCTTCTTTCTCTGCTGCTGGCGCTGCTTCTCAGCTCCAAGATCCCGGGTAAAAGCATATTCCGAAGCATCATGCTCAACCCGATGATGGTACCGGTTGCTTCCATCGTTTTGATCTGGCAGGTCATGTTCAGTTATAACGGAGCACTGAATACCTACATGGGATGGTTCGGTATCGATAAGATCGACTGGATGAAATCCGACTGGTCGAGAATGGTTATCCTGATCCTCTTCCTGTGGAAAAACCTCGGATATAACATGGTCCTCTTTATTGCCGCGATCTCCGCGGTTCCTCAGGAACAGCTGGAATCCGCCAAGATGGACGGCGCCGGAGCAGTAAGACGATTCTTCAGTATCAAGCTCCCTTATCTGTGGCCGACGATCTTCTTTGTCGGTATCATGTCCCTGATCAACTCGTTTAAGATCTTCCGTGAAGTATATCTTCTCGCCGGAGACTATCCATATGACGCACTCTATATGCTGCAGAACTTTATGAATAATATGTTCTCGCATCTGGATAATGCGAAGCTGACCGCAGCAGCGATCATCATGTGTATCGCGATGATCATCATCGTTGGCGCACTGTTTATCGCAGAGAATAAACTCGGAAGAGATACGGAGGAGTGACAATATGAAAAGAAACGAAATCACTCCACTCAATCCTATCCCGTCCAAGGTGAACGAAGAATCACATGAGCATGGTTCGATCCGTGATCTGAAAGAAGTCGAGATCGTCCGTCTGTCGGATGAAGAGATCGAGAAGATGCATGAGAAGGGCCGTGCGGATGCCAAAAGAAGAATGCGCATCCGAACAGCGGCCGGAAGATTCTGGACAACACTCGGCTTTATCCTGGCACTTGCTGTCGCGATCTTCGCACTGATGCCGATCGTACTTACGATCCTGGACTCTTTTATGTCCACCGATGAGATCAAGACCAATTACAGTGCGGTATATAACAGCCTGTCCTCCGCTTCCTCGGAGACGAAGGTCTATCTTTCCTCGACACCGAAACTGAAGATGATCCCGGATATGGTATCGTTCTCCCAGTATAAGACGCTTCTGTTTTTAAGCCCGACATATCTTCTGAAGTTCTGGAACTCCGTGGCGCTGGTAGTGCCGATCGTGCTGGGACAGATCCTGGTCGGATGCCTGGCTTCCTACAGCTTTGCAAGATACAGAAGAAAGAGAAGAGAAGTGCTGTTCTTTTCCTACGTCATCCTGATGCTCATGCCGTTCCAGGTAACTCTCGTTCCGAACTACCTGATCGCAAATAAACTGGGTATCTATAACACATGGTGGGCGATCATACTTCCGGGTATATTCTCCACGTTCAGTGTTTTTCTCTTAAGTAAATACATGCGGCAGATCCCGTCTTCATATATCGAGGCCGCCAAGCTTGACGGTGCGAATGAATGGAATATCTTCACGAAGATATGTCTGCCGATGTGTAAGAGTGCGGTCTACGCGATGGCGATCCTTCTTTTCATCGACTACTGGAATATGGTCGAGCAGCCCCTGATCCTTCTCGAGGATGCCGGCAAGCAGCCACTGTCCGTATTCTTATCGCAGATCAACGCCTCGGAAGTAGGCGTCGCGTTCGCGGCATCATTCATATTCATGCTGCCGCCGCTACTGATCTTCCTTTATGGAGAACAATATCTGGTCGAGGGTATCTCCCGATCGGGAATCAAATAAGGTTTCGAGGTTTTTAGGAGGTTTTGACTATGTCAGACGAGAATAAAAAGAAAAAGAGCAGAAAGTGGATCGTCAAAGCGCTGATCGCATTCCTGGTGATCATGGGGATCCTGACGTTCTTTTCCAACACGATCATGAATATGACACTGACACAGGTCAGCACCCAGCAGGTCTATGGTGCGACACTGAGTAGTATCTCCCGTGCCTCGGGTACCCTGCATGCCAATTCCGAAGTGAAGGTGAAGGCGCCGGGTGAAGTGACGATCGCGGAAGTTCCGGTATATCTTTATCAGGAAGTGGAGGAAGGCGCAGTTCTTGCCACCTTTGAGACATCGGAAGATCATGCGGACCTCGATGAAGCAAGAAAGAGCCTTCAGGAACTGGAAAAAGAGATGGAATACGATGCCAGAAAGCCCGCGGAAAACAGCGATTACTATGACATGGAGATGGCTGTTTATGATGCGGAAAAGGCAGTAAAGCAGGCGGAGAAGAATCTGGCTGCAGCCAAGAATAAAGACGCCGTCGTCTCTCAGACCAGGACTGATATCAAAGCCATCCAGGATCAGCTCACACAGATTGAAAAGGATAAGACTGTATTAGAGTCGAAGAAGCAGGAACTTGAATCGAGAAGGGATACTGCTTATGAGAAGATCGAATCAGCAAAGGAGACGCTTACTTCTGCACAGGATGCCCTCGCTTCCTGCATCACGGATCCTTCCGATCCGAACTTTGATCAGGCAGCGCTGGATCAGGCAAACAAAGATGTTGAAGATGCCCAGAAGGAAGTGCAGAAAGAGCAGGCTTCGTATAATTCGATTTCCGATGAACTCTCGTCAGTATGTTCACAGCTGGTCGATAAGGAGCAGGCTTACACGAAGAAATCCACTGAACTGGAAGAGAAGCAGGCAGATCTTGCCGAGTTTGAGCAGATCACTACTGTAGAAGAAGCCGAGCGGGCACTAAAAGATGCAAAGCACACACTGCAGGTGGCAAGAAAAACTCTTAGTGATGCAAAAACAAACGCCGGCATCTCCTCTGACCGCGAAAAGGATACAAAGGAAGAAAAACTCAAGCAGAAAGAAGACCTTGAGAAGAAGATCAAGGAGCTGGAAGATTACTACAAGATCACTGAGATCCGTGCACCGATCTCCGGTACGCTTATCTCTATAAATGCCACCCGCGGCGGGCAGTGCATGAAAGGCGATGAGATGTTCATCATCGCAGATATGAACTCCGGAATGTATGTGGACTGCCAGGTCGAGAAGAAAGATGCCGATACAATGATGGTCGGAGCGGAAGTAAGGACAGACTACTGCGATTCCGCTTTTGTGGACTCTGTCCGCCCGGATCCGTCCGATCCGGTAAACTCAAGGATCGTCCGCGTCTCTGTCGAAGGATCGTACCTGGTACCCGGTGCCATGCAGATCAGCTGCACGATCTCCACATCGAACCGCTACTATGATTGTGTCGTCCCGAAGGGCGCAGTCCAGACGGATAGCGAAGGTACATTTATCTATATCCTTCTTACGAAGAATTCTCCTCTCGGAGAGCGCTATATCGCAAGAAAACTCCCGGTGAAGATCCTGGCGGAAGATTCCACTTCCTATGCGATCGAAGGAGCAGGTGTCAATATGGCTTACTGTATCGTCAGAACAGAAAAGCCGATCAAAAACGGTGAGCAGGTACGTCTGGCACAAGGAGAAACGAACTGATGGAATTCCGCACGAAACTGAAGAATTTCATAAAGAAAAAATGGGGAGATCTCTGCCGTCACTGTCACTATGTTCTGATGGGACTTCCGTTTTTCCTCTTGATCGGCGGTATCGTACTCTCGACAGCGTCAGTCATCCGTATCCGTAAGGTGATCGATGGCCAGTCATTCCAGTATGCGGCAGATTACTTCGAGTCGAAGAATATGCCGTACCGCCAGCTGACGGTACTGGGACCGGGACTGGCAACAGATGACGGATCCGCGCCGAGAAAATCGTCCCGTGGACTGGATATCGAAAAAGTAGCGCAGATCCACGAGGCGCTCGAAACAACAGAACTTTCCACGATCGGAACCGGAAGAAGCTCTTCGAAATCCGAAAAGATCGTCAATCCGTGGAGAGATTGTTATTCCGCAGTGGCGAACTACCCCGCAAGAGGCTTTATGGGGAAGAACGAGACGGGGAATGTGGATTCCTGTGAGGTCTTCGGAGTCAGTAACGATTTTGCCGTTATTCATCCTTTCTGCTACGAAAGCGGGGGATTCCTTCCGGATGAAAACGGGGACCGGTTCTCCATCGTTCTGAATACACAGCTGGCATGGAATCTTTTCCATTCGTATCAGGTACTGGGTTCTTTTGTAGAGATCAACGGACTCAGCTTCCAGGTGGTCGGAGTCGTAAACGAAGGACAAGATGAGATCGCGGAGACCACAGGCGTCACCAAGCCGCGCGCATATGTCCAGTTCCGGCAGCTGGCAGTTCTTGCCAACGGACCGGTAGAAAATGTTTCCTCTGCGGACGAAGCTTCGAATCTTGTACATGACACGGACTTTGCCGTGACCTGCTACGAGGTCCTGCTGATGGACCCGATCAAGAACATATCGTATAATGATCTTGTCCAGGCGTTGTCGGACACCATCGGATATAGCGAAGACAGTTCAGCTCTGCAGATCATCTGTAATACTTCGAGATTCCATGTCACATCGCTCTGGAAGAAGTACTTTCCGCTAAAAAAGTCCTACTCTGACAGCAATACGCTGCAGATACCCTACTACGAGAGGTCCGCGAGACTTGCCGAGCAATATGTGGTATTCTGGGGTGAGGCACTTGCTGTGGGAATCGTGCTGGTGATCGCCGGAGGCGGTTATATCTATGCGATATTCCACGGGAAGGAGACCCGGCACAAACGGGAGGACGACTCTGAGGACGACCATGAGATCAGTTATCTGGACAAGACATAACAAAACAACAATCAGTAAAAAGCAAAGGCCATCTTCTTCCAGGCCCGGAAGGAGCATGGCTTTTTTCCTTTCTTTCATCTTCATTTTCTCCTGGATCTTCACGCTGTCCGGCTGTAAAAAGACGAATGAAAAGACACTGTCGCTCTTCGCGTGCGACACATATATTACTCTGACCTGTACCGGAAAAGATGCAAATAAAGCAGTAAAAGAAGCTTCCGATCTGCTTCTGAAGATGGAGGCGAAGTTCTCACGTCAGAAGGAAGACAGTGAGATCGCGAAGCTGAATCAGTCTTCGGAAAAAGAACCTGTAACTTTATCTGAAGACACTTACTATATCCTTCAGCTGGCGAAGAACTATGCGGAGGAGACCGGAGGACGCTTCGATCCCACGATCGCTCCGATCATGGATCTCTGGGGCTTCGGGACGGATAACATGCACGTTCCGGATGAAAGAGAGATCGAGACGGTCATCGCGAATGTCGATTACCGGAAGGTGCACCTTCTTTCCAATCGCCGCGCATATGTGGAACCGGGTGTTGCCGTGGATCTCGGCGGCGTGGCCAAGGGATTCATCGGGGATATTCTGATGCAGAAGCTTCGTAACTTTAACCTCAAGAAGATCCTTCTGGATCTTGGCGGAAATATCTGCGCGTGGACGTCTTCCTCAGAGCTTACTGTCGGAGTGGCATCTCCGATCAAGCCGGGAGCTCTCTGCTGCACATATTCAGTTCCCGGAAATACAGTGTGCACGGTCATCACCAGCGGGTCATATGAGCGTTATTTCGTCGAGGACGGCGTGCGATACGGACACATCATGGATACGAGGACAGGGTATCCGTCGAGCTCGGATATCCTCTCCGTTACGATCATCGGACAGGACGGCACACGCGGGGACGTCTATTCCACGGCGCTCTTTACGGTAGGTCCCACAGATGCGAGAACGATCGCATCGAGACAGAATCTTGATTGTATTTTGTGCATGGATAATGGTACATTATGGGTATCTTCATCACTGAAGGGGAAGGTGAATGCACAAGACGGATGGACAATCTCATACTTCGACTAAGAAACTGCCACCGAGAAATTTCCGATTCTCTTCCGGAGATGTATTTATTTTCGGCGCGATAGTTCTATGCTGCGCGATCATTATCGGCGGGATGTTCATCCATCGCCGTATCCATAAAGGAGATGCGCGCTATGTGCGTATCACGCAGGATGGCAAAGTCATCCTCGAGATGGACCTTGATGAGTTTTCCGAACCGATGGAATACCGGATCGATTCGGAACGGGGGCACATGATCATCTTCCTTTCTTCCGAAAAAGTCTATATCAAAGAGAGCAGCTGCGCAGATAAGATCTGTATGCATGAGGGAGATCTGACATCTCCCGGGGATGGCGCAGTGTGCCTCCCGAACAGGATCGTCGTGCAGATCGTTTCCGGTGATTCCGGGGAGGATCATTCTTCCGGGAAGGTGGATGTGATATCGCGATGAGAAGACTTGCCTATGACATCACCAAGACCTCGATGATGCTTGCGCTCGCTTTAGTGCTGAGTATTCTGGAAGCATGGCTTCTGCCGAGAGGGATCCTTCCGATCCCGGGCTTTAAACTGGGTCTTGCCAATATCGCCATCCTCGTGACGCTTTATAGTGTCGGGAAGAAAGAAGCTCTTCTTGTCGCCGTTCTCCGCTCGCTCGTTATCCTGTTTTTCGGCGGAAATCTTATCGGATTTTTATTCTCGCTTCTCGGCGGGATCTTTGCCTGGGGGACGATGTGTCTTCTTTGTGGAAGACATCATGTCTCGATCTTCGGCGTCGGTATCGCCGGGGCAGCGGCTCATGGCACCGGGCAGATCCTGGCGGCGCTCTGGGTGATGCGGACAGTCTATGTCATTACTTATCTTCCGTATCTGGTATTGGCGGGGTGTGTCGCCGGCGCCCTGATCGCCTTTCTGACGATCCCTATCGTAAAAGCACTCGACCATATCGGAAATGAAATGATACAATAAAAAGGATGAGGGGCTGCTCCCGCCTCTTACGGGAAGGTGCGGCAGCGAAACATTGGTGAAAGCGGGTAGGAAGAATGAGAAAGAATGAAAGCCCATTTTGGCCGCAAAAAAGCATACTGAATCCACCACCTCCGAAGGAACCTGTCGAGCCGGTGCGCCGTGTGCGCATGACGCTCACCAGAGAAGAGCAGAGACTGATCGACAAGGCGGCATCGAGTGACTACCAGGTACCGGTGTCGATCCTGATGGAGCACGCAGGACTGGCGGTCGCAAATGCCTGTACTATCGTGGCAAAAGCACTGACCACGCCGATCCATTTCTTCGCAGGAAAAGGCATGAACGGCGGCGATTCCTATGTTGCTGCAAGGATATTGAAGTCCTGGGGATACACGGTAACGATCTGGGATTGTTTCCCGGGCGAGACGCAGTCTCCTGCCGTGAAGAATAACCGTGCTGCCGCAGAGAAATTCGGAGTGCCGATAAAGCCCGCATCCGACTTTGATCCGGCGATCTGGCAGGCCGGTATCTCCCGCATGATCTATGAAAAAGAACCCGGCATGCCGTGCGTACTGGTCGATGGCATCATCGGCACGGGATATGAATTTGCACGTCCTCTTCCGCCGAGTCTTCTTGCCATTACATCGAAGATCGAAGAGGGCCACAGCAGAGGTGCCCGTGTCATCGCGATCGATATCCCGACAGGTGTTGACTGTAATACGGGTGAGGCGGATCCGGGTGCGATCACAGCGGATCTTACGGTCTCTTTCGTACTTCCAAAGAAGGGTATCACGCTCTTCCCGGGCAAGGCAAAAGCCGGCCAGGTGCGCGTTCCGACGATCGGACTTCCGATCAATTTTGCAGATATAGTACTCGGTCCGGTCAAGCCGGAAGAGGAGGAAGAGCAGGAAGCGGAAGAAAAAGGAAAATCTTGACAACGCTCTTTATATAGAGTATAAAATGTGACGGTATTGACAATGGTGTCTTGATTTAGCACAACAGGACACCATTGTTTATTTGAGAGCTTCGCACATCAAGAGGAGGCAAAACACATGAAAAACTGCGCAATCGTGGGCATCAACTGGGGAGATGAAGGCAAGGGCCGTATGGTCGATCTTCTGACGGAAAAGTACGATATCGTCGTTCGTTTCCAGGGCGGAGGAAATGCCGGTCATACAGTCATTAATGAGAAGGGTAAGTTTGCTCTGCACCTTCTGCCGTCAGGTATCTTCCGCGATGGTGTTGTAAATATTCTCGGAAACGGTGTAGCGCTGGATCCGGAAAATCTCTGGAAGGAGATCTCCGAAGTATGTTCCCAGGGAGTGGCAATCACACCTGCGAACCTGAAGATCTCTGACCGTGCATCGCTGCTTCTGCCGTGGCACAGAGAACTGGACGGCCTGGAAGAACAGCGTCTGGCAGATAAGAAATTCGGTTCCACCAAGCAGGGTATCGCACCTTTCTATTCTGACAAATACCAGAAGAAGACGATCCTCGCCGGTGAACTCTTCTATAAGGATCACCTGATGTCTCATCTGGCAGATCTTCTGGAGTGGAAGAACCTGACCCTTACCAAGGTATATGGCGCAAGACCTTATACCATGGACATGCTCAAAGAGTGGGTCGAAGATGCATGCGAGAAGATCAAACCTTTCGTTTGTGATACAGGTGCTTTTTTAGCACAGGCAAAGAAAGAAGATAAGAACATCCTCTTCGAGGCTCAGCTCGGATCTCTCCGTGACCTCGATTACGGTATCCATCCTTATACCACTTCCTCGAATACCATGGCGGCTTATGCGCCGATCGGATCCGGTTTCCCGGGAGCAAAGATCGACGATGTTGTCGGTGTCGTAAAGGCATACTCCACCTGTGTCGGTGAAGGACCGTTCGTATGTGAGATGTTCGGCGATGAGGCGGAAGAACTCAGAAAAGCCGGATTCGAGTATGGCGCCAAGACAGGAAGACCGCGTCGTGTCGGTCCTCTCGATATCGTTGCCACACGCTACGGCATCGAGGTACAGGCAGCTACCGAGATCGCACTGACGAAGCTCGACGTACTGAGCTACATGGACAAGATCCCGGTATGCACACAGTATGAACTGGACGGACAGAAGATCGACCGTTTCCCGTTCCCGGTCGCACTCAATGACTGCAAACCGGTCATCGAGTACTTCGAAGGCTGGAAGACGGACATCACCGGATGCAGAAAATGGGAAGACCTTCCGAAGGCTGCGCAGGACTATGTACTCTATATTGAGAAGGCTATCGGATGCCCGATCACGTATGTGTCTGTCGGCGCGGAAAGAGAAAGCATCATCATTAGAAAATAACGCAGCGGGCTCAAAACGAGCCCGTTTTCGTATCGGAAGAGACAGGGAGAGTCTCCCGGAAGATACGGAAGAAAGGAATAGAATATGTGTGGAATCGTCGGATATACAGGAACTCAGCAGGCGGCCCCGATCCTTCTGGATGGTCTGAAGAAACTGGAGTACAGAGGATATGATTCTGCCGGTCTCGCGGTACTGAATGACGGAGCGATCAAGGTCGATAAGGTCAGCGGCCGTATCGCGAATCTTTGTGAACTGACCGGAGACGGTAAGGATTGCCCCGGAACGACCGGTATCGGACACACCAGATGGGCGACCCACGGTGCGCCGACAGATACCAATGCACACCCGCACTTAAGTAATGACGGCCGTTTCGCTATCGTACACAACGGCATCATCGAGAACTATATCGCCCTTCGTGAAGAACTGATCGAGAAGGGATATCACTTCGACAGTGAGACAGATACCGAGGTCATCGTTCACCTTATTGAGATGTACTACAAGGGCGACCTCCGCCGTGCCGTCATCAAGACATCCGCACGTCTTTCCGGTTCCTATGCTCTCGGTGTTATCTGCACAGAAAAGCCGGATACGATCGTAGTGGCCCGTGAGGCGAGCCCCCTGATCCTCGGCGTCGGCGCAGGCGAGAACTTCTTCGCTTCTGACGTTACCGCGCTCGTTGCCAATACAAGAAATGCGATCTACCTCGATGACGGCGAATTTGCCGAACTGACTTCCGAAGAGGTCAAGGTATTTGACGCGGCAGGCCAGACCATCACCAAGAAGATCTCCCGTATCACATGGGATATCGAAGCTGCGGAAAAAGGCGGATATGAGCACTTCATGCTCAAGGAGATCATCGAGCAGCCGAGAGCCGTTAAGGCTACTGTTGCTCCGCGTATCAAGGACGGCAAGATCGTTCTCGATGATATCGAATGGTCAAAAGAATATCTCGAGTCCATCAACAAGATCGTCATCACCGCCTGCGGTTCTGCGTACTATGCAGGATGTGCTTCCAAATATACGATCGAAAAGCTCTGCCGTATCCCGGTTACATGTGAGCTTGCAAGTGAGCTGCGTTACAGTGATCCGCTGATCGATGAGCATACACTTCTGATCGTTCTTTCCCAGTCCGGTGAGACGGCAGATACGATCGCTGCCATGAAGGAGTGCAAGGAAAGAGGTGCAAGAACACTGGCCATCGTCAATGTTGTCGGCAGCACCATTGCCAAACTTGCGGATGATGTCCTTTATACCTGGGCAGGTCCGGAGATCGCCGTTGCAACCACAAAGGGCTATACGACGCAGGTTTCCGTTCTGTATCTCGTTGCCGTTTATATCGCCAAGACCCTCGAGCGGATCGAAGATGCGGATTATTACCATCACCTGTCCACACTTCTGATGCTTCCGAAGCGCGTACAGGAAGCGCTCGACATGAATCCGAAGATCCCCCAAATGGCAAAGAAATACCACAACACCAAGTCGATGTTCTTCATCGGAAGAAATACCGACTACGCGATCGCTCTGGAAGCAGCCCTGAAGATGAAGGAGATCTCCTACATCCACGCGGAATCCTATGCCGCAGGTGAGCTCAAGCACGGCACCATCGCTCTTATCGAAGAGCATCAGCCGGTCATCGCACTTTGCTGCAACCCGCACATTATGGAAAAGACACTGAGTAACATCGTTGAGGTCAAGGCCCGTGGCGCGGAAGTCCTTGCCGTGACTTACAAGGGCAACCATGAGATCCTGGCGCAGGCAGATGATGTTATCTTCATCCCGAAGATCGATAATCTGTTCTCTGCAGTTGTTGAGATCGTACCGATGCAGATGCTCGCTTACCATGTAGCAAAAGAAAACGGATGCGATATCGATAAGCCGAAGAATCTGGCGAAGTCCGTTACGGTGGAATAAGGTCTTTCCGATAGAAATGTCTCATTGATGTTTTTATCTGCTTGATTTAGGTAAATAGAACCGATAGAAATTCTGATCTCGGGTTTCTATCGGTATTTTATTGGGCATTAGTGCAGATAGTATCCGCGAAAAGTGCTTTTCTATCCGTATCAGAACGTCTGAAGATACCGATAAAAAACGATGATCGAAGAATTTATGGGTATAGGACATGAAAAAATGACCGATAAAAAATTAGTTGAGAGTGATATATCGGTATGTTCATTCGGATAAAGTACAGAAAAGCCGGAAAAGAAAAAGTCTTTCTGCGGTGAAGCGGAAAGACTTTTCGTAATTCTGGTGGAGCATAGGGGACTTGAACCCCTGACCCCCACACTGCCAGTGTGATGCGCTCCCAACTGCGCTAATGCCCCGGATGTCATAAGACAAGTGAAATTTTATTATGAAATCCGGCGCTTGTCAATTATATAGAGAGAATAGGCATAAACCTATTTATCCTTTCTAAAAAGTCACTTTTGTTGAAAGCATTTTTAGAATGCGGTAAACTTACTTTTAGATTATTCTATGGAGGACATCATGAAGGTAGGAAAACTGCTGACAACTATACTTGCGGTTTCTCTGGCGCTGCCGATGTGTGCCTGTAAGCCGAAGTCGAAGGATGAGTCGAAAGAGCCATCCTCTGAGTCTTCGACGGAAGCGACATCCTCGGAGAGTGTGACGGATACCGAGCCTTCTACCGAGACTTCCGGCCCGACTGAACCTACGTCCGGGCCGACGGTACCCTCCGCAGTAACGGATGAGTCCGAAGATCCGCTTGTGATCTACGGATATGAGGAAGATTTCGGCAAGGAATTCGCCGACTATCTCAAAGATATTGACTATGAATATATCTATGTGGCTCCGGACCAGTATGTCCAGGAACTGAAAAGTGCTTTTGCCTCGGAGAAAAAGCCGGATTTATTCATGATGAATGCAGAGGCTCTTACGAACTTTACCGACAGCGACTACAGCATCGGGATCGAGCAGGTCGGTATCAGCAGCAGTGACCTTTCCGATCAGTTTGAATACACCTATAAGGCGGCAATGACGAAGGATCATTCTATAAAAGCACTTGCCTATGACCTTTCGCCGACCGCTCTTATCTATAACCGTAAGCTTGCCGATAAGTATCTCGGATCTGCCGAACCGTCCCAGGTAACGGCGAAACTCTCCGACTGGAATTCCTTTATGGAACAGGCCAGGGAAGTCAGTATGAATACAGAGGGAGCCATCAAGCTTCTTGCGGACCGCCACCAGCTCGGAAGGCTTTTCTGGGCGGGAAGAAATGCATCCTGGGTCAAAGATGGAAAAGTGACAGTGGATGCTGACTTTGATAATTTCTTCAGCCTTCAGGAGAAACTCTTTAACGATACACTGACACTCGAGTTTGATGAGGGAAGTGAAGAGTGGACACGTGCGATCAACGATGGACAGTGCGTGCTTTTCTTCGGGTCACTGAATAAGGCCTCGAAAGTGATCGGATATGTTCCGGGTCATGAAGAGAAAGAGCCGGATCAGAGTGAAACGACAGCGACCGGAGAGACTTCCGAGACGACGAAACCGGAAGAGACCGGCTGGTCGATCGTGCCGGCGCCTACCGCTTCCTACGACGGAGGCACATGGCTGATGGTGGCCTCCTCCTGTGATAGAAAAGCAACCGCTGCGAAGGTCCTCAAGATCCTGACAATGGATCAGACCGTGATGACGGATATGGCGGTGAAAGGCCGCTTCGTAAACAGCCGCACGATCATGCAGAAGTGTGCGCAGGATCCGAACTTTGCCAGTGATTTTCTCGCGGGACAAAACCCGTATGTCGTTCTAGTGGCGGAAGCCGAGAGGATCGTGATCCCGGATGATCAGACAGTGCAGAAGTGCGCGGAGAACGAGATCCATAAACTCTTTGACGCATACATCAGCGGTGAGATCGAGACCATGGACGAGGTCAAGCAGCAGTTCATCATCGGAATGGAAGAGCTTCTGGGCCTGTCCTGACGGACGAAAACACTCCTTTTTAATTTCGAAAATACGAAACCGTTTTCGAGTTCGGTATCCTTTGCGTTTGGCCGATTCTGCCCGAAAATTAAGCGTTTTTTGTACTTTTTTAGATGCGCGAAACGTTCCGATTTGCCCCTCGTTATAGTATGATATAGGTACTTGAAATCTACTTTTTTAGGAGGCATATGGCATATGAAGTTCGGACATTTTGACGACCAGACACGTGAATATGTAATCGAGACTCCGAAGACACCGTATCCGTGGATCAACTATCTCGGCTCGGAAGCATTCTTCGGTCTGATCTCCAATACTGCAGGAGGATACTGCTTCTACAAAGACGCACGTCTTAGAAGAATTACGAGATATCGTTATAACAACGTACCGATCGATATGGGCGGACGTTACTTCTACATCAACGACAACGGAACGGTCTGGAATCCGGGCTGGTCTCCGGTCAAGACCGAGCTTGATGCCTATGAGTGCCGCCATGGTATGGGTTATACGATCATCACAGGTAAGAAGAATGACCTGAAGGCACAGGTTACTTTCTTCGTACCGAACGGATATGACGGAGAAGTCCAGCAGGTAGTACTTACCAATGAAGGCTCTTCGGAGAAGACATTCAAGCTCTTCTCATTTGCTGAGTGGTGTCTGTGGGATGCACAGGATGACTGCACCAACTTCCAGAGAAACTTCTCTACCGGCCGTGTCGAAGTAGATGGTTCCGTCATCTACCACAAGACCGAGTACAGAGACAGACGTAACCACTATGCTTTCTACTCTGTAAACGATGCGATCGACGGTTATGACACCGATCGTGATTCCTTTATCGGCCTTTACAACGGATTTAATAATCCGGAGGCTGTTCTCGCCGGAAAAGCAACCGACTCCTTCGCAGACGGCTGGTCCCCGATCGCTTCCCACTACAAAGAGATCACACTTAAGGCAGGCGAGAGCAAGACGCTCATCTTCGTCCTCGGCTATGTCGAGATGCCTGTTGACCAGAAGTTTGAAGCAGATGGCAAGACCATCAATAAGGTAAAAGCAAAGGCCATGATCGAGAAGTTCGACACACCGGAGAAGGTAGCAGCAGGTCTTGCTGATCTGAAGGCTTCCTGGGATAAGCTCCTCGGTATCCTCAATGTTACAACTCCGGATGACAAGGTCGATCGTATGGTCAACATCTGGAACCAGTATCAGTGCATGGTTACCTTTAACCTTTCCCGTTCCGCATCTTACTTCGAGTCCGGTATCGGCCGCGGCATGGGCTTCCGTGACTCCAACCAGGATATCCTCGGTTTCGTTCACCAGATCCCGGACCGTGCAAAAGAGCGTATCATCGATATCGCTTCCACACAGTTCCCGGACGGCGGATGCTATCACCAGTACCAGCCGCTTACTAAGAAGGGTAACGCCGATATCGGCGGTGACTTCTCGGATGACCCGCTCTGGCTGATCCTTTCTGTTTCCGCTTACATCAAGGAGACAGGCGACTGGTCCATCCTTGACGAGATGGTTCCTTATGACAACGATATGAGCGTTGCACAGACCATGCTCGAGCACCTGAAGGTTTCCTTCTATCACATCGTAAACAACCTCGGTCCTCACGGTCTCCCGCTGGCTATGCGTGCAGACTGGAACGACTGCATCAACCTGTCCTGCTACTCTGACACACCGGGTGAGTCTTTCCAGACATACACCAACCCGAAGTTCAAGGCAGAGGGCGGCTACTCCAAGGTTGCCGAGTCCGTCATGGTTGCTACACTGTTTACCTACACAGGCCCGAACTACGTAGCGATCCTCAAGCACCTCGGTAAGGACGACGAGGCGGCAGCTGCTCAGGCAGAGATCGATAAGATGAAGAAGAACATCATGGAGTCCGCTTGGGACGGTGACTGGTTCCTCAGAGCTTACGATGCAAACGGCGAGAAGATGGGCTCTAAGGAATGCGAAGAAGGACAGATCTTCATCGAGCCGCAGGGCTTCGCGATCATGTCCGATGTCGGCAAGGAGCAGGGTGCGGATAAGAAGACCCTCGCTGCGATCGACGAAAGACTTAACACCAAGTTCGGTCTTGTACTTAACAATCCTGCATTCACCAAGTACTACATCCAGTACGGTGAGATCTCCACTTATCCGGGCGGATATAAGGAGAACGCCGGTATCTTCACACATAACAACGCATGGATCATCTGCGCGGCTGCATATGCCGGCGAAGGTGACCAGGCATTCAAGTACTACTCCGAGATCGCTCCTGCATTTACGGAAGAGACATCCGATATCCACAAGACAGAGCCGTACGTATATGGCCAGATGATCGGTGGTAAGGATGCAGGTTCCGATATCGGCAGACCCGGCAAGAACTTCGGTCAGGGCAAGAACTCCTGGCTGACAGGTACAGCTGCATGGAACATGGTAGCTATCTCCCAGTACATCCTGGGCGTACAGCCTGACTTTGACGGTCTGAAGATCGATCCTTCCATCCCGTCTGCTTGGGACGGATTCACGATCAACAGAAAGTATCGTGGTGCAGAGTACAAGGTAACGATCAAGAATCCGGATCATGTCTGCAAGGGCATCAAGAGCGTAACTGTGGACGGTAATGTGATCGAAGGCAATATTCTTCCTGTTTTCGACGGCGGCGTACATAACGTCGAAGTCGTAATGGGCTGATACACTTAGCAGCTGGCGTATTCCCTTTTGGGAAGGAGAGACAGAGCCTCTTCTTCCCAAAACGGATACGGGAGCAATAGCCGGTCTTACCGGCATCCCTCACCGTTCCGGGGAAAGCCCGAAGGTTCGGTGAATCCGTTGCTCAGCCATATATAAATGGTGCGGCGGCCTTTCCGTAGATACGGATGAATAAATCAGACCGTCTGTTTGAGGAGACAGAAGCTGGAATGATTTATTTTCGGAAGCGGCATCCTGAATATGTGTTTGAGATCGGAAAAATCGCAAGCCCCGATTGTGGACATGTTCGCGGGACCCCTTTGGGGTGGGAGATTTCGTGAACCTGGATGGGGAGGCACAGGCACGTGCCAGGGATCCATCTATTACACAATCGGGCGGCGAACGGGGATCGGACGAATTCTTCTATTGATTCATCCGGTCTTATTTTATTTTAGGAGGTTCCAAGATGTTGAAAAGCGAAAGAGCAAGATCAGTGATCGCACCGGCGGACAAAGTGCTGTGCGAGAGATTCGGCGGGGCATGTGGGGATGCTGTCAGCGCCCAGTATATATCGACTCTGAACGGAGGCGTACTCTTCGGAGTATCCGGACTTTCTTTCCCGGCACCGGTATGCGCCGCACTGCTCTCCGATGAAGAAGTTTGCGGAGTGGTAAGTGCTTTTGCCAAGGAAGAAAGATCTCTTCTGATCAGTAAGAAAGACGGAAACTACAGTGTCCTTTCTGAAAAGGCCGGTTCTGTAGAAGATATAACGAATAGCGAAGACGGAAAGAAGCTTCTTGATTCTTCGAAGTCCATCATCGAATACTGCTCGGAGTGGGGCGGCAAGCTCAACGAAGGCGGTGAGCTGATCTGTGATCTCAGCTCTCCTGCACCGGGTCCGCACTACTACACAAACCTCCTTATCGGTAACCGCATCGGATTTGACCATCCGCTGCAGAGCACACCGAAGAGTGCGATCGACCGTATCGGCGGCGGATGCTTCCGTTCCCATGCGGACACACAGGTCCTCGCGACACGCTGGGACTACCTGCCGGAGCAGAACGGATTTCCGGCGAACCGCCAGTTCTACCTCGTGGAGAACGGACAGGTGATCTTCTATTCCGGTTCTGCCAAGCAGGATTCCGTGGAAAAAGCACTGTGCCGTCATTCCCAGAACAGAACGGTCATCGAGTACACACTTAAGGACGGCCTGAAAGTACGCCGTACGATCTTCATCCTCCCGCAGGAGGACAAGCTCCCGGTAGCATCCGAGGCACAGCTTATCGAGATCGAGAACAGCGGTACTGCAAATAGAGATCTCCGTATCGTTTATACCGGCATGTTCGGAACCCAGGAAGTACACGCCCTCCGTGAGGACGTTATCTTCTCCACCGTCGTTGCCCAGTCGGAGGTATTCTACGGCGACAATGACGAGATCCGCGCGATCTCCTTTAACCCGAATCCGAAGTGGACGAAGGGCAACATCCGCTATAACACCCTGATGGTCCATGACGGCGATAAGGTCGTATTCCCGGATCAGTTCTGCGCACGTTATGCAGACTTCGTCGGCGCCGGCACGCTGGAAAAACCGCAGTTCGCAGCAATCCTCAGCAATTCCCATTCCAGAAAGGGACCGGGATTCTTCGCGCTGTCCGCTCCGTTTACGGTTAAGGCAGAAGGAAAGATCCAGATCGATAACTTCACCTGCCTGTCTTCGGATTGTGTCAACGAGAACTATAAAGAAGACATCACCATGCAGGAAGAGCTCGAAGCGCTCATTGCCCGCTTTACCGATGCAAAAGCACTTCCTTCCTGCCTCGACAAGGTGATCTCTTTTGCGAAGAATTATTCTTCCTACATGCAGATCAAGCATGCGGATAAGGATTTCGAAGCATATGTAAATAACAACCTTCCGTTCCAGGTCTTCTACCAGACCTTCGTATCCCGTTCTCTCGACTGGACACAGAAGGGCTACCGTGAGATCGGTTTCCGTGAGATCCAGGACATCTTCGCATCGATGTACTACTTCGCCGGTATGGGTGAGGTGGAGTTCATCAAGAAGCTTCTCCGCGAATGGATCTCCAACATCCACGAGGATGGATTTGCGAACCATAACTTCTACTGGAAGGGAAAAGAACCCGGCTGGTGGTCTGACGATGCGCTCTGGCTCCTGCAGGCGCTTGACCGCTTTATCAGCCTGACAGGCGACTATGACTTCCTAAAAGAGGAACTCCCGGTCGCAGGAGAAGAAGGAAAGAAGAGATCTATCCTTGAGACGATCAAGACGGTCTTCACATACTCCTATAAGATCTCCGTCGGCGCCCACGGTATCCCGCTCATCGACAGAGCAGACTGGAATGACTGTCTGCGCGTCGATCCGGACTGCATCGGCGGTGCGGATAAGATCGAGGCTTATAAGGCACAGCTCGCATCTTCCGGGAAGAAATACGGTGAAGTTCCGTATGAGTCCGAATACTCCGAATCCGTCATGAACGGCTGTCTCTTAAAGGTGGCGGTAGATGCGGCCATCGGTATGTTCAGAAACTGCGGTGACGAAGAATATGCTTCCTTCCTGGAAGGCGCTTCTTCTGACCTGAAGACACGCATCAACGAATATGCATGGAAGGGTGACTACTTCGCACGTGTACTCTTTAACAGAAAAGATAAGCCGAATCTGAAGTACCTCGGCGCACAGGGCGACGGTCTCGTGATCGAGGACGGAAAAGCCGGCACATACTTCCTCAATTCCTTCAGCTGGGCGGTCCTGGCGGACTGTGCTTCCGAGGAACAGATCAGCACGATGCTCGACAGCCTCGACAAGAATCTGAGAACACCTTTCGGATTCCGCCTCTGCACCGGTGTGGACTATCCGCAGATCGCACCGAAGATCGACGTTGCGCTCTATTACCAGGGCGACCGTGAGAACGGCGGTATCTTCAAGCATGCGAACATGATGGCGGCAGCAGCGATGCTCAAGGCCAGTAAGTCCGTAAATGACCAGGCACTGGCGGAGCGCCTCGCAAAGACCGCATTCTGGGTCATCGACTGTATCCTTCCGTACAGAACACTTAAGTCTCCGTTCACCGTCTGCGGTAATCCGAGACTGTGCACACAGTACAATAACTCCGAGACCGGTGAGAATATCGGACCGACGCTGTCCGGTACCTCCACATGGCTCCTGCTGTGCCTCTTTACGAGCTTCGGTGTTGACTTTACAAGCGATGCCCTGATCGTAGAACCGATCCTGCGTCCGGACGACACGGCAGAGGACATCCTGGTATCTTCCGGCAAAGCGAAGTACCACATCACCGTCGATAAGCCGCAGGGCTTCCGAAGAACGAAGGACGGCGTCTCGATCAGCGTAGATGGCGCACCGATCGAAGGCGTACGCGTCCCGATCTTCACAGACGGCGCTGTTCACGAAGTCCAGGTCAAGTTCTGATCGTTTAAGAATCTGTACTAAGAGGTTGTCTCATAAGTGACGAGAATCACGGAGAGACAACTTTTTTATCTTTATCAATACAGTCTGTATATATCCCCGATTGAATGAATTCCATAATCCGAAAAAACGAGGGGGAACCTGAAATGAAGAAAGCATCAAAAGCAAGATGAGAGACAAATCCTTGAAGATTCGGTATTTGATACGTTCAAAAACTCAGATGTTGGCAAAGCTCTTGGCGAACGAGTATAATATAATCAGATTGCATAGTTCGTTGGAATACGTACCACCTGCTTATCAGTCTGTTGTAACATTGGATGACTAAACAAGACTATGGACCCCAGAATAGGGGGCAGTCCCAATATATATTCAGATGGAGTTTGAAGGTAGGCTTTTTAATGCACCGACAGATTACAATTCGCTTCTTAGGTAGCTTTGCGGTGATTATATGAAGTTTCCACCTTTAGAGAATCAGGTTCACATCATGTTTTTGAGGCATGGTAGAAGTAAAAGAGGGAGGCAGATATGCAGGCAATTATACTGGCAGCGGGAATGGGAAAGCGGTTAAAGGACCTTACCCGGAATAATACAAAGTGTATGGTGAAAGTCAATGGCGTAACGCTGATCGACCGCATGCTTCACCAGATCGAGAAGCAGAATCTGTCACGGATCGTCATGGTTGTCGGATATGAAAGAAAGAAACTGATTGACTATATTGGGACGCTTTCAATCCAGACTCCGATCGTCTTCATTGAGAATCCAATCTATGACAAGACAAATAACATCTATTCCCTCGCGCTCGCGAAAGAATGGCTCTGTAAGGATGACACGATTCTCTTCGAGTCAGATCTGATTTTTGAGGACTCGGTATTGGAGGCTCTGATAGGAGACCCGAGAGAGACATTAGCTTTGGTAGATAAGTACGAATCCTGGATGGACGGAACATGCGTCAAACTCGGTGAAGACGATACCATCGAAGCCTTCGTCCCCGGCAGGAAATTCAAATTTGACGAGATCAAAGACTACTATAAGACAGTTAATCTCTATAAATTCTCGAAGCAATTCTCTGAGACATACTATGTACCATTCCTCGAGGCATATCAGGCCGCATTGGGCGAGAACGAATACTACGAGCAGGTTCTCCGCGTAATCACGATGCTCGATGATCCGGGGATTCGCGCGAAGCGTCTGGACGGACAGCGTTGGTATGAGATCGATGATATCCAGGATCTGGATATCGCCGAGTCGATCTTCGCCACGGATGAGGATGAGCGCGTACATCGGCTGCAGATGCGTTACGGCGGATACTGGAGATATCCGAAACTCCTTGATTTCTGCTACTTAGTGAATCCCTACTTTCCGCCACAGCGGATGAAGGAAGAGATCCGTGCGAACTTCGACACACTTCTGACACAGTACCCATCTGGCCTTGCAGTAAACAACTTGTTGGCCGCGAAGAACTTCGACGTACATCAGGAGAATATCATCGTCGGAAACGGAGCCGCAGAGTTGATCAAGAGCCTAATGGGTATTCTCTCCGGACGCGTGGGCTTCGTCCGTCCGACCTTCGATGAATATCCGAACCGATACGATCGGGAGAACTCCGTAGATTTTACCCCTAATAACAGTGACTATTCCTACACGGCTGACGACCTGATGGTCTACTTTGAAGATAAGGACATCCAGAATCTGATCGTTGTCAATCCAGATAACCCGAGCGGCAATTACATCCCAAAGAAGGATCTCCTACGTCTGATCGAATGGGCTCGAAAGAAGAAACTGAAAATCGTCATCGATGAGTCTTTTGTAGACTTCTCTGACGAAGAGGATCACACGCTGATCGATCAAACGATCCTTAGTGCGAATCCATTCCTGTTTGTGATGAAAAGCATCTCGAAGTCCTATGGCGTTCCTGGACTGCGTCTTGGCGTCTTGGCATCCGGTGATGAGGATACGATCGCAGCAATGAAAAAAGATGTGGCGATCTGGAACATCAACTCCTTTGCTGAATTCTATATGCAGATCGAAGAAAAGTATAAAAATGCCTATACGGAGGCGCTGGTTCTGTTCCGTGCCGAGAGAACACGTTTTGCAGAGGGCCTAAAGAAAATTCCGGGCGTTCGAGTGATTCCATCCCAAGCAAACTTTATCATGGTGGAACTGAACGAAGGCATCAGCCCGAAGGATTTGCTGAAGACATTACTGATCCGCTATAACATATTGATTAAGGAACTGACGACGAAGACGAACGGCAGGAACTATCTAAGACTGGCGATTCGGAATACGGAAGATAATGATAAACTGTTGCTGGCTTTGAACGAAGTATTGGGCGAGTGAGTCACGAAAGGAATACAGATGAGAGTTATCAGTTTTGAAGATATTAAGCAGTTGAATATCTCGCCGTTGACATGTTATAAATGGGTCAGTGAAATGATCATTCACAAGAAAGATGCATTTCTGCCCATGAAGACTCACATGAACATGCCTGGAAATGTATTCTGTAATGTGATGCCCGGTATTCTTCATCTCGAAGATGGAAGTTACGGTGGCGTGAAGGTCGTTTCTCGATATCCGGATAGAATACCGGCACTGGACAGCCAAATATTGATGTTTAATGCTAATAGCGGGGAGTTTCTGGCGCTGGTTGATGGCAACTGGATCACTGCTATGCGCACGGGAGCGGTGGCGGCACATTCTGCCATTTGCCTCGGCAAAAAGGATTTTTCAACGATTGGGATGCTCGGACTGGGAAATACCGCCCGAGCATCTATGTTGGTACTGGCTTCGGTTATGAAGGATCGTGAGTTTTGTGTTAAACTTCTACGGTATAAGGATCAGGCCGAGTTGTTTCAGAATCGATTCTCAGAGTATAAGAATCTGCACTTTACCATTGTTGATACGCCGGAAGCTACCGTAAGAGGTTCAGATGTGGTCATTTCCTGTGCTACATATTTTCCAGACGATATTTGCTCCGATGACTGCTTTGATAAAGGCATATTGGTTATTCCTGTTCATACAAGAGGCTTTACAAACTGCGACCTTTTCTTTGACAAAGTGTATGCTGATGATACTGGACATGTTGACCATTTTAAGTACTTCTCAAGATATAAATACTATGCGGAAGTAAGCGATGTTGTGAATGGAACTGCGCTTGGACGAGAAAACGATTCGGAACGGATTCTCGCTTATAACATCGGCGTATTTAATCACGACATTTTCTATGCTGCAAATATATATAATATGCTTCGGGCGGATAAGGAAAAATTTGAACGGCTCGGGAAAATAGATATGAAATCGCCGCAAGACAAATTCTGGGTATAGTAGTAGACCAACCGAATAGATTCTTTTATATGCTTTCGTGAAAAGTAAAAATCTTCGCACACTCCCTTTATTGGGTTTCTTTTTGTTCGACGTTTTTGGTGAGTTCCTTGTATTTGTTCAGCAGATAATCAACGGTTCTCTTCGCGCCTTCTCCCGGGAAAGCCCAGGTCTCTTCGCGGATCTTTCTGCGGCGCTCGGCATACTGCTCGTTAGTGATCGCTTCATCGATCATGGACTTTATGTTATCGATGTTCTCCTCGTTAAGAATGTCGCCGAGCTGCGGGATGCACTCCTCGATCCAAAGAGGGGTGTCGAGCCACCAGGCATCATACTTGCTTCTGTCAAAGTTGGTAAAAGCACAGATGAGCGGCTTATCAAATATAAAGGCATATTCGTATAGAACACCGGAGAAGTCGGAAATAAGAAGATCAGACCGTGAAAGCACTGCAAAGTTGTCCACCTCGTTGTTCCACTCCAGCTGACTGCTTTCCGGAAATTCCGCCATTAACGCATCAAGCATATCCTTTTCGGATGTATAAGATTGCGGGTGCGGACGTACTATGATGTGATAACCGGTGTCCAGAAGATTCCGGATCATGCGGCCGCCGAAGCGGTTCAGGATCGAGTTTGGTCCCCAGGACGGTGCGAGAATAATGGTTCTTTCATGAGGAGGTGTCGTAGGCTTCTGAGCCAAAAGAGCAGCCTTGTCATCCATGAACGGAAGTCCGACACGGACAAGTTCTTTTGCCGGAAGATCACGGAGTTTTTCAAGTGCACGGATGTCATCCTGCTGGTGAATGCCGGAGGTAAGGACTGCGTCATAGTAATCCAGGCCGAATGTCTCATACAGCGTCGCACTGATCATGGTGGAGTGCCATGTATGGACATAATACTTTACATACTTCGATCGCTTCCACTGATATACATCCAGACCCGGTGTGGTGGAAAGCACGATAGTAGCCTTAAGAAAATTGAGCTTGGCAAACGCGCGGTTGCCTTCTCCGATGAACTGTGCGGAAAGGTGAGGGTAGTCCTTGCATGTCAGGGCAGGGTCGTCGCCGGATGCTGTCATGTAAACCACGTCAAACCCGCGTGCATCAAGCTCTCTGACGATCGGCAGGAATACCGGCCAGTAGCGCTTGTCATCTGAAAAGATAACTAAAGGTATGGTGTTCGCATCGGATTGTGTTTTCTTACCTCCGCTGATAATAAAACGCAGCTTAACTATGAGGCTTTTCAGAAAATAGATCAGCACACCGATAAGACCGATGACTATAGCGAACAGCATGCTTCCCGTGCCGGGATCTATGTATAATCTCATTTGTTTATCCTCTTTTCTTAGATGCTTCCCTTACCAGATTCCTTCTTCTTTCCAATTCTCGAGATCAAAGATATCCTGATTCTTCAGACTGAACCAGATTCCTTTGGAGAAGGAGTTTCCGTTATTTGTACTCGGTCTCCAGTCGAGCGTATAGAAGACATAGAGTTTCTCGTCAAATTTAGGATCACTGTTGATCGGGTTTCCTGTCGCCGGATTGACCGGATCTGCGACAAGATCTTCAAAGGCAAGGACAGGTGTATCGGCATTGGTCATGAACGTATAGTCTGTTTTAAAACCGGTGCTGTTGAAGTCCTTTACCATCAGGAAGGCATTATATGCCATCGTATCTTCCGGGTTCTGGTTGATCTTATCTGTGTACTTATGGCCGAGAATACGCTCTTCCATATGCTCGAGATAGAAGCCGTGGTCAGACACGATGATGATCCTGGTATTATCCCATACGCCCTCTGCGCGGAGATAATCGAACCATTTTCCCAGTTCGCGGAAGGCAGCCATGTTACTCTGATAGTGAGCCAGCTGTCCAAAAGCATCCATCTTGAGCGTCTGCCCGTTCAGGGTAAAGCGGTCGCTGTGCTCCTGATCGAATTGTGTATTATCGACATTGACGGCTGGTTTATATTCCGGTTCCTGAAGAAGTGCCACGTCATGAGTGGTACAGTTATTGATCATCAGGAAAGTGTTCTCGCCGCCATCACTGATCTTGGTGGAATCCGGCATAGCCTGAAGGAAAGAATAAGCTCCCATGAAGTTGGCATTGATACCGACAGCGGTGTGCAGCCCGCCTAGATACTGTGTCTGATAAATCGAGTCGTTGATCCAGTTCGGATCGTGATATTTTCCATCGTCATAGAACAGATACTGTGACGGAAGCGGCATGATACGGGAGAAACCGTAGCAGAAGAAGTTTCTGGTCCAGATATGCTCCTGGCGCTTGTGATTCTGCGGGTGATCCCAGTACTGGCCATACTGGGTGAGATATGCATCGATATCCGGATGATCGTTGTAGATCGTCAGATCCGGCGGTGTGGAGTATCCTGCATACGGCGGATCACATACAGTGACATCAAATCCGGACTCGTCGAAAAGCACCGGCATGACGCGCAGGGCTTCATTCTGCTTATCTTTTAGCGGAAGATCGTTTCTGGCATTCATGTTGGCCGGCTGATACTCGTAACCGCCGAATAATGCAGCAGAACCGGTATTGGTCGTGCCACCGAAGGACAGTGCATTTGGATACCAGGTGAATCCGTCAAACTGGGAGGCAAGAGCAGGGTCTTCGTTGAAAAGGTACGGCACATAAGCGGATATGGCACGGTCCATCATAAGAACGACGACATTCTTGCCCTCTTTACTAAAGGTAAAAGAAGCTTTCCGGCTATTCTCGCGGTCCAGGATCTCCTTTACCGGCTTCATCGCGGAAGAGATATGTACGGAGTTGTAGATGCCGAGGAAAGCGCAGCCGCAGCATCCTGTGAAAAGGATGACGGTAAGGATGCCGGAGTGCTTCTTCCAAAGAAGTGCGATCAGACCGATCAGCGCAAAAATGATAACGATATCCAGGATCGTCTCAAGTGCCGGGAAGAAAAGGTCTCCATCGAAGATGAGGCTGGTCTTAAGGAATGACAGGTGTCTGCCGGAGAGAAAATAGTTCACAAGAGCGCAGAATGCCAGTATGCACATCGTGATCGAGAATACACGGCGGGCTTTGGCGGTCGAAAGATAATAGAAGAGACCGCACCAGATGACCAGGAGGCCGAAAGCCAGCGCAAATACGAGAATAATATAGTTCACAGGGGATGTGTAATCCGTGAAAATAATGAATTCAGACGGGGAGGACCGGATGACGGAAGAAGGGATGAGAAGTCCGGTCAGAAGAGAGAGGAAAAGGCTGGAAAAGAAGAAGATCTTTCCATAGGGCACAGAAGGAGCCGCTTTCTTATTTTTCTCCTCTTTCTTCTCTACTTTCTTCTCCTGCGGCTGGCGGTGATCCTTCAGAAGGATCAGAAGCGGCAGAAGCGAAATGATAAAGAGAAGCGCCATGTTCGCACTGCTTCCGCGATACCCAAGGACGGTATAAAGCAGGGTGCACATACTAAGAAGGATCAGGATCAGATCGATCGCTGTTTTCTTATTCTTCGATGCTTTGACGGCATTCTTGATGAGCGAGAAGATCTGGTTCAGTGTCCAGTAGAAGACAAGACCCGATGGTGAGCGGTACAGAAGAACGAGGAAAACGAGAGCGATAGCATACATGCGGATCTCGTCTTTCTTCGATAATCCCTTCGCATAGATTCTGCAGGATACGATATTGATCAGTGTCATGAGGATCGGAAGAAGGTTGATGGAGTATCCGAAAAGTGTCAGAAGCTGATCCGGCTTTCCAAGGTCCGTCAGCGGCCCGAGTGTCGCGCCGTTTAATGACTTGTAGTTGGACAGGAAGTGGTAGGCTGCCATGAAGAACGGAATCTCCAGAAGAACTGCGAAAGAACTGCGCAGCGCATGGATAGGAGAATAGTGGTTCTGTCTGTAGAATGTCTGAAGTATCATGAAGCGCTTGTCGCCTTTGAAGGTCTTCTTCAGATGCTCGATGCCCGGAGCCAGTTTCTCTTCCTGGTCATGCTGCTCTTTCTGGATCTGGTCCGCACGGTTGTAAAACGGAAGGACCAGAAAATTCATGATCAGGCTGAGAGGGATGATGGATAGTCCGACATTTCCTACGATACCATAGGTGACACTGAAGATGCACTCAAATATCAGTTCCAGCGGAGCTATCAGCAGTTGATATAGTAACTGGGGGAAGGACATATTTAACCTCTTTCTTCCTTGCGATCAGCCGTTCGGCAACCGCGGTATATTAGGATCCGGCGTCGGAGACGGCTCCGGTGTCGGCGTAGGCGCCAGATGGTATGTGCAGTCATCCTTCGGCGTCAGGTAGTTGCCGACGATAAAGTAATCCGTTATATCGGTGTCTGCATCCTTGCAGAATTGTGTTGCCTTCATACCGGATGAAGTGCAGACGGTCTCCTTCGTGACGTTGTCCGGAATAGGGAATTCTGCTCCCGGCAGATTCGTATGGATCTGCTGCATAACGTAGTTCCAGATCAGCTGCGCATTGTTTCTGTCTCCCTTCGGGATCTCAGTCGTACGGAGACGGTTATCGTAGCCGTACCAGACAGCTGCCGCATAGTACGGCGTATATCCGCAGAACCACTTATCGACGTTATCATCAGTCGTACCGGTCTTGCCTGCAACGGCGATATCTTCTCCGTTGGCATTCTTGATCGGCATGACTTTATTCTTCGCGGTACCGGTAGTGATAACATCCTGAAGCATGCTGGTCATCAGGAACGAAGTGTCTTCACGATAGACGCGGTGCGGATTTGCGATATGCTCGAGAACGACATTACCATCGCTGTCGAGTACTTTTGTATAGGCATACGGCTCTGTATAAACACCGCCGGTGGCGAATGTCGTGTACGCTGCCGCCATCTCCAGAGGAGACATACCCTTATTAAAACCACCGATCGCAGTTGATGGATATTGTTCTGACAGACGGTCGATACCGACCTCATTAAGGAACCACAGCGCCATCTCCGCGCCGACATCGTTCCAGACCATGACGGCGATCGTATTCCTCGAAGAGGCTACAGCCTGACGGATGGTCATCGGTCCCTTAAACTTGCCGTCGGAGTTCTTCGGCCAGACTTTATCCGGGTTGGACGGGTCGAGATGAGATTCCTTGTCGTCATAGATCATGGACGGAGTGATACGGCCGAGCTCGATGGCAGGAGCATAGGCGATCAGGGGCTTGATGGAAGAACCCGGCTGACGCTTGGCATCCACGGCGCGGTTCGTACCGAGGTTGACGGTCTTTTCACCGTAACCGCCCTGCATGCCGGCGATCGCACCGGTCTTGACGTTGATGACGACCATACCTCCCTGCGGCTTCTCCGGATAGTCCTCGAGAGCATCCGGGTCCGACTGGAACAGCGACTGCGTGGTGAAAGCTTCATCCATGACGGACTGTACGTCCGCCTCCATGGTGGTATAGATATGGTAACCGCGGTTATAGACAGTGGTGGCTGCCAGTGAGCGGCTGATATTTCTTTCGTGCTGCAGATCGGTGATGACCTCGGAAACGGCGTACTCGACGAAGTAGGAGTTGATCGATGTCGCCGAGGAGGTGGACTTGGTCTTAAAGACCAGCTCCGTGTTCAAGGCATTCTCGTATTCTTCCTGTGTGATATTGCCGAGCTCGTACATCTTCGTCAGAACGATGCGCATACGGCGCATGGCATTTCTTCTGCCGGACTCACGGAGAGGATTGTAGTAGGACGGGCTTTTCGGAAGGCCCGCGAGGAAAGCACACTCTGCGAGGGAGAGTTCTTTTGCATTCTTACCGAAATAGTTCTGTGCACCGGCCTCGATACCGACGTAGTTATTGCCCATCGGCGCGAGGTTGATATAAAGCTGCATGATCTCGTCTTTACTGAGCTGCTGCTCGAGAGTCATGGCGGAGAACCACTCCTGGACCTTACGCTGGGTGGATCGCTGGTCCTGACCGGTGATGAGCTTTACGGTCTGCTGGGTGATCGTGGAACCACCGTGAGAAGCCGTACCTCCATTAAACAAGGCAGAGAGCACAGCACTTCCGATACGCTGTACGTCGATACCGGAGTGCTCGAGGAAACGCTCATCCTCGATCGCCATGATGGCCTCATCGATATATGTATTCTTGACTTCCGTATAGGCAACGTAGATACGGTCCACGTTCTCGCTGCCGGTGAGCTTGGCGATCACGGTGCCGTTGCTGTCATAAACGAAAGAGGTCTCCACGGAGTCGGTCATCGAGATATCCGCGATCGAAAGACGATTCGTCGTGGAGATATAACCGATCAGCATACCGCCGCCGAATCCGCCGATTAGAAAACTGATACAGAGAAGAAGGATCAGTACGGTCTTGATGATCGTGAGAAAGGCCTGCATGACCTCGACATACCAGTGCCTGTTATGCGCGGCGCGGGTAGGCTTCCCCTTCAGGCGGGCACGGAGCTCGTCCGCCAGAGCGGAGTCTTCCGGAGCACAGGGGATAGTAGATCGCTTCTGCTGCGCAGCAGCGGCTGCTTTTGCACGGGAACGGTCATAGATCTGCTCCCTGGAGTATCCGGAGCCCGCGCTGGCGCTTCCGGCCGGGGAGCGGTGCATAGTCGCATCCGGAGCCGGTGATTGTTTCGGCGCGGGTCCGGAGCGTGGTTTCTTCTGGTTGTTATTGTTGCCGGACGGCTGGCGGGAAGTCCGGCCGTTCGGATGATTGTCAGACATAGCGTACCTTCTTACAGGTCCTTTTGTAGGGGATCGATAAAAATCCATAATAATAATACCAGTAATCGGGGTAATTGGAAAGAGACGGAGCTTTTCCACATATATAATTGGACAGGAAAAACAAGTGCGATATAATGAAAAAAGAAAAAGTAAAGAGGATTTAAGGGATGGGGATTTTCGACAATACCAGAGTGTTTAACGGCCGATGCGTGGGCATTTCGAATGAAGGCGCAGGCGTAGTGCGGATCGAAGAAAAAGGTGCCAAAGAAGACGGCATGAAGATCTTTGTTGCCGATATGCTCCCCGGCGAGAAGGGGAAGGTCCGGATCACCGAGAAGAAGAATAACATGACGTACGGAGAAAAGGCGGGAGATGTCGCGCCCTCGAAGAGCCGTGTCCAGCCGATCTGCCCCGAGTTCCCGAAGTGCGGCGGATGCCAGATACTCCATGCAAGATATGAGAGCCAGCTCCAGATGAAGGAGAGCATGGTCAGAAACTGTCTGGTGCGTATGGGACGATTCCCGGAAGACGAGATACGTGCCTGCATGGAGAGGATCCTTCCTTCTCAAGATCAGTTTTACTACAGAAACCAGATCCAGTATCCGGTCGAGTACAGCAGAGAGAAGAGATGTGTCAATATCGGTCTGTACGAGAGAGGCAGCCATAAGATAGTAGAACATCAGAAGTGTTTCCTGGCAGACCCAGCAGCGGAGATCGTCCGGAAGGTCTCGCAGATATTCTTTTCCAGCCTTTCGAATATGGAAGCGGCAAAAGCACTGCGCCAGGTCGTGGTGCGTACCGGCCTGATGTCCAAGGAGATGATGGTCATCTTCGTGATCAGCAAGCAGGTCACATTTGATGTGGAGGAATTCGTCACATCCTGCAATGAAGCGCTGAAGGAAGCAAAGAACGGCATGCGCCTGATCAGCATCTGGACGGAGGAACGTCCGGAGGGCATCAAGTGGAAAAATCCGAAAGGTGTCTGGACGAATATCTGGGGCGAGACCACGATCAGGGAATTTCTCGCAAACCGCGTGTTCCGTATCTCGCCGGATTCGTTCTTCCAGGTCAATACCAAGCAGGCGGTCGTTCTGTATGACAAGGTCAAGGAATACCTCCGCTATGACGGTTTCCTGCCGAGAGTGCTTCTCGATCTGTACTGCGGTACAGGTTCGATCGGCATTTACTGCTCGGATGCATGTCATCACCTGATCGGTATCGAGTCAGTGGAATCCGCGGTCATCGATGCCAGAAATAATGCCAGATCCAACTTTATCGAAGATACCGAGTTTATCTTCGGCAAAGCGGAAGAATATGACTTTGGTGGCATGATGCCCGATGCTGTCGTGATCGACCCACCGAGAAAGGGCTGCGATGAGAAACTTCTGACGAAACTTCTCGACCTGGGCCCGACCCGTATCGTCTATGTCTCCTGTAATCCGGCCACCCTCGCAAGAGATCTCCAGCGTCTCTTCCAGCTCCAGCAGGGATCAGGTGTGAAGTACGGCATCAAGAAGATCTGCCCCGTGGATATGTTCCCGGGAACCACACATGTGGAGACGGTTGTCTTGCTTTCCAAGGAGAACATATCGACAAAACATGTCCGTGTCGAGTTCAATCTCGAAGAAATGGATATGTCCGGTTTCAAGGTCGGTGCTACTTATGAAGAGATAATCGCATGGGTTCAGAAAAAATATGGCTTCCATGTTACTCATTTAAATATTGCTCAGGTCAAGCGCAAGTACGGAATAATCGAGCGGCAGAACTATAATTTCACGAAAACTGATGGATCAAGACAACCCCAATGTACTCCGGAGAAGGAGCGGGCGATAGTAGATGCCTTTCGGAATTATAAAATGATTGTATAAGTATTTTCACGAGATCTGACGATTTCCATATTATACTTGTCGGCTACAGCTGAATGAAGTTGTACAAATGTGAAATCCCATTATAATTTCATATTGCAATTTCTCTATTTGTATACTAATGTATAAATGAATAGTTATAATAAATACTTTAGTATCTAACAAAATGAGTATAGATGCTCAGTGTTCATGGAGGTACAGACCAATGTGCTAAGAAGCTTTCAAAGCAAGGTGTCATATAGAATCTCAATTGTTCAAAAGGGAGGAACAGTTATGAGAAGAAAGATTATTGTTTTGATTACGGCTACGATTTTGGTGATTGGTATGGCGGTGGAGACAGCTTTAGCGGCAGATCGGGCGGCACAGCGATATGAAGTGGATTATAGTACAATAGGTACTACAACAGTAAAGTCGATACCAGATTCGTCTGGTACAAACACAAGCGGTCGTCTTTCCCCAGGGCCGACTTCCAATGCAGCAAAATTGCGGGTTTGGAATTCATCTGGAACCCAGTGGTTTGACGAGGAAACTTACGTACCTTATCCGGTAAACCCCAACACGGTTAACTATACTTTTACTTATTCTACGACTGTGAGATATAAGGTATGTCCGGTAATTGACAACCAGTATATTTGGGGAACTGCAACTATTTCGAAAACAAGCCCTAACCCTAGCGGCGAGTAATTTTCACGTAAAAAATCGCACCTAGAGTCTGGAAATGTTAGAAAAGTTGATTTTAAGAAACAGCAAGCAATCAGGCAGAATACTCTGCCTGGTTGCTATGCTTATTTTTGGGTGTTTTTCCATAACAGCAACTTGCTTAATTGTGAGAAGTGAAAAGAAAACAGAGATTGAAGATGCACTTGCTATGTGTGGCGATTATGATGTAATTGCTTATGAAACCCCGATTGGTTTTGAAGATAACTTTTTAGATTCTGAATTTATAGATGATGTTGGGTTGTATTATGAATTAGGAATGGTTACGAATCTAGATGAGCGAGAAACTTTTAAAGCGGTTTCTTTAAAAGACGAATTATCTGAAGAGATGTATCATCTGACATGTATACGAGGTTGTTTTCCAAAGAGTAATAACGAGATTGCGGTGGACATATCTGTTGCCTATACTTTTGGAGTTGCTCCATATCCTGGTGAAGAAATAGCATTGAAACTACTTGATTTCAATGGGGGGTATATTGGAGAAAAGAAATACGTTATTTCTGGTGTATTTAGGCTTTCTAACAATCATGTTTATGGTGGCTGGAATCGAGCTACATCGAATCAATACCAGATGCCGGCAATTTTCTTTTATCCGTCTGATCTTGATTCGTGGAACTGCACGAAAGAAACTGTTTTTTTTAGGGCATATTCGAAAAACAGTACAGAATTGAAAAATGAAGTTAGGAGAATAATAACCGAGACAGGTCAATCATGTTCCGGTATTGAATATAATGAACGTAGAAGTGGAGTTCTCTCGTGGTATGTTGGATTAAATGATGATGATTATTACGGTCTTTCATTGGAAAAGCGTTTTAATGATGTAAGTGAAGGCCTATACAAGAAAGACTTTTATTCAGAGATTGTTTTTCCAATTATTTCATTATTAATTATCATTATAGAAGCTGTTTCTATATATATGATTTCGAAAAATATCATAGCTGACCGAAAAGACCGCTATGCGATACTTCGAAGTGTCGGTATGTCGTCAAAAAGAATAATAGGCAATCTTTTGATGGAAATTCTTGGCATAGGTGTAGTCGGAGCAATAATTGGGATTTGCTTGGGATATGCTACTCACTTGACGATCATTAATTTAATTAATAGAGTATGGAATCTCCAATTATATGATGGCATCCATGTGGAAAAGGTAATAAAGCAAATAACCTATGATCCAATAGTTGCATCTATAGTTGTAAGCGTGTGTGCATTGGCAGTGTCTTTAATTATACCTCTATACAGATTGTATAAGATGTATCCGGCAGAGTTATTAACAACTTCTGATGGTGTATTTGTAAAAAAAGAGAAAAAACGCAAGATAAAAACAACAAGTCTGAAAGGAAGGTGGCTTGGTCTTCTCAATAAACGAATAGAGCTTCATGATGGATGTACTATGCTGATAATGATGATTGTACTTGCAGCTGCACTGTTTGGCTATGTGTTTTTCAGAGCGTTTTCCGATCAGGCTACAGCGGAAGATCAAAGCTATAAGCAGTTGACAGGACTTGATGGTGACGGGTATGTTGTTTGCCAATCATCAGATCTACGAGACCTGGGAAATAATGTCTATAATAGGCATGATGCTGGAATAGTACCAACTTTCCCGGAACTAATCGAGAATAATCCGAATGTCGAGAGAGTCTGGTCCATAATAATGAATGAATCTACCAGAATAGTCTTTGATCAAGAGCCGAATGATGGTATGAAGCAACTTCTTGGGAACCGAAGTCTAAACTATAAATCATCAGATGATCCGTGGATTAATGAAGAAAAAGTTGCGGAAGCGAGCATATTTGGACATATGGGATATGAAATGCCAGTGTATATGTACGAATTACCAACTGTTGGACTCACAGTAAATGAAATGAACGCACTTAACGGAGACGTTCTATCTGGACAAATTAATATCGATAAAATCAAAAGTGGGGAAGAAGTCGTACTAGCAGTCCCCGATGAGTTGAAGGACCTCTGTCAACAATACTTTCCTGTTGGATCCATTTTAGGTTTCGATGACATACTGCTGACGGAAGAAGAAGAAAAACTGGATAAAGAAAATCGCTTGGCTGAAAAGTGGGTCGTGTATGACAATTATATCGAAACGGATGTAGGTCAGGCTCACCTGGGTTATACTTCCTTTGGTACGAGATATGGTGTGGAAACTAAGGTTGGCGCAATCGTAGTTCTGCATGAAGAAAAGGCTGTTTCCGAGTATCTTACCTCGGGATCAGAATGGGTGAAGCAGTTATATTTCAAGACTGACTCGGATTCCGATAATTCTGAACCGACATATGGAGTGAGTGTTTTGTGTCTCCCGGAATCTTTCGAAGCTTGGGGGCTCCCAGATAGAAATTTTACATCTGTTAAGGTAGAACTAAAGAAGAATTATGATGTGTATGAGTTTGATGATTTTTGGTATAAGTCCCTGTCTGGCTCAATAGATGTTACGACAAATTCAACGTTTTATTACGCAGATAAGATAACCATCACTACAAATCGGATAATGACGATTTTCTTTATGTTGTTATTAGATCTTATTGTACTTGGTGTGGTATCAATTATTGTTGGGCTGTATACAAAAACTAGAAGTAATTTAGCCAGGTTCCAAACACTTCGGCGTATCGGACTTTCTGTAAGACAGGCAAGCATTATGATATATACGCAGAATATGTTCTATCCGCTATTTGCGACAATTACTGCTATAATACCGATTTGCATCGTACAAAAAATCCTTGATTCTTATGAAGCGAAAATAGCTGGCGGCCAATTTGATACTTTGGCAAAACCGTGGTATATAAGAATACCATACTGGGCGAACCTGTTTTCCTATGATTTTATTCCAGCTCTAATTTGTTGCCTATTGCTTGGATTCCTT
>OCTX014545968.1_pt1 | contig 107062 bp, 160 predicted proteins | sample 1539691 | NCBI WGS metagenome assembly OCTX01 (sample SAMN02144231, study PRJEB22623) | gut metagenome | biome: sheep rumen | host: Ovis aries | place: New Zealand
AGCCACAATACAAGATGCAAATGGAGCAAGTTAGAATAGTGCAAACGGTATTAATTTCTTGTTTGGATCTAGAATTAAGACGACGGGTGAATTATACGGCGGTACGTTAGAGGTATAGAACAGTTCGTCATTCCATGGAGATATATATGTAGCTGAAGATTCTACATTCGCTAAGGCATTACAAGCCGGAACATTAAAAACAGGAAAAGTATAGGGAACATATTCAGAAGCTCCTTATATAACACTCGACTCATCCGGAATCGTATCTAGTGTAGCCATAACAACTGCTTCCGATGAAAGACTTAAGACTATAACAAATAATATAGACGTAGACATTCAGGATATTGCAAATACCAGAATAGTAGACTATGTAATGAAGTCTGGTAAAGGCGATGGAACGATGTCTGGTGCTATTGCTCAGGATTGGCAAAACATTCTTCCTAATGTAGTAAAAGAAACAGAAGACGGTTACTTGTCTCTCAACTACGCAGGCGCCGCTCTTGTATCTGCAGTAGAAGCCGCTAGAGAGATTGTCAAGCTTAAGGAAGAGAATGCTTCCCTGAAAGCACAGATTGCTAAGATTATTGAAAAGATTGGTGGTATAGATTAATAAGCTATGATTGAAGATAAGTTTGTATATTTTATAACCAAAGACGCGTTTTATGCTGCACTCAATGCTGGACAGATACAGTATGAGTCAATCGTGTTTGTTGGTGAAGATAGGCTTATTTGGAATCGTGGTTAGTTTTGTGGTATATCATAGTTTAATGACGGTCACTGTAAAGGCTACTTCATAACAGTAGGGATCCTTAAAAAGCGTCATCCGAGACCAGAGAAAGGTGATTGGGCGATAGTTAAAATTAAGGATATATGGATTATATGCTTCTGTAAGAAAGCAGGTGTATGGACACTTCCTCCAACCAAATACAATGGTGAGGATATTGATCTTGGCGATGCTTTCATTACAAAGCAATGGCTTATTGAATATCTCAATGCCCTTGATCTTTCTACCGTAATAAAGTGCAAGGGGTACTTTGATTCATATGAAGAGCTTATTGAAGCATATCCAAATCCTCAAGTAGGTGACTGGGCTATTGTAAACGAGAACGGTAAATGGATTGTATATAAATGCTTTACTAAAGGAGTATGGGAAAGTACAGGTCAGGAGTATAAACAAGATCCTATAGACCTGTCCACCTACGTTAAGAAGCAAGTATTTGATAGCACAATAGGAAGCATCAATAGTACTATTAACGAAATACTCAAGCGTTACATTAGCTGGAACGGAGAAGATGGAATACAATTTTTACCAGAGAACCCTGGAGATAACCCGGGCGAGGGTCCGGGCTCTACTCCAGGCGGAACTGGTACTCTGGTAAACATTGATATAGATTCAGAGTTGTCATTAGACTCAACAAATCCTGTAGAGAACAAAGCTATTACATTAGCACTTAGAAGCAAGCTTGATGCAAGTACAATGCTCAACTATGCAAAGTTATCAGATCTCGAAGGTTATGTACCTATAGAGCTTCTTGCTTTGTATGCAAAGAAAGCTGACTTGAGTGACTATGTTAAGATGTCTGATCTGAATAGCTTTGCTACTACAGAACAACTCGAAACCAAACAAGATAAGCTTGTAAGCGGAAGAACGCTTAAAACAATTAATACCGAAACCCTACTGGGTAGTGGTAATATTACAGTAATTACTCCTGACAATATAAACCAGTACACTCAAGATATTGATGTAACTAAGTTAGATCTTTCTGATTATGCTAAGAAAGGAGAAGTATAGACAACTATAAACAATACTATACAACCTCTCTTAAAAGCAGCTGAGAGCTCTAAAGGATACTTCGATACACTTGAAGATCTTATAGCAGCATACCCCAACCCCAAAAGAGGAGATTGGGCTGTTGTTACAGATAATGGTACGTGGGTTATATGTAGATGTAATACTACAGGAGTGTGGGAACAGACTACACAGGAGTATAAGTAGGATCCTATTGATCTTTCTGGGTACGTAAAGAATGCTACACTTGATGGTATATTGAGTGGTATTAACATAAACAACGGCTTGTTAGAAGATAAGATAGCTGCAATAAGGAATGCTGTCAATGAGCTTATTAGAAAGTATATTAGTTGGTACGGAGAATCTCCTGCAGTAATACCTGGAGAAGGTTCTGGTGAAGGTACATCCCTCGGAGGCGATGGTATGCGTCATGTATTCCTTGAGGAAGATGAGTATGCTAACCTTACAGGATATTCTAGAGATACTATATACTTTGTATACGAACCACGCGAAGGATGGGCATTAGGAGATGCTTTACCTTTAATATTAAGTTAAAAGGATGGAAAATTTAAACATTAATTCATATTTAGGTAAGAGTACCGGTGACCAGATTACTGCTTCGATGTGGAACGAACTCTTCGCCGAAATTCAAGATAAGATAAATGAGATTGTAGCAAAGGTAAGTGGTACAACTCCTGGTGGCGATGAACCTACTCCAGGTCCTGGTACAGGTGGCGATGAGCCTACGCCTCAGGAAGAAGGCTTCTTTGTGAACGGCGTGAAGCAGACAAGTAACGTTATTACTCTTCCAGCAGGAGCTTCATATAAGCTGTCAGGTAAACTGGAAGGTCAGGTTATTATTGACGCCGAATCAGCAAAGCCTTTGGGAAATACAAACGTTGTGCTCGACAACGTTGAGATTGTAAGTAACGAGAATTACGCTATTAAGTATGCTACCCCTCAGTCTAACAAAGGTTATAAGGATCTTGTTATCACACTCGCAAAGGATAGTAAGAACTATGTTGTATGCACCAAATCAGTAGCTGTAGCAGATGATCAGCCTGGCGCTATCTATTCGATGAACAACCTCGTCATACAGGGCGTAGGTGCTCTCGCAATATCTAACAATGGCGGTCATGGTGTGAGGGCTACAGAGGTTAATATTATTGGTCCTTACATGTATATACAGGCTACCCATGACGGTATTCATGGTAAGAAGATTAAGGCTATCTATGGGCAGTTCAAGTTTAATAACGTTAAGGACGGCTTTGGTACTGGGGAAGATGGTTCGATGCTCATCGGTAAGATAGAATGCCAGTTTGAGAATGTAAGAGGTAGTAATTACCATGTTAAAGGCAATACATAGTATCTAAAAGGAGAGTATGCATATAACGGTACTACTACGGAGATTTTTTACGGAATGACCGTTAATCAAAACATGGAAATACTCGGGATTGCTGGTGGGCAGGTAACCGTAGCTGCTGACAAAGACAGCGATCCTACTGTAATTACCAAGGATGAAAACAACGAGTATATTATCCCCGATAATCTTCCTTATATAACTGCAACAGGACTTATTTAGGGTAATATCGTAATACCTGAAACATTTACTAATGGCGTAGATTCTGCTGTAACACTGAACCTTGAGAGTGCTATCATACGTGGTGCTGTTATCTTTAACCCTGGTTCTGATAATATCAAAGTTGTATCTAAAAAGGACACAGTTAATATTATTGCTGCCGATGAAGATAATGCTATCAAGAGTGAGAATAACATTAAGCTTGAGCTGAAGAACAACTCAGTACTGTATGTTACTTCTAAGTTTGATGGTATCGATGGAGGTGATGTAACCATTACAGATTCTAAGGGTGTACTGCTTGTTACTGATTGTGGTGAACGTGGTATTAAAGGTAATGCTATCGTAATTGGTCCTAGTGCTGAGATTACTAAGAGCGTTATTACGTCTTATGTAACAGATCCTGCATCTCTCGATTATACTGATCTTGAAGGTGCTGTGATTGTTGTAGACAACTGTAAGGATGTACAGGAGAGCTTTATTGATGGCACATCTGAAGTAACTGTTAAAGCTACTGGTTATGCTGATATATTTGCACGTCAGGGTAAGAAGGTTACTAAGGGTGTATTTGGTACAAGAGATGCTCAGTTGAACGGTCCTCTGATTGTTGGTAGTATTGGTGCTACGATCGGTTGTGATTTTGACAACGCTAGGATGTTGTATTATGATAGGCTTATTGAAGGTACTAATGTTACTAATGATCCGGGTACTATTTCACCTGAGACAGGTATGACTGAGTTTGTACCTTCTATCACTATTAATCCTATTGATAATAGTCAACAGGGTGGTGATAATGCTGGCGGTGAACAAGGTGGTACTGAGGAGCAAACACCTACTGAGAGGAATATCATATCTGCTTTTTACTGTGATTCTCCTAGCTGGGATTGGATGCGCAATAGCGAAAAGCATACTGTTGGAGAGAATATAAGAGATCGATTAGAAATCGTGCATGATGAACTTGTCAGTTAGGCGGCTGAGATGTTCCCAACAGGAAATTCCACGGCGATTGACAATGTTGCTTATGAAGTTACGCCAAGTTCAATAGTTGTAAATATATACGATTAGAATACATTTGTAGAATATTACGATGCTTTACACGACGTCTAGGTTGTACCTATGCCAGATTGGAATGTTATTATAAAGTGTGTATGCACACTTACATCAAAACCAAAGCATGATGTAAAAGTTACTGTAGGGGTAGGTTCTGGAGTTATGTCTACTGTATATGAGAATACAACGTAGTATGCAGTTGGGCAACCGGTTACTATTGATGTTCCGCAATACGTGCTTGAACACAGTTCATATGACTGGGACGTGTAGTACAGTCTTGGTTCATCAACGCCTTAGTTTAATGATAATAATACAGTAATGTTTATAATGCCAGATTACAATGATTGCTGGATTAATTGGTTCGCAACGCGTACAGACGGTGCTTATTCAAAGTTGAGTAATTATTATCACATTTGCTAGATACAAACACATGTATATGACTATGACTAGCAGATGTAGAATGAATATAAACCTGTTAATACAACACTCGCATTCTTTGACGCAAATAACAACGAAGTTACTTTGAGCGAGGAAATGGTGTATATTACGGATCATAAAGCGAATACATTTGACTTGGTAGCTGTTACTGAAAACCCATACACAGTGACAAAACTACCTACGTTAGAAATGAATGAAGATGAGCACGAGCTGTTTATAAATCCAAATTCTGGTATTACTAAAGTTGTTATAACAAACGCAAAGAATATAGATCAGCAGACGCCTCAGCTTAAATTTAACAATTACGATACAGAACATGTAACTGTTGTATCTGAATAGAAGATTGCTACTGTACGGGAGATATTTGAATCTGCAAACGGCGATGAAACAACGTTGTCTTCTATTAAGGTTGGATATAATGTTCCGGGACCGTTCTCAGTACAGAGAAGTATTAGTAGTATTTACAACTTGGTATATCCTGACGGAGATCCGTTAGGTGGTGGTTTAACTGTTTGGGTTAAAGCTAATTACCAGAATCAGGATACATTCGATACCATAAGAGAAGTTGAAACTAGCGAAATTACTAATAGTAATTTGGATATGATTGGGTTGACTACTCAAAACATACCTACTTGGGATGTAGATATTAGATATGAGGCTGGTATGAAAGTTTCAACATTGTATGCAGTTAGATATGAAAAACCAGGTGATACAACAGACACATATTTGGTAAGGTATGCTGCAGCTGGTGAAACTGTAAACTGGGCTGATGATATAAATCAGATCCGTAGTCAATATGGTAATGACGCTATAACTGAATAGGTGTGGGATTACGCAGAAGCAGTTAACTTAGATAAGCAGTTTGTAATGCCGGACCACGACGTTACTTGCAAATTCCAAGAAGAGTAATAAATGGGAATATATGTAAATAACAGGCCAATTGGCTCTATCTATAAGAATGGTAGAGCCATAAAGGCCGTGTATCACATAGGGAGACTTGTATGGTCAAAACAGCCTGTTATTGATATTATTCTGTCTTGTTATTATAACGGGTATTGGATGGATGAATACCCCTGGACAGATGATACACCTTGGACCGATTAAATAATAAAATATGGATTTATATACAGGTAAAATAAATGAGTATGTAGATTGGAATACCGGTCTTAACTCACTGACAGGTACAAATGCTACCGGCGGTCTTCAGGTATCTGGTGGATCTATTAGAGAGATGGTGCAGAATAAATTACAGCATCCGTTCTATATGTATGAAGATAAAGCTCAGAATAGATATAGAATGTTCTCTAGCGAAGATTCATTTGCAATATGGAAAGAAAACCCAACTGATAATCAAGATCTGGAACTGTTCAACTTTGTACGTCCTAGTGACTATAAGCTTGACATTGCTGCCACAAATAGCGACGGCTTTAATAATAAGTTTATACGCTATGGAGATAGTAACAGTACAGGTTCTATGATCTCGTATCAGTGGAGTATTTATAACGATGAAGGCGAGTCTTCAGATAGCTTGTCTGCTACATATACTATTAGTAATACGTCTACTGGTTCTTCTACTACATTTACACGTTGGTATAATAAGTCTGATGCTAATCCAAACTTTAGTATCTATAACTACTTACAGCCAGGTGAGAACGTAGTTACTATAGAAGCTCGTGGTACTACTACTGGTGCCAGAAACAATAAGACATTTACTATATCTCTCCTTCAGATTAACTTGAGCAGTACATTCAAGTTCTACGAGAGATTCGCAGCAAACACTCCTATACAGATACCATATACGTTTGAAAGAAATAACACCACTGGAACAGCTAAAATACACTTTAGAATAGATGAAGGTGGTGAAGGAAAAGAAGTTACGAAAGATGTTGTGCAGGATGGACCTACACGAGTAACAGAGATATAGATGATGAATATAGCTTTGTCAGAAGGCTCTCATACACTGCAAATATGGGCAGAAGCTAAATATAATGACGGCTAGACTTCTATACACAGTAATCTGCTATACTATACATTTACTATAGCATCTAGTGTAATAGGTAGTACAAATAAATTCATCAATATACATCAGTCTTTCGATACTGGCGATTTCCCTCTTAGCGAACTCATGCTTAGTGCAGTACAGTATGACGCAGCTAAATTGTCTTGGGGTTATTATACTGATAGCCTACAGACAAATACTTCAATTCCAGTAACATGGAAACTGTTGACTGGTATTGACGATGAGAATCCAATCACACTTGCTAATATTACAGCAAATAATCAAGAAAAAGCGAATGACCTTAATTACGTTCCTTCTATCTATACTTAGGAAGAGAATACTTACCTCGCCGCTTATTTTGGAGATACTCTGCTTAATCGTTTCCCGATTTACATCACAAAGAACAACAAGGTGACTGTAAACGAGACTGGCTTCTATGAACTTAAGATGTCAGCCTATGGTAGAACAAACGAAAGTGCAGACAGGAGTGTGTGGAAAGATGTTACAAACACTACTACAACTCAGTTCTCCAACATAGCATGGAATACTAATTCGGGATGGTATAACAACAGCTTCCGTACATCGGGATAGAATGAGTACGCTGTTATTAACTTCCAGCCATTCTCTAACTTCGACTTTGCTTCTGGTAAGACTATAGAGATTGAGTTTGAATCAGAGAAAGTGGCAAGTGAAAGTGATGTCCTTGTAACTATAGGTAACCCACAGGGCGCCAGAATAGAGATCACACCGGACACCGCTACTTTGTACAACAACGCAAATACAGAAGTTGTACATACTAATTATAAGTCTAATGAAAGACTTAAGCTCGCGTTTATTATAAACAGTATACCTGCTGATTCTGAGAATAGAACAGTACAGTCAGGACTTGCTTATATTATAAACAACGGTATTCTTGAAAGATCTGCTATTGCTTCAGGACAATCTTTCTCTACATCGGGTAACATTAAGATTGGTGGATCTACATCTGGAGTAAGAGTATATAACATACGATCTTATAACTATGCTATTAGTTATTCTGATGCTTATAACAACTATCTGTATGATAGTGATAATAAAGCTCAGATAGCTGATAATAACAATATACTTGACGCAGGCGGAGAAATAAGCTTCGACCTGTGTAAGAATAAGATCGACACTATTCTTATCTCTGGAGACCTTACTAATATACTTAGCGGACAGTCTGATAAAGATAGTTCTACTACAGATGTAACTATCGAGAGATTCTGTCCTTCTGATGCTACAAAGAACTTCAAGATAGTAGGAGCACAGATAAGGAAGCATGGACAGTCTACTTTGAACTATCCTATCACTTCAATGAAGATCTGGCTTAACAAGTCTAAGAATGGTGCAATACCATTGTACGAACTTACACAGCAAGGAGATCTGCTTCTTAATAAGAACAGATATGTAATGAAGTCTGCTACTGATAGTGGTAAGCCTTCTATCCCTTCTAATAAGTTTGTACTGCAAGCTAACTATGCAGACTCCTCTGGTGTGCACAATGGTAGCTTACAGAGACTTATTCAGTCTAGCTGGTATAACGCACAGATAGACGGAGAGTATAAGCTTAGGACAGATCCTCAGTTGTTTACTACAAGCCAGCTGGTTCATCATAACAATGAGAACCTACACGAAGATGGTTGGGTAGAAGGTTATGGTAATCGTAATGGACAACAGATACAGTGGAAGGATGTTACCAACCAAGACTTCCCTTACGATATACGTGTAGCTCCAGATTCATTCCCATGTGCTGTATTCTACTATGATGAGAACGGCACTAAGAAACGTACATTCCTTGGACAGTATGTGTTCATGGACGATAAGAAGTCTGACTTCTTGTATGGTGAGCGTAGTATGTATGCAGTACCTTCAGATCCATTCTGTCTTACTAATACTCATAAGGATGATGATGTAAAGGAGAATAGAGTATGGAATAACAACAACGTACTCAGAATAGAGGTTGTTGGTTCTAACGTTCCTTTCACATCGTATATGACTCACGATAACTTCGACAGTATAGTATCTGTAGAAGATGAGAGTACTGGCAAGGTTACTAGAATGTACAACTGGGAATAGGCATTTGAAATGGTCTTCCCTGATGAGGATGATATTGCAGAAGATGATGCAAAGGATGGTATTGATAAGTTTAATCCTAATTCTAAGTATGTAAAGAAAGTACAGCCGTTTATTAACTTCCACGAGTGGGTAGTTAGTACACGTAACAATCAAGCCAAGTTTGAAGCAGAAGCTGCTCAACACCTTGACTTGTATAAGATGGCTGCTTACTATATTTTCGTACTGAGATTTGGTCTTGTTGACTCCCTTGAGCGTAATGCATAGATTAAGACCTACGATGGCGTTCACTGGCATTATGAGCCGTGGGATATGGATATCGCCCTTGGTAATAAGAACGATGGTGGTATTGCTTATAATCCTCCTATCGATCGTAATACTAAGCTCCCTGGATCTGTTACTACATATGCAATCTCTGGTAGATCTGCAAACAATGACGGAACTATTGCTACTTCTAACTGGCTGTTTGATGCTCTTGAAGCTTGGGGATATTGGTCTAATACAATCGTACCATAGGTAGCAGATGCCCTGTATAATGCAGGACTTACTTACAACAACATCTCTAAGATGTTCGATGATAACTATGCTGCTAAGTGGTGTGAGATCATGTACAATGAAAGTGGTTTCTTCAAGTACGTACAGTCTGGTAAGGGAGACCCGACTTGGCTTAGTTGGTTACAGGGTTCTCGTATGACACATCGTCACTGGTGGTTGAGTAACTCTATGGACTATTATGATGCTAAGTGGTTCTGCGGTGACTATAAGAGCCATTACATCTACATTCGTGCTAACGTAACTGAAGGTGCTGATGAGAGTATTAGAATTACTCCTAATAAGTCTTCATACATGTCTGTTACTAAGGACGGTGTACTCCAGACAACTCAAGCTGTAAGTAAAGAATCTCCGCTTGTACATAGTATGTCAGCAGGTTCTAATACTAAGAACCCCATTGCAGTATATGGAGCTAACTTCATGGAAGAGATTGATCTTAGTGATATTGCACTTGGTTTCGATGGTGTAGAACTTGATGGTGTATATTCTGAAGTACTTGGTTCTCCTTTGAAGAGACTTAATGTAGGTACTAAGCTTACACAGACTGATAATGGTTATACTACTACAGTAGGTGTACTTGGTTGTCAGTTACAGGGTACAGCAGATGTATTCCAGAACCTGCAGAAGCTTAATATACGTGGACAGCGTAATCAGACAGACCTTAACTCTTTGATTCATAACTACAATATGTCAGAGCTTACTGATATATACGCTATGGGTTCTGGTATTACTAACTTGTATAGTTCTGAGTCTGGTAATAACTTCAATGTTATAGAAGTACCTGATACTATATATAGTATATGGATGAACAACTGTACATGGCAGGATATGCAGTTCTGGCATTGTGAGATAGGCGACAATAACGTTGCTACACTGACACAGGTAGTAGGTGTACCTACTAATATCCATGAGATATCCTTGCTTGGTAGTACAGGTTCTACAAGAGAATCTATTGAACTGGTAAAGACGTGGATTAACGGTCTTGTTGCTGCTAATGCAGATCTCAGTCAGTATACTCTTAACATGGATAAGATCAACTGGTCTGATGCTACAGTAGGAGAGAATAACCTGCTTACTTACGAACAGCTTAGTTATATTGCACAGTTGAATGGTTCTAACAAACTTAAGGGTTATGTAGTACTTAAGGATACTGGTGCAGAGCTTACAGCAGAACAGCTTACTTAGATTAAGGGCTGGTTTGGAGATACTGTATTCACTAAGAACTCTTCAGGTCTTGTAGTAGACCACAAGAAGGACTACGTACAGATAAACATCGGCGGTGGTATTACTATAGGTAGTAACGGTGAGATTTACCTTACAGAAGGCAATAGCGCATCTCTGAATGCTACTAGGTTCTCACTTGCAGAAGATGATTCTACTCACTATGCATGGGCTATCGGTCCTGTTGGTAGTAATGAATCTTATGCTAGATTCAACGGTGTTACTGTAATACAGTAGGAAGATAGTATAGACGGTATAGCTTACTTGCAGTCTACTCAATCGCAGGTTGGTGGTAACTATGACGTGAAAGTTACATGTTCTGTAGCTGGTGTAAACTATAGCACAGTAATACATGTAGTAGGTGCTACTTATCCTTCTAATATGTATATTGCATGTAGCAATCTTGGTAACGTTGCTCCAAGGACAGTAGATAAATACATAGAGTTCTATACGTCTGGTATGAAAGCTTCTTTGTATGCTTCTGCTGATGAAGACTATACAGCTAAGATAAATAAGATTACATATACTATTACTAATAAGCAATCAGGCGATTCAGTACAGTATAACAGTTACGGAGCTGATTCACAGCTTAAAGAGTTTAGAGATGATTATCTTACATTGTCTGGCGGTGGTGTAGAAGGCGGTATTATCGTAAGCGCTGATACAGCTATGCCAAGTGATGAATCTATACAGCTGTACGACTTTAACGCAGATGTGTTGTTTATATCAGGTCGTAAGATGCAAGTTAAGTCTACTGTAGTTGTTACTGATGATGTAGTTCCTATTATCCTAAGTACATAGATACCATACAAAGCTCTTAATAGAGCATGGGCTGTACAATACGGTGCTCCTATTGGAAAGAATAGTATGTATAAGATAGATTTGTATTCTATAAATACTGATATAGACTTTACATAGGAAGCAACTGAGTTGACTAGTCTTGTTACTTCTAACGGGTCATATCTATTCAACTATCTTAATAATGCTACTGGAATTATACTCGATGGTTGTACTTCAGTAACTAGCGCTAACAATGCTATTACATACACAGATAAGACGCAGATGAAGTTTGATAAGATGCCTAAGCTGTAGAGGTTGTCTGTACAAGGATGTACAGGTCTTACACAAGATATCGATCTTAGCTTATGTCCTAATATCATAGAAGTAGACGCTAGCGGTACTAATATAAATGTTATTATACCTGAAAACTCTGGTATTACTAAGTATGAACTTGGTACTCCTACTACAATTAGTATAGTAAACCCGACTGATCTTACTCCTGGAGCAATATTGGTAGATGATTCAACATTATTGAATTCTGTAACTTTGGTGAATTTAAAGAACGATCTGTAGTACGAAAATCGAGGATCTTTTGACGCGTTTATAAAAATAATGAATTTAACATGAACAAGTTAATAATAAAACAAGATCCTGATATAACGGTTACAGTACCGAACTCAGTGATCGTAAAATTATACAATCTTACTCAAACTGTCGATACATACAATAGCGACGATATTGTAGGAAGTTTGACTATAAACGGAGCTACATACAGAGCGTACGTCGATTATTTGACTCAAAAATATCCCGGCTTAAAAATATCGGCAAACAAGTATTATATGCTATTTGAAGATCAACATGTTTAGGACGTTCTGAAAAACGGTGTATTTTTAAAAGGTAATATTGAATATCGAACTGGAGATGGAGTAGGAACTACCGAAGATGTTTTTAGAGATATACCTTTATGGTTCGCTGAAATGTTTAAAGACAATGCAAATATAACTACGTTCAATGAAATGTAGTATAGTAATGCACAGGAAGTAGGAGCACGCGCCTTTAAGAATTGTAGTAATCTACGAAGTGTAAATCTAAAAAATATAACGACACTTGGTGCTGAGGCATTTCATACATGCAGACAATTGGTATCTTTAGGAGATATTTCACAAATATCGTCTATCGCTAATTCCGCGTTTATTTGGAATACAAGTTTAAACGGCACGCTGGTGTTTCCTTCGGCAACGGAATGTTAGAGCCAGGCGTTTAGAGGATGTACCAACATATCTGAAATTGAATTTGGTCCGAATTTAACTACGATTCATTGGTAGTTTATATGGGAAGCCGGTCATGTTAATATTATATTTAGAGGAACGACACCTCCTGCAGTATAGAACGGTACATTCCCTTTAAACAACAGCAAACAAAATATTACTTTTTATGTTCCGTATGGATGTAAAGCTACTTATGTTGCAAATGACGGATTCGCATCGGTAGAAAGTAAGATTATAGAATTAAATCAGGACGGCTCTAAGCCGGCTTAACATAACAGAACCCTAACTGTATAAAACAGGGATGGCCTCGTAGCTCAAAGTGGTAGAGCAGCGACACTTATATACAGTCAATCGTATGCTGCGGGTTCAAGTCCCGTCGGGGCCACAACGCATTAAGCGTTTTTACTAATTAACTTTATTTACTAACAAAAACTATTAAAATTATGGAAAGTTCTAAAATTATGATGTTCCCTGAGATGGGGAATAGTAGCATTGATCCAAACCTGCTTTTGGCTTTAAATAACAATGGCGGTTTTGGTGGTAACGGTAATTGGATATGGATTCTGTTTCTTTGGCTTATTTGGGGTGCAAATGGCTGGGGAGGCAATGGGTTTGGTGGAGGTAACAACGGTTTCCTCTCTAATCAGATTGCTAATGATAGCGGTCGCGAGTTGCTCATGAATGCAATTCAGGGCAATGGCGCTGCTATACAGAATCTCTCTAATCTCCTTAACACTGAAGTAAATACTGTGCAGAACGGTATCTTTACTCTGAACAATGCTATCACTTCCGTAGGTACTCAGGTAGGCATGAGCGGACTGCAAATTTAGAACGCCATACAGAGTGGTAATGCATCTATCGCAAGTCAGATCTGTCAGTGCTGCTGCGAGAATCGTCTGGCTATTGCTAATCAGACGAACACCCTGCAGTCGCAGATGGCTGCTGGACAAGCCGCAGATCAGCTTGCTACATGTCAGTAGACCAACGCTCTGCAGAATCAGGCAGAACGTAATACACGCGACATAGTAGATGCTATCTCCGCACAGAGTGTAATGATCAACGATAAGTTCTGTGACCTCGAGAAGAGAGAACTGCAGGGCAAGATCGATACACTTACTGCAGACAATGCTCTGTTGCGTTCTAATGCAAGTAATGCAGCTCAAACCGCATTTATTAACGAGAAGTTTAACGCAGTTGCTACTGAGCTTGCTGCTATTAAGGCTTCACAGCCTAATACAATACCTGTTCAGTGGCCGAATGTTCAGGCTGTAAATACTACTCCTTACTGGGGCAGCTTTTACGGAATGGGTTCTAACAGCTTCTGGAACTGATTAAGAAAGGAGGTACTTATGTTTGGTACTACTAATTACCCTTTCAATTTCTCTAATAGAAGAGGAATACCTCTGATCGAAACCAGTTCTGTATCTGTTACAGATGATAACGTAGTGTTCAATCTCCCTAATAGGGCATTTAGATGGTTGAACGATAAGGGTATAATGCTTTTACGTGTTAACTAGCCTATACCCGACGGGACAACAGCAACACTACCTATACTGTTTTCGTCTAATAATTTTACCCAACCGCTTACGAATGTTGGTGGTACAGCAATAACTGCTGGTTAGATTACTGGTACTGGCGTGTATATAATATACTACGACAAAGCAGCTAATTTAATGCAGTTGCTGACTACTGAGATTCCTGCAGTTTAATACTAACATTTAAACACTTAAACTTATGATGGTTATTGAAATGCGTGATGCTGCATATGATGTAGCATTTGATCTGCTTGACGAAGCTAAGCACAACGCTAAAAAGACTAAACTTACGCTTTGTGAACTTGAAGATGCTATGTACGAATGCTATGAAGCATCAAAAGAGAACGAAACTGACGATTATGAAGATGAGACGGAGCTTGGCTTCCGTGGACGTTATAATCGTCGTAATTACCGCAATGATTATGGCATGCGTGAAGATGAAGATGATGAAATGAATATGCGCTCTAATATGAGACGTATGAACCGTCGTCGCTCTGGTATGCGCCGTGATCGCATGGGACGATTTGCATAATGTGTATGTGGGGACCCCGTAGTCCCCACCTGCACTTAATACTATTGTTTATGTTTTCAACATTAAGAAAAGGAGCTACTATCTATATACTAGATAGAACTGCCTAGCCAGTATTAAGAACTGGTTATATTGAGAATGTGACTACACCTCGTCCTATGTATCCTACTTACAATCCTACTGTTAGTCTTGGTACTAACATGTAGACTGTAGTAGACATATCGGTGCGTGTAGGGAATGAAAAGAAGGAATTCTCTGTACCTAGTAATCTTACTATACATACTTATGGTGATTATACTCTTAGTGAAAACAAAGAGGCTATGATATCAGAAGTAGATTCTCTATTACAAGGGAGTAAAGATGCTCTTAACAATATAGAGAAGTATAAATCAGAGATACCGGCATATGAGAATATACTTAAAACTCTTAACCCTGTATACGCAAAAGAACAGGAAAGAGACTCTGCGATAGAAAGTTTAACTTAGTAGATGGGTAGTATGCAAACTACACTTAATCGTTTGGAATCTATTTTATTAAAAAATGGTACAAATGACAACAACTAAGAACTATAAAAAGTACCTGAGATTGTACGGTCCTCACTTCACCAAGGAACTATGTGAATTTGCTGTATCTATGATGGAGACAGACAAAGGTCCTATAGTCCCTATAACAAAACAACAGTTAGAAGAAAAATTAAAAGCACAGAATGTTACCATAGAGTATGACAGGATGTACGATGGCGTATATGTAGCCAATATGTGCAAAGCTGATTACTTAGGTAAAGCTGTGCCTAATAATGATTACAATCTCTGTATGTACGTCAAGAACACTATAGATGATCCTGACGGCTATGATGGACAACCTTTTTATAGGTGGCTGTCAGATATGGAAGGTATGCATATACCAATCGACTGGTCTGAATTCGTATGACTGCGCAGTATATACAATTAGGGGACCGAGGTTGGAATGTATTAGTATACTATAATGTAGATAAATACGACTTTGTAGAAGTAGTAGATTCTTTAAAGCAGCTCGATTGTCCTAAGAGGGATATAAGAAAAGCATTAAAGACACTACGTAAGAAGAATAGTGGATTTACATTTAGTAACTCTGATTATAAGATGAGCATAGTATGTATAGGGCAAGCTAGTAACATAGGATAGTTTGTTGATACAGCTATACATGAAGCAAAGCATGTTCAATCACATATATGTTCATATTATAATATACCAGAAGATACAGAAGAAGCAGCATATCTTATAGGGCATTTAGTACATAGAATGTATAAGATGCTCGAGACTATACTGAGATCGTATGTTAAATTATAATACATGTTTGACATAAAAGGCGATAAGATTTCTCTCAACACTGAAGATTTAGCCATACCTCCTTTTAGGAAACACTACAACGGGGCGTAGGATAAATCTTTAGCGTTGAAGGAGATCGAATATGTAGTTTGGCTACACAAGTGGAATACACCATATGAGGCTTACCCTTTAGAGACAAGAGCTTCCACAGTAGCGAAAGATATATTTGGGGATGAGAAATATGTACCCACCGATGACGTAAAAGAGCTAGAGAAGCGTTTCCTTGAGTTTTAGGAGACTCCTGGTACTAGACTACTGTCAGCATCATAGACTGCAGCAGAAGGGCTTATAGCAGCCTTAAACGACTATTCGCAAGGTAGTATGGATATAGACACAGCTATTAAGATTACACGCATTCTAAAGGATGTAGGTAATATAGTAAAGTCGTTAGATATAGCTATGAAGCAAGCTAAAGCTGAACAAGTGGATGCTGGTAGAGTTAAAGGTGGTGGTATAATTGGAAGATTTGAAATACCGAGATAATATTGATTATGGTAGACTTTAATAAAAAAATTTATAATTCTGAAAAGTTCTGTTAGGCTGCCTTGTTTTTCAAAGAGCACGGTTGCTATACATTTGCTCCTAGAGGTACTACAGACTACAATACATATTGGGACAGAGAAACTGACAGGTGTTTAAATGGATATGTAGCAGATGACGGAGACGCTATTACTGGCTACCATTATTTCTACTTGAATTACTGTCCTATTATGAAACTAGAAGAAGTAGAATATACTGATAGATACGGCAATAAGAGAAGTCGTAGAGAGCGTATATTCGGCTTCCCTAGATTCTGGGATAGTGATTACTATTATTTTAACGCAATTGAGGAAGCTGAAACACAAGGTAAACACATGGCTGTCCTTAAGTGCAGACAAAGAGGTTATAGTTTTAAAGGGGCATCTATGCTTGTTAGAAACTATGAACTAATCCCAGGTTCAAAGAACTTTGCTGTTGCTAGTGAACAGAAGTTCTTAGTAGGCGATGGTATACTTACTAAAGCCTGGCAGATAATGGACTTTATAGATAAGAATACAGATTGGTCTAAGCAACGTCTTACCAGTACTCGTATGGAAAGAGTATCTGGTTTTAAAGTAAAAGACGATTTAGGTAAGGAAACTGAACAAGGTTACTTATCAGCTATTACAGGAATTACTTTGAAGAATGACCCTGAACGTTTGCGTGGTACTCGTGGTAAACTTGTACTATTCGAGGAAGGAGGTAAGTTCCCCAACCTTGAAACAGCATGGCGAGTAGAACAACCTGCTGTAGAAACAGACGATGGAGTTGCTTTCGGATTACTTATAGCATTCGGTACTGGTGGTACTGAAGGTAATGCATTCGATGGATTGAAGAATATGTTCTATCATCCAGATGCATTCAATATACTATCCTTCCCTAACATATGGGACGATGGAGCATAGGATACTAGATGTGGTTTCTTCGCTCCAGCATACTGGAATATGGAAGGTGATGACGAAAACGGTAATCCTTTGTTTATGGACAAAGATGGCAATAGTCTTAAAGACAAAGCTATCAAAGAGCTTATAAACTAGAGGAACAAAGTAAAAGACGGTGGTGCGACACAATAGTCTATCGATAGATTTATATCAGAACGACCTATTAAGCCTGCAGAAGCTTGTTTGGAGTTAGGTAAGAACATATTCCCAAGAAAGCTTTTGATGGATTAGTTAACTAGAATAAGAACTAACACTAAGCTCCGGAATATGAAACATGTAGTAGACCTTACATGGGATAATGGAATGGTCAAGGCTACTGAAAAGAAGACCGGAGATATCACAGTATACCCTTTGCAAAACGATGACAAACCAGAAGGATCAGTAGTCATATGGGAATACCCAATCCCAGACCCACCTTTCGGACTATACATTGGCGGTTGCGACCCGTATGATCACGACGAGTCGTTCACTAACTCCTTAGGATCGACATTTATTTTTAAACGCGTTAAAGCAGGAGAAGCTTGGAACGACGTAATAGTTGCTGAATATACAGGTAGGCCTGCTACAGCTGAAGAATATTATGAGAATGTTAGGAAACTATTGGTATTCTATAACGCAAGGCTATTGTTCGAGAATGAACGTAAAGGTATATATCCATACTTTACAAATAAACATTGTGACTACTTATTAGCAGATTAGCCAGATAAAATAATTACGGAAGTCTTTAAAGACAGTAGAGTACAGCGCCGAAAAGGCTGTCATATGACAAAACAAATAAGGGCGTATGGAGAGGGTCTAATACTAGAATGGTTATTAGAAGAATACGAACCAGGACACCCTAATGTAGAAAGAGTATACAGCGAACCACTTATAGAAGAGCTAATAGAGAATGACGGTGTTAGAAACGTAGACCGTCTTATAGCTATGTGTATGGTTATGATATACAGAGAAGAACTATACCAAGTTAAAGTGGCAGCTGCAAAAGAAGAAAACAAAAAGGTTGAACTCTTCGACCTCCCTCTGTTTAGCCAACAATGGTTTGCAGATGAGGAGCAAGATGACATACCTCTATTTAATTTTTAAACATGGTTAGAGTAGAAGATAATTTATATAATCATAATTTTCCTCAATAGAAACTGCCATTGAAAAAGAAGAATGAACAATGGTAGCATGACTGTGTAGACTATATCATCGGCGAGGGAAATGTCATGTCTGGCGGCATGCACCAGACACGATTCGGAGAGATATAGACCTACTATAACCTTTATAATTCAATATTCGATGAGAAAGACTTTAAGCGCATTACAAACCCGTTTAAGGTTGAAGACGGATTTCCAGCAACACCGCAAGATTTCAATATAATAAGGCCTAAGGTGGACCTCCTTATAGGTGAAGAGACAAAGAGGCCAATGAACTTCCGAGTGGTGCGAACATCCTAGGAAGCTGCTTCAGAACTTATGGATCAAGAAAAAGAGATGCTGATGCAATATATGATGTCGTCAGTAATGTCTAGGATGAGTGAAGAAGAAGCTGCACAGTTCTAGCAATAGCTTGCTAATGGCGAAATAATGCCACCAGAAGGTATTGCTAAGTATATGTAGAAGGATTATAAAGACGTTATAGAGAACACCGCGTATCATACTTTAGTATATCTTAGAGAGAAACTAAGCCTTGATAATGAGTTCATTAAAGGTTGGAAAGACGCACTTATATCAGGTAATGAGATATACTATGTAGGAGTATTGAATGACGAACCGTACTTAGAAAGAGTAAACCCGTTGTTCTTTGCATACGATCAGTCTCCTGACTTAGAGTTCATAGAAGATGCGTCGTGGTGCTGTAGGAGAATGAGGTTGCCTGTAGCAGAAGTATACGATAGATACTATAATAAGTTTAAAGAGAGCGATCTAAATAAACTTCAAGAAATGCTTACAGGAAGACCTTCTAATGATATGGGAGATAAAGATCCAGTAGATAACTTCAGTGGTATAAGGATGCATATATACGACAATCCTTTATACGACCAGAAGACGCGTTTTAATATAAATGTATGGCATTGCTGCTGGAAGTCATTTAAGAAGATATACTATGTTACTTATATGGATGAATCCGGTACAGCTCAGATAGAGATAGCAGATGAAACATATAAGAAGACAGGACAGGAGATAGATGTAACAGCAGATTGGATTATAGAAGTATGGGAAGGATATCGTGCTGGTTCCGACTTATACTTTGGTATACAACCTATTGAATATCAGCATGTAAGTATAGACAATCCTAACAGCTAGAAACTTCCTTATACAGGAGCTATATACAGTAATACTAATAGTAAGCCTAGAAGTCTTGTAAGTATCCTTAAACCTCTACAGTATATGTATATTGTATTGTGGTATAGACTTGAACTTGCAATAGCGAGAGATAAGGGTAAGGTTGTCAATATGGATATCACACAGATACCTAAGTCTATGAATATAACTCCAGATCGTTGGATGCATTACTTGTCTAGTGTAGGTGTAAACTTTATTAACCCGTATGAAGAAGGTTGGAATGTACCAGGTAGAGAAGGCGGAAAGCCTGCTACATTTAATTAGATTACTTCTCTAGACCTTACTATGTCGAACGTAATAGCTGAGTATATACAGCTGATGGATAAGATTGAATAGTTAGCTGGAACTATATCAGGTATTACAGAACAACGAGAAGGAGCTATTAGTTCTAATGAGCTTGTAGGTAATGTAGAAAGATCTGTTGTACAATCATCACATATCACAGAACCTTTGTTCTGGGTGCACAACCAGTGTAAGAAACATTCGTTAAATATGCTGCTTGATACAGCAAAGGCATGTTGGTCTTAGACAGGTAAGAAGAAACTTAGTTATATATTCGACAACGGAGAACGTGCTTATATTGATATACAAGACAAGTTCTTCTATGAGGATATGGATGTATTTGTAAGCGATACTTCTAAAGATATGGAGAACATTTAGAAGTTGCAGCAGCTTATTCAGCCCGCTATGCAGAATGGTGCTAGCTTACTTGAAGCTGCAGAAGTACTTACAAACGACAACTTTAATATCATTAAGCAGAAGCTTAAGGAGATGCAAGAGCGTCAAGAACAGCAAATGCAGCAACAACAGCAAGCCGAACAAGAACAGGCTGTGCAGTTACAGCAGATGCAGAACGAACAGCGTCAGCAAGAGCTTATGCTCGAGGAAGCTAAGATGGAGCTTGAGCGTTATAAGATAGATGCAGATAATCAAACTAAGATAGCAGTAGCTGAGATTAGTGCTTATCGTGGTACAGAAGAGAAGGATGCTAATATGAATGGTATACCTGATCCTATGGAGATAGCTAAGGATGCTACACAGCAACGTAAGATTGCATCTGATGAATATACTAAACGATACGAAGCTCGTCAGAAGAAAGAGATAGAAGATAAGAAGATAGAGCTTGAGCGTGATCGTATGAAGCATGAGATGGATCTACAGAAGCAGAAAGATAAAGCTGCTGAAGAGCGTGAACGTATCAAAGCTAGAGCTGCTATCCGTAATAAAGTATCAGGGGAGAAGTAATTATGAAACCAAGAAAATATACACCATCGAAGCGTGTGCGCAGCCATATAGCTAAATGGGAGGCATCTGACTTTGCTGGATAGAATGCTGCATTTGGTGGAGATGCTGTAGGTGCAAAAGCTATAGAACTGATGAATATGCTCGGCGATAAAGCTAACGCATTTACAGATAATGAATTAGATGGTCTTCTGTCTACATACTACAACTTATCTCCTAAAGGTTTTAGAAAGACGTTGATGCCTTATATAGACGCTTATGTAGCTGATTAGTCTGATTTAACGCGAATGAAACTAGATCAAGCCATGAGGAATCGTTGGACTATAGCTGCTTAGAAATATTAGAAAGGTATTAGACGTAGAGCTGCTGCCGATGCTGATCTAATGGGATTAAAATATAATCAGCCTATTATAGAACAACCGGATGCTGTTAGAGTAAAACCTGTTATACCTGAATAGAATACTAGAACTACTTGGTCTGGTGCTGAAGATACATCTCCGTATGTTACAGGTAGACCTATGCTAAATATGAGACCTAGAATTTAGTTACCGACCGTAGAAGAGATACTGGAGGACTCTGCATGGCAGCCCCCTTTTCCACGACTGAAGCCGGCTTATAAGAACGGACGACTTCCAGGATTTAAAGATGGGACAAGATATATTCCAGACGGTAATGGTGGTTGGGATAGAATAACAGATGACGAAATGGCAGATGCATTTGCCAATCTTGTCATTACACCAAATAATTCTTATGAAGAAAAGACGGTTAACAGGCCCGGTCCGTATGATAGTATGATGCGGCAAAAGTTGCACAATGCCGGATATGTCACTGATGAAATGATAGAGCAAGATAATAGTATTGCTTATAAACAGTAGTTGCGAGACGCAGGTGGCGCGGAAATTCCATTATAGCAAGTTAGTCCAGAGTTTGATATAATCTCACTATCTCCATTGATAAAAAATGCTGCTAAATATGGGTTAAGGAAGGTTGCGGATTTTGCATTACCTAAATTTGCAAGACCCAATAACATAAGGTTTATAAGAAACATAGGAACCGTACCTGAAGTTGATGCTAATGGAATGTTTTGGGCATCTCCAGAAGATAAAGCTTTAACTAATATGACTTATGATACTTCTTTTAGAACACATAGACATTATAGAAGTCGCCCAGGAACAGAATATTTAGTTATACCGCCAAAAAGTTTTAACGGTCAGCGGTTTTTAAGTATAGACCCTATGGATACTTTTTTGCCTAATGGTAAGTTAGCAGCAAAAGATGTTACTCTAATTTCAGGAAACCCTGAGATGAGGGCATTGGCTAGTAGCAGAGGTTTCAATGTTGCTAGTAATCAATAGATTGATGATGCTTATTTGGCTTTTAAAAATATAAATGACGGTTATATAAACACCGCCTTTAGTAACAACGGTGACCATATTATAGATTTACGTACAATAGGCGTGAAAAATCCACTTAGAGGGTCAAAAGAAATAACAGCTTATGATGATGCTGTAAATGCTTATATACATAAAACGTTTGGAAAACCTAACATATTAGATGTTTTAAAATTAAGATTTAATACAGGTCTTAATCCTCATATATATCCTAGTTTCAAACTTGCTTATAACAAAACTCCTAAAATTGAAGCTGAAATGCTTACGTCTCACGGAAGCTATCCTCATCCAGATAAAGTAGATTTACCTGTAGAAACAATAGAACAAATGTTTAAGGAATTAGGTTCTAAACCATTATTAATAAAATAAATTATATAAATGGAAATAAAAAATTATTTAAACCCGGCGTTCCATATGTCGGTGGATAATGGCGACGGCATAAAAGCCAGGATGTCATATTATTTATCAGATTAGACTTACGAATCTATTCAGGAGATGGCTCATGTATTTGGAATGGTACACGAACATTGTCCTAATATATCAATGTGGTTCACACTTGGTAGCTTTCAGTATGATAGCACAGGTAAGAATAGATATACTGGAGAAATCCCATTTACTATAAAAGAAAACACAGACAATGAAGTCTGAATAAAATAACAACACATATAATATTATATGAAGAAAAAGAATACTATTCCAAGTGGATTTGAAGATATCCTTGGTAATATTTATTCCAACGCTGAAGAAGGTGGTGGAATTACAAATATTGACGATTTGATGGAACCAAATGTACCACTTGTAGAAGAAGAGGATAAAACCGAGCCGCCAGTGAATAATAATCCTGAGGACGGCAATGAAGCGGATCAAGATGACGATCCAAACGCGCACGAGGATGATACAGAAATTCCTGCGCAAATTGAAACTCCAAATCCAGCTGCAGAGAATGATCCCCCGACTGAAAACAACGAACCTACTGATGCTGACATGATAGAAGCTCAGCAAGTAGGTCTGTTGTTTGAAGCAATCGGTAATTCTTTAGGATGGAATATGGATGAGATTGACGAGAAAGATAAACCCCTTAATGTAGAAGACCTTGCTCAATATTTCGTTGATGTCGTAAACCAGAACTCTGCTCCACAGTATGCAGATGATCGTATACAGGCGCTCGACGAATACGTAAAGAATGGAGGAAAGTTTGAAGACTTCTACGCAAGACAGCAAGAAGCACTTACATTGGATTCTATCGATCTCGAAGATGAAAACAATCAAAAAGCAGTAGTACGTGAATTCATGCAACGTTCAGGTTATAACGAGGAACAAATAAATAAGAAGATTACTCGCTACGAAGATAACGATGTGTTGTATGATGAAGCGGAGGATGCGCTTGACAGATTGAAAGAGATTAGGCAAAAAGAAGTAGAAGAAGCTACACGATAGCAAGAAGAATTAGCTAGACAGCAAGAAGAACAATCAAGAGAATTCTTTAATACTGTAACTAACGACATTAGAAACCTTACTAACATTAGAGGCATTAATGTACCTAAAGAAGATCGTAAAGCTTTATTCGACTATATATTCAAAGTTGATCAAACCGGCCAGTCTCAGTACACTAAAGATTTTAATAAGAATCTGTCAAAGAACCTGATCGAGTCTGCATACTTTACTATGAAAGCTGATAGTTTAATCTCTACAGCAAGAAAGAATGGAGAGTCATCCGCTGCTGAAAGACTTAGGAACATGTTGCGGCATAGTGGAAAGAACCACTCAACATTCAATGCCGACAATAAACAGAAATCAGTAACAGACCTGGTTAGTGGTATGTTCTGATAGATTAATAAAGATTTAAACATATATGAATAATACTTTACTTAATAATCTCCAGCTGTATCGCGGACGTCGTTTCAGCGACCTGGTAGATGAGAATATGATCTCAAACGCGCTGCTGACCAAGCCTCATGAGGTTTCTGGTCTGCTTTCACTGGTGTTTGGTACAAAGGATGATGGTGTTTCTACCACAATCGACCTGCTCACTGGTGGTCTTGGCAAGACAATGATTATCGAGAATCGCGAATTTGAATGGGCTGTATAGATCGATAGTGATCACGCCATCAATATTCGTTGGGCTAAGTGGAATGGTCAGGAGATTACTTCTGCCAACTATGGTACTATTACTCCTGGTTTGAACAATACACCTATTTATCTTGCTCTCGAGGAGCGTTGGTTCGGTCCTGGTGCAATTCTTTCTTTCGACGATTATAAGTTCCAGGTTCGCACAACTGGTCTTCCCTATCAGGATGGTAGCGCTTGGGTATACGAGTGCTACGTAGTTGATGGTTCTCAGGCTGCTTATATTCCTGGTGAGCTGATGATGCCTGGCCGTCAGGTCAGCCGTATCGGTTCTGCTTACGAGGAGTACAGTGATGAAGCAGATATCATCAACTATCAGACTCCGTTTAAGATGCGTAACCATCTTCAGAACCTTCGTCTTACGTACGATATCACCGGTGATGCATATTCTACCGTGCTGGCTATCGCACTGAAGGATCCTGAGACTGGTAAGAGCTCTTATCTGTGGTCTGATTATCAGTACTGGAAGGCTCTGCGTGAGTGGAAGAAGCGTGAGGAGACAGCTCTGCTGTTCTCTAAGAGCAACCGTCTGAGCGATGGTACTTATATTAACAAGGGTACAAACGGACGTCCTGTTCCCACGATGTCTGGTCTTTTTGAGCAGATCTCACCGGCTAACATTCGTTACTACACAACTCTTACAGCTGAGTTGTTCGAGGATTACCTGTTCGATCTGTGCTATAATATTCTTGGCACAAACGAGCGTAAGTTCGTTGCCCTGACTGGTGAGATGGGTATTCGTGAGTTCGATCGTATCCTGAAGGAGAAGGTGGCTAGCTTCCATCTTTGTGACAATGTATTCGTGACTGGTTCTGGTCAGAACCTGACTCTCGGTGGCCAGTTCACAACTTATAAGATGACTAATGGTATCGAGCTGTCTATGAAGCGCTGCCCGATGTTTGATAACATGGAGCTCTTCCGTCAGCTTCACCCGTTGACAGGTAAACCCCTGATGTCTTATACTTTCCTGTTCGTTGATATTTCGAACAGCGATGGTCAGTCTAACATCGTTAAGGTTTGTCGTAAGGGTCGTGAGTTCGTACAGTGGTACACCGGCGGTTCTGTAGCACCCAACGGTTATGCAAACAGCATTAACACGCTGCGTTCTAACAGCCGCGATGGTTACCAGGTTCACTTCCTCGGTGAGGTTGGTATTATGGTTCGTAACCCGCTGTCTTGCGGTATCCTGTACTGCGACGCAGAGGATACAGAACTGTCTAACAACGGCATCTTTGCAGTTGGTGCGTAATATTAAATAACAAGTATTCGACGGGGGCTACGGCCCCCTGCTCGATACTCAACATACTAATGTAAATTATGGTAGTTGAATTAAAGATTAAAAAGAAGAATCCCTGGATTGGTCTGATCAAATACCGCAATTGTTTTGATTACATTGCTCCTTACTTCACACGTTCCGGGTCGATATATACGGGTCTCACCCCAGAAGATGAGAAATATTTTGAGAAAGCTTTAGGTTACGAAGAAGGCCACCTGGCAAAGACTTCAGACTTCTGGACTACATTCTGCGTGAAAGTAGGCACACGTACATTGCTTCTTGACGATTCTATTCCTCGCCAGGCTATGATTATTAAGTTCCTTAGTGGGCATAAGCGAGTAGCTACGTCTCTTGATAAGCTTGATGCAGGTAAAGATTATCTGTTGATCAATCGTGAAGCAGAAGCAATAGAACAGAATAAGCAGAACAAGCTTCGTAGAGATGCTATTAAAGAGTTCGACAATCTGTCTCTTGAACAGATGCGTAAGTGCCTTAGACTATTTGGTATGAACGCAGATCGTATGTCTAATGAACTTGTTGAGTCTACTCTGTTTAATTATGTAGATAAGCAGCCGAAGAAGTTCTTTGATAAGTGGGTAAATAACAAAGCAAAGGAAACAGAGTTCTTGCTTGAAGAGGCAATTGCTAAGGGTGTTATTCGTAAAGATAAGACTCACTACTTCTATGGCAGTGATATGTTTGCAGATACTCTCGATGATGCAATCGCATACTTGGATAACAAGAAGAACCAGGACTTAAAGCTTGCTATTATTAACGAAACAAAGAATAAATAATTCTTTAATAACATGAGATATGACGCATAAAGACATATACATTAAATTCATGATAGAATATGACAAGGCTAATGTTACTTCGTCATATCCATCGTTGACAGAATATGAGGTTGCTACGGTTCTGGATAAAGCATACAACGCACTAATTGCACAGAAAGTATCTGGTAATAACTACAGACGTGTTGGCTTTGAAGCTGACCTTAAGGCTATCTCAGATATATCTCCTCTTATCAAGAGAGATGTAGATATGCATCTCACTAAAAGTATAGTTGCTGATAATGTAAAATGCGCTCCTATTCCTGATGACTTCTTGTATTATGTAGGTTCTAAGCTTGTTGTAAATAAGATACGTAAGGATGTAGATGAGTATCAGGCAGCATTCCCAGCTACGTTTATAGCTGGTATGGTAAAGCCTGATTTTGTTGCAGCTACTACAGGACAGTATACCGAATCAATAACAATGCCGTCGTTTGGTTTCCTTATAAACTACGGTGATAGTAAAAACCTTGCAGGCGCTAAGTTTAGGTGTTCTAATGATAATATATCAGAACTTACTATAGCTACTGCATACAGGAATGGTACTACTTATACAATAACTAATCCTAAGAAGACTACATTGGCTAACTTAGGTTTCTTTGCTGCTACATCTTATCTCAGTTCTGCAGATCAATGGTTGATGATATATGATGAGAACAATTAGATTACTAGTTCTGATGTTCTGTATATGTCATATACTGATACTGTAAACGGCAGTCTTCCTTACGATAACGTAGTTAAACGAGCATTGCCTGCACAGTTAGTAAATCATCAGATAGCAGAGAAGTTCTTTACTACAGCTTATAATATGCCTTGGGTTAAGATCCCAGTATGTTATATAGAAGATGGTATTATATACTTCGTATACGACCTGCTTAATGATCAGATACAAGATGATGGTCAACTTATATACGTAAAGAAGCCTAATGCATTTGTGAAGGATATATCTAGTATTCAGTCTGATGCAGTTTCAGAGATGTCGTATTTTGACTATATACTTGCCGATGGTGCTGAGGGTACTGAACAGGCGCAAGCCATAAAGGATAGATATACATTCGAATGTAACGATACTGTAGCAGAGGAGCTTATAAGCCTTGCTGTAGCATTTGCTCTTGAGAACGTAGAGTCTCAGAGGCTTAATAGTAAACTTAATATGAGAGGACTTGAAGCATGACGTTAGAAGAGACAAGACATTTAGGTATTGAATTCGAAAGACGAGTTCAGACCATGATTCCTGAGAACGAGTTCCTTAACAAGCTTGATACAGAGACTATTTATTCGTATCTCAACCAGTATCAGGATCAGTATATTCATAATATATACAGAAGCCTTGATAATGTTCCTGCCGGAACAAAGCTGTCTGCTCATATTGAGAGTGTACTGCAGAGCATGCTTACATCAGCTACTATTAGTACTGCAGAGGCAGAAGATAATACTAAGGCTACTATTACAGATCCTAACGGTCTCAATATAGTAGATACAGCTAGATCTATTACATTCCCACTTCCTGAGAACTTCTATATGTATCTTAGGAGCGTATCTAATGTAACTAGGACATTTAGTTTTAAGTCCAATGGTGTTACTAGTTCTACCCCTATTAGGGTTGTTCCTAACATGCTTACATCACAGTCTGATGTATGGAAGGTTATAGAAACACCTCATGATAGTCTTAGGATACTTCGCTACCCTGCAGCAGTACTCAACCAGTATAAAGGCACACATCCTACTCTCAGTGTAATATATGATAGATATACTGAAGTAGAAGGTATTAAAGTAATCTATTATAAGCAGCCGCAGTATTTCGATCTTATGACATCTACTCCGTGCGAGCTTCCAATGGATGCTTTTGACGATATCGTTACTGGTGCTGTAGACTTATATGTGCAGTATGTAGCAGGTGCTGAAGCTAGAAAAAGGCAACTCCGTGAACAGCAGGAGAAAGAATAGAAGCGAGCTAATAGAAGGAACAAAGAAGACGATGACGAATGAGGTGCATTGATATAATAGCTTCATTTGAGCTCGAGATAAATAAGCTCGATGATGCGTTGGAGAAGCCGGTCACAGACGATTCATTATACTGGATAAACCAAGCAGTGATGAAGTTTGTTAAAGAAAGGTTCAACGGGAATGCACCGAAACGCACTTCTTATGAATAGAATGAGAAGCGTACAAGAGATCTCATCAAGTTGTTAAGAGAGAAGAAAGACTTTCACGCAGAAGTAGATACGTCACATCCATCATACGATCAATACGAATTTACTTATCCTTCAGATATGATGTACGTCTTAAACGAAGATGTAATTATATCTAATATGCAAGGAGAGTATCTGATGGATACTTGTGTATTCGAATGCACTGCAGATAGTTTTATGTATCGAATAAACAACAAACTTACCGACTTTCATTACCGCTTTCATAGGGCACGTCCAATTAGAGTAAGAACTAGGGACGGCTTTCGTCTTTTGACTGATAAGAAATATACAATAAATCTGTACACTTTAGGGTATATTAAAGTGCCAACAGAATTGACAAACGAAGATCCGTTTAAAGATTATCCGGACTTCGAAGATCATACTTGGTAGGAGATTGTTAAGATAGCTGCTCAGATGTATATAGAAAATCAATCTGATCCTAGATACAAAACAATCGTCAACGAAGTAACAACACAAGAATAATTTTTAACGTGGAAACCCCAGCTAGTTAGGTCTAGACAAGAAATATAGGGGGAGTAGAAAAAAATTAATACGATATGGTAAATTATGTAAATACTGTGCTCGTTAGCAATCTTGCTACGGGCGCTGTGCTCACAGCAGCTCCTGCCGCTGCTGCCAGCATGAGTTCCGCATCTGCTGATGCTGGTAAATTCATCATTATGAATTGCGATCCTAATGTTGAAGCTGACGCAATCTATAATGTGAACGCAGGAAACGCTCTCGATATCGAGACGATCAAGGTTGGTATTGTGACCAAGAAGAACACCGTTCTCCGCAAGCAGGACGGTTCTGCACAGTATCTGCCTATTATCAAGTGGTCTAACGAGATTAAGGCCGCTGACATTAAGAGCTTCAATACTCTGACGTATCAGGCTGACACTGAGGACGAGATTACTATCGACTTTGGCAATCTTGATCCCGTTGTTGCAGCTAAGTATGCAGAGGGTGGCAAGCGTATTATCGTTCGCCTGACATACAAGGATATGCCTCATCGCTATCGTAAGTGGACTGAGAGCTACGAGTATGTTACCAAGGAGGATGATACTAAGGAGACAATCGCTACGGAGATCACTAACATGATCAACCGTGAGTGGAAGCGTGCTCGTGTGCAGGCTACTGCAGACGGTGCTAAGGTCATCCTTACGGCTCTGCCTTACGATGACGACGACAGCGTAGACTCACTGAGCTGGGCTAACAAGGTTCGTTTCAACGCTAACATCTACTGGACTAATCCTGCAGGTGAAGGTTGGGACGCTAACAACAAATATTACCCCGACGGTGTTTCTATTGAGAAGAAGCCCGGTGTTCAGTACCCCGCTTCTGCTAAGCTGGTTCGTGATCGCGAGTCTTGGGCTATGGGTTATCAGGGTATCCTGAACCGTGGTGAGGGCACATGGCCTATCATCAAGCCGGCTATGGAGACCGACCTGACTAATCGTTATGACGCTATCACTCTCGAGTTTGAGAACATGTATCGTGCTGCTGATGACATTCAGCGCAAGACGAAGCAGACTCTGGAGATCTACGGTACAACTGGCCAGCTGGATCTGATGAAGGCTATCCTGGCTTCGTTCGTTGGTGGTGAGGCCATCGTTGGTGCTTCTACTACGAACACCGCTAATGCTAACGCTGGTAACATTGCTGCTCTGCAGTCTACTGTCGCTGGTAAGGCTGACGCTGCCGATGTAACAGCTCTGCAGGATGCTATGACCAATAAGGCTAACGCCTCTGACGTCACTGCCCTCCAGGATGCTATGTCTGGTAAGGCTTCTGCTTCTGACCTCGAAGCTCTCGCAGCTCGTGTACTGGCTCTTGAGAACCCTTGATAATAATAACATAAGCTAGGGCAGGGCAAATGCCCTACTCTAGCTTTTTTATTTTTAATAATATGATGAAGATAAGAATAGGAAATGATATTTGTCTCGACGTAAACTTGCTCGGTAATAAGAACATAGACGCAATAAATATTAATTCAATTAACGCATATCTCATCAATGTAACCAAGTACGAAGACTTGCTTGACCAGCATACTCGTGAACAGGTGCGTCTGCACGATGAAATGGATATCAGACGCAGTCGTATCAAGTATGTGAGCAGATTCCCAGTTGAGCCTGTAGGTCCTGATTTCAAACCTACACCATACGATATCTGCTGCATTGGTCGTCCTAGCTATCACGCACATCCTCGTTACTATGTACCTGTATATCCAGGCTTTGGTGTATGGCCTCATACGTTTGAGCCGTATGTATGGTGCAGAGACGACATGCATGATATCTATATGGACGCTGGACATAAGTATATGGACATGCACAAGGAATACGATAGATGCAGGTTCCTTGCTCCTGTAGAAGCTACAGAGAGTAAGAACCGAGTGAAGGTATTCTTCCCTGCAGAGGCATAGTTGTACACGGGCGTATATAAGCTTCTCATCGTAGCTAAGATATACGAACCTGGTTATATGAAAGATAATTTACGAACCGTTACGATGGATTATGAGAACGTGTTCGAACTTGTAAGTAAATCAGATATGGAAGGAATGGATGGTAACGTATACCTTACGATTGGTAATTCTACGCAGGCTTCCTATATTAACGTGACTGGAGATACTGCAGTTAGGGTTAAGAATACAGGCCGCCTTGTTGCTACTGTATATCCTACTGATATTGACGATGATGGCGTGTCTTGGGAGATTAGCGGAGAAGATCGTAACTTTATAGCTATCCTTAAAAACGATGTTCACTCTTGTTCGTTCCAGGCTCTTAATCTGCCACAGGGAGTAGATAAATATGTTGCTAATATTAGAGTAACATCTAATAAGACTCCGTCAGTCTATGTTGACGTAAAGATTACCATTTCCGACGGTATTGTTGATGATATTTATACGTATCAGGGAAGTCTTTCTAACAACAATGTTAACCTCAACCTTACAGATGGTCGTACGGTTAATGTGGATGTTAGTAATGAGACCGCTTGGTACGAGGGGGATTAATTATGGAGAGATGGAAGGATATCACGCAGTATAGTACTGCCGTGGCTGCGCTTTCTAGTGGTATTGCGCTAGCTTTTCTTCAGTATTTCGACATGGGTGATCTGACCAATGGAGTATTAGGGTATGTTGCTCAGGTATTGGTATATGCTGCTGGTATCTTTGGAGTAACTATGTATTGGAACGGTAAGTACAGAGAGACTATGAATGTAGTAGACAGTAAGTACGCCGAATTAGAAAAACGAATTAAAAGTAATGGGAACAATACTAACATGGTTAGTAGTTCATCGAAATAAGCTCGGAAAGGCCATTTTAGGCCTCGCTGTTGGCCTTTTATTGTCGTGGGGTATAACTCTCCACAATCAGAATAAAAAGCTCTCAGAGAGCCTGGAAATGGCTCAGAACAACATTGAGGCCTATTAGGGCTCCTTAGAGGGGTCCTAGTAGGCCAATAATGTTTTATAGCTGAATGTGGATGAACTCAAATCATACAACGATGAGCTTGTACATAAGCTTGATAGTGTACGTGCAAAGCGCAAGATTAAGAAGAAGCATTTGACTACTGCTGCAACTCAAACGCAACTAATAGACGTTAAGGACAGTAAGGGGGTAGGGGGTGATATAGTATCTATACTAAAAGATAGTATATATAACGATAGTATAAAGTTTAATGATCTTACTTCTGTATACTATACTATAAGTAAAGATACCATTAGTATAGGTTTAAATATAAGAAATACTCAGTACTTATATGTATATGAAGATAAACATTATAAGAATAAAAAGAACTTCTTCTAGCGTTTATTCACCTTTGACTTCAAGAAAGTAACAACGACTAAGTATGTAATAGAGAATACAAACGATATATTACAGACAGATAGCGTTAGAGTTATAAAAATAAAGAATTAAACATGGCAAAGATTTCGTTAAAGACATTGACAGACGATATACTTCTCCTTGTTAGAAACAACAATATTAGTGAGAGTGAAGACTTCTCTAGGTCATAGATACATTCTTGGATAAAAGCATACAAGAACTAGATATGGAAAGAAGAGAGAGATAGACGTAAGCTCTTAGCTAAATAGAACCAGCTTGACTGGGAAGATCTTGTAGACGATGAGTTTATAAAGCGTGTAGAATTAGGCCCTTTAGAACTAGAGAAAGTAGAGTCTAAGGATATAATGCCTACATTCACCAAACGCACAGTCGACGAGATTGAAGACGTGCTTGATAATGACGAAAAGAGTATTCTTGCCGTGCACGACTAGCAGGGCGAGAATATTTAGTATATGAATCATATACGTCGTCATTACAATTACTGGAGAAAGTATACATTTGGAGAACTTACCGCCTGTTATAAAGACGACAGGCATATTTACATCCAAGGAACAGCAGACCAGGATTTACTTAAATATATCTATGTACTGTATCTTAAAGAAGTAAAAGATGATACAGAGGATGGAGAAGATGAAAATGACCCAGACGAAGATGAAGTAATGATACCAGCCTGGATGGTTCCTTACATTAAAGAGCGTATTATAAAGAATGAATTGGCGTTTATGGTTAACAGGCCTAGCGATGATAGCAACAATGCTACTCTTGCTAGCGTAAAGCCGCACGGGCCACAGGACGATGAGGAATAAGAAATCGATAACGTTTAGGGACTTATACCGTACGATGACCGTAGATGTAGATTATAAGCTCTACACGAGCATTTTAGACGAGATGTGTAAAGTTATACTAGAACACGTATTAAACGCGTCAGAGGGCTTTAAAATGCCTTTTGGGCTAGGTTTTATACAGGTAGGTAAGTATAAACCAAAAGAGCTTACCCCAAAGTCCCTATCCGTAGACTATAAAGCTAGTCGTGAATATAATAAGAAGATATATCACTTAAACGAACACTCTAATGGGTATAAATACAGGTTATATTGGTCAAAAATACCTCGCACATTCCCAGATAGATATAAATACCAATTAGGGTTCGTTAGACATAATAAACGTAGACTAGCTCAACTTATATTTAATAAACAAGATTATTTAGATATAAATGATATACAATTATACAAAGTGTGAATCAGTCATAGCAAAAATCATGGCTGATTTAGATTCATCTGAAGTCAGACAAAAGATTTCTGACATAAGAGAATGGATATTTGAAGCTGTGGATAAGATTGGTGCTCCTATGTAGTATATCAGCAAAGAGTCTGGTGTAGATGGAAATCCTATTCTTTAGATTTAGGACAATCAAGTTCCTATACCAGCAGACTTAGTAGTGCTCGATGGTGTAGCATATTCAAATAGGGTTACCGGGCCTTGGGTACCCATGAGTACTACTACAGCTATATTTAAAGAACCTAACAAACAACCTGGTTCACCTGATACAAGACATTAGCCTATGATGTATAAAGTACCTACTTCATAGTCAGAGTTTTATGGGATAAATACTACAAAGTATTTAGACAGGATGTTTGCTGCAGGGAAACATAACAAGCCTGAATATTTTATTAAACCGGGATGGCTTGTAACAAATTAGAAGCAAGGCTTCATTAAGTTAGCTTATAAAGCAATACCAACAGATGAGAGGGGTTACCCTTTAATACCAGATCTTACTTCTTACTAGGAAGCTATATACTGGTATGTTGTAATGAAGTTACAGTTCCCTAAGTTTATGACAGGTAAACTTGGCGGACGTGGTGTTAATACAGCTTAGAACGTATACTTCTATACACAGCAACAGTGGAACTTCTATCGTAATCAAGCATATGCTGAAGCTATGATGCCTACTGCAGATGACATGTAGAATATAAAGAACGATTGGAATAAACTTGTACCTGATTGGGATGGCGACGATACGTTCTTTAAGCATATAAATAAAGAAGAAATAACATATAACGACTACTATCATGGATATTAATAATAACCAATAGGTTAACTCTTTTACTGGAGGAATGAACACGGATACATCCGATGCTCTGTTGAAAAACGACCAGTACCGTTATGCTGAAAACCTCCGATTGCATACTAGTATAAATTCCAATACAGGAGAATTGCATCTCGTAGAAGGTACTATCCCAGTAAAAACACAGGACTTACGTTGGGAATAGATAGTAGCAATGACATCAGTAAGAGACAAGCTTGTTGTAGTAGGTACTAGAAGGCGTAAAGGAAACGATACAGTGCCTATAGAATATAATATATTTATAAAAGATGGTATCGGATGGAATACTATACTTGATAACAGTAGCTGGTTACCATATGAAGCAGGTACAACTATGCAATTAGTTGCGCGATACGAGTCTGATAAAAATATAAAACTTTATATAGCTGACGGTAAGAACGAAATAGCTGTACTTCGTATAGACAATTATAACCAGAAGCTTTAGAGAGCTTCTACAGCGCGCAATTATTCATACGAATTCGTACCTCCTGCAGAAATAGTAGAAGTAATAGAAGGCGGAGCTCTTAAACCAGCTAAAGTTCAGTACATATACGAATTATACTCAGATGGAGAATCAAGTCCGTTATCTCCTGTTAGTAAGGTTGCTACATTATATGATACGCCAGACACAGGATATACAGACGAAAATGGGATTATAAGCAACAAGAGTGTACATATAAAACTTCCAGATCCTAGTATATGGAAACCTTCGTGTAAGAAATGTAAGATATATAGAGTAACATATATACAGAATGGACAACTCCCTAGTGTACAATTAATATACGATGAAGTTAGAGTTGTGGATTATATAGATTCTGGAGGCGGTGAAGACACTGATTTATCTGAGGAATATTTATAGGCGATTAAAAATAATATGCATATACGCCCTAAAGAGATAGAGGCAAAGAATGATATATTATTCGCAGCAAATATAACATATTCTATAGACGACCTAGACGCAAAGCTTGCTAAAGTAGGTATTGAATGTACAGCACCTTCTACAGAACCATATGGAGATGAGCTGTTCAACGGGTATAAATGGGATCCAAATAAATGGATGATGCCTGGTGGTTCTGGACCAGGTGGAAAAGGTAAATACTTCTAGTGGGAGTTTATACACGACGATATTGTAGTACACGAAGATAACTCTATAGAAGATGACAAGCCTAACAATACACTATATAGAGGTGAAGTATATAGATATGCTATAATACTATACGATAAAAACGGTGTAGCGTCTACTCCAAAATGGATGGCAGATATACTTGTACCGTTAGATTCAGACAAACGTGAATATAGCACTGTCATATTCCACGGAGAATCCAATAGGGTTTATACTATGAGACGTCTTGGTATAAAAATAACATAGATAAAAGACTTCCCGCCATTGGAGGTAGATCCGGTAACAGATGAACCTACAAACTGGGTTGTTGGATGGCAGGTAGTGAGATGTTAGAGAAAATACTCAGATAGAATTAATCTTTCTCAAGGTATAATAGGATTACCGCAAATCTTTAAAAAAGTTGCAGAAAGTACTGAACGAGGTACTATCGATAGAGGTGGTTCAGATAAGTAGGAATATATATTTCCAAATGGTCTTATGACTATGTAGTGGATGTATAATCTTGTAGGAAATAAGTATATATTACAAACTACTAGCAATTATGCAATGTTTGCATCTCCCGACTATTGTTACGATTCTGAAAACTTTGACTCATTGGTAAGCAATTATAAGCGTGCTATAGAAATAAGAATGAAGAACGTTTATGCTGCCAATGTTAAAAACACATCTTATAGTGATAGTAATCCGTGGTATGAGATTGATAACGACAATACTACAGAACCAACGCAACACAACTATTACCGTTACGGATACGACGGCCCTGGAAACATCGGTAATGAAAAATCAGACAATCAGACAGGCGGTGAACTTAAAGGAACTAGATCAGGTAGTTTTGACGGATGGAGGGGAGAAGGCTCTGGTCCAAGCTAGATTAATGTTAACAAAAACGCTCTTGTAAGGCATCTTTTAAGATATGAAACGTTTAGTGGACATGCAATAACAGATCCATCGAAATACTATACACACGATTTTTATAACGTTTACGCTAGAAATGAAGTCGGATTTGACGCTAAATCTCTTACTCCTGGCGAAATCACAAAGGTTGATCACTATACGTTTGTAAAAGCTCCGGAATGGAATTCATTCTCAAGCGACGGTGTACCTAATCTAGAAAACTCTATTGCTATCATAGGAAACGATAAAAGTAAATCGTTCGTAAACTGGATGGTACATCCCGTGTTAGTAAGTACTGATTAGAATGATCTGTAGGCACAAACTACGTATCAAAACTTAATGAAAGCTACAACAGAATCGCTTACAGACCTCCTTCACGTTGCTGCTGCAGACGACAGCACTAATGCTCTTCCGTTTGCATCTACTGGTGGTACATGTATGCTTCTGTACAGCGAAGAGCAAGAGGGATTTGGATATTATTTCCCACACGATAGGGATATAAATAGAAAAGAAACTGCGCTGCCTATATTTATAGCAAATTTGAGAAGATCTGCTCCAGTACCATACGGAGGCCCTAACGAAATGTCTAAACAGAATAGTACTTATTATGGTCACGGTTATATAGTACAGTGCGACGACTTGTATGTAATGGGTGCAGGTAGTTTTGACAGATATGCAGATGTGTATGATGGCGACGCATACTTGGGTGTGTTTACATATAATGTAGCCCATTTCTTTGACGACAGGACATTTACATATGCAGATAAGCTTACTTCTATATACAACGTACCTATAGAGTCTAATATAAACCTTAGAGCTACGTATGGTGATTTATATCCAAGAATGTCATAGAAGAGTATGTATGTACAAGATCTCAAGGCTTCTATAGATACTGTAAACTATATGTAGACTAAAGATGCATATAAGTATAACTTTGCTTATAGTGCAGAATAGAATGTAATTGACTATGCTGCTATTTATTATAGTTCTATAGCTAGCTTTACTTACGATACTAGAGTTCATTATTCTAATACCAAGATAAATGGAGAAGTAAACCATGATAGTTGGTTACAAATGACTACAGAACAATGTATAGATGTTGATAATAGATACGGTGCTATAACAAATCTAAAAGTATTTAAAGATAAACTTTATTTCTGGCAAGAACATGCTTTTGGAGTATTTACTGTCAATGAAAAGTACGTGGTAGCAGATTAGAATAGTGGAGGTAATTTAATACTCGGTAACAACCAAGGTGTAGCATAGAGATACGACTATATATCTACTACATACGGCATGAAGAAGGATCAACATTGTGATGCTCAATCTGACAATGCTTTGTATTGGTGGGATGAGGATAATGAAGAGCTATTATAGTTTAGTGGTAGTGGAGTAGTACCTCTTATAAGTACACACTTTATATAGAACTATATAAACACATCACAAACTCAACCACGTCCGAATGTATCGTACGACGCTAAATATGATGAAGTATTGGCGTCTGTGAGGATTAGAAACGGCGTAGAATAGACATTGGTGTATAAAGAGAAAGCTAACGTATTTACATCTGTATATACATTTGGACCTAAATTCTCTGAACCTGTTGCTGGTGAATTATATCTTACAAGTTACGATAAAATATACAAGACAGGTTATTCTTCTGCTGCATTCTTGTTCAATTAGAAAGCATATCCATTACTTCAATATATAGTAAATGACAATGCACAACATGTAAAGACGTTTGATATACAGACTATCAACGGCGTATTCCCTGGTGTATTTAATCAAGGCTAGATACAGAGTAATGTAATGAATACTCTTACTAATAACCTTGATACAACAGCGCCGTCAAACTTAATATTATTCAAATACAACACACCGCTTAATCAAGTAGGTTATGCTAACCAACAAAACGTACTTGAAAGAGAGGGAGATTATAGACTCAATGTTCCCAGAGAACACGGAAAGAATGATGGCTGGGGATATAGATTACGTGGTAAAACAATGAAATGCGAGATAAGTTCTAGATTAAACTCCACGAACTTCTCGTTATAGTATATAACAACTAAATACAGAATGTCATGGAGTTAAAATACAGAAAACTTATAAATAATACTGGTATTGTTCCTGATGATCTTCCTGGATATAATAATGGAACGCCTGGACTTACTCTTAAAGGGGCTATTGAGAATCCTTTAGCTGCATTTGGAGTAAACCAACTAAAAAACCCTCTTGATAGTAATGGAGGATCTAAACTAACAATGTCTGCAGGTGCTAGCGAAAGTGCTTCTCCTGGTTATATGGGGGCTGTAAGCGGAGGCCTGTCTATGATAAATGATATCATAAATCTGACCAAACCTAAGTATTCAGCAGATGAGTTGTACGACCAAGCAGATCGTACAAATGCTAGTACTATGGGTATTGGATATACTAAGAAGGGCTACATAAATCCTAGTGATTATTAGGGAAATGACCCACTTTTATCAGGACTTGGAACAGGAGTAAAAGGAGCAACGGCAGGTTTGTCATTTGGACCTATTGGAGCTGCTGTTGGAGGTATTGGAGGGCTTATTGGTGGTATCTTTGGAGCAAGTGCTGGAAATAATGCTCTCTATAATAACATAAAAGAAGCTAACAAGAATATATTTAAGGATAACCTATACGCACTAGCAGATGCTAAAACAACTGCTCTGCAATAGAAAGAACATGTAGCTAATGGTAGGTTGCCTAAGCTTATGGATGGTAGAGGTGCTGATGCTATGGTATCACCTGGAGAGGTTATAGTAGGATCTGGGTGGATGGGCAGAGTACCAGGAAATTCAATACATAAGAACGGAAAGCCAAATAAAAGCGATGATGTTGCAGTTAAGCTAGGAAGCGCAGGTGTTATATCTAATAACATCGGGCCAGATGGAATACCAAATTCAGATTACGCAATGTATACCGGAGACGTAAGAGGTGCTCTAGCTAGAGATGAATATGCTAGACGTAGTAATGGAATATACGGGTTTAAGAATGGCAAGTTACCGAAATATGCTGGAGGTAAGTTTGCAGAATGGTTTAAAAACAACTCAGGGTGGTTGAACAATGCTATACCAAGCGCATTTGGCATGATAGCATCTATAGGATAGTACTTAGATGGTTCTAGGCAAAGTATTAAGTCGCCTAATACGTACGCTTCTAACCCATACGGAGCTTCTGCATTGCGTGATCTAGCAGGACTTAAGATTAATCAGTATCCAATTATAGATCAGATTAATAGAGCTAAAACAGCTTCTGACTATTGGGTTAATGTATCTGGAGGTCTTAGTGCTGCACAGAGAGCTGCTGCTAGGTCTTCTAACCTGTATAACACTCAGAGGAATATAGCTGACTTACTTACTAACGTGCAAGCACAAAATAACGCATATAAAGCACAGTTAGCTAATGCTAAGCTACAGCTTGGTTATCAGGATGCACAGCGTAGACAGACGGCTAATCAGTTTGACCTTGATTACTATTCTAAAGCGCATGCTGCTAGAGAGAAGTATAGACAGACAGGTGTATCCAACTTCTTATCACAGCTGCAAGGATATTATGCAAATGAGTTTAAACGTACTCAGTTCAATGATATGATGAGACAGTATAAGGATGATAGACAGTTAGAGTATGAGAGATTAAAAGGACTTTTTAATAATCAGAATAATACTAGAAGCGTGTATCAAATACCTTCGATCACATATTAGACTACGAGACCAAATCCGTTCAATATTCAGCTTAAAAGGCCTATTTTACCAGATTTTCTTTCTAAATACGGAATAAAATGATATACGCATATGATGAACCAGTACAACTCCCTGTAAGAGATTTGTACGATACACAGATAATGGCTATGGCCATAAACACTGCCAAGGATATGTATGAGAAAGGGCAGTAGGAAATGAAAGACTTTGCTAAGACATACGGGGATTTCTATACACCTATCATAAATGACCAGAACTGGTTTGATTAGAATGTAACAGGAAGACTGCGTGGTGCATTAGATGAGATTTACAGTTAGGGTATAAATCCTTTGACTAATCCACAGGCTAGAGTGTTCTTACAGCGTATAATAAACACTATGCCGTATGGAGATATAGCTAAGGTTAGATAGAGTGCTGATAATGCTAGGGAGTTCCTAAAAGCTAAACAAAGGCTTTGGCTTGAAGGAAAGTATAATCCTATATACGATAAGTATGATGGACCTAGCTTGTCTGATTATGCTACTGTAGGAGATAACGGATAGGGTATATGGGAGAGACTTAGTCCTACACCTATACAGAATATGTCTGATTTTAGTAAGGCTTATTTTGATAATATAACTCCGATAGAACGGCACACCACAAAGAATGGTATATCATATACAGTATCTGAGATAACAGAACCTATGCTGTATGATATAGCTGATAGGCACTTCAACGACCTTGTAACTACTCCGCAAGGACAATTAATGTATAAAATGTACAAAGACTAGCTGGGTAGTGATGAAGCTGCTAGGAAAGCATTTAACGACGCCGTGGTGTCTGGCAACTTAGATAGACGTAAGTATGCTGATAACTTCGACTAGATGAAGCAGTAGAAAGAAACTATGGATCTAAGGAGACAGTAGCTCTAGATGAGTAAGCAACTACTTTAGATGAAGATAGACGCCAAACAAAAAGAACAAAAAGAAAAAGAGCAGCAAGCTGCTCGAGGATGGACTGAGAGACAGCGGTTAAATATAATGTTAAATGGTAGACCAGTTGGAATAGGGGAAGCGTCAGGTGCAAAAGGATTGTCTACTTCTGATAGAAAAGCATACGCATAGAACTATAATGCATATTAGACTACTAGTTTGACACCTGGAGATGCCACAGTTGCTAGACTGTTACTTTCTAATGGTGTACTACCAGAGAACGTAGACAATTATTCTAAAATGAAACGTTCACCAATGTCTTTTTCCGAAGGTTCTGGGTTGAACTTCACATCCCACAGACAATATGTATATGCTGGAAAACGTATATCAAACGGGTCTTTATCTAATCGTTTGAAGAAATACATGGCAAAAAATCACGTGCGCGGATATATGACAGATGTAGATAATATCAGTGTAAATAATATGTGGTATTCGGACACCGGATCTAAATGGGATATTAACGGGTATGTGAAAGTTAAAAAATCGGATCTTGAAGGATTTGGCGAAAAATTAGATAATGCTTTAAAGTTAATAGGGGCTAGTGAGGTTACAGAAACAGTAATGAAGCGTGCCACCAGTAAATCTATAGTAGAGAAAAATGAAACGTTCGTAATAATACCTGTTACAAGAACAATAGACTCTAAGGTGTTATCTGATTCCGAAATAAATAGGTTTGCTGATAAAATTTCATTAAGTTCATCAGTAGCAGCAAAAAGGCAATCTAATTACGAAGAGGATGATTTAGATAATTTAATTATCAATTCTGATTAAATATGAAGAAATAGAATTATAGCGATTTAGACAAGCAGTTGCTAGAATATAAAAAATAGCAAATAAACGCTAATAGGAATAGGCAAAGTCTATATAACGATTATAACATGTCTACTCTTATGTCCAATATAGACGATGCAAACGTTACAGAATCCCGCAAAAAAGAAGAAGGATTTATGTCGTCTCTATGGGGTTCCGCAAAACAGAATTTTTCTGATTTGTGGAATTCCATAAATTGGGACATGGATAAGCAAGATATAAATGCAAAAATAGGCGATATAAACGATGCTCAGACATATCATGACGATCTGTTGAAAATTAAAGATTATTACGATCTTCTTAATCGTAAAGCTGCTATAGAAGACAAGATATACAACGATCCGAACATGTCTACTAGAACTAGAGAAGAACTTGATGTTTTAATCTAGTAGTTAGACGATGTGAACGAATCAATAAGCTAGTTGGATTCTTATTTTAAAGGAGAAGGCCGCTCTCACGACGCAATTGCGCAAAATATGTATGACGGCACCAAATTATCAATGTTGGAAAGATTTGATGCTACTACTGCGCAAGCAATAAAAAGCGGATGGAGTAATCATAATGTTAGATTAGGTTTAAGTAAATACGGACCATTGGGAAGTATCGTCGGAGGAGCAATAGAAGGTATTACAGACATCGTAACAAGACCAGTAGGAGTATTAGATGAAATATTGAGTGGAGCATACGGAGAAGCAAAGGATATTGTAAAATCTATGATATCTAATGAATACAGCACTTCTTCTAGAATGCAAAATTATATAAAACATTTAGCAAACGACAACGATTAGATACTTAATAAAGCTTATATTGGCCATGATTTAGCAAACAGGGACTATGTTTTAAAAGACATAGATGGCAAAATAGCGTCTTCTAAACACGAACTAAACGAGACTATTGACAAATTAAAAGAGGCACAGGATAATCTTAAATACGGACGTTTATTTGGTATTGACGGAGCATACAACTATAACGACATTTCTAAAGAATGGAAATAGTAGAGATAGTGGTATGAGCAGGAAGGAGGGTTTATAGATGGCCTACTTCATCCGTTTTTGGCTACACAAGATATAGCATCGTCACTAGACATGATGAAATATCAAATAGGTGCACAAGGAGTTGATTATCTGATAAGAAAACTATCATCCGCGTTTTTAAAAGGCCACCCTGTAACAGCTGGAATTCTAGGAGCAGCAGATGTAGCTACAGGTGTAGGTGCTACTGTATAGTCTAGAAAAGAAGAAACAAACCTTGAGAAAATAGGCGCAATTGGAAATCGAGTAGCTAGAGAAGCAGAAGCTGGTGGAGGTAATATACATAACATAATGCAGTAGATAAAAGAGGGCGGTGCTGCAATGGGTATTGACGTAGATGCGCTTGATACAGATTAGTTGTGGCAATTAGGCGTAGCTCTTAATATAAAAACAGACGATGCTGCATTTGAACGAGCTAAACAAAATGCTCAAAATGGTATAAACAAACTAATAAATGCCAACAACGCGTTAGGCATTATGGATTACGCACAAATGTTACCGTATATGAGTTATCATGGCGATGTAACAAAATACCTAACATCTGTGCGTAATAATGTCTTAGATAAAGTATACGTTGGCGAAAAAACATTAGGGCAACGTCTAAACATGCGTTTGGACCCTAATATATATAAATACGCAGATTATAAGCGTGTTATAGATCAAAATTTAGATGCTGTAGACGGATGGTTCTCTAGTAAAATCAAAAAAGCATCTTAGACGTTTTTAAAACGAGATATGCCAAAAATCGCGTTAATGGGTAAGCATCTTGCAGATTACGAAGGCAGAAAGATTAAAACTTTATTAGGAACTGCTTTATCTGAATCTGTAGAAGAAGGTGTTTAGAATTTGTTATCTTCTAGATACATGCGCGGAGAATATGATCAATACAATAAAGACAGATCGATGTTTGATCTTAGCGAACTTGTATTAAACCAAGGCGTTGCCGCAACATCTATAGCTGACTACTTTGGTGCAGGTTCATGGGATCCTGATAATGGAAGTGAGGATCTTGTTAAGGCAATGAATATTGGGTTCTGGTCATCTCTAATTCAATCTAAAGGATAGCATGCTTTAACAAATCTTGTAGGTCCTAGTGAAGAAAACATAAGAGGCCTTGCTAGGTAGTTTTATGATGATAACGTGGCTCTAAGAATCCTTGCAGAACAAGAAAAGAAATTATAGGACAACGTGCATATAGACATGTTCTATGACAGGTTTTAGCACGGTGCTAATTGGAGTTCGTTATTCACATCATTGAATGACCTTAAATAGATGATCGAAGAAAATCGAGCGAAAAAAGCAGATGGAGAAACGCAAGAGCAATACGAAGCCAGATTAAAGCAAGCAAATGAAAATCTTGTGAAGAAAGAGTATATAGACGATGATATAAAATTAATGACCGCTGCGTGGGGACTTTATTCAAATTAGGAAGTTAGTGATGAACTTGAAAAGAAAGGGATAAAGAAAGATAGCGAGAAATATAGACAATTTCTTCGAGATGGTGCAACAGCTTTGATGGATTACCATAAGACTAGAGAACTTGTGTTACAACAGATGAAAGAAATAAACGCAACACAAGCTCATCAAGAATACATATTAAATAAAATATTAGATGGCACTCTTCCTCAAGAAGAACTCGCAGAATTAGTAAAAGATAATTCAAAACTAGCAAGCGCTATAGAAAAATTCTCTTAGAATTATGATAAGTATATTGCAGACTTCCCGAAATATACAGAAAGAGAATTTTAGGAGTACGTAAAATCTATAAAAACGGTAGACGAGTTTATAGATATAATCGGTAAAGACAAACTAAAAGTTCCTAGAATAAATCTGCAAATCTAGAAAATATTTGACGCTAAGACAGAAGACGCAAAGAAAGAGAAAGAAGATTTACTTAGGGATGCTTATTTGGAAGACGCAGAAGCGTTGTTCAAAGATAGAATGCTAAATGAAAATGGTCGTGGAGATAAATCCGATAAATTTTCTGGGCATTGGGCAATACGCGATTTAGTAAAAGATAAAGCTCTTGCATTCGATGAAGGAATAACAGCGTATTTAAGAGACGTATTTTTGAATGACGAAGAAGAAAGAGACCGATTAATACACGAAGCTTATTTGCGTACAAGAAAACCAAAAACAAGACAGTTGTTTGCACTGGAGCAATTAAGAATGCTTCACAATTTAAAAAAGAGAAAAGCTATTGAAGAAAATATGTCATGGGCAAATGATTAGGCCCAAGCTCTTACAAAAATAAGGCAAATGACTGGACTGGATGTAGATCCTTCTAAAATACAAGGATGGGTTGACAATTATACGAAGAAGTTAGAACAACTTCGTAGTGTAGAACACGATCTTGTAGGAAAAGATTCGGATTTTGAAAATTTTTTAGGAGGTAACTACGAATTAGATGGCGACGACAGTCATATGCAGACGTTATCAAATTATTTTATAAATAGGGCGATAATGGATGCACAAGCGCGTGTTGCTAATATTTACATGTCGTTATCTGAAAATCCAAATATTATAAAACAAGCTATATTTGGTGAATCTGCAACAGGTACATATCTCGATGACATCATAAATGATTATTCTGCAATAACAAACAGGATTAACTCAAGAAGAGAATCAGAGAAGCATCTCGGATTTGATGAGATTACTGATGCGGAGGATATGACTCATTTATCAAAAAAAGCTGCATGGACGATAATACAGAAAAGAATAGACGATGCGATATAGCGAAAGAAAATTGTGCATCGGTAGTATGTAGAAGATTCTGAATAGGAGTTTGTAAATCAGCCTGAAAAACCTGAAAACACTTAGGCGGAAGTAGATATTGTCGAAAGGAGTGATGAACAGTTCGATACGCAAAGTGATGCAGAAAAAGCTGTCAGGAAGGAGTTTTATCACGATACTAAAAAGCAAGACGTAGCTGCGGAAATAAACAAACGTAGAGAAGCCTCCAAGAAAGACGATGATACAAAAAAAGACGATAAAGATGGCTCTGACGATAATTTAGATGATGTATTTGACGAGTTTGAATCTTTCTCAGACGACGGTGGAGGCAATAAATCAAATGAAAGCAAACCTAGTTCTCCAAAAGGAAAATCAGAGACTTCGAAACCTGAAGAAAAAGGAAAACCTAAAGAAGATACTACGCCATCATCGGATAATAACGAAAATGGCCCTTAGCAAAAGAGTACTGACAATAGTGGAAATGATAATACCGCTGCTGACAGCAAAAAAGAAAATTCTCCAGGATTACCAGATATCAACAACACTGACAATGATGAAATAGACGAAGAGCCTGGTAAACCGGCAAGTGTTGATGAAAATGATATAAATGATCGTAATATACGAAGTGCTTTATAGGCGTTAGAGAACGATGAAGGCGAAAGTGAGGATCCTTTTGAAAACGATATCTAGGATGACAATGATGAACTTAACGATAATTTAAATGACGAAGATGACGTAGACACATTGTTAGAAGAAGATATTTAGAGGACAGATCAGGAAATTGCAGAAGATGCAATGGACGACGATATATAGGACGAACTCGATCCGTCTTTTATAGAAGAAAACGAATTCGGCGACATTGAATACGACGGAGATCCATTAGATGATGACACTCAAGATGCAATAAGAGAAGAGCTTGATTTAATAGACGCTGCAGAAGATGTTCCTGTACATATAAACGACTCTACACAAGTTGATAACGAAGAAAACTTAGGAGATATTATAGGAGAACCTTCTCCAGAATTGATCTGGCAAACGTTATTTTACGCGTACGATGAATAGAACACTCCTTTAAAATTAACTGTAAACGGAGAAACTATTACTTAGTTTAATGGGAAACCTTTACGACCTGGAGCAGAATTATCTAAAAAACTAACGCAGAAAGGATGGATACATAAAGTAAAGTCTTATTATGTAGTAACACAATCGTTATAGGCCAAAAATACAGAAAATAATAAAGACGCTTTTACTGTAGCGCTTATATTGGAAGATGACGATGCTTCTTATGCATGTGTCTATAGAGCGATAGGAGATGTAACGTCTGTATCTAGCAAATATAAAGGCAGAGACGGCAAACCTAGGACGTATAATATACATCAGCGGCAGATATTGAAAAACAACCTTCTGCTGCACAATATGGATATAAAGAAGGTATTAGAATATGTCGGAGGTATAAGTAAACCAGAATCGAATGCTGCTCTGTATGAGAAACAAGTTGTTGATGCATATAAAAAGGCAATAAACAGTTATGCGAGAGAATTATATGCTCAAAACTATGCACAATTGCATAGGGATAACAAGAATGCAAAGCAGAAGGCGTACTCTAAATGGGATAGTATATAGAAAAGTCCAACTGAATCTCCTGAAGATTTTGAATCTCGAAAGAAAGAATGGGAACAGAATAGAGATTCTTATACGTATTAGGCAAGAAAATATTTTTCAAAACCCGATAGAATCGTATTCAGTGAGTCAAAGATCGACGAAGAGATAGATAAGCTTAAGAAAACAAGAGATGAGATAATCGACGCATATCTAGAAAAAGATGATGGCGGCAATTATATATTCCCGAAAACGCCGTATATAAATAAAGTTAAACCAGAATACTTAGAACAGAGTAACGGACGAGTAGATTCTCAAAAAACAAAAGGAGATCTCCCTATATACAGAACGTTAGTAGATCCTAGTACATCTATGGAAGAAATATAGGATATGCTTGAAGATGAGTCTTTACTTATTGGTATAGGATCTGGATTGAGAGCAAAACGAACAGGAAAAAAATACATCTTAAAGTACGGATTTACTAGAAATGAAGACGAAGCAGAGGTATTGTTCAGAAAAGGAGGTTTGTCCGGAAAACTTTATATGATGGTGCACAGCCTTACTGGTAAAAATAGACTGCCTATAATGCTGGCAGAAGAGAAGTTTGATGTGCAATATAGATAGACAAGCAAAGGAGAGATCGAAAGCGTTCCTATAAACAGTTCTAGAAAAGTAAAACTTTGTATAGATCCTATAACAAAAAAGCTTATACCTGGAATAAAAGAAAAAGCAAGTGCTGCAGAAGTATTGTTGTACATGATTCTTGGAGAACTAGATTTACCTGGTCTGCAAAGTGACACCAAGCGAGATAGAGTACAATACGATGAGAATGAATTGGTATCGCTATTTATAAACTGTAGTGCAAAAACACTTCTCGATAAACAGCCAGACCCAAACAGCGATCTTATGGTTAATCTTGCTTCAAAACAGTTATATTATGGAGCAAAACCGGTAAAAGTCAAAACTAAAACTTCGACTGGTAAAACGATAACTGTATGGCAACCAGGAACTGGAGATCCAGTATTACTTATTGGGCTTCCTCAAGAAGTAGAAGTTGAAGTGCCGCAAGCAAACGGAACTACCTTAAAAAAGGTTAAAACTACATACGTGTAGAGACAGTTTTCTAAAGACGATATATTAGAATCTCAAGACGATACTGAAGAAGAACGTAACAAAAAACGTGACCTCAGAGAGACTATCGTTCAGGCTATTGCAACACAAATGCACTGGAATACGGATGATTATACGTTTGGAGAATCTGCTTCCGTAGACGCATCTAAGAGTATTCTTGGAACACTTGTTCAATATCTAATTCGTCAGGATTTCGAGAAGGGTGTATTTGATAATATGACTCCACAAGAAATGATGGATCATAGAGTATCGATAATGGGATGTCCGCAGCTTTCGTTTAGAATAGGAGATTTTTACTCTGTTCCAGAAGAAGGCGCTGAAGAATTTGGAGATTTGACCGAGCAGCGTGGAAGTGTACTTGCATGGATGATAAAAGCTGGGAAAATAAAAACAGACACAAGTAAACAAATATTTACTGCCCCGTTTATATTTGCACATGGCGTAAAGGCAAAGTCAAAAGATCCAGTACAAAAAACAGCATAGGGATTATCTATACCTATAGAAGAAGCGAAAGGTAAAAAACAAGGTAAAAAAGCAGAAACAAAGCCAAAAACGGAATAGCCTACCTAGCCAGAAACAAAGTCTGAAAATAATCAATTCTACGATGAATAGAAAGAAAAGGCTCATATTTCTCGTGTAAAAGTAAGAGGTTTAGATAAACTGAACATACCTAAAACTATATAGGAAGTAAAAGAAAAAATAAAAAAGTGGGTAGAGTTTTTAAGGTCTTCAGGCGCGAACAATACTGATTTTGCAAATAGAATAGACATAGAGAAAAACGACATACTCGAGATGATTCTATTACAAAACAGAGAAAAGCAGGATATTTGCGAGTTTTCTGAACAAAGCGACGAATCTGGATTGGGAATATCAGAGAACGATGAAAAAGGTCTTATTGATTGGGACTAGAAGTTGCTAGAAAACCAAATAGATCGTTTTGTCGAAGAGTACAATAAGACACATGAAGAGAAACTAGAACGATCTTCTGTAGAAAAAGGAACGGTAATGGGATACGATAAGCGCACACAAGATGAAGTGGATGCTATATTTGTATATAGGGAAAAAGAAACCGGTAAAATAAAAGCTTTGGTAGATACCGTTGACGCTTATGAAACAGAAGATGCCACAGAAGAACTTCCGTTTAATGAAAGGCATTATGCAATATCTGCAGCGACTGGAGTATTCTCAAGAACAAAAACAAAAGGCAAATTTAACGAAAAGAAAGCTAGAGAATGGCTTTCTGATAAACTTGGTATAGATTAGTCGAATGTCGTTGTTTGGGGAGCTGCAGAAGAAGCGTTGCGCGATCCAGAAATAATGGGTGCTGTAGATGTAATTGTAGATACGATAACAGACTCTCTGGTAGGTGTGATTGGATTACGTAAAACAGGTGGAAATAGTGTATATTATCATGAAGCATGGCATTATGTAAATCTTCTTTTGCACAATGAAGAAGAACGTGAGTATTTATATAAAGCATATTTAAATACTCATAAAGGATTTGCAAAAAAGAAGCCTGACAATAAAGAAGTTGAAGAGCGCATGGCTGAAGATTTCAGAAAATGGGTTCTTTTACAAGAAGACACGTCTATTGTTGGATCTGTAAGAAGATGGTTTGCAGATGCGTTTGATTTTATACGTCTGTTTTATAGTGGATATCGTAAAAAAGAATACCGACAGGTGTTCGACGATATAATTGCTGGAAAGTATAAATAGGGTAAAGCTTCTTAGGCCGATCTTGCTTATTTTAAGAAAGAATGGAGAGAAGGTGCTCCTTTTGTAAAGTATTATATCCCAGGAACTACTGAAGAATAGAGACAAAAAAAGTTCGAACATATATCAAACCATCAGCAATATTTTGACGCTTCTGTAGCAATTGCAAAACGTATTATAAGCGACGCAAATATTCATACAGAAAAAGACATCAAGAGAGTAAGCGGTAGCGACTACGGAGACATTCTTAAAAATGTTGAAAAATGGATAGATAAATCGCCAGACCTTTCCACTAGACAGCGACAGATATTGAGAGATGTGATGTAGAATCCAGATCTTGTCAAAAGAGCTGTGAAGGAATCGTTCGAAGAACTTGGACTTACCGCTAAAATAAGAACGTTAAAATAGGTAGAAAAAGCAGAAAGCGGAAAACTAGACGATGCGGACGACAGAATGAATGTTATAGATGAAGCAGAGATGAGAGAAAACGCGCCTGCCGATAACACATGGGATAGGTTCGATCTTGCTATATCTAAGAAAGACAACGCTTCTATTAGAACAAAATTACTAATGCGCCAAATACCCGTTTTAAAAAGAGTGTATAAAGACGATGGTAGTTTTGTATATGAAGAAGATGTTGATAGCTTTGGGCTTGTAAATACGTATTCGTTTAGGGAAGCGTGGAATCTTATTGTAGATAATTTGTGGCAGTGTGAGTCTTTGTGTGATAAAGATAAAAACGGGTATAAGAGTACATCTCTACTTGGAATGATCGATAATCTCCGTAAAAGTAATGATTTCTACGAATCTTTGTGGAGAATATTAACAACTATAGAAGGAAACAGTTGGGATGCTATTGTATTACGTAGTTAGATATATACAACAATAAATGCAAATAGACCATAGGTTTCATATCTAAGAATACAAGATCCTAAAGAATAGATAGACGACGATGATGATATTGGAGGAATAGATGATGCTTTTGATGAATCCGAAATCATAAGAAACGGTGCTGTCGCAGATATAAAACGCGAATGGAGTATAAAGAATGATAACGAAGAAGAAATATCTCGTAATATACCAAGAGAATGGTCAAAAGCTCTAACTGCACACGGATTGTTGGAAATGGATAAGCAGGGTAATACTGTGTTATCGAAAAAGTTTGCTAAACAGTTAGGAAAACGTCTTTCTGAAATTAGAGAAAAACTATCAAAAGAATACGGTAAAAAAGAACTGAAGGAAAATATGTAGGATATTATAGAAGACGTAATTGATTTTTATAATATGCTCGCAATACCTCTTGATAGAGATTCTTTAATGGTTATGATTTAGTTATCATCTAGAAATAGTGATAATATTACAAATAGAGATGTTCTAAATAAAATAAAAAGTTGGTTCTTATACGATAAAAAGACAGCAGTAGACAATACCGATGAATCACAAGAAGCTGTATAGAATACTCTTCCGAAAATGGCGGATGCTATAATTGCAGCAGCTAATTCTGGGGCGCAATCGGTTAAATACGCAGGTGATGAGCGTGAGAGACAATTTGATGAGTTATTGTCTAACTTTAGAGAAGGTACTCATATATACAAACTTGCTAAAGCTTATAATATAGTACATCCTTCTGCAAAAGAATTCTCTATCAAATCTCCAAATAATGACCGTATATACCCTATTAGTTAGAATAGTTTTATATCAGATAGAATACGCCAATTATCCATAACAAATGGAGAATTTGCAAAGAGTATGATGAAAGCTTCTAAATACTGCGCTGTAAGCCAGTTATTAGATATATCTTCAAAGTGGGCAAAACAGCAAAAAGCAGATACTCATTTTAAACTAAATGCTTTTGTTGGAATAAAAGATATGAACCGTCCTAAAGGAGCAGATTATTTTGGTATTACTCCTATGGAAGATTATATAGCTAAGCTTATAATGACAGAGTAGAACCAGTTAATACTGCCCACTATGGCTGATAAAAAAACTTGGTATTCTATATCACATAAAAATCTAAAGCTGTGTCATGACGCAATGCTCGTAATGCCATACAAAGATACTTTATAGAAGTATATCTACTAGGCATACGAGAAAGAAAACCCGAAACCAGATGGAGAATTAGAATCAAAGTTATTGGAATGGCAAGTAGATGCAGCCGCGTGGTATAGAAATCTTGATTCGAATAGCGAAGTCAAACAAAAGATCAACGAAGACGCAACGGATGAATACAAAAAAAGTAATAGGTCTGTACAAATAATGCGTTACAGTGATGACACTCTCAATTAGTTTGGTAGGTATATGATGGGCGAATTAGACGCCGTAATTCAATATTACTCTAGAAAGAATATAAAGAATTTAATAAAAAACCCAGCTAGACTTATTGATAATTATCACGGGGAATTATATAAGACAGAATCAGGACAAGATCGTATTGATTTTTCAGGTAATGGCGGTCGATTTAGATATTTCTATGATGTACTAACGTTTACAGATAAATCCGGTAAAAAATACAATCTTAATCAACGTTTGCAATATCTTTACGAATTACAAAAGCAGATAGAAACAGGTAACGCAAAAAATGTATCGAAGTCAGATCCTTTATATAAAACAATAGGTTCATTGGCATTAGGTGATTCTAGTAAGTTAGACGGATTTGAATTAATAAGAGAAGAACTTAAGCGCATAAGAGATATTCATTTCAAACAGGGTGCGTTTGTTTCGCAAGAAGTAAAAACATCAATAAACGAAATGTTGATTGGAGCAACAAGACAAGAACTTGAGAAACTTTCTGATGAAAACAGCCCATATAAAATGGTATCTAAGAAAAATGGTAAATATATACCAAACGGAATACCAACACAGCTTATATTGTCTTACGCAAATAAGATATCAAAAGCTCTTGAGAACAAAGGTATGTATTTTGAAACTACTCAAGGTCTCGATGAAACAGTTGCACAAGATGCGTTATTCTCTCTTATAGCAAATTATGTCGCAAATTAGGCCATTTCTGTTATAGAATTTGAAAAGGTGTTTTCTGGGGATCCTGCGTTTTATTCTATAAAGAATGCAGAAAAACCAAAACGCGTAAAGAATAAGGCAGATTTGCCAAAAGAGGGTAAGTCCAATGTACTATATATCGCAGAAGATAGCGGAATTGCGTACAAATGGAATGGAAAATCTTATATAAAACAATCTGCTGAAGATGTCACAACAATGCAGTAGATAACAGAACGTATTACGTTGCAGAATGGACAAACAGCGGAAAGTTCTATATACGTGGATATAATAAACGACAGCTTCTCAGATAAAATAAAACGTTTAGGATCTACATTGTCTCCTGGAGATGAGATGCGACTTTCGTATACAGACGAAGAGTTGTAGAAATATCCAGACTTGGCAATAACTAATTATACAAATATGAACGTGGAAGATATAAACGCACAATCTATGTTTATTAATCACGTTAAGTCTATATTTGAAAGATAGTTATTGATCGATCACATTCGTTCAATAGACAAGTCAAAATTAGAAGAATATTGTAAGAAAAATAATCTGAGTTTTGAGAAAACAATAGCTTCTATCTACGAGGACGATGAAGTATTTAAAACAGTGTATAATTTATACGAGGATATCAAACCAAAAATTCAGAAAGAATTGAAATCGCAGGTGAAACCGTATGAAAATGTTGAAGAGGTAAGTAACGCATAGGTATTTATAAGACCATCTTTGTACAGAAAAATACGAATTGGTATCGGACAATGGTCGTATGATGATGAAAGAGCGTATTAGATTATTCAAGGTGTTGGTAGTAAGTTTAAAGACGGGGCCAATACCGGAGAATGGTTGGCTGATGAAAAACTATACGCTGCTGTAAGAAAACTAGAGTTGTTCCCATTAAAAATGTCATATTTCTAGAATGACCCTGATGCTTTTCTTGGAACAGCAACACCGGGCTTGAATAAAATGGCTATTTTCCCATTATTTAAATTTCAAGCTACTACAGATACAAGTAGAAAAATATACGAGCGAATGAACCTAAAAGGAAATGAGCTCGATATGATAACATTTAAATCTGCTGTAAAAACCGGAGGACATTAGAATGCTGCAAAAATGAGCAAAGATGGTGTAGCAACATCAGAACAACTATGTACACTAGACGATTCGTTTAGCAAAAGAAGTGCAGCTAGTATAGACTATAGCAGAAAAGACAAAGACGGTAATGATAATAAAGACTATGGAAAAGTCAATAGATTTTATGGAAATGATTTTGCACCTGTGCAAATACAAAGCTTGAATAACCTTAGAATGTAGCTGAATACTTCACACCACGAGGAAGATTTTAGAAATATAGGTACACAGATGTTTAAGCTTGCGTTTTCAAACATAATAGATGACGCAGAATATGATGGTAAATCTGGAGAGTTTATTAAAAAAGACGTAATGCGTATAATCAAACAACTCACAGCAACTGGTGATGAAAAATTACGCAAAAAATATTTCAAGCCTGGAAGCAATCCTGAAAACCCAATACCAAATAACGAAGAGCTGAGGAAATATATAAAACTTATAATCCAAAACAACGGGTTGGGTGTTGCCGCAGAAGATATATTTAATGATGGCGGTGTTGCTGCAAGTATAATGTCTCGTGAAGTATTTGAAAACAGCGTAACGTCTCTTGTAAATTCCGAAGTTGTTGATATCGAGATGCCTGGAGGAACTGCCATTCAGCAATCTGTGTTAGGATTTGTTGGCCACGGCAATAATCAAGTTCATAGTCAAGTAGGTGCATATAAAATCAATTACAACAACGGAGAAGAGCTTAAATGGGAAGTAGAAGACGGAAGCATGGAAGTTATACTTTCTATAAACTTCTTTAGATCTATTTTGCCAGACGAAATTAAGAAAAAACCGTTCACAGAACAAAAACAGTGGCTTATTGATCACGATATTATAAAAGGAAGAAAGACTGGTGGAGCATCATTTACGGATGAAGAATTGTCTATAAAGGAGACTCTAGATGAACTATTACCAGAAGATAGGACGCAATATAAAAACTGGTCTGATGAAACATTTAAATATCTTGACAATATTGGTATTTCAAGAAAATATGGAGGTACTATAAATAGTATAATAACTCGTACAATTCTTCAAGATGTACCAGAAAACATAAAAAAAGAATTAGAATAGTTCTTGGAATCTAAAGGAGTATCTTTTGATACAAAATATCCAAAACCAACAGCAAAAGATGGAGAAATGTCTAATCCTAAACCGTTTGGTATGGGATATCGTATTCCTACACAGGGACTGTCTTCAATGTTTGCATTTACTGTAGCCGATGTAATGCCGCCGCTGGTAGGTGATCTTATTATTGTGCCAAGAGAATTTGTAGCGCAAACCGGTTCTGACTTCGACGTTGATAAACTATTCCTTGCTACATATTCTTATAAAAATGGAAAACGGGAACGCGAGTCTGAAGGAACTAATACGAAAGGCGCATTAACAAACTCTCTGTTGGATCATTATATAACACTTATTACAGACGTTAAAAATTACGCAACGGCGAGGGCATCTATTGACGTATTAACAAGTCAGCTAAAAAATGATTTCGTAAACGGAGTTATTAGAAATCAACCAAAACGCTACCTTCCTGGAATATATTCATTAACTCCATCTTTCTAGATAGATAAAAAACGAGAGTTCTCAATTGGTAAAGAAGGTATTGCTCCATTTGCACTTAACGTAACTAATCTGTCGCTTACACAGATGTGTCACCTTACAATGAGATACGACGGTAACATTTCTCAGTATGGGTTTGGAGCGCTAGATTAGATATACGGAAGAGACGGTAGGAGAATTGCAGACTGGCTTTCTGCAATGGTTAACGCTCATGTGGACGTAGCTAAAGATCCATATATATTTGACCTTAATGTAAATCATGCAACTTATAATTATGCAAACTTCTTATTAAGAGCTGGTATGGGAATGTCAACGTTTACGTTCCTTGCTCAGCAGAGTCTTAAGAATATAGCAGACGAAGTAAACAACGCCGGTGGTATATATGGAGGAAATATTGACGGATCTACTCCAGAGTCTGAAATATACAAACGTCGCAGAAATTAGTGTATTTAGCACGAATATAAATCGATACGCAATAAACTAAGAGATATACAGGGCAGATTGGTAAAGGCGGACGGATCTGTATTATCGAAAGAAGAACAAAGTAGGTTGAATAACCTTATATTATATGCTGATTATAAATGTAAGAATCATTATAATAAAAAAGGTTAGGAGAAAGAAAAAGAGCCTGCGTTTGATTATGATAGATCAAAAGTATTTGACGAACAGATCGGTAAAGATCAAATACAAAAAGGCAGATCTAGTGACGATATTGAATTGATTGATTATTATGAGCATTAGCTTGCGTGTGTACGGTGTTTCCAAGAAATATCAGAACACGCTCAAGCAATATCGTCGTTGGTCAGTGCTTCTTAGATAGATACCAAGAAATTCGGCAATACTATAAAACAAATGATTGATTTTAGAAATAAAATGGATCATATTTATGAAGATGGTGTTGTTTGGACTATAAACGATCCGGATTTCGATAAATAGTTCCTGGATGAAGATGGTAAAAAAGTGGATAAGAAAGCTGCTCAAAGAGAGGCTATTAGACGTTATTTTGAAGATTCTTATCTGGATGATAAATTTACAAAAGCAACGTCGCTGATAAAGAATATGCTAAAGACGCAGTTATTCACAGCTACTGACGCATTTGAAGATACATTTAGATGGATATTTTCACATATCAACGGCGGTGATCCTGAATTATACGAGCGAGAGTACAGTGCTGATAAGATTGATGCGATAGGATCTGCTATTGATAATATAATGAGATTCAATGCAATGTTTAATGCAGGCACAATGACCTTATCAGAATTACCAGAAGGTTCAATAGACTTAACATTAGGCGGAAATAAAAAAGCCGTTATAGAAAATTGGAAGCGTATTTTATACGGAGATGATAAGACATAGCCATTATATCAGCGCATAGCAGAACTTAAAGCAAATTTAAAGAACAGCAAGAAAAAATGGGATTATTTCGATCTAATAGATCAAAAGACGGGAAAAGTTTATAATGAACTATTAGATATACTTGTCCCGCAATCTCCAAACTAGAAATCACCTGTTGGAAAAATAACTCTCATAACATCTCTTATCGATAGTGATTCTTAGTATAAGAGAAAATTAATATCTTCTTTTGCACAATTATTGAATTCTAAATCAGAGGGTGTTCGAGATATTGCTGTAGATTTGGTATTTTACGCATATTATTCTGCGTACGATCAGAATACAATAAACTCTTTCTTTGAATTAGTTCCTCCAGAATACAGAAAATAGTATGACCTGGCACTCAGTAAAACATTGACATTATTGAATTCTTCTAACAAAGACGATGTAGAAACTGGTTTGAATATAATATACGATGGTGCCGGCAAATCAAAAATTATAGATGTAATATCTAGGAATTATTGGTATGACGATAACATAGTCCCAAGATACTATCCGATATCATATTCGTCAAAATATCCATTTACAGACAACGATGCTGTGTATGGAGATTCAATGGTATATGGCAGAGAGTATGGATTCCCGCAGTATGTAGCTATGGATTCTAACGACAATACTGTAAAACACAACGATTTCTTTAAAATAAAAATACGTAAAGAGACGTTGCTTTATAGAAAAATCGGTACAACTCAAGCAACATCTGTTGCAGACGGAAAGCCAGCAAAGAAGATGTATATTTATGCACCAATACCAAAAGCCGGCTTACATTAGAATAATACACATCAATTTGAATTTTATGCTGACTATGAAACACCTTCTATATTCAAAGATAACAGAATAAGTACTAATTTCTCACATTAGGCTATACGAAAAGCTGTAGAAGATGTTATAGAAAAGGTAAATTCAAAAGATGGGCGAATGTTTGATGTAGATGTAACGTGGCAAGACTAGGAAATACCAGAAACTTACGATCTGTTTAATAGAAGTACTTACACTGAACTAGATCCATCTGTGTTTGAGGAAATTGTCAATAAAGTACATATACATCCGGCACGTGAAACATCAAGTGGTGTATTTAAAGATCCTGAACGAGAAGCTATCAATGCAGTAAATGTAGTGATAGAGTTAAATACTACAGGAACCACGGAATTTAAGACATACGAAGAAGATAAAAAGACTGGAATAAGTGAAGATAATCTAAAGAAAGTGGTTACATTGAATGTCGATAAACCAATTTCTTAGTCAGATTGTGATAAGATAAGGAAATTGTTGTTCGATGATTCATTTGTGCGTAGAGTATATGTAAAAGTATCAGATAAACACAATGTACAGATAACGCAAAAAGATAAAGATGAGTATTTAAAAGTTATTGGCGCAGATAGTCCTACTGCAAAACGGTTATTAAAAGATAATAGTAAAATAGAATCTGCTGTAAAACAGTACAAGATAAACAAATATTTATTGTCTTTAATGAATCGTGTACGCAAAGGAAAAGACGACGACATTCGTATCGATGCGTCATATTACGGTAACTTTACTTCTGCGGAAGCTGTGTAGTTCGTAAAATTGTTCAGCGACAGTTCGATTAGTGCGCACGTTAACTTAAGTAATTACGCCAGATTTAAGAATGAAAAGTTATACGATAATTTGAAATACGCACTAAATCATAGAAAAGAAGACTATTCTATTTAGACTGCAGGATTGGCAGGAGAATTAATAGAATAGGTTTTGGAAGATAAACAAGCCGATTTGAACAAAGCTGCAGATATCATCGAAAACGCAAGTAAAGATGAATTTAAAGACGATATCGACGGATATACTATGGATCTTGGAGATTTTGATACAGAAGAAAAGACGCAGGAATAGCCAGTTATGTTTAACCAAATAAATAAAGCAAATAAACAAACAGCGCAGAATCAAGAGTGTGACGACAGTATAAATGCAGCATTCGACGATTTTGAAGCATTTTAATAAAAATAATAATTATGTTTTGCCCTAATTATAAAAATAAATACGTATTTGATGGCTTCAATGAGATGATTGAAGCTTTTGGGGGCAAGCCTATGACAGAAGAGGAATTCCGCTCAGGCCCGCTAAGAAATTAGCGGACTGGGCAGGATTACCTTGCTATGGAGGCTGCCTATATAACTTATAACAGAAACGGTGGAAACTTCCTTGACGAAACCCCATAGGGCAAACCATCGTTGTTATTTTAGACTTTATTAAGTCATTTTAATGGAGATAGAGCCAAAGCAATAGTAGCTAAATCTAATGTGTATTCTGATGAATTCTTCAATTGGTTTGGAGATTGGACTTCTGAAGAAAAAAATAACGTTTCTGAAATAGTAGATGAGAACGGCGAACCTTTTGTTGTGTATCATAATACAAGATCTGAGTTTGATGAATTCGATAAAAAATATATTCGTACAGCAGATGGGTTTTTCTTTACTGTAAATGACACTCCAATGAAAGCGTTTGGAGGTAGGTAGCTCGCTGTTTATTTAAATGTTAAAAATCTAAAAGAAACAGATTCTACAATGCCTACCGGAGATGATTTTAATTACTAGAACGACGGATTTGATGGAATGTAGTATTTTTTTATGGACTCAGAGGCTTTTATAATACCTAATCCAAATCAAATAAAGCACGTAGAGAATCTTGGTACATGGAATCCTGAAGATAATAATATATACCATCTTAAGCGAGACGTATCTTTTAACGAAGATTCAGAATACTTTAAACCATCGGATATTGTATCATCGTTTGGTCAGGAATTATCTCAAAAACTAATGAATGGCGAAACTGTTAGTAGTAGAGATTTAATGCGAGCAATGCTGTCTAGCGGAGTATTTCATTCTGTAGATAATAAGCTAGCAAAAGCTCTATCCCTTCACGACGTCCCTGTGAGAATTGGGTATAGTATGAAGAATGGTTAGCTTGCAAAGACTGTAACAGACGGCGCAGCAAGTGTTATATTTATAAACCCAAATGAATTAAATCAAGTGTCTAAAGGGTATGTTGGTGTAACGCTTATGCACGAACTAGTTCATGCTGTAACAGTAGATATAATAAACCACCCTAAAACATAGGCGGATTTTGAGTTTGTAAAGGCAAATAGAGATGTATTTAATAAGATAACAAGTTATATAAAACATCTTGATGTACATTCTAAAAATGTAGTAGACGGTATGTATGCTCTCACAAACGAAAAAGAGTTTGCTGCATGTTTTGCTTCAGATCCTGTTGTTAGAGCATAGATATGTGGGCTTGCTGAGAAAATAGACCGTCTTAATAGAAAATCTAATGTACTATCTGCTTTAAAACAACTCGTAAATAAGATAGTAAAAGCGTTTGGAAAAAGAGCTGTATTTAGCAATAATTCATTGATGTCAGACATAGCAGATTACGAAAAAACGTTGACAGATTATCTTATAGGAGCTCCTACTATAGAACGTGGAAATACTGACAATTCTAAATTAAAACAAGTATACGCGAATACTAGTAAAAGTATACTCAACCACGAAGATTTTATTGAAAGTATGAAAATGCTTGAAAAAATGCAAGAGGTTGAAAAGAACTACTTAGCTACTAGTGGAGTACAAGTTCATAGAATTGAAGAGGTTTAGGAAATGCTTAATACACGCGTACAGGCACTTAAAGCGTCTTTGTTAGATTCTGTTGAAAAAGGTAGGTTAATTTCTACTACTGAAAACCAACTCGAAATGTTTGTTATAGACGAAGCTGGAAAATATAACGCTATTTAGAATTTGCTTAAAACAGCAGTTCCAGCTATGATAGAAACTGTAGATAAATTACGAAACATTCGAAGAGAGCACGGAGTATTTACAAATTCTGATTACATGCGAGAAATGCATGCTAATGTGGGAATGTACAACAAAGCGTTTGATACTCTGGAATCTATATTAGTTGACAGATCCAATAAAATTAGAATCGTTGAGGAATATAATAGAACTATTTAGTCAGACAAAGAAAAACTTACATTGGATGATATAAATGCAATGGAACAAAGCCTTAAAAACGCAAAATCATTCAGTGAAGAAGCCATTCATGTATTGGAGTATATGCTAAAAGAAAACGGAATACATACTCTAAAAAAGAAGGCTAAGGAAGTTGGTTATAAAGGCATTGACAAGTATATAGACGCGTTGAATGGAAATTCTGTAATAGATGATATATCATCGTTAGAGCTGTTGGGTGGTGCATCTGATGCTAGTGCAAATGATGCAGTACGCGCAATAAGTTATATGATAAATACAGCATTAAATAAAGCTCAGTTTGCCACGCAAGATAAAGAAACAGATCTATTAAAGCTACAAAAAAACTTAAAGCGAGGCGAAAAAGGATGGCATTTATATGAAACAGATGAAAATGGCAATTTTACTGGATATTTAGTACGTGATCTAAATTTCGGAAAATTTAAGCGTGACTATGTACAGGCTATCTAGAACATAAATAGAGATCTTATAAACCATTTCGGGTTAGTTACGTTATCTATAGACAATAGAGTTGCCCCAGATGGCGAAGCTGGAAAAAGAACAGCGGATATAAAAATTAAAGATGGAAGCGGCAATGTTACTATAAAAACATATACTGCAAAATAGTATTTCGAGGAGAAAAAAGACGAATGGTTAAATTCTCACTGTGAACGTAAATACAAACCTGAGTACTACGAGCATTATTCAAAATTGCCTCAAAGAATAAAAGATCAACTTGGCGCAATACGAACACAAATCGAAGCAATAACATCTAATTACAAAGATTTATATGATGCGGAAGGAGTTCCTCATTATGAACAACTATCTGATGAGGATTGGGAAAAACTAAATAAGCTTTGGGAACGAAGAAGATTCCTACGCAGCCCTATAAATGAATACGGATTTGAGCGTGAAGGACAGGATAGAGAAGATGCAGAAGCTCTTGCAAAACTATATGAAGACTTGTATGGTGTACCAAACCCATTTAAAAAGAAAAGAGATTCTACTAGAAAAGAAAAGCAATACAAAAAACAATAGTGGGAAGATGCAAGAAACAAGGTAATATCAAAATACGGTAAAGATTCGGAAGAATTAAAAAAATGGGATCAGCGAAACTCTATAAGGAAGTTAAAAGAAAACGAATTTGGCGAAGCATTAGTGTTTCTTGAAATAGAAAAAGAATTCGGTGATTATAAAATAAACTACGGCGAAGAGTATGAGAAATTAAAATAGCAGAAGAAAGATATATTAAGCAAATACAGAATGCTTAATGGTGAATACGATGCAAATAGTATCCCACAAGTCTTACTAAACGCTCTCATAGAATTAGACCGTAAAATGTATAGCGAACGTTACAAATCACGCGGAACAGATGGTCAACGAATCGCAAAGTTTAAAGAAGTGTGGGATAAGTACATCAAGTATGTAGATACCGAACAACTAATAAAAGCCAAAGAAGCAGCAAGAAAAGAAGCATAGCGACAATTAGCAGAAATAGAGGATATAGACGACGAAACCACTGAAAACGAATTAATGAATATAATCTTAGGAAATACCTACGGTTATATATCATTTGACGATGATCTTTTTGACATCGAAGGTACGTTTGTACCATATTCGTGGTTATAGAGAATGGAAGCAGTCGACGAGGAGTTTATGGAGATTGCTCCAAATGATGCGTGGATAGATAAGTAGGAATCAGATCTACTGAATCATAATTTCGACGAAAGTTATAATATGTCATATGTTCCAAAGCGAGAATTATATGACAACGAAGAAAATTACGCAAAAATATTCGGAGAAAAGGACAAAAATGGTGTACGTCACGGTGGATCAAAAACACTATAGGCTTTATACAAAGGCATTTTTGATACTATACACGAAGCTAATCAAATGTAGAACAGAGAATTTGCGGACGATTATTTACTTCCATAGCAAGAATGTACAGCAATGGAACGTCTGTATCGTAAATCTACATATAAGAGTTTTTGGGGGTTCTTATAGAGAATATTTGGGTTCGGCAGAATAATAGGTCTTTCTGAAGATCCAAACGACACAGAAATAAATACTGCGTATCAAGAACAGTCTGCTGGTAGAACATAGTCAATATCTGGTGTATATCCAGACGGAAGAGAGTTTCATGTAATTCCTACTCCATTTACTAGACCTCTTGAACACCCAGAATTAATATCGAAAGATATTGTTGGAATAACAAGGGACTATTATTTAATGTCAAGCAGATACAAAGAAAGATCAATCATACGTGACGATTGTGAGTTAATTCTCGACTTAATTAGAAACTAGGAATTTAAAAATTCTGACAGATTTGGGAAATTAAGAAAAACAACAGATACATTAAGACTGACTGGCGGTAATAAAGAACAATCCAATACGTTTAATTTTGCAAAAAAGTTAATAGAACGTGATCTTTACGATATACAAAGAGATCCAGTTGTTATATTTGGAATAGATTTTACAAAAATATTATCTTTATTAAAACGATATACAACCGCTAGAAACTTAGGAATGAACCCTAAAGTAGCGTTAGTTGGTTTCTTTACTACCATGTTTACTCATACAATAAATGGTATTATCGGTTATAAATATAGTATGTCTGACATGTTCAACGCAGGCATAATTGCAATGAATGAATTTGGTAGTAACTTTGCCGGAGCTAGATTTATAGGAGACAGGTTAACTAAAAATAAATTAATTCTTTTACTTGAAATGTTGGACATGTCCGATCAATCTGGCAGAAAGACTGAACATTCCAATAGAAATAGAATATTATAGGCTTTATATAAAAATAGTACGTTTGGTATAATGTCAGCAGCTGATATTTATTCAAAAGCAACCATAGCAGTAGCTACGTTATTATCTTACAGACTTGTAGACGGGTAGTTTATTACAAAACACATGATTGAAGAAAAACGTCTCACTGTAGGTGAAGAAGAATACAAACGCCTAATGAGAGAATTTAAGAAATCTAAGGTAAATGCTTATAGTATATTTGAAGGGGATTCTAAAGCATGGAAACTTAAAGTAAATTCAAACGACACGTCTCTTAAAGTAAAAGAAGAGTATAAAGCAGCTTGGGAGAAAATAAAGAATACAGCTGCAAATAAAGCTATAAAAAATGCAGAACAGGCTGACGGTATGGCAACGAGACTGCAGAAAGCAATGATGACACGAAATGCTTTAGGAGCATTTGTTCTTATTCACAGACAGTATATTCCACTTATGCTACAACAGACATGGGGTAAACGTGTTTATGACTTTGATGCTGAGGAGTATAAAGGAGGTTAGTTTAGAACATTATTTAATTATTGTAGAAATCTTTGGGCATCTAATGCGTTAGCTGCTGCTGGCGCAGGTGCTTTTATTGGATTAGCTTTTGGTGGATTCTCTCCTATATTTTTAGCAGGTTGCGGTACTATTTCTATGGCAACCAGTTTGGCTTACAATATAAAGCACAGAAATGATAAAAAGTCACTAAAAGATGTAAATAGAGATTTCTTTGGCATGGGTCTTGGCGAAGTATTAAACCCATTCGGAGTTAAATTTGCAGCTGTAACGGAAGGGCAGAATCAAGTCGATTATGATAATTAGATTGCGAATGCATATCAAATCAGACAAACTTTTTATGAAGTAATGCTGATTAACTTTGCTATAGCTCCAATAGCAAACCTTTTAGCAGCATGTGCAGATAATGTAGACAAGGATGACGATAGATGGAAATGGCTTCTGTTACAAACACTTGCATATTGGGCAAGAGCTACATAGTTTGAAACAAATAGTAAATATAATCTTATAGATATATTAAATAATGTAAAATCTGCTACTGCCGCAACATCTGTAACAGATGCACTACTTACATTTACTTCTGGTATAGGAACAAGCTTTTTCATGTCAACACTCGGTTATGGTAGAAATTATTCTTCTCAATCGCTAGTTGCCTGGATATATAGAACAGCTTTAAGTTTCTTTAGCGAAGACGATGATATTGCCGAAGAAGAAGGAATTGTTCAAAATGGAACTTATAAGGGATATTCAGAAGGATTTAGAAACTTCATGAAAGCTATTCCCGCTCATAATATATTTGAACAATTTATAGATCCATCAGCAAAGCGTAGATATCACGAAACACAAGTAATGAAACTTGATAAATTTGAACGAAGAAGTTGGCTCTACGATTGGATATGGGGTTATGAAGATGAATACGATGAATAATCTATATAATATGTATCGTATTTTGTGAATACAAGGACCCTATGAGTATACTTGTTATCATTTGGAACAAAAAAAGCCTTGAGTATTTTTTACTCAAGGCTTTTTCATTATAAAGGAACAACATTTCTTTTGTCATTCCTCTATATCCAGTTTTATCTACTATTACTACAAGATATTCGTATTTCTTTGGAATTTTAAATATAGCATAAACACCGTTATTATCCAAACCCAACCTTATAAAGTTGGGTTCAGATAACAAAAGCGTTTTTATTCTATAGTTTATTTTAACTAAATACACTTTAGATTCGTAACTATTACCAATCTTTTGTATATTCAGCGTTCGTATATAATTCCGCAAATTTGATACGTTATCTATATAATAAATAATAGAATAAATGTTATCACTCATCTGTTAATTTCATTGGAGTAATATCGTCCACATAATCAGCAAAAACATCTTCTTCATCACTTTGAATATCATCTTCAAATGCATCATTAATATCTCGCTGATTGTATCCGGCAATAAATGCAGCTTTTATCAAACTTTTTGTATCTTCAGAAATATTTGTAAATGTGTTTAAATACGTTTCTACTAAATTATTTATATTTTCCATAATTTATAAATTTAAAGTTTCACTTCCATCTCCTTCATAATACTCTCTACTGTGATCCCACGTATCTGTAGACTGATGCCACGCTATTTCATCCAGAGCATTTTGTATTATTACCATTCTAGAATCAACAGTATATTCATCAATATAGAACGTACGAATCTCATGACTACCAGCAGTATCTATACCAATAATGTAGAATTCAAAATCCCATATTAATGGGTTTTCTCCGCATTCATTTTCTAGATACCATAAAACAGCCATTTTATAGTAACACAGCTGTCTAAGATAATCATACTGGTTTATACTATCCTCAAAGTGCCACAGCTTTTGTGTAGTCTTAAGGTCGTATATGATAGCCTTTTTATTCTTAAAATCAAGAGTAAGACCATCCAACAGAGATTTACACTGTATCTTGTTTTCGTAACTCCAGTTTATATGGAATTCGTGATAATCAGATATAGGAGATATTCCAGGATCTCCAGTCACTGGAATAAAATCTTCTATATCCAAACCACGTACTCTACTATTTCGCGGCCATATGATGTTCGCTGCGAGCTTGTGAGATTGGATGTTTTGCTTAATCTTCTCAAGCATTTTAGCATCCCAAGGAGTTATCATAATCCTCCTATCGTTTGTCTTTAGGAAATCTATGTAATCCTTCAACGTAGAGGCTATTTTAAGCCCCTCTGAGAGCATAGTTTTCTCGCTCTTTCCTGCTACACTATACCCCAATTTATAAGCGCTCAGAATGGCTTTATCGGGCTCAATTTCAACAGTTGTAGCTAATGCCTGACAGAACTTCTCCTGTTGTACAGAAGAAGGTCTACTTTTGTCCCACACTACATAGGTTTTTTGGAACTCTTCAGGCTGCAAGATATACATGTGTATCATGCTACCCCGCTCCAGAACGTAGTTTTTCTCTTCAGGAGGTGGATTGGTTAACATTTTATGCAAATAGGCTGGTCCCTTTTGCAGAAACCAGCCTATGTTACTGTTCGAGATTCTTGTTAGATCTTCGTAGTAAGGTGTTTTTATGTCCATTTATGATATCTTTAATTAAATCAAACGTCACATTCCATAACTGTTTATCTACCCAACAATCTCTCACTTCAACAATTTTCATTAAGTGTCATTTTCTTTTCAGTTCTTCAATCATCTCGTTGACTTGTTTCTGGTTACGTACCAAATACAATTTAGTCTTAGCGTGATGTTTGTGCAAATAATACTTAAAGAGTTTCCAGCGAAGAGGAAATGAATCTCCTATAAGACCTTTACATTCTACTATAAAACCTCGCCCAACGAAGTCTGGTAGATATGTGATAGGTCTTATTTTTTCGCCTAAAAATTCGAACTTTGGTAGAAGAGTAAAATGCTTTGGCTCATACTTAACTGGAATACCAGCTTTCATAAAAGCTTCATACGTATAGAGTTCGAGTTTACTACGGAAATGTAGTCCATACGCATCGACCTTCGTCGCATTTTTAACCCTTCCTTTAGTCTTCATTAGTATCTAACTTGCTTATTTCTGCTATTACTTCTTTTGATTTATTCATCAAGCTTTTTACAGCATAGACTTTCACAAAAGTCATCATAATAGAACTAAGAGTTGCACCAATAAACGATCCAATAATAATATTAATCATATCTTTCTACTGTTTTAATTAACCATTCTTTTATAGCAAGGAACCCGTTAACTTTGACAGCATCGGATATGTCCTTTGCCTTAAACTTTTTATGAACGAATATAGCATCTAGCTTATATTGCTTACTATATCGTCTAGCATTCTTCACTCCTGCTTCATCTCTGTCATAGAGTATGATGATATGCTTGAATCTCTTATGAAGAGACTCGAGAACATCATCAGGTAGGAAAGTAGTTTCACTCGAAGGCGATACGGCAGAAAATCCCATTTCATATAAGCACATCACATCTTTTAAAGATTTAGTTACAATCAACAAATTACCAGATTCTGGTAGTTGAGCATAACCTTGTATATTAGCATTAGTTAGATTGTTTCTCCATTTAGTATACTTACTAGCTAATGGTCGATATATCTTAAACCGATCATCTACTTTATATGCATACATAGGACTATCTTCTTTGTATATTCCTCTTACAATGTTGTTAGATAGAAAATACTTAATACTAAATACATTAAACTTCTGTAGTGTTTCTACACTTATACAAAACTGATTCCAATATTCAATATCGACTTGAGTAAATGCTTGACGAACTATCCCGATCTTAGTATCCTCTTTTGGAGTATACGTTCGTGTCACAGTTGCCACACTGCTGGTTTTTCCGAGTCGCTTAACGATTCTCAGCAGCTCACGTTCAAGTTCGTCTCGTGATTCTATACCCTTATAAAGCTTTATAAAGGTAAGAGAATTACCAGAGATACCAGTTCCATGATCCTTGAATAACAAATCACCCGTCTTACTAGGAAATATAGCAAAACTAGGTACTTTGTCATCAGGTCTCAATGGACTGTTCATAAGCTTTCCAGGCTTAAACGAGCCTAGATAATAAGAATAAATGTCATAGTCGCTCAACTTGTCCAATAAGTCTCTGAGACTTACTGTAATAGCTGTTTTAGTGCTGTACATACTCTGTCCAAGCTTTATGCACAGACTCGTATGAATCTGCCTGCACTGCCCATACTGCAAATTCAAAGTATATGTAGTATGTATCAGGTTCTTTAGTACTGACATTTGTAACAGCTACAATACGGCTGACATCAACTTCAATAGGTAAGTCAATGCCTTTCTTTTTTACGCTTACTATTTTATTCATAGCTTATAGGTTCTATTGTGTGGGCATAATGGGATTCGAACCCATATTTCCTAGCCTTTTTACGTCCAGGATTCTAGCCAATTGAATTATATGTCCGTTTGTACCTGTCGATAGAAATACGCATACGTGCACATACGTAAATCATATTCTGCAGGTACTTTGCACGATTTTATAGTTTATGAAACAACGACAATTAGTTGTATGTCGGGATTCGAACCCGATTACGTAATTTTTCATACGCAGCCGTCCAGGATCATACTTCAGGATTTCTCCAACCCACGTACCGCCGTGTTTATTTGTAAGAGGAGCGGTACGATTTGACCTCTTCGTAGTATGGGGAGGATTCGAACCTCCACGTACTTTCTCGTAGGATTTCCGGATATCAACCTCCACCACTAACTTTTCTGTTTAAGTCGTTTTAATTCTTTTAACCATTCTGCCAATTGTGCGTGATCTTCTCCACATGCATCGCACTTGTGTTCATCTGCCATTTCATTACAATGATTGATCGCTTCATCAATAGTCATTATTCTACTATTCAAGTCCTTCGATACATCTTTTTTTTGAATCTTTGCTTCATATATGTACATTGCACAATAATTAGCAAAAAAGTTAGTAATTCCGGCAACAATGCAAGCAGACAGCATATCTACTTGTACAATCGCTTTTACTAAAATTACGCCTATTATAGAATTAATCATGCTTGCCAAAGAAGCGTTAATTTTAGTAGATTTTATAACTAAAATATCTTTTATGACTTTTATAAACGCACTTAAAAACTTTGTTAGTGATAAAATAATTAAATTTGTTACCATATTGATTATGTTTAAAATTAGTAAAAATTAAATTGTTAGGGGCTGAAGGATTAATCCTCCAGTCCTCCACCACTGACCTTTTCCTACGGTAGTCAGCACCATCTTGTTTGACCTTTCTCGTGCAGGGGCCTTCTGCATTTATGAGATTACCTATTTTAATTGTTGTCCGAACGGTTGTCAACACCGCTTTCTGTTTTATTTACAATAGCCAATAGACTTAGGGTATCGTCGTACTATTATAAATATGGTCGTCAGCACCAGGGCTCTTTTCTGCTCTCGATGTAACCTTCCCATTTGCTACACCAACAACTGACCATTACCAACCGCGACGGTCTTTCAACCATTGCTGTTGTTTAAGCCAATCATCATAATATAAATAGTATTTAGTACCATTTACATCAATTTCAAAAAGGCAGGTCGTCAGCACCTGTATTAGAGTCTGCAGTCACCGGAGTACTGTTTTCAGTAAGCGGATCTTTAGGCTTCTCATCGTCAGCCTTAATCGGGCGCTCCAGAAGGTCGCTCTTCCAAAGCTTAATCTGAGACTCTTCTTTTGCAACACTCATTGGTTCGATAAACACACCGTAAGAAGATACACGTGTATATCCTTTCTTGTCGAAGTTAACTTTAAGACGAACTGGATCATTATCACCATCTGCAAATTGCTCTTTGGCCCAGTTGATCATATCGACAAACGAACTACCTTCAAAGTCGTTATGACCTCCTTTAACTGCATCAAGAACCTGTAGAATACGACCGAACTGCTGATCATCACGAGCCTGCAAATCTGCATCTGTTTTAATCCACATGTTCTTCTCGTTCTTCCACTCAGTCATAGTTGCCGTTTGGCCCTGTTCATTCTCAAAGACTATCTCCAAGAAGTCGCGACCGTTGTCGGTCTTCTTCACGTTTACTTCCTTCAACGTAATATTCTCGTTAATTCCTACAGGCATGTAATTGCCTTCAGACACCACTGTTGTTGCTGTTTTTGTACTATACATAGTTCCTTAGATTTTATTCAGGTTTATAAATTTTATCCCAATATGTTGTTATGCTTCCGTCTTCGTTACCTGTTGCGATAACAATGTCTTTTCCGGCAATGTGACGAGCACGGGCCTCCATAATGGTTCCGTCTCCTCCAGATTTAAACGAAATATGAGTTTCATTGTCTTTCCGGTAAACGTAACCAACTGCATCGGCCATTCCACAAACGATTTTTCCCAGTTTTCCAACGAGGTCGATTTCTTTTGCGTTGACTTCTTGTCCGTCTTTATCTGTAATACTGTCTTTGACATGTCCTATAAGAATAAACTCGTCACAGAGATCTTTGAACATATCAATCACCTTCTTTACTGCTGTACGAAGGTAACCGTATCCAGCACCACGAGCAAGCGTTGTTACATCATTACCTTTCCAGTTTTTACCTAGTTCGGTTTGACGATACAACGTGCAAGCATAACTCATGCAAATATCCTCTAAACGAGTTGCATTATCAATTGTAATATGTTTATAAAAATGATATCCGACTTCTTCGTTCTTTGCTCGAATAGCTTGAGCAATCCGACCAAGATCTTCTATCGTGCGTGCTTGTACAGCCATAGCATCGATAAAGGTAGAACCACCTTCAAGATCTATAATCAAATTGTTAGGTATCTGAGCCACGCATGAAGTCTTTCCACTCTTCGGTAGACCATACAGTATGAGATACTGTGGATTTACTGAAGTTGCAGGAACTGGTTGTGTAGGTAGTACTAAGCTCATAGTTATTTCTTAATAGTAATCTTCAGACCATCTGTATAAATAATACAAATAGTCTTCTTCATGTTATCACTCATCTTAGCGAGAATCGAATCCATAGAACCGAACTCGTAGAAGTAAAAAGTCTCAAAACCAATGGTAATATAGTCATCAGTAAAATAGAACGGAGTACCATTACTCAGATAGTAGATAGTATCCTTCTTATACGGATTCATATTAAACTTACCGTAGTTCTCAAGGAACTTACATGCCTTGCTGAAATCACTAGCATCATTCAGAATAGCATTGATAATGTTATCCGACGATGTATTAGTGTTGAACTTAATCTTTATCTTAGCGGTATCGTTAGCAGTGTTGCCAAACAACCACGTATTGTTCTTCTTTATATCAGCAGCAATAAGGTCATCAAGAATCTTAGAATAGTTCTTAGACTTATTGATAGTGAAAAACGTAGAGTGATTATTGTTAAGAGGAAAAGTATACTTTGTCATAATTTCAGCCTTTTAAATGTTAATACTAGTCTGACACATTAACATTCGATGAGATTATTGAACATCAGGTCGTTTTCGAATTCAAGAATGCAAGGCTTACCAGCATCCCTGTTTTTTAAGATGTGTATGTACACCTTGTTTTTTACCGGTAAATGATTTGGACCATACTCTTGAATATTCAATATCTCTGGTCGATGAACAACCAAGACATAGTCACTGCCTTGGAATATTGCATCAGACGACGACAAATCACTTCGCATAGGATAATGCGAAAGTGGGTTATTAATCCTTTCAGAGCCCTCTATATTTCGATTCATCTGTGCTATTTGTATAACCGATGTCAGCGGTAATTTCTTCGCTTGTATGAAGACACGCTGAAGTTCTGCAATTGTTTCCAACACAGAACCTATTGGTTTAGTCAACAAAGCATGATCGTATAGAATAACGAAATGTTTATTCGTTCCCTTTACGTAAGAATCGTAGAAGTTAAATATAATCTCTTGAACTTGCATGGGAGTAGTAGGACTATCTACAAAGTAAATAGGATACCCCTTTAGCTGATTGCATACTTTAACAACTTGCCCGAATGTGTCGTCGTCAAGGTCCGTTTCCGAACTATACAAAGTCGAAGTCGTTTTCCTGAGCTTATTAGAAAGCGTCCTTCCAACTTGCCTAAATGCAACCATCTCTAGTGAGAAGTTTAGAACTATTACATCCTCTTCAGGATTAAGGTCAATAATATCAGTTTGTAAGAGATTACTAAAAGAACTCTTACCCGCGCTCGAAATGCCAGCTATGGTATAAACGGTATTTGGTTCAATACCTCCCATACACTGTCTGTTAAACTTTTTCCACCTAGTTTTTAGAGAAGCTATCTTATGCTCTCTACGACCCGCGATATAGTTAATTGCTTCTTGAGCAACAACATTCATAGGTCTTACTAAATTAGATAAGTTCTGTTCCATAGGAATTTACAGATTTTACGGTATTGTCATTCATTTCTTCTTCAACAGCTTCCCATTGACTACGAGTTAGCCAATTCCACATGGTCATCATATAACCTATGGAGCCTTCTCGCATTCGTTTGGAAATCTCAAAGTCTAGGCACTTTATGAGGTGTTCTGCCATCGCAGAACTGTTTCCACACTTTGTGTTAAAGAAATGACGACACTTGTTCACGTTTGCACGCAAATAGCTTTTAACACCGTCTTTTCGCATTACATATACAGGATACATCTCATAGAAGACATCAAAGTAGTCCTTTTTTGGAAGAACCGCTTCTTTAAGCTTGTCTGTTGGTTGATATGTAATACTATCACCTCTCTCTATCGAGGTGATTAGCTCCTGATTTACTAAGTATGATATTTCGTCTTCGCTTATAAGGCTGAGAACATTGCGGACGTCTTGATATGTTGGTTGATTCTTACCCAATACCATACTTAGGAACACTAGCTGATTCATATTGACACCTGGAAACGCGTCCAGGATTTTTGTGTTTGTTTCGATTATCATGGGAATAATTCCAATTGTTGTTCAGTAAAGTCAGCGATAATCTTCTTGGCTTCACTGATGTAGTAACGATAGTTAATCTTCCGATCTTCTATCGGTAGGTCATCAAACTTATTCAAGATTGTTACTCCTGACTTCGTTAGCATGTTTTCTGGATTCTCTTTTTCTGTCTTTTTAAACAAATATGGACCGTTAATACTTGCGTAGAATCTGTTAATACGTTGTATATACTTTCCGTTGTACAACACTTTAAACTTCTTATCGACTTGTTGGGACATTAAGAAGTCTCTGATATCTTTGTCAGATTTAACAAATTCTTCGACAGACTGTTTTTTTGTAAAGTAGTTTATTACTGCCTTTGGAATTACCACTGGAGCAAGTCCTTTGCCTAACTTGTTTTTAGTAATAAACATACCTTTTTCTTCTATCTCTCCGCCTTTCAAGACACCAAAGTAGTCATTGATAGCGTATTGATAGAAAGCTTCATACTCATCAGATTCAAACTTCAGTCTAGTAAGGCTTTCCACTTCCTCAATAGCATCTGAAATCGCCTGTTTAAGGCCCTTTTTAGCCCTGTAGACAACGCCGTCAGTGTTGCACTGAATAATCTCGCATCCGAGATCTAAAAGCCTGTCTACGAGCAAAAGAAGTATCAATTGGCCGTTTATGCGTATTTTAAACACATTGAACGGGTCGTACATCCAACTCACTTCTTGTTGCATCTTGCCTGTAGGTGAATTAAGCACAATTTTCAGAAACGCGTTCTTAATTTTCTGACCTGTATGTTTTGCTTCTAGTCGTTCGACTTTCAACTGGGCAAACAGTTCGCAAAATAGTTTTCCCAGATGACGAGGACCCCATTGATACTCAATGAGCAAGGATGGGTACATTGACGCCACATCAGCGTGCCCTATCACCTCATCATCGTTTGGGAGGAATATCTTAGGCGTATGGATGGTATGTATGCCACCGACGCCTATAGAATATACCACATTCGAGAGAACAAACTTCTTCTCGTAGCCTTTTCGCTCCTTAGAGTAAACTACCTGTTCCTTCATTTCCTCTAAGATGCTCTGTAACTTTGGATTTTTGTATTTTATAAATGGCAGTATGACATCCTTCAACGGAATATAATCCATTGGAGACCTCATTTCCTTTATAACATTTTTAGGAATACCTGACTTCTCGGAATACTTTTCAAGTAGAAAGGTTTCTGCCATTTTTACAGAATCCATAGATAAACAGTCTATACCGTGTTCTTTCTCAATGAAGAGTCTTAACTCGACTTGGTCTGTCAATCTATTTAGGAGTTCTGTAGTAGATTCAACATCGTTAATGTTGTATGCAATCATTTCATCTATCTTATCCTTAGGGATAGGAAGATCAAAATCACCGTCGTATTCTTGCACGTTGTTGTAATGCATTGTTACCTGCATTGTTTTCAAACCTACGCGTAGTTTACGACTAAATTGCATGGTTAGTAAATCCATTGAATAGAAGTACTTAGCATACTTCCATCTCTTGAACTTATCTTCGCTGCCATCTTCCGATGTAACGATACACTGCGATAAATTATACAGAGATTTGCATATCTTCCAGTAAGGCATACCTTTCATAACCTTATGATAGTCTATTATATAGTTAATAATAACATCATCATAATGTTTGTTATTATAACCACAAAACATCTTATCACCAAGATTGTAAAAGAAGAAATCAACTAGATCGTCTAGCTGATTCCTTCTCTCTGATATTTCGAACTTTAAAATCTGGTTACTCTCTGTATCTTTACAACAGCAATGGAAGCAATTACTAAATACCTCTATGTCATACGTAATAACATTTAAGTCTTTAATTTTCATGCTTCTGTTGGTTAGTTAGAAAGGGGAGGACACGATCCTCCCTACTATTCACATACCCTGATGAGGAGTTGTAAATAGCTTCAGGTTATAGCGCACTATAACGTCTTCTATGCGGCTTTAGGTAGGATTATCCTACCTCTCTGTCGCTTGTGGTCCTTTAGATTAGTACATATAAGGTTATTGCGTTTTGCTTTAACCCTATTTGTTATCTTCTGGGCCTTTTTGAGGAGCTTTGAGTCTTCAGTCAACTCGTTGACTTTATGACCGTCGCCGTCGATGTCTTTAATCTCAGCAACTTTCTCCTCCACATATGTCGCCGGCTTGCTTTCGAATCTGCCTACCAGCGGCAATTTGTCGTAGATCGAAACAACGAAGTTTCGTAAACGTTCTTCAGCCATCAAGCGTTCCTGATTCCATTTTTCAATGTCACTTCTGAACATCTCCATTGGCTTAGGGTTCTTGGCTTCCCATTTAGCAAGTTTTGCTTGGGTGAGGCGTTCCATGAACTCTACACGATTCATTTTCTTTGATGGCTTCTTAGGAAGAAGATCATAGTCCGAAGAATAGGTTACAATCTTGCGAATGTCGTGAGTACCCTTATTATAATACTTCTTCTTATACTTCTTCCTCAATGATTTTGGCTGCTCATGGCGCTCATGCGGCCAAGAATTGTCTGTGTCTATACGATGGTAGTGGCCTTCTTCATCCACACCAAACTTCTTGCCGTACGTACACACGTCAAACTTTCCTACTCGAGTAGTCTTATCCCATGAGTAGAAAGTCCACTTATAAGGATGAGTCTTCTTAGGTATTGTACAGTTATTAACGGTGTGTTGCCTACTATAAGCTGCAAGGTTCGCTACTTTTCTTCTACGAACCTTAAGACGAATGCTGTAATGTCCCATATCAGTCTTTCTATTAACTTAATAATGTACATCATGCTGCTTTCTTAACGTTTGTAGAGGCCTTTTTCTTTGCGTTAGAGGCCTTCTTAGAAGTCATGTGGACAACTGTTCCACCCTTCTTCTTCGAAGCCTTCCTTGCGCGTTTCTCGAAGAGCATCTTGGCCTTAGCTAGCTTACGAGCTTGCTTGTTATGCTCCTCCTTTCGCTGCTTAGCATGTTCCTTGTGGTTGAGGTGAGCAGCGATCTTGTCTTGCTTGCGCTTCTTCTTAGCGGCCAGTGCGAGAGCTTTCTTCTCAGCCTTGGTATAAGGCTTCTTAGCCTTCTTAGTCTCCTCAGAGGACGAGGGCCAGCTGAGCTTCTTTCGAATAGCATACGGATGAATCTTAGTACCATCAGGAAGCATCTCACGAAGCTCCTTGAGAAGCTCATCGTCTGCTATCAACCATGCGTAATAATCCGTGAAGATCTTGCATTCGATGCTATCGTTAGTAAACATCTCCTTGATCATCTTTGCGTTGTCGCGATTGAACAGAAGTAGGACGTTATAGTTGTGAGTGCCTTCGAGAACCTTCTTAAGTTCCTCGATCTTGGCGTTCGTCTCCTCTTCTGACAACTTCATCCTCTTAGCACGACGCTTCAGGCAGTTGATGCGGAAGTTGCGATATTGTTCTTCTCGCTCCTTTCGAATCTTGTTGCGCTGTGCCAGCGTCTTTACTTTCCCAGTAGGAACTTTCGTATTCTGCTTAGTATCGAGGGTGATAGTTGTATTCTCGCTAGTGGTCTCATTGTTCTTAACGGTTGCCACTTCTAAATTCTTTTCTTTCATTTTGATAATGTTTTATGTTAATATTTGCAGTAAAAACTGCGTTAAAACTCACGCGAATGTGGTTAGTAAGAGCATCGAACTCTTTAGACTACCTCTATATTTCTTTACATATATTTGTTCTAACCTAACCAGTCTTTTTACGCAGTAAGATAATTCTCGAACATCTCAGTCTCGTTTGTTATCTCTATCGAAGTATCAGTGTTGAACTTCTCAAGAATTGCGTCGTACTTGTTTGCCTCCAGCTGCTGGTTATGAATAAGCTGGTTGATCTTCTCCTTAGAGAATGTCTCCACACACGACAAAGCCTTCTTACCCTTCTGAGCCTTCGTCTTAGGGTCGAGTGTCTTTATCATCTTCAGGAGAGTGATATCTTCCTTTGCCTCACAGGCGGAAAAGATTGCAAAATAGTTTGTCTTCTTAAACTCCTCGTAGTTGAACGTTGTAATACCCATATTCAGATACTGAATCATACCCTTGAGCATGATACGCTTCTGACGAAGCTGCTGGATATAGTTATACAGAGCCTTAAGGTCCTTACCAGAACCCTGCTTTGCAGCAATGGCCTTCTTAGACATCACGTTCTCAGCACGAATAATGTGACTGCTATTAGTAATATCCATGTCTATCTTCTTCTTGAGGTTAAGAATATTTATCGCATTCAACTTAATTGACTTATTATTTGTCATAGGCACTTTGATTTAGTTACACATGTTAATTATAGTTGAATTCGAATATCATTTACCGTGTAATCTATAGCGAAACAAATCCCTACAGATTTAAAGAATGACACCATAAGAAATGCGTATGAATCTCCCTCAGAAGTTCTACATTTCTTATAGTGTCAATATCGCGTATGAGAATATTCTAATATCTAAACTTGATGTTAGAAGTTCGCGTTAAAGCATTACAGAATGTCCCGCAGGCTTCTGTTCACCCCCGCAGAGGTTTATGCTTTGCGACGTCCTCCTACCCATCGAGCATTCAATACTTCAAATGGTTCTCCAACTGAGTCTACTACGTAAAATTGCACAGCAGGCTGTTTGGGTCGTTCTATTTCGATTTCTACGCCGTTTGAGTATGGACAACCCATTCGCTGAGTTGTAGTCACCTTAGGCTCGCTATTGAGATTAGGCTTACTACCCTCAGTTTTCCAATACCCTTCGGCCGTTAAATGTCGACATACGTCGAAGAGTCTGTCGATAATCTGGTTGTATTCTTTGCGATGAATGCCGGTAAGAAGAATCTCCCTCGAAAGTCCTTCTATAACGGCTTCGTTTGCGTTTGTTCCAACCGTCATCTCGACCAAAGCGTCCCAAGTTTTAAGAACAAAGTCAGCAAAGCTGATCTGTTCATAACACTTGATCAAATTGTTCCAGAAGCCACCGAAACCACCCCAAGAATACTTGCCGAATCGCATTCGTCCGTTCTCGGTGATGATTTCGATGTTATAATAATCACGATGTTTAAAGTCGCTGGTTACTTTCTCTAGAATTTTGTTTTCTTTGAGAAGTGCTTTTACTAGGTCGCAGCTCTTGGGACTAAGCGTTCCTGTCCCTGTTGCTTCCATAGCTAGTCAGCTTTCTCAACAACAATTGATACGGATCCGCTGCTATCGGTCGAAGGCTTCACTGCAGACCGCCGAAGATTCTCTTCGTACTCGTTCACCTTCTTCTCGTTACCTTTCATGGTCGAGATAAGCGAGTCGATCTGCTGCTGTATAGCTTTCTTGAGCGCCGTAAGACGATCAATCTCGTTCTGGTTCAATTGATTAATCTTCGCCAGAAGGAGCGGGCCGTTTGCGAAAATACGTTTCTGCCCGGTGAGAGCCTCACGAAGAGCTTCATCAGTTGTCTGACCGAATCCGTTCTGACCAGCAACAATAGCTGCTTCAGCTTCCGTATCAGTACCCGGGTTAAATACCACTGACGTAGTGCCATCGAGAGCGGTCTTGATGGTCTGCGTCAATACATCGAAGTCACGAATTTCAAACTTACGCGGAGAGCGGTTAAGTATGAAATCGGGTGCGTTAGGGTTAAGGTCGATTGCCCGTTTCGCGTTGTCGAAGTCTGTCCAAGTCTCCTTGGCAGACGCCTTAAAGTACTTGCCTCCCAAGTGGGAACCAAGCATGGAAATTTGGCCGAGGTGTTGTGTCACCGCGTTCATATTAATTTCTGCCATTCTTATATCCTTTTTGATATCGTCATTGATTAACTAACGATATAAGTGAATACTATGCCCTCTCGGCTCGGGCGTTGCCATAAAAACTTTCATGCTCAAATTTGTTATTCTACTAGTTGTGCTATGCTCATGGGAAGCGCGTTTTCTTTACTAAATAGTCACATCTTTATATTCCTTGAAGAAGCTCAATCAATGTGACGGGAATCCAACGGTAGGATATACATAGCCCATAATAATAAAGGTATAAAAGCGCTAAATGCTAGTATGTGCAATCAAGCACCAAATTAAGAACATGTGTATTGATTCTGTGAATACGCACTAGATCGTTTCCCAAGCGGTACTGATCTAGCGACTTTTGTGTCCGTTGGCTGCATTCTTTTCAGCTACAGTTCATAGGACTAATAAGATGCAGTATATTCTCGTGTATTTTCAAACATACTGCCGCTGTTGTTCAGTCTTGCGATACTGATTAGGTACAGCTACCCCTGTTCTGGTTGGTCTTGCGGTCAGAACAATCAATACCCCGCCTCTTCCTTGTTTCAGCATATGACATCTATCAGGTGAAGATAACCTGTTTATTCATTATCGGACGATCTCAGGGCTCCATAACCCATCTCGGACCTTACGGCTTTTTGTTGTGCATTCAGCTTTGCTGCTGTCTTCTGTTTATAGTGCGCGAATACTGGAGGAATTCCACCTCATACGTTTGCTGCCTTGCATCTTAAAGATTCGCTTCAACGAACTCTCTAACTCCAATGTAAGTCGACAACACCTTTATTAGGAGTCTTTACCCCTTCGAGACAGGAAGGTGTTTTCACTTCACGATAAGATTTATCACCCACAATTAACGTATATTGCTTCATGGTCTCCGCCCACACAGATTTGCTGTCTGTGCTTCGTTTAGTTTCCCATCTTGCTACTTGCTTCTCAGAAACGGTTGGCACTCGAATTTCTCTATCCTACGTCTAAAATGGCCATATTCTCCCATACAACAGGAGGTAGCGGACTCTATCCCGATTATATATGACGTAATAGATTTCATAGAGGGACGTTCAATTTTTGTTAAACATGTTTTAAATGATCTGCGTATTTTTCACATACCTTATCTTTACAATCAAGTTATAATGACAGTATAATATACCAGTTTACTACTCTGTAGGGAATATACCTCTGAGAATAACAGGTTGTAGGTTATGTTATATTTAGCTTCACACCGAGCGATCTCCCTGCATACTGGAATGTATACGCTTCGAATCGACCCTTATCTCTCTAAAAACTTTGGTTTTGACTGTCAGGTTGTCATCCTTCGACTCCGGCATTTCCTCCGGTACATCTTAGTATCTACCAATATCTTATCGCTTACCATAAGAATCTTAGCCTTTGAATAGTCTTTCACCGCGGACTTCACTCGCGTAGCCTTCAAGCCTCTAGGCCCTACTTCGCATTAAGTGGCGCATCCACTTGCTATCATTTACTTTTATATACCGCATAAACGACGAAAGCCTGGCGGTCATATCTCAACGTAATCAGCCGTTTTACCCTCCTACTCCCCCACGCGCAACCTTCACAACTGGAGGCACTAGACTTGAACTAGATTGGACTTACAACAGGCGACACATTTACGATGCATCTCGTGAGTATCAGTTTGTACGTAACCCTCACGATATTGTTTACTCGATATAATTTTTCATCCCTTCATACAGGTTTTGGAGACCTGGAACACTGGACTACAGCTTAATTGTTTTGATACATACACCTACGTTATGGCATCTTTCGGTGTTGCGGCTCGTGTAACGTAATTCTACAACTATGTATCGTTGTTGTAGATCTATCGATACGGCTCGTTTAGAGCTACTTTGAGTTTCCTCATTTCGGTTTCTTCTCTGCGTCTTTATCTACTATCCCACCTCCAATACGGTTCTCGTGGGCCGAAAGGGTTGATGCAACGCTATCCCTTCTTATTACATGTGATTCGTGGTGTAAAGTACAAACACCCATGTAATACATCCTGTCTTCGGAGTTTGCCTTTGGGGCTCGACCTATCTCATCGGATCATGTAGTACTTTAATTTCGCACACGGCTAATGAGACCGTTCCCTTAGGAGTGCTGACCAGGGTACCTACGGTTGGGAAGCAGTGAATCCTCACTGCCTCCCCCCTGCGGATTTGTTATCGTTTTTAGAAGAATATACAACACGACCGTCGACAGTCAGTTGTATAGCCGGCATCTTAGAGATTGTGCTATCTTCTTTGGTTACTTCCTTACGATCCAACGTACCAATTTTTGGAAGGTTCCTTGGCATACTGTCTGGGTTGACAGGCGCTAGGTGTTTCCCTTCGTTACGAGCTGTAGTACGGGCAGCTGTATTCTTATAACGAGTCTTCCACTTTATCTTTTCAACAACGCGAACGCTGTCGATGATTCGAATAGAATCTTTTATGGAAGGCTCACGAGAGAGTCTCTTGTCCAGATCTAACTGGAGGTCGAGTGGTATCGAATCAGCATCCTTCCATTCAAGTGGAGGTGGCTGAGCCATTATCGCGTTAGTTTGAATCGTCTTATACTTGTATAGGGCAAGAAATGCGCCTGCAAGCATAAACGCAACGCAACAAATGATTGTTGTTATCTGTTTCATACCTTGATAGTATGTGTTACCTTACGAAGATGTAACTGAGTACTTTGTCGACTAAGTTATAACAACGCTCCTTAATCGACTTTATGCGTTTTTTACCTCTTCCTCAGCCTTTGTCTCCTTCTTCTCTTGACCTGGTTCGTTACCGCAAGCAATCAGATTCTCGATAGAGTAATCGTCACGCTGTCCAACTGCGCTGTTGAACAGGTTCAAGATGATACCTACACGCTGTTGCACACTCAGTAAGAACGAATCGAACTCGAGCTCAGGGATGTCAACATCCTTGTAGTAGGTCTCTACGATGCTCTTGTATACGAGCAGAGCCTGTTCGTGCATGGGATTGTCCTCATTGTTGTAAGCAGCAAGGAACGAATCAGCCAGCTCAAATCCAGGATCCACTGCGAGAGAGATCGTGTCTTGGATCTTAGAGATAGCGGCAGTCTTGGCCTCGATCTTGTTCTTCTCAGTTTCGATAGCCTTGGTGTTGGCCTTGGCATTCTTGTTGAGAGCGGCGATGTTCTTGTTGATCTCAGCGATAGACTTGCTGATCTCTGCTATCTCCGATGTACACCGCCAAACAATAAGGACGCGAACCAGCGCTGCAATCTCGTCATCTTCGAACTTGCAAGTGTTGGTCTTTCGATTCGTGCATGCACGCTTGAAGAGTCCAAAGGCAGGAATAATGCTCTTCGCATTTGTTGCGCTAGTTCCGAGGATCTTGCCGAATCCCGAAGACACAAAGGTCGGAGGTACCATTGTACTGACATCCTGAAGAAGGTCAGACAGAGTATATCCGTGTATCTTATCAAGCTCAGCCTTCGGATCGGGAGCGTTCTCGGCACGAGACTCAAGGTAACTGCGATAGAACTGAGCTGTCGTGATAACACGGTCAACCGGGTTAGCAATAGCGGGGTTAACGAGCTGAAACCCCAGAGCCTCCTTCAGCTGATCTTCTGAGGAGATCTTTGTGTGATCAGTCAGATAATCTTTGTCCTTGGCCTGCTCTTGGAGAGCCTTCTCCTTCTTCTTCTCCTTCTTTGCCTCAGAATCAACCTGGTTGGACTCGAGAAGCAAGAACTTCGAAGAGCCGGGTTCGATAGAAGTGATACCAGCCTGTTTCAGCTGTTCCTTCGTCGGAGCGGGCAACTGCTTGAACGATGGCAGAGTCACGTGCAGAGCCTTTGCAAGCATCTTGAACGTCTCATAGTTCTCCTCGTTGCCGCGAATAACTATACCGATTGCGCTTGTGCCGCAGGCAATCTCTCCCAGAGCAATGTCCAGGATCGTTGAGTCTTGGATAAGATCCAGACCTGCGATAACGCTTGCGCTAGTTGCGCTCTTTTCTCCTTTCAGCTCTTCCTTACGACGCTGAAGAGCTGTGAGATACAACGCCTTTTCACCTTGTGTCAGCCCTGATCTCTTTCCAGAGTCGACAATTGTAGACACGTTGTTCTTCTTTTCGTTTGCGTTGTCTACGATAGGAGCCTCTACCTGAGGCTTCTTTTTTGTTTCTTTTGCCATTTTGATAATGTTTTTAAATGTTAAACTTCGTGTTTTAATCTTTTGGGTATGTCTGACGTTAGAACTCTTTCATGAGTCGTCGAAAAACATACGCCAATGTGGTTGTCCACGCATTGTAGCATGGACTTCACTCAGAATAAGACTGTTTTGATCGATGAGCGAATCCTTACTCACAGGTTTTGGGGATTTCTCCCGCGTGGTTGCTGTAAGAGATATGTCTGCCAAAGTGCAATAGTTGCACGGCACACTCTTAAGCGCCTGTGTGGGGGCTTTCTCAATCACAACAACCTTATCCTGTTTGTCAGCATTAACTAGATGACTAGCAACACTGACTGCTGCAAATGAGCCTACAAACGCCACAAGCAGCTTCCAGAACAGCTTATCATCCTCGTTGTACCGAGATACTCCGATAATGATAATCAATCCGAGAATAAACCAGAATAAAGTTACCATGAAATTAAAGTTTAAAATGTTTTTTAAGGATCCTACGTTTCCGCGACAGGTGTGATTTTACAGTACCTGGCGGAATATTCGTAGCTTTACTAATCTCGCTAACTGTCATCTTATTTATGTAGAACAGTTCAAATACTTTACGTACGTCATCTGGAAACTTCTTAAAGAACTCAACTATCTGATCATAGGTCATTTTGTCGACTTGTTTTTCCCCATAATCAGGTTGTACAGAATTCTCTAATATAGCTTCAGTTCCATCCGTAGAGTACGTGACATCTTTAAGTTCACGTAAATAATCGATAGCAGTTCGACTAGTTAACACTCGCAACCATCCACCGAATGATGAATAATTTACGAATTTCGAGAGTTTCTCATAAACCTTTAACCACACGATGTTGTTCACATCTTTAGCTTCATCATAGTCTTTGATGTAGCTGCATAATACATTGGTTGTGAAACCTTTATATTTGTGGAAAAGTTTATTGAAGGCTTGCATGTTGCCAGCCTGCGCACTTTTGATAAGGGCAATCTCTTCTGATGTAATCTTCGGATTCTTGCTCATACCAAACAAATTTTAACCGGTTATTAAGGTGTCACTCCTGTACCAGACGGTGCTGTGTGTGCCCTGCTGGAATACGAATCCAGATTACGTTTTCAGGGCTCCTTAAAATGGAAGATCGGCGTCTATTATTTGACCCTGTTCATTCCATAGAGTTTGGGTAAGATTATCACAATAGAGTATGAAATAATCTTTACGAAGTTTGCCTTGTTCTACAAGTTTTCGCATCTTACTTATGGCAATTCTAACTCGTACAAACATAGCACGAAAATCCAATGTTGTAAACTCTGGAATCAATTTAGAATTAAACCAGGTAACGATTTCCTGTAGGTCTTTGTTTCGCCATACTTCATAAAGCAATTCATCTCCCTTGTAACATTCTTCCAAATGTGGTACAAAGAATTTTGTAGTGTGTATTACGCCACTTGCGCCTTGATTGTATGCGATACGCAGTAATTCGTATACATCTGCAGCATTACTTTGATCCACGTTAGGTAATAATCCCTCATCTATAAAGGGATTCAGATAGTTTGAAAATACACTCATTATTTATCAAATTTTATTCTCAAAACAATCGATCAAGAAATCTACAAATCTATTGATCTGTTGATTCTTTGTTTCTTGTACTTCTTTACTATCATTTTTAGTAGGACACATGGACTTAAGATACTTAGTCATGATTTCTAACTTAATATCGCTTAAGTCTTTATCCTTTTGTTTAGAGATACGATACGTGTTTTCTACATACGCATACCGCTTTTGGAACCAAGATACCCAGAGTGTTACATTCTTCCAAAAAGATTCATCTTCTTTTGAAAGATTGTCTTTGTCAATAGTATCTTCAAATACAAACCCTCTCTTTGAATCTAATCCTAATACAGTTTTAGTAGCTTTTAATCGCTCATTGTTATCAGAATAAATCCAAATAAATGATTTGTAGACATGATCTAACCATTTTTCTTTGGCATTGCACCATCGTAAGGCTAGACTCACCATTTTAGGACATCTGTCCCGCAACATTTCTCGATATCCTGTTCTTTTCATCGTTATAATGTTTTGTTGGATGACTCGGATTCGAACCGAGAATAACAGAACCAAAACCTGTTGTGTTACCATTACACCATCATCCAGTTACGCCAGCCGCTACTATTGTTCACGACTGGCTACTATTACGAAGCGGCGTCTCACGACGCGGTGGACCATGCAGGGCTTGAACCTGCGACCTCCAGATTATGAGTCTGTTGCTCTAACCAACTGAGCTAAAGGTCCTTATCCCAGATTCACATGTTCTCCTGGCCTGGAGGTCTCTGGGACTTTCTGTAGATGCTGCCGTAGACTTCACTGTTTTTTACGGAATTAGGCATGCCGTCTCTGACATCTACATAGGAGTGATGGCGGGAGTCGAACCCGCCCTAGAAGCTAATCCAGTGTCTCCTTTTCACTCTTTTCAATAGGAGTGGTGGTAGGGGTCGAACCCACACCCTTCCGTGAAACGGATGTTTTACCATTCAACTACGCCACTCTCCCCACTTTGGTAGGGAACACCGACTTCACGCTGCCTCCTGGAGGCCCGTGTAGTCTGCAATGTTATAATTGCCGTTTAAATATATCAAAGCGCTTAATGTCTTACTTTCCACTGCCGTCTAAACCGGTCAAGCCCATATAAAAATCGGAGGCAGCTCAAATGCTTACTATCGCATGAGCACTTTATTACTTTGCTATAGAGTATCTATCTCCCATACTGTGTACCAATCTTCAGTATATAGCATTTCATCTTCCTCCGTTGTGGACCTGGAGGGAGTCGAACCCTCGTCCGAACAGCTTGTTCTCAGACACGCTAAGATTTCTTTGTTGAACATCTTGGGGATCAGCCAAAATATTCGATTTAAGGCTATTTTCAAGCTCACTGACGCACTTTTAGTCCCCTATCCAGTAGCTACTCCATCAAGGGTATTAAAGTGTCTCAGATTGCTTTATTTTCGCTCTTAAATTATCCTACATTGACCATGCTCTGGCTCAAAGGCTCGCACATAGTATATAGTTCACATTTTTGATATGTTATGCAGTGTCTCTGATTTGACATTATCTCCAGAGGAGCACCGGCTCAAGGCTCGTACACAACAGTGATTTGATCAATGGACCAATATATTTTAACAGCGTTGGTTCACTGCTTACCTGCTGAACTGGCTCGCATAACACAAAAGGCTTCTCTAATATCCATATAGTTAGTAGCAATACACTCATCGCACATGCTCAAAGGCTGCGTGCCGTAGTGCATCGCTACTAACACTTCAATTAGTCAGTATCTTTTATATACTCTGGCTCTCGTCAGGATTGTCGATTCAACCCATCTAGACTACTCATAATGTACCTACGTACTTCCGTCGAGAATTACGTCTATTTAGGCACTGGCTCAAAGGCTCTCACCTTTGCAGGATTTGTAGTATTAACCCCGGCGCCCGTCTTCAAAGGCACGGTTAATCTTCTGGAACGGAGAATCCCATCCGAACGACCAGTAGGCCACAGCCGAGCTCTGAAGCTCCTTCAGGTTCTCGCGGCGCTCCTTTCCGGTATCCTGGATCTTCTTCATCACCTCCTCTACGTGCTTGTCCAGCTCGTTCTGATACTGGGTCGGCGTCAGCTTGCCGTCCTTCAGCTGGTTGAGCAACTCGAGAGACTTGTTGCGACTGTCCGCCATGTGCTTTGTGGCATCTTTCAGGTACGCAGCCTCAATCTTCAGGCGCAAATTGGTGTAGACTGCTCGCTTCGACATACGAACCAGTTCGTCTGCCTGGGCTTCGGCCTCCTCCTTCTTCATGCGCTCTGTGGCCATCTCGCGGACCTCCTCCGACATGGTGTTCATGTTCTTCAACTGATCCTTAATGGATGTCTTCTCATCGTTCATTGCATCGATAAACGTTGCATTCTTTTTGGTTTCTTTTCCCATAATTTTTGATAAATTTAAAGTGTTAATAACTGTGACGAGTTTGATACTCGTCGTTTTCTTGATAGTCTTGTTTGAACGCGGTGCGTTTGTACGGAATCGCACTGCGGTGGATAGCTTTTTCTTTGTTGGTCGCTACCCTTCTATATGTCCTTGACATGCGGTTTTGTATATTTCTGTTACAATCTTCCACTCGGCTTTAGAAATGTTATACTTGCGTAATACATTCGTTGGGACCATGTCAATATCCCCTAAAGCTATGATTTTAACAGCGTTACGCAGCTTATCGTTGTTGTGCTGTAAGCACGCAAGAATATACTGCGAAGAGAGATTTGCTGAGAATTGTACCGTACTGGTAACAATGTCTTTTGCAAATAACGTACCTATGTAACACACAGCATGCATTTCAGGAGTTTCCTTACTATCAGCATGAATGTCTTTACATACAGCTTGGTTTACTAACGCGCCAATAATTTCTTGTTCATTGAGCGTGTAGATTTTACATGAACCTTCGAACACAACTCCCGATTGACAGAGAGCTGTGCCAAGCATACTCTGGACATCCATACCTGCGGTTTGTCCATCGTACACGAAGATAATCGCCTGTTTTTCCATACCGTCATTCTCGAGTAATTATGCTTGTCTCTATTGTAGCATGCTTACCGTCAATTGTTGTGTCTTTCGACGATACAGTTGTTTTCTGAACCCCGGAGGGCGGCGCCTCCGTCACCGTAGTTTGCTCTTTTGTCGTCATAGTCACTACTGGGTCAGGTTTCGTATACTTCGGTAGATTCTCGTAAATCTCTTTATTGTTCTGGAATTCACTAACAATATCTACCTTCTGTACGCGTGGTAGCTTCTTTGACACCACCGCGTATACATCTCGAAGTGTTTTTTCTGGCATTGCTAGAAAGACGCTGTCTACGTAATGGTTTGCGTTCACTACCTCTTGGAACTTAACAGCCTGCTCAACATTGTTGAATACAGGATTGACGAGAGAGTCTACAGCAGCAGCTGCAGTTTGATCTGCTCCTTGAGGAGCCATGAGTGGGCGCAAGTGCGGCAAGCCCACGTAACAGAGCAGGGCGATAACTACTGCAATCAGCACAGCACCTGCAATCTTCAGTACTTCTTTCATTTTTGATAAATGTTTAAAATGTTAATAAATATTGTTAGTAAAACCCAAAAGATTCTCCTAAAAACGCCCTACACAGTCGGTACCATCTATTTCTCTGGGTACGCTTCCACCAAACCTCCTCGGGCGTTTATTGTAGTCTATAGGAGAGTCGAACTCCTCTTTACAGAATGAAAATCTGTCGTCCTAACCGATAGACGAATAGACCGAATGTTGTGAAAAGTATAGGATGTTTCACAACATCCTATACCCGTTACATACATCTAAAAACTAAAAATTACAATAACAACCAAAAATTTTAAGTATTATGCTAGTAACGTTTCACAACGTGGTTCCCACAGTTTGCTTCGCGCATACGTCTAGTCTTGGCGGTCGCGATCGACAACCGTACGTACTGTGGGTGCTCAAGTTGACCATTGAGCCTTCATTGCTGAAGTTGGGCAGGTATACATTGCCCGTGTAATTACACCCTCTCATCATTGTTCTCTTGTACTTCGAGACTTCCAGGGCTTGAGGTTTCCTGGCTGTTTGGCTGATTTCTATGTAATTAAAAAGGTGGATGGTACTATTTTCACAAACGGCACCATCCTATATTCAAGGTGAATAAAATAAGGTTAGAATACTCCAATTATTATGTTGTTTTCCTCACAGTTTAGTGGCTTGCGCTGTGAGTTTTTTAGCGAGAGATTCGGACAGGCAATTAGGTTATTTTCATATAAACAACCTGAACATCCATCCGTGCGTTTGTACAATCGTAACATATGGCCATTGTTGTAAAATATTTGGCCTGGCTTCCTCCTCATGACTTGCCTCCTTCACACATCACCAGGAGGACTAATACCAATATCAGTCCGATCCAGAATCCTGGCGGTAGAGGATCTTTTGATATTGGGGTGTGTTGTTGTTTGAAGAGTATTGCCATAACGTCACTGCGGTTTCAGGAAAATACAAATCTGATGATCCAGATACATCTTTACACATTGTCTCCTGTTTATTAATACTAGTTTGAATTCTGGATTCGCGTAGTAAACTTTTCGATGATTGTAGTCGTATAATACCACAACATCTACTGGGTTTTTAGCAAGATCTATCCATACTTTCCTCATAGGATGAATATGGACTAACGCACCTGAGACTATTCTATCAAAATCACTGTTTGATATACGAAGTTTACGTACACTCAATGTTTTAAATGACCTGACAGAACCAATATAACAATCGTCTGTTGTAGATACATTTAAAACCTTTGCATATACACATTCTCCTTCTATCTGTGTGACCTGATAGTAGTTTCCAAAACAGATCTCTGATTCCTTGAAGAATCTTCTTACAATATCCCCTACTTTCATCTTGCAATAAACATTTGATGTGAGTAGGTTCCACCTAACTTCTTGATGTTGTCGATAGTACTTTGAATAAGGACTTTTGCAGCATTTTCTGTTGGCATTTTAGCGAACTCCAAACTAGCTGTTCCAGTCTTTATAAATACTCTACGAGCATCATTACCGAGAGAATCCACACGCTTCTTTTTAGGAAGCGGTGGATTTTGTTGATTCTTCTTACTTATCATAAGCCTTTTTTGCAAGGGTGAGGATGTGGCGCATGACCGGGTTGGAAAAGCCTCCGATACCAATCATGATGTTATTGTCCAGCTTGCGTGCGATGGGGAACCGATTCTCCGAAAAATCTTCATCTGAGAGAAGCGCATCAATCATCTTTTTAGCCTCTTTTTCGACCTTCGAGTCTATACACTCGTTTTTCTTTGTTGGCAGCTCCATCTTGTCCACTGATGACAAGAAGTTGTTCATTGCCATCTCAAGATCATGGAGTTCGGCATCCTCTACTCTTTTAGCCTTGCGTGTGAGCATCAGCAGTTCTGCATTGTCACGTATCACTACTTCCCACTCTACGTGGAGACCCTTAGCTAGACCGTCGATACGGTTACTCAGTTTTGAACATGTCAGCTTTTCCGACTGACTGTCTGACAACACTGCTAACTCAGAATACTCGACAGTGTTCATTTTTGCTATGAAATGTTTCATTTCTTTGATAGATTAATGAGTTAAAGTATTTGTGAGGACATTATAACCCACCTCACATTGGGTAAATGTTAAGAGTGCTGATTTTCATCAACACAATCAGGACATTCACTCTCTTCTTGATGTACACCATTAATCATGAGAGCGACAATAATACCGATTATACCAATTACGTAAAGAATTACGAGTATGGCAAATACGGTCAATACACCATTTAGTACATTTATCATATGCGTTCAGTATTTCTTTATTGTACACTATTACTGCATGCAGCTTACAATAACAATAAATAAATATACCACAAACATAAACGCTATTATCAGCGTTAATTGTCCTAAATAAGTGAGAAATTTTCTGCAGCATTTGCCCCATTGATATGCGGTCATACGTATTCGTATTTAATTTCACATTCTTTGGCTTTGCCTACAATAGTTTCCCACTGCTCGGGTGTGAAAGAGGACTCATTTAAGAGTATGATTCCTCCCTTGCGGAGGGAATCGTATATACACTTGCAGTTTGCAAGCGGCAGTCTTGTCACTTTATGCATTGTCTTTATGAAAAGCAGCATATTGTGGCACGAGATTAATTTTACTCTTTTATGCATATTAATACAAATTGATTTCAATCAAAAACTTCTGCTATTTTCACAAACCACAGAAGTCAAACGTAAATCGGAAATCTATCAATTGGTAAGAAGTCGACCTTTGTTTAGTGGACCGTGTACGTACTTGTCACCATAATCGTCTATATGCAAATGACCTAACCACTTACCAGTGGTCTTATCAAATACACTACCAGCTGTGATTACAACTGGCTTACCACAGAACATATAATCTGTACGTCCTGTAGTATTTGCCTTACGATCATGTTGAACTCGCACATGTACACCATCCGATGATGCAATGGCACTCGTGTTGAATCTCGTTCTCATATGCTATAGTTTTAGAATTGATTTCAATTAGGAGGCTCTATCTTTACAGCGTAGAGAATCTGTGTAAGACCTATTGATACTCAACAGGTAAATTTACAACATGCGTGTGACCTGGCCAACGTGTCGTTTCACGCACATATTGTTTGCCAGCTACGACCACTGGCTTCTTGTCATACCACATCTATATAAATAGAGTGATAACCCAGACTAACGTCATAGCGCTCAATATGGCCATTAGAACGCTATAGCCGGGATTTAGTTGATATTTCTTCATATGTTGATAAATGAGAGATATCAAGAAAAGGAGCAGCATGAGGTATGCACCTCGTGTACGTGTCACCACTCTGTGGTCTTTTGCGCTGCAGTTACTTGGCCTTAACGACTCAGATGTGCGCTGACTCACACGTCATATAGTCTCCTGCACTACGGATTTACTTTGCACGCTAGACAACGTTGCTGCTCCAAAGGTTGTCCAGCTCTTTAACGCGGCTGGACTTTACGCTTATAGACTTGGAATGTCCCACTCTGATATGGACGCATTGTGTCCAGCTATACCAATGCGGACACATTTTCCATATCGTGTTACATCATAGTGGTGTCCATGCTCTGGACGCTTCTTTAGTTGCTCTTTGATGTCGCAAATGACATCAAATGCAACTTTTGTTGAAACTTCTTGACCGTCTAGTTTGACGGTCTTAGTCTCCTGGTCATATTCAATGTACCAGGATGCATAAGGTGCCCCTATGTAAGGCACGTTTGACAATTGACAGATTCTGAACATATGTATTGTTGAATTGATTTCCACAAAATGATGGAGCAAGCTACTCAAGCCCTATTAGTTATCTCGACCTCACTATCTTGCAAGTTGTCCAAGGCTAATACTCTTTCACTTCTCCATCTGCCATGTGTGCGTGTCACTACAGTGGCTGAGGTTACATGGTTACTCAGCTCTATGACTGCCAACAATCCTCACAGTATAAATACACTGATATACTAAAGTTGGGTTTGAAAATGCTATTTATAAAGGTTTGCTTCCGACCTTTGCGCATAGCTGCGTTTCATACATTTGCAACTGTATGGTGTCATCGATTTAAGGTTACTGACACTGAACCACCTTCTACGTTTTCAGAGACCAAGGCTAAGTCGCTCTATTCCCGTCACCATTCACATTACTGTGCTCGTTACTTCGGACATACGAGTGTAGGTTTAAAATAGCGGGAGAGTTGCTGAGTGCAGACCAGCATCGCTCTCCCTACCAGACTAATATTTTCCCATAATTGTGTTAACTGGTTTCCCACAACTATCCGTAGCACACTAGGCAGTTGGTACACTCTGTCCTGCAATTCAATGCAACTTCTACAGCGAAGTGGATGTGTTTACGCAACTTTTATCATACATCTACACTGGTCTTTCAGCGTTGACCAAGATGCATTTAGCCTACTACATCCTCTTTTGCGAATGTGTGTGCAATTTACATTAAACTCCAGGGTGTACAACGGTCAAATCATACACCCTATCAATGTTTAAATTAACAATTGAAATGATGTTTGACGTGCGAACGGTCGATATTCGCTTCCCTTTAACCGGCGACCAAACCCGAGGATAATTTTGAAGTACATAATTATAACGATAACGACTTACACCCAGTGAGGAATGCAGTATCAATTATCTTTTTTGGAGTTTAACAAACGTTCGCCTATTTATCAGCAAACAAAATTAGTGAGGACTAGCCTTATCACCTCACAGTACGGTCTACAAGCATACACCGCTTTGCCCTGCTTAACGTACAGGTAATTAGACACACGATACATTCTTACTTCGCTTTTTTACAACAAACTTGTGAGCATACGGAACGTACAAGGCTATCTCACTGCAGTTTGAAAACCAGGGCTATTTTACGTCTTTACATATCATATCGCTATGATATTACCTGGTGTACGACGTTTTCTGCTGATTTTGGTGCTCATCACAGCAGATAATCCGAATGACACAGAGGCCAATGGCCCAGCACCTTACGCGTGTGTTCTTCCCGGAGATTAGCGGTTTCAGTTTATCTTACCGTAAACTTGACTGTTCTGGGTACCCACCATTTACAGACAACTTTCCCCCTCTTTGGTTGGCTTGGTTAAGGGAACCACCTGCTTCACGCACATTGACTTTTACTATCTGAGTTGCGTGCTATACTTAGTTTAACGTCGACCGGATATAGCTCCTCGACGCGCAATACTGTAATGAACTTTTAAACTTACAGCCCACAGTAAAACAGGAAGTCTGTGGTTATTGCTTCATTTCTTTGTTTTCGGTATACGTTCACCCTGGATGTTTTGACTCACCCGACACATTTCGTGTCTACGTTCGTGAATAATACTGTTTCGGCTCATGCCATCATCAGGCCACGGACTTTTACCGTGACGACAGTATAAAAAGAAATTTGAGCAGTTTACTGACATGCTCAGGTCCGAGAGATCACTCTAAACCTTCAGGTGTGGCATCCTTAGGTTGAGGTTTTTCAGCATCTTTTGGAGCGTTGCGCTTTGCAAGCTCCTCGTCAAAGGCGCTCACCTCAGTGTTCTTGTACTCTTTTGAGATTACGCTGAGGATTACGCGGCATCTCTCCAACTCATCATCAGAGAGATACTCGTTCTTGACCTTCTCATCTTTGTGAGAATTGAGAACACACTCGATACGGTTCGCCATCTCAGCAACCTGGCGCATTTCCAGGTTGTTGAACTCTACGATAGTCGCTGTGACTCCGTAGGATCTTTTGAAATCAAACTTCATAATGCTATATTGTTAAAGTATATTCGGCTATATATTAATCGTCTTATTCGAATAGGAAATATTACATCACTCAAAAAAGGGTGAGTGGACTACTCGTCCACCCACTCAATCGTCTTGTTAGACTTCGTAGCTGCCCGCTCGAGGTCATCTTTGACAAGCGTGAAAACTTGTTTCTCACTTGTCCCCTCTTTGAACGCTCTGTCTACCTTGCGGGACACACGTCCCGTGGCAAGATTTCGGAAACCTTTATGTACGTTTCCTGTCAACTCAGCGACAGTAAACGTAAAGCCGTTCATCTTGAGGCTGCCATCGGCTAATTTTGACCGCAGAACTGCGGTGTATTGGTCGATGCCGTTCTGGGATAGGTCGTACTTTTGGGGAAGGAAAAAGTTCCCCATATAGTTGTCACGTTCCCCCACCATAACGAGGTCGTCTTCGTCCCCGTCATTAGTTCTCCAAACAGCCCGCACGATGCGGTTAAGTTCTCCGTTGACAATCTGTCCAAAAGTCTTGGACGGCTTGACTGCGAATAATGATGTAATCTGTACCATAAATCGATTAATTATAAAATTGAACGAAACGAACGCAAAGACCCACAGGGGGCTCCCTTGCCGAACGCGACTATAGGGGTGTGATTTATTGCTGTTTCACGTTTTTACACATATACAACAAAAAAATTTTAAAAAAAATAAAAAAATCCCGAGGATTACTCCCCGGGATTCTCAAAAAATCTTGCTAATGTGTGTCTTTGTTCTTCATCTTTGATTGGTTCTAGTATAAAAGCCCAATCTTCAGATATTTCACGTCTTCTCATTATCTCTTGTTTATCGTCTTCAGATAAGCCAAACTCATCATTATCAGCACTTATAATACAAACGTATATGTAATTCTTCAGATTATCCATTTTTCTAAACATTTTAACCAAATAACACACCCTACTATTGCTACCATTACACAAGCTATCAATTCCATGGCTTCAAATCATCTAATATTTTACCATAATCAGTCTTATGTTCGTATACATACTCTTCTGGTTTAGCTGGTTCTGCATCTTCGTTTATAGTAGGCTATTCTACTTCTACTGGTTTTGCAGTTCCTATATTAGCATATTCTTGCTCTGCATTGAAGCATGGGCATTGCTTCTTCCATTTGCTCTTATCAGGGCCCCAAATGTCTCTATGACCCATTATATGAGCATCTGGGTAGCGTGATTTTAATCGAGTTAATATGTTAATAAGTGATTCTTTTTGTGCTTCTGTCCTGTTATCTACAGCTCTTCCTTTGTTATCAATCCCTCCAATATAGGAGACGTTGATTGATGTACTGTTGTATCCTTGTACTCCATTACTAACTTGATCTTCAGGGAGGAGTTGCTCAATCATACCGTCTGGGAAGACTACATAGTGGTATCCTGGCTTACTCCAACCCTTTTGTTTAAACTCGTTTAGCAGGCTTTTTAAGGTCTATTTTTGACTTCCTGCTGTACAATGTACAAATATTCTTTTTATCTCTCTCATTCCTTTACTTCTTCAAAATCTACATACTCTTCTGATGGTTTATTATCATACTGAGCTTTAAATTCATCCATTATATTGTTTAATTCCTCTAAATGAGTCTCTTCGCGTTTTGCTTCATCCTCTTTAGCAGCGTCTATTACACTCTGGAGGCTTGTTAAACGCTTTGCAATGTCTTCTTTTGACATAGAGTTATACATGCTATAGAGGTATTTTTGAGCATTATTTAAATATACTTTGTAAACCTCATTATCTGGGCTATTTTTAACTCTTTCAACCAAATCGTCAACTAATTTTTCTACTTCATCGATGGTCATTTTATGGTTATCACCAGCTTTTCTGATAATATTACCATCAATATCGTAAATATTCGTCTCGTTCTTCATATTTTATTTCATTTAATAGGTTTTTCTGTGCTTTTTCAAGCATATTTAATGCTCTTAGGAATGTTTCGTCTTCTAAGTGCCTCTTCAGCGTGTTTGAAGTACTATGTGCACTCTGTAAGTTCGGGGTTTCCATTATCATCTAATGTCTAATGTGTGTATGTTCTATTGGCTTTCCATTGATTGTACTCCTACATAGCCTACTTTCTTTCTTGTTTTGTGCTAAACAGGTGAATATTCTACAACATCCTTTCAGCATCTACCATTCCGCAGGATCGTATAAAGCATATATCATCTATAAAACTCATTACTCCATCCTCAGAAAAGCGTTCTTTTATTTGCATATACTATTGATAGGCTTGCATTAAGTACTTGTTTTCAGGGTCATAAATAGGCTCTAAGTCTAGTATATATGCACTGTTTATAGGGGTCCCGTAGATAAAGAAATACTTGCAATTATCTGTTACTGGCTATGAACAATGCTGTAAACTTAAGTAATCTGCGTAAAATAGTATAGCATTCAATTCTATATCACTCATTTGTTCAACAGTGTTTTAGTTATATTTGTAACGATATTGGCTAATTCATAACATACAGGTTCAGGATTGTCATACTGTATCTTTACATTACATGCTTTATAGATATCGAGTATTACATGTACAGCTTCATGAGATGAAGTATTTATTAGATCTAATAGTTTATCCATGTCTTTTCTACTAGTATACTTGTTAAATTTAACTAATACACAATAAGCTCCTGTATGCTTATTCCTTATAGTAGAAGTAGTAGCATAGCATTCTAATATTTGATTATCTAATTCAACATCATCACTATATATGTAGTCTTCTTTAAGATCTTCTAGTGTTATATATTGATTAGCTACTATATAATCTATATCATATACTGTATTATATGTATCTATTCTCTTTTTATTCTTCATATATACTATATCTGAAAGTCTATTAATCTCCTTAAATAACCCCCTATATCCCCCTTCTTAATGGTTCTTATAAGGAATTTTTGCCCCCTTAACGCAAAAAATAGCAAAAAAGTTGCAGTTTTTTAAATTAATTGCAACCAAAAATGCACAATCATGCGTTACGGGGATGTTTTAAGAAAAATTGATATGGCTAAGACATTGAAAGTAATTGATTCATTCTTCGTCGTAGAGGTTGGTGATTTGTTCACACTCTCTGAAGACGGTAGTTGTTATGTATTCCAGCGCAATGAGGAATTTCATAAGGCTGGTGATGAAAGTGAGCTTAATTCTGCATACAATTCAACATTTACGATCTCTACTTCATATGCACAACAGCTGATCAAAGATGGTTATCTTGAGGAGGTTGTAGAGAAGGCAGAAACGAAACCTTTCGTGAATGTGTTTGACGAGATTGACAAGCTGATTGAAAAGTATAAGAACGAGCTTTTGAATCTGGATAAAGATCTTAAAGACTCTCCAATGTGTGTAAGAGTAGAAAAGACTACAGTGCTTACTAACATTTTGAGCGTCCTTGATCATCTTAAAAATCTCAGAAAGTAATGGGCGAAGAAGAGAGAGTAGACCAATCGGTGCTTGCACAAGACGTAGCTAGTAAGATAAAATATTCATTCTTAGACTACTTCCTTGTAAAGCCCCTGGATCCGGTCAAAGTAAAGAAAGAGTTTAGCAAACCTGTTTCAACTGGTACACCCGTAAAAGATGCAAATGGAATCGAAGCACAAGACTTCGATCGCGTTGAAACAGAGGTTAAAGAAGTCGATTCTGATTATCGCAGAGGTATTGTCCTTAAAAGGCCTTTGTTCTATGAGCGCATGGAGGATGGTGATAAAATCATCGAAATTGGTGATACTGTCCTGTTTAGAGATGCTGCTGGGCTTAGGTTTGATCTACTGAAAGACAGTAGACTCCTTAGACAGTTTGATATTCTGGGTAAAGTAGACGAATGATAACTCTTGATGACGTGATTAAAGAAGTTTCTAAAAACTTAAACTTGGACAGAGAGTTAGTTGCAGAAGTCTGTAAACATCCATTTAGACAAACAGTAGATATCATGAAGTCTGATAATGTTTCAGATATACTATTTAACAAACTGTTTAAGTTTAAGCTAAAGAAACGGTACAAAGAAGATAAACAAAGACAATACAAAGTTAAATGAAAACATTATATTTGAACGACAGTAGCGAGAACATTATTGTCGATACTGAAGATGGTTTTGTAGGTAAGCTCAGAGGTGAGGATCGATATATGATTCGTTCTATCTACGTGATAGAAGAGCCTATGCATGTGATTTACCAGGCTGGTGAGACTAAGGAAGAGATGGACGTTAAGAAGGGTGATATTCTCATTCGTTTCTACGGACATGAAAAGAATCTTAAGACTGTTATTGCAGTAAAGAGCAAGGACTGGGCTAAGAATATTGAGTATAAGAATGCTCTTGAGCAGAAAGCAAAAGAGGAGTGGGCAGCAAAGAACGCAGAGAATTGCGAGAGTCTCACTAAGTGTAGTGATTGTAATATGTGTGATTCAAATTGTTAATAAACATAAGACTATGACTAAGAAGACAAAACCCGTATTTGTAGTAGACCTCACAGAAGTTGAGAGCTGTGATGATATAAAGTTTGAGTTCACTATGGCTAAGATTCGTGCCAAGAAGCCTATTAGCATAGAGGATGCTGAGAATCTTGTTCGTTACGGATCAAAGCTGACAATGGAGTGCATTGACGAAGCAATCGATAATCTGCTCGCACAGCAGGAAATTGTCAAGCTGAATGGTGATGATGCCAAGAAGGTCGTATCTTGTATTGAAGATATCGTATACAAGAAGAAGGATGAAGAGAAGCCTAAGAAGGATCCTTGGTACAAGCGTTTTTGGAATTGGATAAAGAAACCTTTTACAAAGAAGAAGTGAGAAGATGTCATTAGAAACAGCAATTAAGTTAGTGAAAGAAGTATTGGGAGAATCCATAGATTGGGACGATGCTCATTACGAAGCTCTTACAATGGCTATTGATTGTATGTATTTAAAACAATAGAAATATGGATCTTTGGGAAGCGAGAATGAGAATGGATGAAGAACGTTCTAAAGAATTGGGATACGGAACAAGGCTTGTGCAAAAATATGGTTCGCATGGGCCATGGATATATGAATACGACGACGATTGATGTTTTTAATTACACGAAAGAAATAACATAAGCATTAATTGTTTAATGGTTTAAGATTTGGAAAATCTAAATACATTTTGAAGGTTTAAAGAGTTCCTGGGATGCTTCCCTCAAGAACAGCACCCAGGCCATACACAGCCTATGCAGGGGAGGCTGTAATCCCTAAGGCCTTAGGGACCCCTGCATTTTCATAAGATAAAGTTTAAGTTAGTTGAGTCTCATATGATGGCACTGTAAATCAAAGCAGCTGGGATCGTTCCCCAGTATGGGACCTGCTCCGTGGTGTAGTGGTAGCACAGGAGGCTCTAACCCTCCAGGTCCGGGTTCGATTCGATGGCGGGGTAACCAATATTTTAAAATATATAAGCAGATGACTATTAAATTTAAGAAACTTTCAGAAAAGGCTGTACAGCCAGTACGCACTACTACTAATGGTGCAGGATACAATCTCACTGCTGCTCGTGTAGAGACAGAAGTTAACGAGCGTGGGCAGGTGGTAATAGCATATCATACAGACATTGCAGTAGAGATCCCCGAGGGATACGAGGCTACTATTCGTCCTCTTACAAACATTCACGCAAAGACGCTGCGTATGAGTGGCTCTCCTCTCGCAATTAACGGCACCCTTGATGATGAAATCGTTGTTCGTTTCATATCTACTACAGATGTTGTTCCTGCTGTATATAAGGATAGTGAACAGATTGCACAGCTTGTGATCAATAAGATTGAGGACGTAGAGTTCATCGAGTTTATTGATACTACAGAACATAGCGCAGCCGAGGAGTCTCAGAGTCTTCCGGAAAGTGAAGGCAAGCCTACTAACTCTGATGACTTAGCAGAGGTCAGCGGCGGGGAAGAAAACATCCCTGAGCAGGCATAATAATAAGCTTTAAAAAGCCTGGGTGACCGGCGTGCATAAGATGGCAAAGGTCATAACGGTAAGGGAGTCCAATATGGGCTCCCTTAAGCCGTATATATCTACGTAGAATAAAAAACATATAAATATGATTGAAAACAAACTTATACACTACGAAACGCGAAACGCATTTGAAGCAGAGAAGCCTAATATTGGCGATACTTCAGTAGCCTTTATAAGTGAAGATCGAACCATCTATACGCACGGCGTAGAATATAACTGTGCAGAAGCATTGCAGAGAGCAAGTGATATTGATAGAGAGATTAGAGATCTTATCGATCAGAAGAATCAAGAGATTATAGATGCAATAAATCAACTTACTAGAGAAACAGAAGAACAGGCTGAACAGAATAGGCAGGAAGCCATACGTAGACTCCAGGAAGCTGAGGCAGCTCTTGAAGAGATTAGGAATAGACTCTCACAGATGACTGAAGATCAAGGCGATGCTGGTCAGGAGATTGATAAGATCAACGGCAGGATTGCTCAGTTCGCGGAATGGTGGAATACAGCAGACCAGACGTTTACAAATATACAACAGACTCTGGATGCTCATGAAGGACTTATCAGTACCGTTGGGGAGCATTACAATACTCTCAACGGTGAACTGAATACATATAAAAATGAAGTAAACTTAAAGCTGGGTCAATTGACTCAGGAATTAGAACACATAGACGTAACCGAAACGGTGCGCACAGTGATAGGTACTGAAATAGACGCACCTAACGGTTTGTTTAAGTAGTTCGCAAAAACCTCTCAGATCATTGATGATTCTGATGTACAGCAGTGGGTTGAACAAAAGTTCAATTCCCTTGATCCTAGTTGGGAGACGCTTGTCAACAAGGTTATTACAAACGAGAACGACATATCTAAGAATACTACTGCCATTACTGGTATAAAAGCAGATATCAGTAGTCAAGATGCTATACTTAGGGAGTTTTCATCATGGAAACAAGGTGCTACCGAATCAATAGCTGCATTGGAATTGAAAAGTAGTTCAGACGGTTCATCATATACACTTACAGCAACTAAGATATATGATGCTTTAAATGGTGACTCTACTAACGGTAAGAGAGTAGCTGCTACCATTATGGGCTGGGTTAATGATGAAGGATCTGGTATTACTCTTAATGCTAATAAGATTAACTTTGATGCAGATACACTTCGATTCATATCAGATAACATTGTAATTGATGGATCTAAGATTGAATTGCCAGATGACTTTACTGTAGATGGATCTAAGATTCATATCCCTGCAGCTAATGTAGATGGTCTTAATAGTCTTGTAGCTAGCCAGATAGCAGCTACTAGTATTACAGCAAGTAGTCTTATAGCAAGCTCATATCCATCCACAGTTACCATAAATGGTAATGGCATTACTATTAAACCTAATTCATCTACTACATCTGTAAGTCTTAACAAAGATGGTTCAGGTTCTCTTGCAAAAGGTAATATTACTTGGAACACGTCCGGTGCAGTTACTATGACAAATGCTACTGTATCTGGTGATATTGTAGCAAAGAGTGTTAATGCTACATACGGTTCGTCTTCTGTAAAGTTAGATAGTAACGGTCTTGTTATCAAACCGTCTTCATCTACTACATCTGTTAGTCTTAATAGAGACGGTAGCGGTTATGTAGCTAATAACAACGTTAGCTGGGATGCTAGTGGTAACGTAACTATAAAAGGTGCAACACTTAATGGCGGTACTATCGATAACTATTGGACTAAGACACAGGTAGATAGCGCTATCAATACCGCTATTGAAAACGCTCAGTTTAATACCGGAGGAGACGGCATGGATGCTGATGACGTTAGGCAGATTGTTACTACATATATCAACAACCAGAAAGGTACTGCTAATGGACTGTTTAGCGACTTTGTTACTACTACAGATAGCAGACTTAAGGAATCTACTATAAAGGGGTATTTCACAAAAGAGTATCTTACTACTACAGTAGGTCTTGCAGATGGTACATTGGTATCTACTCTTAATAGTGGTCTTACTAAACTGAATGGAGCGCTGCTTGATAGTAATGGTAATGTTAAGGAATATGTAACTGCTTCACAGCTTTCTAGTTCTGTTACTAATGCTTTGACTAACGATACTACTCTTGCAGGTCTTAAGACTTGGGCTAGGGGTAATGCTGTAGGTAGTTCTGCAGGATTCTCACTTGGAGCCCTTGTTAAGAATGTAGCTGGTCAGACTGTTAATGGTGGTGACTTGATTGTAGGTGAGATTAACAATGCTGGAAGTTCTGTTAAGATTAATGCCAATAAGGTTAACATCACTGCTTCAAACCTTGGTATTAAAGCTTCAGATATAACATTCTCTAGCTCAGATTCTGATACTGTATATGCTAAGTTTACAGCTATGCAGACTGAGATAAACAATATCAAGGCTGGTAGTGTTACAGCTAAGACTCTCCGTGCTACATCAGGCTCATCTTTTGTAGATATTACAAGCGGTGGAATCACAGTAGACCCAGGTAGAGCTGGTTACTATGGAGCTAATATAGCAAGTGATGGTTCTGGTTATCTCGCTAATAAGAATATTAGCTGGACTACAAGCGGAACTATAACACTTAAGAATGCTACTATTACTGGTGATAGTTCACTCGGAGCTAATATTACAATACCTGCTGGACAAGTGACAGGTCTTTCTGCATTGGTAGCTGAACAAGTACAAGCTAATACAGTTGCTGCTACAGAGATCGTAGCTACCTCAGGTGGTTCTACTGTAACTGTAAATAGTTCTGGTATTACTGTTAAACCTTCTGGTAGTTCTACAGCTATTAAGATGAATAAAGACGGGTCTGGTTTTGTTGCTAACGGTAATATATCTTGGAATTCTAGTGGTGATGTTACTATAAAAGGAACCGTTATAGATTGGAGTACTGTAAATCCGCCATCGTCTGTATTTAAGATAGAATGTACTGCACGTGCTATGAGTTATAGTCAAACAATGGACGATCTTGGTATATTAATTTTCATTACCCGTGTATATAAAGATGGAAATTATGTATCTAATGGAGGATCTTATGTAATAGATGGTTCTCATCCTTCAGTAATGTACTATACAGGTGATCCTTTAAAGCTTTTATATGCGGCTAAAGGTTTTCTATAGGATTATAGTTTTGATACGTAGTTAAAAGATATGCTTGCCAATAATACTTCTATAAAATAGCAAATTGTGTATCAAATATAGGATCTTGGAATAGGAAGTAATGATACTGTTATATGTACATTCAATGGAGTAACTGTAAGTGGTAACGCATTTAGCTATTATCTTAATAAAGATTAGTATTACTCTGGAGAGAATTTCGCAACAACAAAAAGTGAATTATAGGCATATTTGAATTCCGTCTTAACTCCGTATGAAACAGGCGCAACTGTTACAGGAACAGGAGCAAGTCTTACATAATCTTTAAGTTTACATAAATTTAATAATCAATGAAAGATATAACTAATAAACTAATACATTACGATACAAGGAAGGCATTTGAGAAAGATAGATCTCGAATACCCTTTACATCGATTGTATTTATAGATGAAGACAGGACTATTTATACTCATGGTACAGAGTATAATTCGTCTGATGTAGCTAAGCGTATCGATCAGATAGACCAAGATCTGATTGATATGCTTAACAAATCCCATCAGGACTTACTTGACTTGATAAATGAGTTGAGTAAGTATGTTGAGGATATGTACAAGAAAGATGTGAACGAGTGGAAGAAAGAGTACGAAGAAGCTCTAGAAAGGATGGAGCAGATTCGTCAAGAGCTCGCTGCACTCAAAGAGAGTAAAGGTAGTCTTGAGGTAACAATAGATGATCTTAAGGCTCGTATCGCTCTCATCGCCAAGTATTGGGATAAAGCGCAGAGTACCTTTTCACAGTTCGAAGCTGAGATAAATGCTCTTAAAGGTATTGCTCGCATGAGCGGTGAGTACTGGGATACTATCAATAACATCGTCAACAAGTTCAAGTAGGAAGTAAATCTGCAACTTGGTACATTCAAAACCACTCTTGAGAACCTTGATCTTGAGGGCAAGATTAAGAATATTCTTGGCAGAGAGATGGACGGCCCAGGTGGTCTTATATATGACTATGTAAAGCGCATTAGCGATATTAATGGTAGTTATATTGAGAACGCTGTACAAACTTGGCTTAACGCACTTAACCCTAGTTGGACTACACTTGTGTCCAGAGTAACTTCAACAGAAACAGCTCTTAGCGGAATTGACTTGAGGATAAAACAACTTGAGAACGGTGAAACACAGGTCACAGCTGCTATGTTTGCTGCATGGCAGAGACAAGCTCGAGAAGAGTGGAATACTGCTATAAGCAGCGCTATATCTGGAGTAGACTTCAGATCTAGTATTGAAGGTGCTTTTTCGGAGATGTTTGCTGAATATTATGACGCTGAGACGAGAAAGACATTTAACGCCAGTATACTTGCATGGGCTACTCAAAAAGGTAGTGGTATAAAGCTTAGCGCAGATTATATAGATCTTGCTGCTATGGAGACATGGGTACGTGGCTTGAATCTCATTCCGCCAGGCACAGATGTCACCGCATATAACGACAGCGAACTTAGAAACCGTATTACAGTATTAGAGCAATGGAAAACCGCTAAGGGGTATATAGGTTCATCTGGTTTGTTCTTTAATAACCCGGAACTTGATAGTAGAGTAGATCTCGCTACTGATATCGGTCTTATGCATACTAAGATATCTTCTGTGTCTAATGCTGGTACAGAAGAACGTTCTAAGAGTCAATATACAAATGGACAGCACAGCTACTGGTTGAAGAACGATGGTAGTGGACAGCTTGCGTGGGGTGCTATTACTTGGGATTCTAACGGCAATCTGAACTATACGGATAAGTTCTATAACGGAATGGACCCGAATAAAGTACCTGGTGGAACGGTTGAAATAGATTATGATGTTCTCATCTCAAAGATGAAGACAGGCGACTTTACAATCGACAATCTGAGTGTAAAAGCAAAAGATGTGAAGTTTGGCGGTAGTAATGGTACATTTAACATTACTGATTATGCTCAACTTGGTATTGATGTAACGGATCTTACTACAAAAGTTAAGAATAAACTTAGTCTTACAGCAGGTGACATTGACTTTACTACAGGTACATATACTATTTCGTCAGAACATCTTAATATAGATACCGATTCGTTGGCTTTGACAGTAAAGAACAGACTGAGTCTTACAGCAAACGATATTGATTTTAATGTATCAGGTACGTGGAAGATAACCGGCAGTCATATTGACATGAACGGTATTTCTATAGATGCAAATAACGTAACAGGTATAAATTAGCTTATTGCCGAGAAAGTTGCTACGCAACAGGGTGCTATAGAAGCGCTCACAGCAGGAACTTCACCAAACCAGATATATATAAACGGTACAGACGGTATTGATTTCCAGAACGGGAAGATAAAGATTGCTGTAGATGGTTCTGGTTGGGTGGCAAACAAGAATATTACTTGGGATGCTAGTGGTAAAGTTACTATAAACAATGCAACGTTAAAAGACGCTAATTTTACAGGTTCTACATTAACAGATGCTATTAATGGTAATACATACCTTTCAGGTCTTCGTACATGGCAGCAAGGTGTTCAAAACAACTACAGTGGCGGATTTAGTCTTGGTTAGTTTATTAAAAATGCTGCAGGACAAACTATTAATTCTAAAGAACTTATAGTTGGTATAATTAACGGCAGTGAAAGCTCTGTTAAGATTGATGCTAGTAAAGTAGATATAAACACAGACGATTTTAATGTTACTGCATCTAATATCGTTTTATCAGGAACTACAACTCTGAACGATATCGTGAAGGTTACATCTAGTAAAGTATAGTTAGGAAACCCGAATTATACTTATATTGAAATAGATAGTCATTACGGGAGATTTGATATAATAGATGCCAATAATCCAAATGCATCTAGAGCATCGTATCGCAACAGTGGTTTTGTACTAAGAGATGCTAGCAATAACGATATTGTTACTGTAGGTCAAATATATGGAATTCCTAGCATTGACATTAAAGACGGAGATAATGAAACTTGGGTTAGTTCTAGTAGTATAAGTCTTTTCAATAATACATTGCTTCTTAATGGTTCAGCCACAATACAAGATGCAAATGGAGCAAGTTAGAATAGTGCAAACGGTATTAATTTCTTGTTTGGATCTAGAATTAAGACGACGGGTGAATTATACGGCGGTACGTTAGAGGTATAGAACAGTTCGTCATTCCATGGAGATATATATGTAGCTGAAGATTCTACATTCGCTAAGGCATTACAAGCCG
>OCTX014559159.1_pt1 | contig 104626 bp, 98 predicted proteins | sample 1539691 | NCBI WGS metagenome assembly OCTX01 (sample SAMN02144231, study PRJEB22623) | gut metagenome | biome: sheep rumen | host: Ovis aries | place: New Zealand
TGTGAAAGTTTTTCTGTAAATAAGATATCCTAAGATAATTGACGAGCTGTATGGCGGTAAGATTACCGTTGTCCAGCTCGTTTTGACTATCCCTAATCCCATTGATTTCGTCAAGAATTATGATAAAATTTGTATATCATTATATTGCGATAGAACTTGCTAAGGAGAAGTTCAATGCTTGAGACATTGGAGGGATTATCATAATGAGAAAGCAAATTGTCGGAATAACTGTTTGCATACTGTCGCTGTTTTTACTTTCCGGATGTAATTTGTTCTCGAATCATTCGGGTGTAAATAATACCCCTAATTATCCAACGGAGGCAGAAATGGATCAATTCGCCGAGGATACGGTCTGCGGGGAAAACATTGAAAGAGCGGACCCGGTGCTTTACAGGTACAGATCATTGGACCGCGATTTGGAATTTGACGTGGATTATAATCCCGGTACGACTTCGCTGGACGGATCTTTTGCCCAGACTGCGAGTGGCTATTTTTTAACCACGGATTATTCCCTTGCGGTTCATTATTTCTGGCAGAAAGAATATGAAAAGGCGGTTAATTCTCATATATTTTCTTATTGTTATTGTCATGGTTGTACGGGGGATAATCTGTACTATTCGGGAAGAGGTTTGCAAGTCTATATGGATAAGGATGTGACCGAAGAGCAAATCGCCGAACTGGAAGAACTGTTAAGACAGCTTCGTGATATTTGCGTAAAGGAAATGGATTATCATACCTCGGAACCTGATTTCTATTATACGATTGATTTTAATCTCGTCGATCCGGATACACTTCTGATAACAAATTGTGAAACAGTAAAAATTTATGCAACCACCACGGATGAAGAATTAAGAGTTTCGGAATTTGAGGAACTAAGCTCCCAAGGCTATGAGGGCCCGCCGAAGAGAATTGAAAACGGAGATGCTTTCATCTGTATGTACGGAAGCGGAAGAAGCGAGGAATGGGATTTTTAAAAATGCCATGCATGGAAACATGAACGATTTTGCACGATTTTACATACGAAATGATTGATTTTGGCAGATTTTACTAAAAAAATAAATTATATTTGTGGAGAAATTTGGTTGATTTTGACCGAGTTTGACCGTATTATAATTCTTGTAGGGAGTAATACGATTGAATTCGGTCTTTTTTATTGAATCGGTCATGAACATGCAAAGGAGGGGCAATATGATTTACACTGTAACCTTCAACCCGTCTTTAGACTATATCGTAACTGTTGATGATTTCAAACTCGGTCTTACAAATCGGACAACGTCCGAGTTAATGCTTCCCGGCGGGAAGGGCATTAATGTTTCCATTGTATTATCCAATCTGGGAATCGAGAATACGGCGCTTTATTTTGCGGCAGGTTTTGTCGGAAGAGAGATTACCGCAAAGGTTAAGGAAAGCGGGATTCTGGCGGATGCAATAGAAATCGGGGAAGGGTGCTCGAGAATCAATCTGAAATTAAAGAGCATCGACGGAACCGAAATCAACGGTATGGGACCGGAAATCAGTCCGGAAAAACTGGAAGTTCTCATGACAAAACTGGATGCATTGAAAGAAGGAGATACGCTCTGCCTTGCAGGAAGCATTCCGTCCAGTATGCCGGGCACGATTTATTCGGATATCTGCAAAAAACTTGACGGAAGAGGAATCCGGATTGTGGTGGATGCAACAAGGGATCTTCTGGTAAATGTCCTTGAGTATCATCCGTTTTTGATTAAACCGAATAACCATGAACTCGGCGAGATTTTCGGTGCGGAATTAAAAACAAGAGAAAGCGTTGTACCGTATGCAAAGAAACTGCAGGAGATGGGAGCACAGAACGTATTAATCTCCATGGCAGGCGAAGGCGGAGTACTGGCAGCAGCGGACGGAGGTATCTATATGTCCGAAGCACCGAAAGGAAAACTTGTAAACGGCGTCGGCGCGGGAGACTCCATGGTGGCCGGATTTTTATACGGATTCCTGGAAAAAGGAGAGTATGAATACGCTTTTAAGATGGGACTTTCGACAGGTTCTGCAAGTGCGTTTTCGGAATATCTGGCAACAAAGGAAGAAGTGGAAGCGGTTTATCGGAGTTTAGGCCACTGATCGGGCGGCAGACATAGTGACAAAAAAGAAACAAAAGGAAACAGAACAAAAAGCAAAAAAGAAAAGGAGGAGAGGGTATGAGAATTACGGAACTTCTGGATAAGCGGAGCGTTGATCTGAATGCGGCGCCGAAATCCAAAAAGGAAGCCATTGACATGGCGGTAGAACTCATGGCGGCAAGCGGAAAAGTTCAGGATAAGGAAGCTTACCGGGCACTTGTTTACGCAAGAGAAGAAGAAAGCACGACAGGTGTCGGAGAAGGAATTGCAATTCCTCACGGAAAAGGTGGCTGCATCGATAAGCCCGGACTTGCGGCAATGATTATTAAGGACGGTGTGGATTACGAAGCACTCGATGACGAACCTGTCAATATCCTTTTCTTAATTGCGGCACCCGATACCAAGGACAATGTTCATCTGGATGTAATGAGTAAATTATCCATGATGCTGATGGATGAGGATTTTCGAAACAACCTGATCAATGCTAAAGACGTGGATGAATTCCTCGCAGTCATTGATAAGGCGGACGAAGAAAAGAAGAGCGTGGATGAAGGTCTTGCAGATGTGGTAATTGATGCAGGAAGCAGGTATCTGGTAGCGGTAACAAGCTGTCCGACCGGTATTGCACACACCTATATGGCAGCAGAAGGACTGGAGAAGGCAGCATCCAAAGCAGGAATCCCGATTAAAATCGAAACCAGAGGATCTTCGGGTGCAAAGAATACACTGACCGCGGATGATATTAAAGATGCACTTTGCGTAATCGTAACCGCTGATGCGAAAGTTCCGATGGAACGTTTTGCGGGAAAGAAAGTCATTCAGCGAAAGGTTGCAGACGGAATCAATAAGGCCGACGAACTCGTTTCCCTTGCATTGTCGGGAAATGCGCCCGTATTTAACGGCGGCGGAGCCGAGGAAGCAGGCGAGAGCAAGTCTTCTGAAAAGAGCGGCGTAGGACATAAAGTTTATACCTGGCTGATGAGCGGTGTATCCCATATGCTTCCGTTCGTTATCGGCGGCGGTATTTTAGTGGCACTTGCATTCCTTGTTGATACGATTGCCGGATACGGTGCAACCGGCGGCGGAGATTTCGGCAGCATCACACCGCTTGCGGCATTCCTGAAATATGTCGGCGGACTGGCAATGGGTCTGATGGTTCCGGTTCTCGCAGGTTATATCGCATATGCAATTGCAGACCGTCCCGGTCTTGCGGTTGGTTTTGTAGGAGGTATTCTTGCCGCAAACGGAAATGCAATTCTTTCCAACTTCGGTTTTGCATCCGGAACGTTAATGGACGGAAAGGCAGTCGGCGGTTTCGGACAGTTTTTGATGAAATTTGCATTCCAGCAGCCTGACGGCGGTAATACCGTATCCGGTTTCTTAGGCGGTATTGCAGCTGGTTTCCTTGCAGGGTTTCTGGTACTCGGTCTTCGTAAGATCGGTGAAAAATTACCGGCTGCACTTGACGGTTTAAAGCCTACCCTGATTTACCCGCTTGTCGGTATTTTCTGTGAAGGCGTGATTATGTGCTTCGTTTTAAATCCCGTAATCGGACTGATTAATACCGGTCTTTCAAATGCCCTTACCGCTATCGGAAGCGCAAACATGGTTTGGCTGATGGGACTTATTCTGGGTGCCATGATGGCAATTGATATGGGCGGTCCGATCAACAAAGCCGCTTATGTATTCGGTACCGGTATGCTGGCGCAGGCAGCACTTTCCACCGATCCGGCATTCCAGCAGATGGCATACATTGCAATGGCAGCAGTTATGGTCGGCGGTATGGTTCCTCCTATCGGAATTGCACTTGCATGCTTCATTTTCCCGAAGAAGTTTACGAAGGCAGAAAGAGGTTCCGCGGTATCCAACCTGGTTATGGGTGCATCCTTCATTACGGAAGGTGCGATTCCCTTCGCAGCGGCAGATCCGCTTCATGTAATTCCCTGCACTATGGTAGGCGCAGGTGTGGCAGGACTTCTTGCAGCACTCTTTAAATGTACTTTGATGGCTCCTCACGGCGGTGTATTTGTTTTTGCAACCGTAGGTCACCCGCTTCTTTATGTAGTAGCATGGTTAATCGGAAGTGCCGTAACCTGCTTCTTACTCGGAATTTTGAAGAAACCGGCTGAAAAATAAGACATCAAAACCGGGAAAAACGGAAAGTAAAAACACAATATAAAATAAATTATAAAGGTAAACAAAAAATATAAGGAGGGTTTTTATTATGGCAAGTTTTGATTATGTAATTAAGGATGTACACGGAATTCATGCTCGTCCCGCAACGGAGCTGTTCAAACTGATCAAAGGAAGAGACTGTGTTGTTAAAGTAGCAAAGGGCGATAAGGAAGTTCCGTTTAAGGGCGTTATGGGAATTATGTCCTTAGGTGCAAAGCAGGGCGATTCCGTTAAATTTTCCTTTGAGGGTGCAGAGGCTGATGCACTGATGGCAGAAGTAAAAGCATTTATGGAAGCCAATCTGTAAACGGATCTGCAGGCAGATTTGTTTCAGAGAGATACAGGTAACCCGTATGATTTGAATGATGAAGGAGAAGCATATGGTAGTTTATAGCGGAAAATCCGTATTCGGCGGGATTGCAATCGGAAAAATCTGCGTGTATGCCAAAGAGGATTCCCAGGTAAAGCGTGAGAGAATCGAAGACCCCGAAGCGGAAATCAAAAGATATCATGAGGCAAAAGACGTTGCAATTGAGCAACTCGGTGTTCTTTATGAAAAAGCCCTGAAGGAAGTCGGAGAAGACGGTGCAGGTGTTTTTGAAGCACACCAGATGATGCTGGATGACGGCGATTATATCGACAGCGTGGAAAATATTATCCGTACACAGTCCGTGAATGCGGAATATGCGGTTGCTCAGACCGGAGACCAGATGGCACAGATGTTCCTCGACATGGAGGACGAATATTTCCGGGGCCGTGCGGCAGATGTACATGACATTTCGGAACGGTTGATCGGCGTGTTGTCCGGAAAGGGAAGCGGCGGAATTCAGACGGATGAGCAGGTAATTATCGTAGCGGACGATCTGGCACCTTCTGAAACCGTGCAAATGGACAAGGATAAAATTTTATCCTTTGTAACCGTACACGGCTCAGCAAATTCCCATACTTCGATTCTTGCGAAAACCATGAACATTCCGGCCATGATCGGATGTGACATTCCTCTTGATGATACCGTAAACGGAAAGATGGCGGTTGTGGACGGTTTTGAGGGAAAGGTTTATATCGAACCCGATGAAGAAACCATGGCCGCAAAGAAGAAACTCTATGAGGAAGAGCAGGAAAAGAAAGCTCTTCTGGAACAGTTAAAGGGCAAGGACAATGTGACGCTTGACGGACAGCATATCAACCTTTATGCGAATATCGGAAATACCAAGGATCTGGGACTTGTTCTGAAAAATGACGCCGGCGGAATCGGACTGTTCCGTTCGGAATTTATTTACCTCGGTTCTCAGGATTATCCGACGGAAGAAGAGCAGTTTGAGATTTATAAAACGGTTGCACAGACGATGGCCGGAAAGAAGGTTATCATCCGTACCCTGGACATCGGTGCGGACAAACAGGTCGACTATTTTGCACTTCCGAAAGAAGAAAATCCGGCAATGGGACTTCGTGCAATCCGCATCTGTTTAACCAGACCGGAAGTCTTTAAGACACAGCTTCGTGCAATTCTTCGTGCGAGTGCATTCGGAAAAATCGCAATCATGTTCCCGATGATTATTTCGCTGGAAGAAGTGAAAGAGATTAAGGGAATCGTAAACGAAGTAAAAACGGAACTGGATGATGCCGGAATTTCTTACGATAAAAATATCGAACTCGGTATTATGATAGAAACACCGGCAGCCGTTATGGTTGCGGACGAACTGGCAGAGGAGGTTGATTTCTTCTCCGTCGGAACGAACGATCTGACGCAGTATACACTTGCAATCGACCGGCAGAATGATTCACTTGAAAAATTCTACAATTCACATCATCCTGCAATTTTAAAAATGCTTAAGATGATTGTGGATGCGGCGCACAGACACGGCGCATGGGCCGGAATCTGCGGAGAACTCGGAGCGGATCTGACTCTTACCAAAGATTTTCTGGCAATGGGCTTCGATGAATTATCCGTATCGCCCGGACGTATTCTTCCTCTTCGGAAGATTGTTCTGGAAACCGATGTTTCGGAGTATAAGAAGAGCCTGAATGAAGCAAATCCCTGATGAATCAAACTGTTCGGGGAGTTGTGCGAAAGCTTAGGGAATCATCCGTGATTCGGTTAAGCACGGTTTTGAAAGTATTGATTTATGGCTAAAAGGAGTTGGTCATATGTTGTCGGAACAACGTAAATTCCAGATTCTTAACGCAGTAAAGAAAAAAGGCAGTATTACAAACAGCGAATTAAAGGAACTTCTGGATGCGTCGGAGTCTACTATACGCAGGGATATTACGGAACTTGACCGGGAAGGAAAATTAATCAAGGTTTTCGGCGGTGCCATTTCGGTCAACGAAACGGAGTCGTTTGAAGAACTTTCCATGCAGCAGAAATCCGTAATTAATCTGGATGAGAAAAAAATAATCGGAGAACTTGCGGCGACGCAGATTAAACCGGGCGACTGTGTTTACATCGACTCGGGAACTTCGACCGGATTTCTGGTGGATGCCGTTTCCGAAAAAGAAGCAGTCTATGTTACCAATGCGGTGGCACATGCAAAAAATCTCGCACTTCGCGGATTTAAGGTATTCTTAATCGGTGGGGAATTAAAAGAAACAACGGAAGCAATCATCGGTGAAACGGCGATTCTTTCATTGCAGAAATATCAATTTTCCGTCGGTTTTTTCGGAACGAACGGAATCAGCTTAAAGAGAGGATTTACGACACCGGATATCAGGGAAGCGACCATGAAGAAGGTCGCAATTCAGTGTACGGCTCCCCAAAGGCGTTTTATTCTGGCGGATCACGAGAAATTCGGACTGATCAGTACCGTTAAATTTGCGGACATCGGCGATGCGATTATAGTGACCGATGCAAAGCCGGCAGAGAAATATGCAAATTCGCTGAAACTGATTCTACCGGAACAGGCGGATGAACCGAAGTAACAAAAGCAGTAAGCAACGGAAAGTAAAAAGTAATAAAGTATATTCCTGTGGGAAATTGTGTGTGAGGAAAAAGAGGACAAATATATCGAATATTTGTTCTCTTTTCGTTTTCAAAAATACAAGGATATGATAAAACAGATATTTTATGAACCGTGTGCATTAAACAAATTCGAAGAATGCGGATAAAATATAAATGCCCAACCGGAAGTGTATGTAGGGCAGAAGACATCAAAAACAAGAATTGTTGGGGAGTTTGATGCCCAACCGGAAGTGCATGCAGGGCAGAAGGCATCAAAAGCAAGGATTGTTGGGAGTTTTGATGCCAAGCCGGAAATTAACAAGTGAAAAAGGCATCAAAAGAAGGGCAATGTAGCGAATTTGATGCTTTGGGGCCGGAGCGGAGACCGAACCATGGTGTAACAAGAGTACGGGGCTAAACTGCTCGAGAAAACAAGCGATGCCCGCACTCATAGGCACTGCGTGCCTATTTCGTGCACGCGCTGTCGCGCTATCAAAGGGCAAAAAAATAGAACCTCTCGTAAGTAAACTTGCATCGGTTCTCTTCTTTTGCCCTTTGGCATCGCTTGTAGTGTAGAGCAGGTGATGGGGCGAGCGTCGTCCGGTGGACGACACGTTTGCGAGCCGACCGAGCCGGCAGGCGAGACCGAACCCTGGGTTCGAGGTCTCGCCTGCTTACAAAATACCCTCAGGTTTATCCTGAGGGTATTTTGTAAAGCAGGTGATGGGAATCGAACCCACGTATTCAGCTTGGAAGGCTGATGTTCTACCATTGAACCACACCTGCATATGAAGTTAATCGAGGTGACAGGATTCGAACCTGCGACCCCCTGGTCCCAAACCAGGTGCTCTAGCCAAACTGAGCCACACCTCGTTCGGACTTTTGTCACCCATTTCGTGACGCAAGTTTGATTATATTCATTCGGGCTGGGTTTGTCAAGAAAAAAATATCCATGGATAATTACAATTAAGTAGAGCATTTTTAGTCGGATAGTGGTATAATTTTTAGCAATATGGGATACTGTTTGGAATCATGAATTGAACAGCCCGATTTTTTTGAAGTAAGGGGAATAAAAATGAAAAAAACATCCATTCTTGCATTGGTCACAGCTTCAGCGCTGGTACTCGGCGGATGCGGTATTTTTAATCCAACGAAGCTTACGCCTCCGGAACTTCCTTCGGGACAGGTGGTTGAAACACCTTCCGATGAAGGAAAAGGCGGGGAGCCGTTAATCACTACCGCGAACCTTAAGCCGGTTGAGTACGAATATGATTTCGATGCGCACAATCCCGAGGATTGGCAGAAGGCTTATAAGAAATTCCTTGAGGAAGAAGTGCTCGGAACCGTGGACGAAGACTTCTTTAATACCGAGGAGTACTTCCTTGTCGATATCGATGATACCTATAATCAGAATATTCCGGAGCTCTGCATCAAAACCGGAACCTGCGAAGCGGATTATCAACTTGTGATTTTTGAATATGATTCCTCCAAAGGTGAGGTAAAACAACTGGTGGGACCGGATAACATTTATGCCGGCCATGCAACCTTCTATCAGGGACCGAGCGGAGATCTGTACTCTTACGCAGGTCATATGGGATATCTTTCGGTTTATAAATATACCGAACTGGCGAGCGGCACACCCAAGCTGGAATCTGTATTTACACAGAATGTCAATCCCGAGGACGGCGAAGGGGAAATTGAAGATTACAAGACGATGACGGAGATCATCGGTGATGAAATGCATCCGCTTGTGACATTTGCATTGGATAACTACGCCGGAATCATCTGGTATTTAAACATTCCGTATGCAACGGCGGACGGAACGGCGAAGCAGGAAGAAGCAGATCAGGCATTTTCCGATGCTTTGTACGGCAATATTGATGTTTTCGCAACGGGTGACCGTTTCTATGACGGAGTCCGCGGAAAGACCAAGCTCGAGAATCTGCTAAAAGCCGGCGGAATCGATTCCTATTCCAAAGAGCATTATTCTTTATATCAGTACACATATACCGATGCAAACTTTGACGGGCAGCAGGAAATGCTGATTCTTTTAAAGAGCGACAGTGCGTCGGAAACCGGCGGTTGGGTTTATGTATTGTTAAGCTATCAGGATGGCGGCGTTTTTGCTTATGTAATGCCGTACATTGACTGGAGCGGAAACCTGACGGTCTGCGCTTATTCTGCATGGGATAACTGGTACTCCCAGTCGAGCAGGTATTATACGGGTATTGTCTTTGACAAGGACAAGATGGCCTATATTTACTCGGACGGAACCGCTCCCGCTCCGAAGGATGTGGAAACGGATGTCTGGAACGATTTTGAAAATGATTTCGGTTATTAATCCATAACACGTAAAAACAAGAAAGAGAGGGCGTATCATGCCAACATTTTTACCGTTAGCTGCCGCTATGTCAGCTTTTTATCAGACAGATTTATATGCGAAGATTCTGGAATGGGATACCAACATTCTTCTGAATCTGCAGAATAATGTACGAAGCGATTTCTGGGACCCGATTATGAAAGCGATTACCCACAGTATGGATAAAGGACTGTTTTTTATTGTCCTGGCGGTTCTTCTGCTGATTATTCCGAAGACCAGAAAAGCAGGCCTTTGTGCAGCAATTTCACTTGTATTTTCGCTGATCGTCTGCAACGGGATTTTAAAGAACGTCTTTGATCGTATTCGCCCTTATGAAGTGATCGACGGACTGAAATGCATCGTAAAACTTGCGGATGATGCAAGCTTCCCGTCCGGACATACTTCCGGTGCATTTGCTCCGGCAATCGCCATTTTGCTTGCAGCGGATAAGAAGTACAAAGGATTCGCATTTGTCGGAGTTTTGTATGCGGCACTTGTCGGATTCACCAGACTGTATGTCGGTATTCATTATCCGACCGATGTTATTGCAGGTGCACTTGTTGCAACGATCTTTGCAATTCCCGCATATTTTATCGGCAGCAAGATATATGACGCACTGGCTAAGAAATTCAAGAAGAGAAAAAAAGCAAAATAAACAACATCATGATTTAGCAAAGAAACCTGTGGGGGGTACACTATGCTTGAGAATGTGAAATATTTAATGCGACCGGAGAATGGAGAAGAGAAGGTTAGGCTGAAAGCCGAGCAGGAGAAACTGGGCGAGCTGCAGATGAAGATCAAGGAGCATAAGCTCCCGGTGCTCGTTTTGTTTGAAGGCTGGGGAAGTTCCGGTAAAGGAACCTTAATCGGGGAAGTGATCCATAACATCGACCCGAGATTCTTTAAGGTAAGTACGCTTAAGATGCCGACGGAAGAGGAGAAGAGATATCCCTTCCTGCAGCGCTATTTTGCGAACATTCCGGAGGCCGGCAAATTTGTATTCTTCGATTCCGGCTGGATGGATGAAGTCACCCGTGAAGTTTTGAACGGGAAACTGGACGAGAAGGATTACAAGAAGCGGATCGACAGTATCCGCCGCTTTGAACGCTCACTGACCGATAACGGATATCTGGTTCTGAAGTTCTTTATGCACATCTCCGAAAAGGAGCAAAAGAAGCGTCTGGACGCTTTGGAGGACGAGAGGGATACTGCCTGGAGAGTGGGCAAATACGACCGCTGGCAGAACCGTCACTATGAGGACTGCACGGAAGTGTTTGAGAAGTATTTCGAGGACACCTTTCTTCCTTCATCCCCCTGGTACATCGTGGATGCCAAATCGAAGAAGTGGGCGGAACTGCAGATTCTGGAGATTATGAATCAGGCTATTGAAACGGCGCTGCAGAATTCCGCAATGAGCGTTCCGATTCCGCAGAACATGTTCCCGCTGGAGAAAGCCCTTCCCCTGGCAGAGATTCCGCTGGAAGGCAAGGAACTGTCGGAAGAGGAATATAAAGAAAAACTGGATGCCCTGCAGGCAGAGCTGAAAGATTTACACAACCGTCTGTACCGCAAGAAAATCCCGGTTATTATTGCTTATGAAGGCTGGGATGCAGCCGGCAAAGGCGGAAACATCAAGCGTGTGACGGAATCTTTGGATCCGCGTGGGTTCGAAGTGCATCCGATCGCCTCTCCCGAACCGCATGAGAAAGCAAGGCATTTTCTGTGGCGTTTCTGGACGAGATTGCCGAAAACCGGACATATTGCCATTTATGACCGTACTTGGTACGGACGTGTTATGGTAGAGCGTCTGGAAGGCTTCTGTTCCGAGAATGACTGGAAGAGAGCATACAATGAAATAAATGAATTTGAAAAGGAATTGAGTGACTGGGGAGCGGTCATCATCAAATTCTGGGTACAGATTGACAAGGATACCCAGCTTGCGCGTTTTACGGATCGTCAGAATACGCCGGAGAAACAGTGGAAGATTACGGATGAGGATTGGCGAAACCGTGAGAAGTGGGACCAGTACGAAAAAGCCGTGGACGAAATGATCGCAAAGACCTCAACGGTTTATGCACCGTGGCATATATTGGAAAGTGTGGATAAGAAATATGCCAGAATCAAGGCACTGACCATTATTGTCGATGAACTCAAGAAACGCTGCGGCGACTAAAACATATGGATATCACCGTTGTATATACAGATGAAGAGAAAAGACTCTTTGACGAAGTGCACAGTCTGAAGGAGAAAGTTCATCTTCTGGAGAATGAAACCTATCTTCTGAGAAAAGAGTACGAAGAACACACGCTGGAGAACCATACCCAGGGTGTTCCTCCCATTGTATATCTGGCGGGAGCGATTTTAAGCATTACACTCGTAATCTGTGATCTGATTATCGGATTTGAGTTTGAAATGTTTCATTTTGCCGCAGCCATAACAGTTGCGTCTGTTGCCCCCGCAATTGCTATATTTTGTGGTGTTATGTTTGCAATTTCCTACAGAAAGTATTATTATCAAGTAGTACAGACCAAGGCGGGCAGGAAGAAGGCCGAAGAGCTCCATATTAAGAATTATTACTCCGAACAGGAACGCATTATGGACGCCTACCGGAAGGCTAAAGACGAATTGGATGTGATCAAGGAACTGTACCGGCGTAAATCCGAGGTTTTGGATGAACTGGTGGAGAGAAAGACCGCCGAAAACGACAGAGCCAGAGAGGAAGCAATTCGGAAAAGAACCGAAATTCTAGGGGAAAATTCAGGAAAATCTAAGAAAGCGGATGAATCCGGGGATGAAGAAGACCGAGAAGAAACCGAAAGAAAAGCCCTTTAAAATAACTAGCAAGTTTACTAAAGAGCAGAAGAGAAAATATTATAAAGATCGTTTCCTGCATAATCTCAGAATTATGCCTTTTTTGGCGCCCAGTCTGATTGGCGTCTTATTGTTTTATCTTGCGCCTTTCTGCGTAGTAATTTTCTATGCCTTCGTGGATAACCCGATTACGAAAAACTTTGCCGGCGTTTCCAACATTATTAATGTTGCGAAGAACGGATCCTTTACGCTGGCCTCACTGAATACGCTGAAGTTTTCCGCCATGGCGGTTCCTTCGGCTGTTATTATTGCGCTTCTTCTGGCATTGCTTCTGGATCATAAGATCCCCCTTGCAAGCCAGTTCAGAACTTCGTTCTTAACCCCTTTAGTTGTGCCTGTCGCATCCGTCGTACTGGTATTCCAGGTACTTTTCGATAACAACGGTGCGGTTAACCAGATTGTTCAGTTCTTCGGAGGCGATAAGATTGACTGGCTGAAATCCACATACGCTCCGTACGTGGTTTTGGTTTTATTCCTTTGGAAGAACTTAGGTTACAATATGATCCTGTTCCTGGGCGCTCTAGGTAATATTCCGAAGGATGCCATGGAAGCAGCCTATATGGATACCAACTCTTCCTGGAAGATTTTCTGGTATATCAAGATCCGCTACCTGACCCCGACACTGGTATTCGTAGCGATCATTTCACTGATCAACTCGTTTAAAACTTTCCGCGAGGTTTACCTCCTTACCGGAGCGCATCCCTTCGGAAGTATCTATATTTTGCAGCACTACATGAATAACATGTTCGAAAGCATGGATTATCAGAAGCTGAGTGCTGCCGCATTGCTGATGACGGTTGTCATGGCAGGTATTATCTTCGGATTATTTAAGGCCGAAGGAAGATTCGGACAGGATATGGAAGAATAAGATGAAGAATGTATCCAGTTTCAACGACGGACCGGTAACCAAGAACCGGACCGCCCTGCTAATCAAAAAAATAATCATAACGGCTGCAGCCTGCATCTTTGCATTGTTTTTCCTGCTTCCTACCGTACTGACGATCACCAACTCGTTCATGTCGGCGACGGAAATCAAGGCAAATTACGGTAAGGTTTTTCAAAGTGCGGAATCCGGAACCAAGTCCTATGTCGGAGAGAGAGTTAAATTAAAAATCATTCCCGACATGGTTACGGTGGAACAGTACAAGACGGTACTTTTCAAGAGCCCCGATTATCTGTTCAAGTTCTGGAACTCTTTGATTTATGCCGCACCGATTGCAATCCTGCAGATCTTCTTCGCGATGGGCGCCTCGTACGCCTTTGCGAGGTTTGAAGGCAAATGGAAGGATGTTTTGTTCTTCATATACGTTATGGTCTGCCTGATGCCTTATCAGGTTACGCTCGTGCCGAACTATCTGGTATCCGACTGGTTGCACCTGATCAATACGAGATGGGCCATCTGGCTTCCGGGTATTACGTCTCCGTTTGCGGTTTATCTTTTAACCAAGAGCATGAAGCGTATTCCCAAGGCAATTTTCGAAGCTGCAAGAGTGGACGGCGCAAACGAATTTACGATCTTCTTTAAGATCTGCGCACCGCTTGTAAAAGGACAGGCTTTCTCCATCGGTATTCTGATCTTCATTGATTACTGGAACATGGTAGAGCAGCCCCTGATCCTTTTAAAAGACGACAAATTACAGCCGCTTAGCATTTTCCTGTCCCGCATCAACTCCGGCGAAATCGGACTTGCGTTCGCGGTGGCTGTTATTTATATGATTCCGTGCCTGTTGACCTTCCTTTACGGCGAGGATTACCTGGTAGAAGGTATTACCACGCAGGGTGGTGTCAAAGGCTAACTTAGTAAACAATACGTAACGATTAATATTTTTAAACGGGAGAAAAAAGATGAGCGAAGAAAACAAAAACTTACCCAAAGTAGAAAAGGTGGAAAACAACGAGGAAAAGGGCAGTAAAAAGCGTGATATTATCAAGAATGTCGCAATCATATTCCTTGCGGTTATGCTTTTGCTTACCTTCTTCTCCAACACGATCATGAATTATTCCCTGCCACAGGTATCGACCCAGTCCATTGAAAGCGGCACAATCAAAACACAGGTGCGTGGCAAGGGTACGATTGAACTGGTAGATCCGTACAATGTAATCATGGATGAGACCAGAACCATTGCTTCCGTTCGCGTCAAAGAAGGCGACGAAGTTCAGGAAGGTGATGTTCTCTATGTACTTGAAGGTATCGAGTCCGAAGAACTTGCTACGGCAAAGAAGGATTTAAAAACCGCCGAAACCGCATATCTTACCGGTTTACTTGACGGTTCGATCACCATGACGACCAACAGCGAGGATGCAGCGGCCATTCAGAAAAATCTTGCTGCATTACAGTCCGTTATCGATGCTCGTCAGGCGGATATCGATTTACACACAAATAACGTTAATACTTTGACTCTTCAGCTTAAGGCCTTGGGTGGAACATACAAGGCTGATACAACACAATATAGTATTGATGTGATTAATGCACAAAGAGCAGTGGATTTAGCTAAAGCAAATCGTGATGTGTATGCTGATTTAGAAAAAGCATATCAGGCAGCCGTGGAAGCAAGAGATAATCCCGGAACGGATGAGCAGGGTCAGCCGTTACCTCCCGGACCCGGACCGACTCCGGAACAAACAGAAGGACACAATAAGTATGTGGAGTTGGATAAGAAAGTAACAGAAGCAAACAGTGTTCTTGCAACAAAGAAATATAATCAGGACATTGCAGAAGCAAATTCCAGCAATGATCCGAACGCTGCAAAGAAAGTTGAAATTCAAAGACAGATTGATATAGAAACCGAAGGCATTACTTTATCCAAGAAGGCATTGGATGATGCACAGGCTAACAAAGACAAATATGTGAAGGAAATGACCGGTCAGGTAAAGGGTTCATCTGCTGTAGATGAGATCAACAATCTTCGCGATAAAGTTGCCAAGCTCGAAGCCAAGACCATGGGATCCGAAATCAAATCTCCCGTTACAGGTAAGGTTGTAACCGTTTCCAAGCAGGCCGGCGAGAAGACGGAGCCGAAGGAAACCGTAGCCGTTATCCAGGTAGAAGGCAAGGGCTTATGCACCAAGATTTCCGTTGAAACCAGACAGGCAAACAAAGTTAAAGTCGGTGATCCGGTTATGATCGAGGACTACTTCTACTACGGATGCACCGCTAACCTTGCTGCAATCCAGCCGGACAAGGATGACCCGAAGAACAAAAGAACGTTACTCTTTGACCTTGTCGGTGAAGATTTCCAGGCAGGCGGAACGGTATCTTTAGCAGTCGGTCAGGCAAATCAGTCCTTTAACCTGGTTATCCCGAAGAGTGGTTTAAGAGAGGATACCAAGGGTAAATATATTTTAATCTTAGAGTCCAAGGCAGTTCCTTTCGGAACCAGATACATTGCCAAGAAAGTGGATGTTACTCAGGTTTATGCAGAGGATGACATGAATGTTGCCATCGAAGCTGCGGTTGAACCTTGGGGAACCTATGTTATTACAAACCAGACCAAGCCGATCAAGAACGGCGATCAGGTAAGACTTGCTACAGAGGAATCAAAGTAATCGATGAGTGAAAAGAAGCATCGCTTTAACTTTAAAATGAATAAGCCGAGAATTCTGATGATCGCGGTAGGAAGCACTTTACTGATCATTATCGGAATTATCGCGATTGCGCTGCTTACGGCCAAAGACGATATGATCGATCAGACGCTTTTCCTGCGCTGGACAGAGGATCGTGATTATGCACAGAATTCCATGTTCTTTAACCCGGCTCAGAAGGTGACGGACAAAGAAATCTTCGGACTTCGTCATGCCATTGAAGACGGATATAAGGCAAAGAGTGAAGTCGCAACGTTCCCGACGGAAGTGCAGAAGGGTGAAATGCGTGACGCCTATTCCACATTTGCACCTTTAACGCTTACCACGGAGCACGGACAGCTTACCGTTGACGCTATCGGAGCGGGAGGAGACTTTTTCCTCTTCCATCCGGTCAAACTGGTTGGCGGAAACTATTTCTCGGATAACGATCTGATGCATGATTATATCCTCCTTGACGAAGAGTCCGCATCCACTCTGTTCGGTGGCTCGGATGTTGTCGGAAAGAGAGTTAATCTGGGCAACAAGGAATTGTATGTTGTCGGCGTTTATGAACGTGAGAAAGGCGAAGTGGAAACACTTGCAGCCGGAAATGCGGATCCTAGGGTTTTCGTATCCTTCAATGTCATGAAGGAAGCCAATCCGGATGTTCCGATTACCTGCTATGAACTGCTTTCTCCGAACCCGATCCCGCATTTTGCTAACAGCGTTCTGCGTGATGTGAAGATTTTCCCGGAAGACAGCTACATTATGATCGAGAATTCCGCGAGATTTTCGTACGCCAGATACTATGAGCTTTTGAAAGCCCGTAAGAGCAGAGAAATGCGTACCGACAATATTGCGTTCCCGTACTGGGAAAACCTTGCAAGATATCAGGAAGGACGACTGATGTATTGGGCTTTTGTTCAGTGGAATCTAGCAGTCATCCTGTTCCTTATGGTAGTGATCAATCTGATGGTACTGATTGTTAAATACAAGCCGACCAGAGAAGGTATCGAGAGTGCATTTGACCACATTAAGCGTAAAGCGCAGATGAAACATATTAAGAAATTAATGGAGGAGAACGAGAATGAGCAAAGTAGTGATAGCTCTGGCGAACGGGTGTGAAGAGATTGAAGCGTTAACCGTTGCGGATGTGCTGTTTCGCGCAGGCGTTTCGGTGATCAAAGCATCCATCAACCCGACGACGACCGTAGAAAGCTCGCATAAGGTAACGATGATTGCCGACACCACTTTTGATGCCGTTGACTTCTCCGATGTGGATATGATCGTTTTGCCCGGCGGAATGCCGGGAACCAATCATCTGCAGGCAAATAAGGCTCTGACCGACAAAGTTAAGGAGTTTGCCGCAGCAGGTAAATTTGTCGCAGCCATTTGCGCGGCTCCGAAGATTTTGGGAGCACTTGGCCTTTTGGAAGGAAAGCGTGCATGCTGTCATCCCGGTTTTGAGAGCGAACTGACCGGCGCGGAGGTTGTTATGGACGAGCCCGCTGTACGCGACGGTAACATCATTACCGGACGCTCCATGGGCTGTGCGATTCCGTTTGCACTGATGATTCTCGGTGCTCTGGAAGGAGAGGAAAAAGAGGCTGAACTCAGCCATAAGATCGTCTGGATGCCGATAAAAGAATACTAAAAAGCCTACGGGGGAACAAAATGGTTTCGAATTCCGGCCTTGGTTTATCGACAAAATTAGAACATATGGAACAGTTAGCGGAGTATCGGGAGAATACCTTACGGAAATCCCCCGAGCTTCGCTCTTTGTTTATTGAGCTGACGGGAAAGTGTAATGAAAACTGCAGGCACTGTGGCTCGAACTGTGGTGATTACGAGGAACAAAATCCTCTTTCCACGCAGGAGATTATGGACTTTCTGGATCAGATCAAAAGAGATTTTGATATCTCCAAATTGCGTCTTTGCATTACCGGAGGGGAGCCCCTGCTTCGCAAGGACTTTTTTGAGATTATGAATTATGCGCATTCACAGGGCTTTATTTGGGGCATGACATCGAACGGTACATTAATTGACGATGAAGTGGCCGAGAAGCTCTATTTGGCCGGTATGCGCACGATTTCGATCAGTCTGGACGGACTGAAGGAGTATCACGAGTGGTTCCGCCGCCGCAGGGGAAGCTACGACCGTACGGTAAGGGGAATCCGCGCTTTGGTGGATCACGGCAATTTTATGCATATTCAGGTGACCACTGTGGTCACTCACCGGAATATCGGGGATTTGGAGGCAATGTATGAGGAATTTTCCGCCCTCGGAATCCGTTCCTGGAGAGTTATTAACATTGAACCCATCGGAAGAGCCAAGGAACAGCCGGATCTGCTTCTGTCCGCAAAAGAATACAAGCACCTCTTTGCTTTTATCCGTAAAATGCGTTTTAAGGGCAAAATGGAGGTCTCTTACGGTTGCAGCCATTATCTGGGCCCCGAATACGAAAGAGAGGTCCGTAAGTGGTATTTCCTGTGCAATGCCGGAGTATATGTCGGCTCCGTAATGTATAACGGTGATATTACCGCCTGTCTGGACATTGAAAGACGGCCGGAGCTGGTACAGGGAAATATCCGCAAAGACCGTTTTAAGACCGTTTGGGAGAATAAATTTGAAATCTACCGGACAGACTTTAGAAAGACCGGTCCCTGCCGAAACTGCGAGGATTACCGTTTCTGTGCGGGCGATGCATATCATTCCTGGAATTTCGATGAAATGAAGCCCAATTTATGCTTAAAAGGCGTGCTTTTTTAGATGAAATAAAGGGCATTTCCCCTTTTTCCACAAAATCGGATTCGAAAATTGGTTTTTTTGCACAAAAAAAAGGTTTTTTATTCGAATCGTATGGAAAATGTTTACAAATTTTAGTATAATATTCATGCTTTTGTTGTGTCAGTTTCCCTAGTGAAATTCAACATGCAAAAGAAATAAAAATCAGAACGAATAATTGTGATGGGAGTTAGTTATGGAGATTTCTGAACTCAAAAAAATGTGCTTGAACTGTATGCATATGAGTAAAGAGGAAGAATTCTGTCCGGTATGCGGAAAGCCGAAACGCGGTGTGAAAAGCTATGGCGAAGCATTGGAGCCGGGCACGATTTTGAATGGAAAAATCCTGATCGGAAACATTCTCGGTATGGGTAATTTCGGTATTACCTATATTGGTTTTGATATGCTTTTGGAATACCGTGTCGCAGTAAAGGAATTCTTCCCGTCCGACATGGTGGCAAGAGCCGAAGACGGTTCTTTATATGTTACGGACGATGCTTCCGTGGAAGAGTACGACGAAGAACTGAAATCCTATCTTCGTGAAGCAAGAGTACTGGCTCAGTTCTCCAAGAAACCAGGTATTGTTTCCATCAAGGAATTATTCTATGCCAATAACTGCGGTTACATGATTATGGAGTTCCTGGAAGGTGGTACGCTGCGCCGCTTCATCGACAACAACGGCGGACGTCTTCCCGTAGACCAGGCACTTTCCTTAATGGAGCCGGTTATCCACTCCATGGAGGAGATTCACAAGAGCGGTCTGATTCACCGCGACATTTCACCGGAAAACATTATGCTCGACTCCGACGGTTCCATTAAGGTAATCGACTTCGGTGCGACCAAGAAATTAAACAATAAGACCGGACAGATCTACTTCGGTAAATTCGGTTATGCTCCCTTAGAGCAGATGCTCGGCGAAGGCCAGGGACCCTGGACCGATGTATACGGTATCTGCGCAACTCTGTACTGCATGATCACCGGAGATATCCCGACGGATGCTTATCAAAGAAGCCAGGGAGAACCGTTGATTCCGATCGAGGAATTCGGTATTCCGATGGACCAGAGAATTGTGGATGCCATTACCAAGGGCTTATCCATGGATCCCAAAGATCGTCAGCAGGATATGGGACAGCTTGCAAGATCTCTGTATGGCGTGAAAGTAAAGAACCAGGAAGGGGAAGAGACCGGCCAGGTTATTTTCCCGACCTTTGATAATTCCATGCTGTATGACAGAAGAAACCAGAGAATCTGGTTCGGTCATTATCCGATGAACGAAGTAGTCGGTGCAGCGCTGACCACGGATATCATCTATGCAAATTACGATCTGCAGGATTGCACGTCCGTCGGCGAGAACAAGTATAAACGCTTCCGTCCTTTAGACGGTCTGATGAGCAAGGAATACAAGAACCGTAATTTCGCCAAATTAAAAGAAGACAGCCGTAAGTACCGCGTTTTCGAATTTTCCGAGATTCCCTGGGTTATCCTGTATCACAGCGGAAACAAGATGATCATTCAGTCGGAATACATTCTGGATTATCAGATGTTTGATGAAAGAGATTTCATCGATATGTCCGAGCGTGAAGTATTAAAGACCAGAACCGGTATCAGTTGGGAAACCAGCCGTATCAGAGAGTGGTTAAACAGAGATTTCTTACATACCGCATTTACCGAGTCGGAGCAGAAGAGAATTATGATTCGCGAGGTAATCACTCCGATCTCCTCCTTCACCGATGAAGTAACATACGACCGTGTATTCCTTCCTTCCGTGGATGAAGTAAACTCCGGTTTTGAGAACAAGCAGGTGCGCGGCGGAAACGGACTGAAAGTCAATGACAAGTCAGGTCCGAATATGATCAGCCAGTATGCGGCTGCACAGAAAATCGACGAATCGATGCCGATGGGTTACGGACTCCGTACCCGCGGATCCATGAATGCAAGCAGAGGCACCTTCTCCTACGGAGAAAGCTGCGACGGCCAGTGCATACAGAACAGCACATTAAAGAACTGGCGTGTAGATCAGCCTATGGGTATTCGCCCGATCATACAGGTAGACGTTAACGAGATTATGGAAATTGAGTAAGAGGGCCCCTGGATGAGCACTTATGTGATGAGCGATATACACGGACAGTATAAGTCATTTGTCAAAATGCTTAACCTGATTCGTTTTGGGGAAGATGATAAACTCTATGTCATCGGTGATGTGATCGACCGAGGACCAGATGGCATTAAGATTATCCAGCACCTGATGAAAATGAAAAATGCCGAAATGTTTATGGGCAATCATGAACTTCTGATGCTGGATGCGTTAAAGAACGAGTTTGAGATCCAAAACAAGAACCGCATGGATACGGATGACATCGATATCTGGCTGGATCCGTGTAACGGCGGGCTTCCGACTTACAATGCGTTTAAGGCATTGCCTGCCGGCAAAAAACAGAAAATCCTGGATTACCTGAAGGATACCTGGGTAGCCAAGAAGGTACAGATCGGGAAAAAGAAATACTACCTTGCCCATGCTTATTGTACGAAGATGAAATTCGATGACGGCATCAAGTTCATGGATATGCCGTACAATGAAGCATACAGAGTCGTGTGGACCAGTATCTACGATTTCCGCTATCAGGATGTGGTGGGAGAGAAACTCTTCCCGAATAAGAAATTAACCTATATTCACGGTCATACATTTACCCAGCGTCTTGACTGTGTGGACAAATACGGAAGAGGATTAATCTATGAGAACAACGATTTCATGGGTTATCGGATCTTCAATATCGATTGCGGAATGGCACTCCGCAACAAAGCCAGCCAGTTAGGCTGCATTCGTCTGGATGATGAGCGTAAGTTCTATGTTTATCTGGAAGACGATCTGGTGAACTAGTTTGTGTTTGTATTAGGGGGGTTATATATACGAAAAGCTTCTGCGAAAGGCAGAAGCTTTTTGTTATCTTTATGGTTCGTATATTTTACATCCATGCTCCGTCGAAGGAGATTACCTGTCCTGTCAGGTATTCGGAAGCGGTTACGATTTTATAAACCATTTCAGCGACCTCGTCGCTGGTTCCCGGTCTTCCTGCCGGAATATCATCGAAGAGGCTCTTTCTTTCGAAAGAAGATAAGTGTGCATTCATTTGCGTATCAATGAATCCGCAGGCGATGGCATTTACGGAAATACCGCTTGGTGCCACTTCCTTGGCCAATGCCTTGGTAAAAGCATTTACACCGCCCTTGCTGGCCGAATAAGCCACTTCCGTGGAAGCTCCGACTTTGCCCCATACGGAAGAGATATTGACAATGCGTCCGTTATGTCTGGCAATCATTTGTGGAAGAACGGCACGGGAAGTGTAGAAGCAGGAGGAGAGGTTGGTGTTGATGACCTGATTCCATTCCTCATCCGTCATATCCTGTAAAAGACCCATATAGGAGATTCCTGCGTTATTGATTAAGATATCGATTTCGATTCCTTCGTCATTCAGACGGCGGAACAGATCGTTTACGGAAGCAGAATCCGAAACATCGCAGGTATAGCATTTGGCGGATACGGAATACTTCTCGGAAATGATTTTACCGATTTCTTCAAGCTGGATGATGGAACTTTTGCAGACCATCACCAGATTGTATCCTTTCTTTGCAAAACAGTTTACGATACTTTTACCGATTCCTCTGGAAGCGCCGGAAATAAAAACGGTTTTGCTCATATCATCTACCCCCTGAAGTACATTGAATGGCCGGAAACGGATTAATACTGAACGCCGCAGACTTTCCAGCCGTTAGCGGTTTTGATGCAGTAGAAGCGACACTCCGTGGTCACGTTTTTCTCCTGCGTACCGTATAATAATAATACCTGTTCAATGTTCAATTGGCAATAGAAATGCTCATCATCATAGGGATTAAATTCAATGACTTTGGTCTCTTCACTTTGGATTCTGTGCCAGGGATAATACTTTCTGGTTTCGCCGTATTCCACCATCTGAAGCATTGTTGTCGCATCACCGGTAAAGTACTGGGAAGCGGCCTCTCTGGAGGCATCGTTGGAAACGTAATGCGTATAGGTAATGGCGGCTTTTTCGACGAAGGCAAGCATTTCCTCTTCGGTTTCCTTGGATGCACTGAAGAGTACCTGATACATACCAAGCTGAGTATTCATCTGCGGAATGATCTCGGAACCGTCTGCGCGTAGGGCTTTTACTTCGGGCTCTTCATAGAGACCTTCCACAAAGTAGTTGTTGATCTCGGGAAGTTCAATGGTGTCTTTAAAATAATCCTGTCCGGGGGCTTTCTCGCTCCGGTAGCAGTAGGAAGCGGCTACTTCGGTACCGTTTACCTGCAGCGAGTAGATGGAAGGACAGGAAACACGTACGGCATGCTGGGCTTCCGTGTAGAATTCAAAGTTTGCGATGTCCCACTTGGGAAGTTTGTATTTCCGTTCTTCGGTAGAAGATTTTTTCAAAAGCATTTTGCCGATGATATAGCGGTCGGCAGTCAGGAAATACTCGGGCGAATCTTCGGTATAATCCGTTGTTTTTGCATAACTGATCTGTTTGTCGTTTACCAGAGTGGACATGTAACGGTACAGGTTTTCCTCGGTTTCAAACTCGGAAATGACGGGCTTTGCGCTCATCATTTCATAAACGGCCGACATATCACCGGACCGAATGGTTTCCACGGCGTCCTCCGCAACATGATGCGGAAGGGATGCCTGATATTCGGCTTCATAGGATTTGAGGTACTGATAGAATTTACCGACAAACAGAACAAGTGCCAGAATCAGAAAAGAAAACCAGATGCCCATAAAAAGAGCAAACGGATGGGATTTCTTAATTGTGGGATCCTCGGATAAGGGGACGATTTTCGGTGAACGGTAGTCGCCAGTCATCAATCAGTCCCTCCGTTCCACGATGAATGCCGTAGGCATTTTACGATTTCTCATGGTACAGCTGGAAACGATCTCCTCGCCGTTATATACCATGGAAGAGGACATACCACCGTCTAAGTTTGCGGCATTTACCGCACCGTAGTCTTCCATAACCGTAACCAGATCGGCCATGGAGGCACCGAGTGAAGTGGTCTGTCTTCCTTCGATTACCAGAAGTAAAACGGCACCGTCTGCGCGCTGGCCGATGGCGGTACGGGGATTCAGACCCGAACCGGAGCCAGCCATATGTGCGGATTTGCCGTTTACGATCAAAGCGGGACCAAAGGATACCGCATCGCGGATTCCGATGGATTGCGCATAACCTGCGGTCATTCTACCGACCACAAGAACATTGTCATTATTGAAACCATAGACTTCATAGGTGGTTCCGGGATCGCCCATGCGAAGAACACCTTCGCTGAAAACGATACCCTGTGGCATTCCGCCGGTACCGATACCGGCTTCGTCATCGTATTTGCCACCGTTGATTCCGCCGACGGCATCATATTTCTCTACCAGTTCCGGAAGCGTTTTGCCGGGGGAACTGATTCCGTAATGATCGATCGTAGCCACCTTCACACGGGAGGGATCGAAAACAACCATCATCTTTCCGCGGTAGGTCGGACCGTGTACATCATATACCGTAATTCCGTCTCCGTCGGGGTCTTCCGGATTGGAAGCCTTGGAACTTGCATTACCGAGTGCGGAAGAGTCCGCATTGGTATCGGCAATCTGGATCAGATTGGTATCTGTAATCTCATCGAATCCCTTGGTGGAATTCTTCGCCATAATCTTATCGACTTCATCGGGTGTCAGATATAAATCGACCAGAACACCGCCCACGCTGGATTCTTTGGCCGAGGAGACAAACAGATCACGAAAACGCGGAGAAGGACCTTTGTGAATGTAGTAAAGAAGCACAAAAAAAGCAACGAGAATCAGTATTACCGTTCCCGCGAACCATAGTAGGAAATTCAAAATTCCGACCGCAATTTTCGGCTTTCTCGATCGTGATCTTTTCATACATTATTAATTTACCATATCTTGTGGTTGAATACAAGAAAAAAGGCAAAAAACCACAAGAAAACAAAAATTTACCTTACTAAATTAGTGACAAAAAAAACATATTATAATAAAATATATACTGTATGGGTATGCATACCCTCGGGGGTTAATCAGATGTCAAATTTTAAGCATTATATCGATGGAATTAAAAACGGCGAAAGTTTCTTTAACGAAACATTTAAGTTGAATCTTATGCTGAACACACTCTGTGTGATTCATGCGATTTATGCAATTCTTTTATTCTCCTTTGATTTCCGCTCACTTGGAATATATGTAGTGGTTACCGCGGTTTTCTATCAGGTTATCCGATTGTTTGTTTCCAAAGGAGCATACCGTCTGATTATTTTGTTAAGCTGTGGTGAAGTATGGCTCTTTGCCGCTGTTTTGGAAGTGGCTCTCGGAAGAGGAGCGAATTTCTCTTTCCTGATCCTTGCAACGATTCCAGCGGTTTTCTATTTTGCTCTTTCCTGGGGTATTTATAAGAACAAAGAGCTGGTCAGCCTTTTGTTCTCCATTGTGGCAATGGTTGAATATACCGGACTGTATGTGTATAACATCATTCATCCGAAGGCAATTGTTGAAACCAAGCAGTATATGGACATTACACTTACTTCATACAATTATGCCGTCGGCTTCCTGGTAATGGTTGGCTTCCTCATGCTTCTGCATTGGGATATGGCGCAGAAGACATCCACCCTTTCGAATAAAAACGTGGAACTTAACGATGAGGCAACCAAGGATCCGCTTACCGGACTTTTCAACCGTCGTTTCATGAACCAAAACCTTGAGGAGAAGGTTGACAGACTTCTCGAAGAGGGACGGATTTTCGGACTGATTATCTGCGATATCGATAATTTCAAAAAGGTAAACGACACCTTCGGACATGAATCCGGAGATGACGTTTTGGTCAATACCGCAAGAGTGTTAATGAGTTCCCTTCGTGAGAACGACGTGGTATGTCGTTGGGGCGGTGAGGAATTCTTAATCGCCATTGACGGAAACAAGAAGATTACCGTGGATGTTGCGGAACGTATCCGATCCATGATCGAAGATATGGTTGTGGTATCGCACGGATACAGCATTAAGATCACAATGACCTTCGGTGTTTGCGAATCCATACCCGGATTAAACGTGGATAAACTGGTTGAAATCGCTGACCAGAGATTATATAAGGGAAAACAGAACGGAAAGAACCAGGTTGTTTTCGAATAATGGGATTGAATGGGATAAAGTAGTAAGAGGATGAAGTTATGAAAAATGAGAAGATGAACATCCGCAAAAGAATGAAAGAAACACTGGCACTGGCATTGAGCCTTTTGATGGTGCTCAGTGTAATCTGTGTTCCGATTCGTACGGCTGCTGCACCGAGTATTCCCACGGGGCAATATTTCTTTGAAGGTGATGAAGTATCGTTTACGGACGAGGATTATTATATCTTTACTTATGCTCCTGCGGCAAAGTCAAACGGTGGCGGAATCAACATAATCAATCCGTCCGAGGCTGCGGTCACCATCTCCGGAGGCGGACAGTGGTATGCCCGGGGTGCTAAGATCGAGTTTCCGCATTACGATGATGCGGATCTTCCGAACCACGGAAGTTTAAAATCCATTTATACCTATAACGGTTACAACTGGACCGCTACCGTGGATGGAGAGGAATGTTATATGGTTGATTTCCTGGAGTATTCCGGAATAAAGGTTTTGTTGTTGGATTCCGCGGGAACGCTGCAGGCAACCCAGTATGGATACTATATTTACGCTGAAAACAATCCTGAGAACGGAACGGCTGATACTCCGGTCTGGGAGGATGCTTACCCGATCAGCATAGAAGATGATCCGACCTATGGCGAGAACATCGGCTGGTCTACCAACAGTGCTTATGTGGATAAAACATCGGCCGGATATTTTACCGGTGTGGAAGGTGAGATTTCCATCGATGACGTTCTGACTTATCTGTCTGCCGGAACATTGACGCTTTACCCGATTTATGACTATGCGGATCCGGCAACTCCTTTATCGGTTTCCCTGGATAGTGAGTATGCTCTGGAAGATGTGGACAGCATCAGCCCGACAATCACCGGAACCAGAGCGGAAGATGACAATCTGACGATTGAGTTTTACAAGGACGGCGAAGATGCCCCTCTTGCAGACAATAAAATTACGGAAGCGGGACAGTATGAGGTCCGCGTCAGTGTACCGGCGGTTTCTTCGGAATTAAATGCTGACGGCGAACTCGTAAGCCGCGGTCTGGTTGCGGAAGAAGCCACGGCCTCGTTTAAAGTCGTGGAGAGTGCGAAAGTGACCACGGAACCCAAGGCAAATACACTTTCCTATACGGGAGAAGAGCAGGAGCTGCTTACCGCGGGTGACTCCGACCAGGGTGTTTTGTACTACTGGATTGACGGACCGGATTCACTTCCGTCGACGAACGTTCCCAAGGCAACGGCTGTCGGCACCTATTCGGTGAAGTATTATGTCATGGGCGTGGACGAATACGGAAATTCTCCGACCTACACGATAGAAGCTTCCATCAGGCCCAAAACCATCGGTCTTAACTGGAGTGATACCGAATTTGTTTATGACGGGGAAGATCATCTTCCTTCCGTAACGGCTACCGGTGTGGTAGACGGAGAAACCTGTGATGTTACGGTAACGGGTGCTGCAAGAACGGTCGGTACGCATGCGGCAACCGCAACAGAAGTTTCCAATGACAATTACAAATTACCGGCTGCCAATACAACAACCTTTACGATCTCATCCGCAGATCCGACTTATGTTCTTCCGGAAGCAAATGATCTTACCTATGACGGAACGGCACAGGAACTGGTATCCGGAGGAGAAGCAGAGGGCGGTCATTTTGAATACAGTACGACCGAGACCGGAACTTATTCCGAAACGGTACCGACTGCAACGAATGCAGGCACATATAGCGTATGGGTAAAGGTTGTCGGTGATGCAAACCATAATGACACAGATCCCGTTGAAATTGAAGCTTCCATTGCAAAGAAGACCATTGGACTCAGATGGTCGGATACAACGTTTGAATATGACGGAGAAGAACATGTTCCGACTGCAACCGCAACCGATGTGGCAAGCGGCGATACGATTAATGTTACGGTGACCGGAGCCCAGACGGATGCCGGAAATTATACCGCAACGGCTACCGCAATTTCGGGAACCGGAAGCGCGAATTATGAATTGCCCGCAACGGTTACAACAGAATTTGAAATTACCAGGGCAGATGCGCTTTGGACTGTTGAACCCGCAGCGAAAACAGGTCTTAAATATGCGAAAGAATATCTTGAACTTGTAACGGCAGGTACAACCGAAGACGGTACGGTTCAGTATGCACTCCAGGGAACTACCGGAGATGCAAACTGGGGCAGTGATATTCCGACAAGAGCGTATGCCGGAACTTATACCGTTCTGTACCGGATTGTCGGAGATGACAATCATAACGATTCCGATACGGGAAGTGTTGAGGTAACCATCGCCAAGGGTGACGGTGATCTAGACGGTATCGAGCCCGCAGATGATCTTGTCTATGATGGTACGGAGCAGACATTGTTCTTGGCATATTCCGCACCCGGAGAATTTGCTCCGAGCCCTTACAATATCGTATACAGTACGGACGGCGGAACAACCTTTACGGATACGATGCCGAAGCGTACGGATGCCGATACATATTCCGTAGTGGCCAAAAGACTGGAAACCGCGGATACGCTTGAATCCGATCCCGTAACATTTGAAATCACCATCGAGCCTGCTGAAGCGGGAGTATTATGGGATGAAACCACACTGAACTTTACCTATGACGGATTGATGCATAAGCCGACCGCTGCGGCTACAGGCTTACTGGACGGCGATACCGCTACGATTACCGTAACCGGTGAGAAAGCAGATGCAGGCACGTATACGGCTACGGCAAGCGAGATTTCAAATACGAATTACAAGCTGTCGGGAACTACGACAACTTCATTTACGATCGGTAAAATTCCCGCCACAATCACAACGGCACCCGTTGCAAAGGAACTGACCGAAAACGGCAGCGAACAGGCACTGGTGGAAGCCGGTGCGGTAAACGGCGGAAGCATGTATTATGCATTGTCCGAAACGGGAACCTATTCCACAGCCGTTCCCAAGGCTAAGAATGCAGGTACCTACACGGTATGGTTCAAGGCGGTCGGAGACGGAAATCATACGGACTCCGAGGGCGCATATGTTACGGTTACCGTAAAGAGCGGACCGAAGCAGCCTGTGAAAGAGAAAGCAAACGGATCCATCAGCATTTCCATGGGAAGCTTTATATTCGGCGGAGCGGCAACATCCCCGACGGTTACTTCCTCAACGCATGATGCATCCAAAGCAACCATCAGTTATAAACCGGCCGGAGCACCGGATTCGGCATATACCGCAAACAAACCTACGCTTGTAGGTGATTATACGGTGCGCGCATCCGTTTCCGAGAATGATAATTACAAGGGATGTTCCAATACGGCGAACTTCTCCATTTCCTATTTGCCCGTTCCGGACGGCTCTTATGAAATTACCGGCGAGGAAGGCAACGGAGGATGGTATGTATCCGAAGTAAAACTGACTCCCGCGGCCGGATATGAGATTTCCGTCGGAAACAGATCCGCATTTACGACCAATGCGGTTGTATTAAGCGAGGAAATGGCCGGAACTCCGTTTTATATCCGTAAAACCCAGACCGGAGAACAGACTGCCGGAATCACGCTTGCATCCATGCGAATCGATGCGGAGAAGCCGCAGTTGGAAATGGAAGAGAATCAGATCTACTATTCCGATGAAGAAGGTCTTTTGATTGCCATGGCCAAGGATAAGAACTTCAACAAGGTCTATATCGACGGAAGAGAAGTGGATGTAAGAGATGACGGAAACGGCTATAAGATTTTTGATCTGCCGGTCGGAAAGAAAAAGATTCCGGTCAGAATCAAAGTTGTGGATCTTGCCGGAAACGAAATCGACATGTCCGTTGTAACTGCTCCGGAATGGTTAAAGACCGGAGTGATCCGCGAAGGCGACCTTTATCTGGAGACTGCCACAGCATACAAGACACCGGAAGGAAAAGCAGTCTGGATGAACAATTACGAGTCGACCAAATACATGGGCGGTATTACCTTCTACGCAAAAGAAGAAAAAGATTATACATTCCATAAAGAATAAAGGGATTGAAGGATGAAAAAGGGAGCAGTAATCGGAATTATTGTCGGAGCATTTGTTGTGATTGCCGGAGTTGTGGCAGCACTTCTGATCTTCAAGAATAAAAAAAGCGACGCATATCGTGTCATCAAAGTCATGAGAGCACAAGGCCACAGTACGGTTTCCAGAGGTGAAATCGACGATCTGGAAGCGTATGAGGGTATGGCCCTGCAAAGCGGTGACTGCGTTCATGTGGACGGAAACAGTTCGCTTGTTTTGATGATGGATGAGGATAAGCTTGCGTATGTGGAGCAGAATACGGACTTTTCTCTGGTGGCGGAAGGAAGTGCAAAGGATTCCAGAACCAGGATTGAGTTAACCAAAGGTGCACTGACCTGTGAAATCCGAAACGAATTAAATGCGGAATCCACGTATGAAGTCAATACACCGAACTCCACCATGGCGGTCAGAGGTACCAGTTTCCGCCTGGAAGTTACCAATGTCGAGACCATCAAGAAAGTGCTGGAAAGCAGCGCTGTTCAGCCGTCCATGCTCTTTATGGCCAAGACCCTCGACAGTTCCGGAATCAAGGGCTTAAATACCATTACACGTCTTACCGTAACCGATGGTACGGTAGCCGTTCAGTTGCATGATGAAAACGGAAATCCCGTCGGGGATGAAATCCTCTTTGATGCCGATACCGATGTTTTAATCGGCGGAAGTGATTCCAACAGCTGTATTATTAAGGAGATCACGGGTATCGATCCGAGCACCTTCCCGGACATCACCATTGAGTTCTTTATCGAGATTGCAGAGGGAACCGGAAAGATGATCATCTCCATCAGTGATCTGAAAGATGCGCTGGAGGAAGGAGATCATAATGTTACCTTCATGTACGGAGACAGTGTATTTGCAACACAGGTGGTTCCTCATGAGGGCCATTTGACGGAGCCGTTGTTTACTCCGACCGAAAACGGTTCGTGGGATGTCGATTTCTCACTTCCCGTGACGACGGATACCATGATCTACTGGGAAGCAAAGTAATCTGAAGCGGAGAGCGAATGTGAAAAACCGCGGAAAGAAAGCATTTACCATCGTAATAACAGGAGTCCTTGCAGTACTTGGCTGCATAGGACTCCTTTTTGTGTCTTCCTTTCTTTTACAGAGTTTTATTTTGAAAAATGCACAGGCCTCGGCTGACTATTTTAAGCAAAGCAATTTGTTTGAGGAAATGATCTCGAACCAGTCTGCGGTTAAAAGAGATAATTATGCCGACTGCATTTCTTTCTGCATTGCCTGGCATTTGGGCAATGAAAGCGGCTTGGAAGGCGCAGACGGAAGCAATGCACTTGTGCGCATTCTGAGGGCAGGATATACGCAGGAACTGCCGGAAAACGTCAATGACGGCTTTTACAGGGCTGTTTATGAAGGAGCACCGGCAAATGTAGCCTATTCCCGTTACTGGCACGGAGGTTCGGCATTCATTCGCTTATTCCTTCCCCTGGCAGGAGTGCAGGGAATGCGGATCGGATTGCTGGTTGCCGGAATCCTTTTAAATCTTGCGTGGGTCGTTTATCTGATCATACGGCGGGAATATACCATGGGAATTGCGTATTTGCTTGGATGTTTTGCAGGGAAACTCTTCTTTGGTTATCTTTGCCTGGAATACGCGTTTGTATGCCTGTTTATTCCGATTTTTTCGTTTGCCGTATACCGGATCTTGGAAAAGGAAAAGAAAAAGAAAACGACCATGCCTTTGAGTGCACTTTTCCTGCTTTCGGGAATTCTGACCTGTTTCTTTGATTTCCTTACCGCGGAGACGCTTACTTTCACGGTTCCCGCCTTTGTTATGCTTGTTTATCTGACAAAGAAAAAACCCGCTTTAGTCAGCATAAAGGGCGAACTAAAGGATAAAGAAAGAAGAATGCTTTGGAAACGTTTTCTGAATAGCGGTCTTTTCTGGATGATGGGATATGCGGGAATGTTTGGTTTGAAGTGGGCTTTATCCGGTATTTTCCTCGGGAAAGAAGAACTTCAGACGGCGGCTTCCTATGCTCTCGAGCGATCGGTCGGAGAGGTTCATTTGACGCAGAATATGGCTTCACCGACGCTTTCGTTCTTCGATAGGATCCGTGAAGTCTTTGTGCGGAATTTTTCCTGCCTTTTGGGCCTTTCGGATAATTTAACAACTCCTGTACGGATTGTGATCCTCCTTGGCGTGGCAGCGGGAATCGGACTGCTTTGGTTTTTCCTTCGAAAACCCAAAGAAAAAGGGAAGAAAGAGGCTTCTTCCTTCCCGGTATTTCTTGCACTGTTCTTTATTCCGATTGTACGGTTTCTCGTGCTTTCGAACCATTCGTACATGCACAGTTTCTTTACATACCGTGCATTGATGGTTTCCGTTATGGTGCTTAGTTTTCTGTTTCTTCGTTCGACTCTTCTGGATCGCTTTCTGGAAGCTCGCTGATGACACGGTTTCTTCCGTGCTCCTTTGCATAGTAGAGTTTAGCATCGACTGCTTCCACGTTTTCCTCGGTCGTCAGTTCCGGATTGATCTCACTGACACCGAAACTCATGGTGATCTTAATGTCCGTACCTTCAAACGTGATAACGCTTTCTTCGATCAGGCTGCGCAGACGCTCCGCCAGAACAATAGCTTCCGCGGTAGATTTGTGGGGAAGTAAAAGGATGAATTCCTCGCCACCCCAACGGAAAGCACCGTCATCGATACGGATGGAACTTTGCAGAAGATTTGCAACATATTTTAAAACTTCATCGCCGGCGTTATGACCGTAAGTGTCGTTTACATGCTTGAAATGGTCGATATCGCACATGATGATGGAAGCTTTCTCATAAATGCGAAGAGTTGCGATACGGCGCTCATAATGTGCATGCAGACCACGGCGGTTACGAAGTCCGGTCAAAGGATCTTCCATTGCTTCGTTATAAAGCATGTAGGACTCCAGACTTCTTCCGCAGAATGCGGTGGCAAGAGAGAGGCGCTTTACATCTTCTTCGGTAAAAGCAGCATCATTGCCTTCGTTATCGATCTTGTTGATTGCCTGATATGCTCCGATGACTTTACCGTCGTTATTGGTTACCGGCATTGTCAGAATGGATTTTGTTACATATCCGGTTTCTCTGTCGACAGCCGGATTGAAACGGGAATCGGAATACGGATCGTTGATGATCAGGATTTCGTTGTTCATCATGGATGCGCCGACCAGACCGGAGTTTTCCGGAATTTCAATGGTATCGGTACCGAGAGCCGCCAAAGTCCAAATGGTGTGTTTGCGCCTGTCCCAGAACCAGAAGCTGGCGCGGTCGGAATTGACCAGTGTTTTTCCGAGATCGGTTAAAAGAAACAACGTCGTGGAAAGCTCTTTTTCCTCAAACAGACGGGACATGTAGTAAAAGATTTTTTCCAGAAGTTCGTCGCTTGATAAATACTTTTGATTATCCATACAAATCTCCCTTTTGCTACAGTAAATTCAAATCGTATTTATTGTATCATAGGACAGTTCCTTTGCGATAGTGGGTTTTCATAAATAAGAAATTTTGCTAAAATAAGAAAAGATTTTTCTGTGTAAATTAACGGAAGGCAGAAGGGTATCAATGGACAGAGTAAGTAAATCCAAACAAAGGTGGTTTTTTTATCTGCAGGCGCTTTTACTGGGAGTCCTGGCGTTTGTATTTACGTATCATGATATCTTTTATGCACTGGATTCCTTTTACCGCGACCGTTTCTATCAGCGTTCACGCGGTGTGAACCAGTCGGTTAAGATCATCGCCATTGACGAAAAGACACTGAATGCCTACGGCCCCTTCGGAACCTGGGACCGATCCGTGTATGCCGACATTTTGGATACATTGGGTGATTATCCGTCCGTTGTCGGCTTCGATATCATGTTCTTCGGGGAGATGACCAAAGAGGGCGATGCCGCTTTCGTTAAAGCAGCCTCAAAGAATGATAATGTGGTTTTGGTATCGCATATTGATTTTGATACGGTTGTGGAAGAAGGTGCGAACGGAGAGCAGACCGTGAACGCATTCCACGTGACCAAAATGGAAATGCCGATTACCGAAGATAAAGTAAGCACGGGTTATGCGAATATGTCTCCGGATTCCGACGGTATTGTAAGACGCATTCTGCCGCAGTTTACCGATTCAAATTCGAATGAAACCTATTCTTCGTTTTCCTATACCATTTACCGTAAGTATTGCGAACAAAAGGGAATTGTGCCGGTCGAACCGGAGCTGGACGACAACGGAACCCAGTGGATCTACTATGCGGGCAAGCCGTTCGATTACGAAGCGATTTCCATGGTGGATGTGGTGGAAGGGAAGGTTGATCCCAGAGTCTTTACGGATTGTATCGTTTTGGTCGGTGCTTACGCAACCGGTCTGCAGGATCAGTTCTCCGTACCGAACAGCTCCAACCAGATGTTTGGAGTGGAGATCAACGCCAATATCATGCAAAGCTACCTGGACAAAGCATATCCGGTGCCGATGAGCCGTATGGCAATCTCTTTGATTACCGCAGCACTTGTGGTGGCGGTTTTCCTGCTATTCTCCCATACGAAATTAAAGATCGGTCTTCCGGTATTTATCGTTTTGGAAGCATCCGTCATTATCTCCGGTATTCTTTTGTTTACCAAAGCAAATGTTGTTATGCCGGGCGTGTATTTTCTGATCTTCTATTTCCTGGATTTCTTAATCGCACTGATCTTAAAATATGTGATCGAGTATGTATCCAAGCGCAGGATTTCGCAGGCATTCCGCAAATATGTTGCACCTCAGGTCGTGGACGATATCATGAAGACCGGCCGCTATCAGATCAAGCTTGGCGGAGAGACCAGGGACATTGCGGTTTTGTTTGTTGATATCCGCGGATTTACACCGCTTTCGGAGAGCCTGCAGCCGGAGCAGGTTGTAGATATTTTAAATGAGTATCTAAATTTAACGACCCAGTCTATTTTCAAAAATAACGGAACGCTGGATAAATTTATCGGTGATGCTACCATGGCGGTATTTAATGCGCCGTTTGATCTGGAAGATTACGAAATGTGTGCACTTCGTACCGCAAGGGATATCGTAGCGGGAGCAAAGGCACTGGAGGCTTCCTGCGAAGCCAGATACGGCAAGAAAGTTTCGTTCGGTGTCGGTGTCAATTGCGGTGATGCGGTCGTTGGAAACATCGGCTGCGATTTCCGTATGGACTATACAGCGATCGGAGATACCGTAAATACGGCAGCGAGACTGGAGTCCAATGCCAAACCGGGACAGGTTTTAATCAGTCAGAAAATTTATGAAAGAGTGAAAGATAAAGATGTCGAGGCGGAACCCATCGGCGAGATTCCCCTTAAGGGTAAATCCAAAGGCCTTTTCGTCTATCGTCTGATGAAGGTGGACGGAATCGAGGTCGGAGACTTAAGTGAAGCATCGGGAATCAAAACCGTGGAGAAGAAGCCCGAACCGAAGGAAGAAGCAAAGACTGACGAATCTGCGGATGCAGAGGAGGGAAAGGCATAAAAATGTCCCAATATCTGATTATTCCCAATAAAGACAATATCGAGCAAAGTCTGGCTTTAAGTAAGGAATACGGCCTCGGCTTTGAATTCAATGATTTTTTCTGGCCGAAAGTTCTTGGGGACGATGCAAAGAAAGAAGAGATTGCGGCTTTCTATGATACGAAAGAAATGCCCTCTATTCTTACATCCCACGGTGCTTTTTTCGATGTGCTGGTATTCAGCGAGGATCCGCAGATTGCGGAGACATCCGAGCTCAGGGTCCGCCAGAGTATGGATATCGCAAAGCGTGTAAAAGCGGGCGCGGTCATTTTTCATACCAATTATGAACCGCTTCTTACGCAGGATTATTACCGGAATTCTTGGAGAGATCGTACGGCAAAGTTTTTCCGTAAGATCTGTGAGGAATATCCGACCATACAGGTTTATATGGAGAACATGTTTGATACCGATCCGTATGAACTGAAATCCATCGCAGAACTGATGAGGGATGTTCCGAATTTCGGAGTGTGCCTCGATTATGCGCATGCGACGATTTTCGGAAAGAATATCGATTACTGGGTAAAAGATCTGGCGCCCTATATCCGCCATGTCCATATCAACGACAATGACGGTGTAACGGACCTTCATCTGGCGGTCGGAGACGGTATGACCGACTGGGAGAAGTTTCTGGAGCATAAGAAACTGTATTTCCCGAATGCGACGATTCTGGTGGAAACGACCCCGATCGATCGACAGATTAAATCACTGGAGTATATGAAAGAACATGGATTCTTTGACTGACAGGAAATATAAAAAGATTCATTTTGACACCATCGATTCAACGAATGAAGAGGCCAGACGACGCTTTCTGGCGGGGGCGGACGAGCCGGAACTTCTTTGGGCGGATGAGCAGACCGCAGGAAAAGGAAGAAACGGAAGATTTTTCTATTCTCCGCAGAATACGGGAATTTATTTCACCTTCCTGTATCCGAATCCCGAGAAGAAGCGGATAGAAGACATGGTTTTCGTAACCACCGTAGCTGCCGTTTCCGTCTGTGAAGCATTGAAAGAGTTTGCGCATGCGGATGCCGGAATCAAATGGATCAATGATATTTACATACGCGGCAGAAAAGTCTGCGGCATCTTAGCCGAAGTGGCCTACAGGGACGGGGTTCCCGGTCCGTTTACGGGTATCGGAATCAACCTTACCACGGAGGATTTTCCGAAAGAGATTGAAGGGATCGCTTCCGGAGTCGGACATTTTTCGGAGGATGAGTTAAGTTCGTTAAAGGAAAAGATTCTCAATAAAGTAGGGGATGATCTGTACACGTTCTTTTCTCATAACGATGACAAAGCCCTTCGTGAGGACATCATCCGTCGCTATAAAGCAAGCAGTCTGGTAATCGGCAAAGACATTACATATTCGTTTGCCGACGGCGCGGAGCACAAGGGAAGGGCGCTGGATGTGCTGCCGGACGGAAGTCTTTTGGTGGATACGACGGACGGAGAGGTCATTCTAAACAGCGGAGAGATTCACTTACATTTGTAGAACAAAAGATAAGAGTAATAAAAAGGACACCCGAGAGGATGTCCTTTTATTGTTTGATTTAAAACCTGTTTTAGTTGAACTTAAGCTCTGCCCATTTGTCGTTGGGAACTAAAGTGATATAGGTTTTACCGGTATTTAACTTAAGCTCTTCGCCGGTTTCTTTGTCAAAGTACTTGGTAATAGCGGTTTCGGAAGTCTTCTTCCAACGGATGCCGATGCATCTGCCCTTGGTGAAGTAGTAGCCGGATCCTTCATTGACTACATCATAAATCATGTAACCGTTGGGATCGGGAGTTCCGTCGTTATACTTGCAAAGGTTCCAACCGGTGTTCTGTAAGATAACATTGTCGAAGGAAAGAACTTTGTTTCCGTCCAGGGGATCAACGTGTGCTTTACCGTATTCTTTATATTCGTATTCTCTGGTCTTTTCGTTGTAGTGTAACTCGGATTTGTTATGCGGATAAGGAAGGTAAATATCCGTTCCGTCTGCGTTGCCGTAGTGTCCGTCAAGTTCGGTGGTCATATCGTTGAACTGGAAGTGTGCTCCGGCGTAATTGTTGTTGTACTCGGTAGTATAACCTGCTGCTTTGATCTTCTGGGTCAAAACATCGGAGGTTACATACTCGGTAAACTCATAGCTCTTACCGTTCTTAAATCTGGTAAATCCGCCGCTTAAGTTGTTGCTGTAAGCTTTGGCAAGATAGGTGTTGATGTAGAAAGGACCACCGTCATGTACCAGAATTGCATTATATTCTCCGGCAAGAATAACGTTGGTGGGACGCGTACTTCTGATGGAACCGAACTGCTCAAGTTTTGCCCAATCCTTAACTATGCACATTAAACGGGTTACACGGCCGTTTGCGGTGGAGTTCATGCACTCGTAAACGATGTCTGCCTGATTGACTCCGTAGTGATCTAAAGCGGTAAGCTCGTTATCAACCATAACAGCGATGGGACGCTGGTTCTGGAGTTTTTTGTCAATCCACATATTGGTTAATTCGCTTCTGTAGCAGTCTGCCTCGGATAAACCTGCAGGATATTCGTTGTCTTCATCCACAACGGTAGCTTCAGGTTTCACATCCGTCTGAGTAGGCTGAAGTTCGGAACCGTCATCGCCGGGACGAACATTTAAATCGATGTAAGTCTGGCTTGTTCCCTCATTTTCGGAACCGTTCTTATTGCATCCGCTCACAAAAAGAGTGGATACCGCAAGGGCGCCAATAAGAAGACCTGTGAGTAATTTCTTGTTTTTCATGTTGCCTCCTGATCGTTCGAATAGTGATAGTGATAAATCAAAAACCACAAATATTATACTATTTTTTTACTGATAAGGGAAATACTTTTTAAGCAACTTGTGGGAATTCTTTTGGAAAGGTACACAAATTGTGGTAAAATAGGGGAGAAATCGATACAGAAAGAAGAGGAAATACGATGAATTTAATCTTTATCCGGCATGCAGAACCGGACTATACCATTGATTCCTTAACGGAAAAAGGATGGCGCGAAGCCAAACTTCTTGCGGAACGTACCAAAAACTGGAAAGTGGATGAGGTTTATGTCTCTCCCCTGGGCAGAGCACAGGATACGGCTTCGTTTTCCCTGCAAAACTGGGGCATGGAAGGCGTAACATACGAATGGCTTCAGGAATTCTATTACCGCGTAAAGGATCCCGTAACCGGAGAGCCGAGAATTGCATGGGATTTCTATCCGGAATACTTTACGGCGCAGGACGAACTGCATGATAAAAATGCCTGGGCGCAGACGGAAGTGATGAAGTCGGGCGATCTGGGCGGACATTACAAAGAGGTGACCGACGGCCTGGACGGAATTCTTGCCCGCCACGGCTATGAAGCAAAGGGAAACGGTCTGTTTGAGGTAAAAGAGCACAGTGACGAAACGCTTGTCTTTTTCTGCCATCTCGGTGTGTCATTTGCGATGATCGGATACTTAACGCAGATTGCCCCTCCGGCGCTCTGGCAGGGATTTTTCGTTCCGCCTACCGGAATCATGATGATGACTTCCGAAGAGAGAGTTCCGGGAAAGGCAGTGTTCAGAATGCAGAATTTCGGGGATTCAAGGCATTTAAGTCTCGCGGGAGAACCGATTTCCGGTTCCGGATACTTTGCGGAAATCTTCCAGCAATAGGATAATAGTTAACATAATATAGTTTACATAATTTTGGAGGGCAAAAAATGAATCCGGCAATGTTATTTACTTTAAAAAAGAAATTTGAAGATTTTCAGGCCAGACACCCGAAATTTGCGATGTTTGGACAGGATCTGATGAGAAGCGGCGTGGGAGAGGGAAGCGTGATCGATATTACGGTTACCCTTCCGGACGGCAGAACCCTGCAGTCAAACATGCGCGTCACCGCGGAAGATGTGGAGTTAATTAAAGATTTGGGAAGTATGGGAAGGTAGGCGTGCGCATTTCTACGAGTGATGCACTCATAAATGCTTCGCATTTATTTCGTGTCACGCTGTCGCGGTATACAAAAACAGCCCTGACAACACAATTGTAAGCAAGCTTACATTGTATTATCAGGGCTATTTTTGTGCATCACTCGTAGAAACGTGCAGGAGAAGGGACTTGAACCCTCATGAGATTGCTCTCACACGGACCTGAACCGTGCGCGTCTGCCATTCCGCCACTCCTGCATATCCTATTTGGATAGAAAACCCGAAAACCATTTCGATTTTCGGGTTTTTCATGCGGGAAAAGGGACTTGAACCCTCACGTCGTTTCCAACACTAGATCCTTAGTCTAGCCTGTCTGCCAATTCCAGCATCCCCGCATATCTTTGTGCGACTTACATATTTTAACAAGGTCTGCGCAAAAAGTCAACGAAAAAAACAGAAAAGAAAAAAAGGATTTAAAAGAGAAAGCGAGAATATTATATATGTGAGTTTTCTTTTAAGGAGGGTTCCATGAATATTCGTGAACGGCTCGAGCAGGAAGAAAAAGAATTATTAAGCCCCTATGCGTCATTCTCGGCGGACTCCAAAGGGCGTCTCAAAGAGGAAGAGCAGTGCGATATCCGCCCCGTTTTTCAGCGGGACCGTGACAGAATTTTGCATTGCAAGGCATTTCGCAGGCTCAAAGATAAAACGCAGGTGTTTTTAACACCCGAAGGGGATCACTACAGAACAAGATTAACCCATACGCTTGAGGTTTCCCAGAATGCCAGAACCATTGCCAAGGCACTTCGTTTAAACGAGGATCTTGTGGAAGCCATCGCACTCGGCCATGATCTGGGCCATACGCCCTTCGGCCATGCGGGAGAAAGAGCGTTAAATGAGGTTTGTCCGCTCGGCTTTAAGCATAATGTGCAGAGTTTACGAACCGTGGATGTCCTTGAAAAGGACGGACAGGGCTTAAACCTCACCATTGAAACACGTGACGGAATCTTAAATCACCAAACGGCATCCATGCCTTTTACGCTGGAAGGCCAGATTGTACGTCTTTCCGATAAAATTGCCTATTTCCATCACGATATGGACGATGCCGTACGCGGAGGTATTTTAAAAGAATCCGATCTGCCCAAATCCATCGGCGAAGTCATCGGATATACCGCGGCACAGAGGCTGGATCATTTTATCCACGATATCATCACTTTTTCCAAGGATAAAAATACGATCGGCATGTCGGAGGATACCGAGAAGGCCATGAAAGAGCTTCGTGCTTTCATGTTTGAACATGTATATAACAATAAAAGAGCCAAATCCGAGGAAGGCAAAGCCGAGAACCTCGTGATTACACTGTATCAGTACTATTTGAACCATTTCGACCTGATTCCGGACGAATTAAAAGTTCTCTGCGACAAGGGAGACCCGAAGGAGCAGGTGGTTTGCGATTATATTTCGGCAATGACGGACCGTTTCGCCATTGCTACCTACGAAGAGATCTATATTCCGAAATGTTGGCACGGTTGATGAGGAAAAAGAATGTATTACCCCGATGAACTGGTTGAGGAAATCCGCTCCAGATGCGACATCGTAAGCGTGCTTTCCCAATTCATTAGTCTACAAAAAAAGGGTTCCAACTACACCTGTTGCTGTCCCTTTCATAACGAAAAGACACCTTCTTTTTCCGTCAATCCGACGAGGCAGATCTATAAATGCTTCGGTTGCGGCGTGGGAGGAAATGTTTTCACTTTTTTACAAAAGTACGAAAACATGACATTCCCCGAAGCAGTCGAATATCTGGCACCCATCGCCGGAGTAACGCTTCCGGAGAGGGATAATTCGCAAGAGGCGAAAGAGAAGACGAATAAAAAAATCCGTCTGTACGATTGCAATAAGGACGCGGCCAATTATTTCTACATGGTTTTGTGGGATGAAAAGCGCGGGCGCCTCGGAATGCAGTACTTAAAAAAGCGCGGACTGACCGATGAGACGATTAAGCAGTTTGCTTTGGGATATGCGCCGACGGACGGAGGAGAAGTCATTCGCTATCTGAAAAGCAAAGGCTATACGGACCGGGAAATGATCGATGCGGGAATCGCATCCTTCTCCGAGAAATACGGACTATCGTGCAAATTCTGGAACCGTGTCATGTTCCCGATCATCGATGACAAGAATAAGGTCATGGGCTTCGGCGGACGTGTTATGGGTGACGGAGAGCCGAAGTATTTAAACTCGCAGGAAACGGATATTTTCAACAAGCGAAAGAACCTGTACGGTTTCCGGTTCGCCAAGAGTTCGAGAAAGAACCGATTCATCCTCTGCGAGGGTTATATGGATGTCATATCCCTCCACCAGGCGGGATTTAATGAGGCGGTTGCCTCCCTGGGAACGGCATTTACCACGGAGCAGGCGAGACTGTTAAAACGGTATTCACCGGACGTATATCTTGCTTACGACTCTGACGGCGCCGGAACAAAAGCCGCCATGCGTGCGATCGAGATTCTCCAGCAGTTTGACTGTACGGGCAGGGTGATCAACATGAAGCCCTATAAGGACCCAGATGAGTTTATTAAGAACTTGGGCGCCGAAGAATATGAGAAGCGCATGGAGAATGCGGAAGATGCATTGCTTTTCCAGATCCATACGACGGAGAAAAATTACAACACCATGGATTACGCGGAAAAGACGAGGTTTCATCATGAAATCGCCGCTTTTCTGGCGCAAAGGGAAGATCCGCTTGAGAGGGATAATTACCTGGAAGCGGTTTCGAGAGAATATCGGATCGACAGAGAGCACTTAAAACAGGCGGTAGCCAAAGAAGCCATGATTCTGGCGGATAAAAGAGAACGCGAAGAACTGCGTTCCACCGGACAGCAAAGACCTTCCAAAGAGGATTACCAGAAAGTCAATGAACAGATTTTCCTGACTTACCTAATCGAAGAGCCGAATCTTTATCCGCAGGTGGCAAAATACATTACCAAAGAGGATTTCTCCACACCGCTTTATAAGGATACGGCAGCAGTCGTACTGGAGGATCTTAAGGAGGGGAAAACTCCGAATCCCGCAACATTGATCAGCCGGTATGAAGATCCGGACGAACAGAGCGAAGTCAGCGCGCTGTTTACCACAAAGATAGAGCATCTCGCCGACAAAGAAGAGAGAGAAAAAGCCATTGGCGAGGTTTTCTATAAATTAAAAAAGAGCAGTTATGAGCGAAACGAATCGCAAAGAAGCAGCGATATCGAAGGCATCCGGCAGGGACTTATGGAAAAGCAGGCCCTCGAGGAATTGAAAAAAATCGTCATTCATCTGTAATACGAATAGAAAGGGGTACAGAATCTTGGCAGTTAAGAAAGAGACCAAAAAAACAGAAACCAAAAAGGCGGTAAAGGAGACCAAAGTAACCAAAGCCGCAAAGGAAACCAAAACGACAAAGGCAGAAAAGCCCGTTAAGGCAACGAAAGCTGCCAAAGAAACAAAGCCTGTGAAAGAAACCAAGGCCGCAAAGGCAACCAAGGCCGTTAAGGAAACCAAAGCCGCAAAGGAGACCAAAGCGGTAAAAGAAACGAAAGCGGCAAAGGCAGAAAAGCCCGTAAAAGCAACGAAAGCTGCCAAAGAGACGAAGCCTGTGAAAGAAACCAAGGCCAAAGAGACCAAGCCTGCCAAAGAGGCAAAACCTGCAAAGGAAACCAAAAAGAAATCGAAAAAGTCAGCTGAACTTGAAGCAGAATTAGAAGTACTCGTCGAGGAATTCGAGGAAGAGTTCGAAGAGGAATTCGAAGTGGAAGAGCCGAAGCCCGCCAAGAAGAAAAAAGGTTCCAAATCCAAAGCGGACTCCAAAAAAGACAGTGAGGATTCCGTATCCGACGAAGAATTCCAGGCGAAATTCGACGAGCGTTTAAAAGAACTTCTGGATTATGCAAAGAAGAAGAAAAATATTCTGGACGAGGGCGAAGTAACCCTTTACATGGCGGACTTAAATCTTGATGAAGAGCAGTTCGACCGTGTTACGGACTTCTTGGAGCAGAACAATGTGGACATCTTCCCCATCAGCGAAGGCGATGACATCGAGCCCGATGATGATGCGCTTCTTGCTTCCGAAGAAGACGACAAGATGGATCTGGATATGGATGTGGATAACATCGATATTTCCATTCCGGAAGGTGTGAATATCGAAGATCCCGTTCGTATGTACTTAAAGGAGATCGGTAAGGTGCCCCTGCTTTCCGCAGAGGAGGAAATCGATCTGGCAAGACGTATGGAAAAAGGCGACGAAGCCGCAAAGAAGCGTCTTGCGGAAGCAAACTTAAGACTTGTGGTAAGTATCGCAAAGCGTTATGTCGGCCGTGGACTTCTGTTCCTTGACTTAATTCAGGAAGGAAACTTAGGTCTGATCAAAGCAGTAGAGAAATTCGATTACCGCAAGGGTTATAAATTCTCCACATATGCAACATGGTGGATTCGTCAGGCGATTACGAGAGCCATTGCCGATCAGGCAAGAACCATTCGTATCCCTGTACATATGGTTGAAACCATCAACAAACTGATCCGCGTATCTAGACAGCTTCTGCAGGAGCTCGGCAGAGAACCGTCTCCCGAAGAGATCGCGGAAGTATTGAAGATGCCTGAAGACAGAGTACGTGAGATCTTAAAAATCTCCCAGGAGCCTGTTTCTTTGGAGACTCCCATCGGTGAAGAGGAAGATTCCCACCTCGGCGATTTTATTCAGGACGATAATGTACCCGTTCCCGCAGATGCGGCAGCAGCAACGCTCCTTCGCGAGCAGCTTGACGAGGTACTTTCCACATTGACCGAAAGAGAGCAGAAAGTGTTACGCCTTCGTTTCGGTTTGGATGACGGAAGACAGAGAACGCTCGAAGAAGTGGGACGTGAATTCAACGTTACCCGTGAGCGTATCCGTCAGATCGAAGCCAAGGCTTTAAGAAAACTGCGTCACCCCTCCAGAAGCCGCAAGTTAAGAGATTATCTGGACTAATTCACGGTGAAGGAGAACGGCTTGGAACTGGGAATTCGCCTGTCGGAAGTGGCAGGCATGGTTACAAAAGGAAACTGTATAGCGGATATCGGCTGTGATCATGGTTTTGTCAGTATTGCACTGGTGCAAAACCATATCGTGGAGCGTATGATAGCCTGTGATGTCAATAAAGGACCGCTGGAGCATGCGAAAGCGAATGTGGAAGCCTGCGGGTTAAGCGACCGGATCGAGTTGCGCCTTGGAGACGGTTTTCATCCCGTGAAAGAGGGAGAGTGTGACGGAGCGATTATCGCAGGAATGGGAGGCCCGCTCGGACTTCGCATTCTTTTCGAAGGCAGGGAGAAGATCCGTTCCTATTCCCAAATCATCCTGCAACTGCAGTCCAAACTGGGACTTGTCCGGTTTGTTTTAGACGGTTGGGGATTTCGGACACAGGAAGAAACCATGGTTTGCGAAGACGGCAAATTTTATCCCGTCATGCGCATTCTTCCTCCGAAGAGCATAGAATTCTATGAAATGAGCATTCCCGATTTCGAAGCATTCTTAAGTCGCATGGAAGAAGAACTTAAGAAAGAACCGTCCGACAGTCTTTGCAATTATACGTACGGGAAACAATTGCTGGAAGCGGGTTCTCCGGCGCTGGTTATTTTTCTCGGAAAAGAAGAAGAGCGGCTTGCCGGTATCGCGGAGAAACTTGAGAAAAACTATGAAGAAAATGCCGACCGTCTGAAGGAGATCATCGAAGAGATTGATATCCTGATGATGGCGAAATGGAAATTACAGGGAAGGTAGCAAACGCGGATAAACAAAAGGGGGAAGGTTTATGCGATTAGGTGAAATTCTGGACAGACTGGAACAGTTGTCACCGGCTTCTTTTGCCATGGACTGGGATAATTCCGGATTTCTTTTGGGAGACCGGGATGCGGAGATCCAAAGGGTTTTAATCTCCGTGGATGTCACAAAGGACGTGATCAGGGAAGCCATCGAGAAGAGGGCGGATCTGATTCTGGCCCACCATCCCATGATTTTCAAACCGGTTTCCCGGATTGTGAAGGAAGATGTGATCGGAGAGAAAATTTTGACACTTGCGCAGAATCACATCAATGTCGTCTGCATGCATACCAATTTTGATGTCATCGGAATGGCGGATGAGGTTGCCGACAGACTTTCCTTAAAGCACAAAAAAGTGCTGGATGTTACATTTGAAGACGATATCGCCAAAGAAGGTTTTGGCAGAACCGGATTGCTGCCGAGGGAGATGAGCCTGAAAGAGCTTGTCAATCAGGTGAAATTAAAATTCGATATCCCGGGTGTCATCATGTACGGCGACGGGGATGCCATTGTGGAAAAAGTTGCCATCTGCGGCGGAAGCGGCAAAGATTTTATTCCGAATGCCATCGAAGCGAAATGCCAGGTGCTGATTACCGGCGATATATCCTATCATGCGGCACTGGATGCGCTACAGGATGGGTTATTCTTAATCGATGCCGGACATTTCGGGATCGAGAAGATTTTCATTCCTTACATGAAGGATTTCTTTGAGCGGGAGATGAAGCAGGTATATGCGTTGTCATCCGAGCAGGAGCAGATCGGAACATTTATCTGAGGGGGGTAAAAATGAATACGAAAGAAAATATCACTTTAATCATAAACGGCCAGGAGAAAGAATATCCTTACGGCACAACCTATGGGGATGTTGCAAAGGAATATGCCGGTGATTACAAATATCCGATTGCGGTAGCCAATCATAACCTGCATTATCAGGAACTGTTTCAGGTGATTGAAGAGAACGGGGAACTGGAATTTCTGGATTTATCCACATCCACCGGTCATCAGACATATATGCGTACGGCGACTCTTTTATTTGTCAAAGCCGTAAACGATGTGCTTGGTATGGCTCAGATTGAACGTCTGAAACTGGAGTTTTCCATGAATACCGGATATTACTTCTCCTATGAAGGACGCACCAATATCAATCAGGAGATCATCGATAAGATTACGAAGCGTATGCAGGAGATGGTGGATGAAAACCGGGTCATTCATAAGGACAGTTTTCTGCTTTCGGAAGCCATGAAGATTTTCGAAAACCAGAATATGCCCGATAAGATCAAAACCTGCTATTTCCGCAGAAGCCGTGTTATCAACCTGTATGAGGTTGACGGCTATTTTGATTATTATTACGGATATATGCTTCCGAATATGGGCATGGTGAAGTGGTTTGAAGTGCTTTCCTATAAGGGCGGATTCATACTGAATCTTCCTACGGCAGCCACACCCGACCAACTTCCGGAATTTGTTCCGCTTCCGAAGATCTTCAAAACCATGATGGCAGCCACGACCTTAAGCGAAACACTCGGCGTGGAAGTCGTGGGTGATCTGAACGAGCATCTGGTAAACGGGGATTATGAAGACATGATCCTGGTTTCCGAGGCAATGCAGGAAAGAAACATTGCGGCAATCGCAACGAATATTATTAAAAATCCCGGCGTGAAATTCGTCATGATCGCGGGACCTTCTTCTTCCGGTAAAACGTCAACATCGCACAGACTCTCCATCCAGCTTCGTTCGCTTGGATTTAAGCCGCATCCGATTGCGGTAGACGATTATTTCGTAAACCGTGAGGATACACCGAAGGATGAGAACGGGGATTACGATTTCGAATGCCTCGAAGCGATTGATGTGAAACTTTTTAACGATGACATGAATCGTCTGTTAAGCGGTGAGAAAGTCGAACTCCCGACCTTTAATTTTAAAACCGGTCAGAGAGAGTACCGCGGAAACTTTCTGCAGCTCGGTGAGGATGACATCCTCGTCATTGAAGGCATTCACGCGCTCAATGACAAGATGAGCGAATCGCTCCCTACGGAAAGCAAATATAAGATTTATGTCAGTGCACTGACGACTTTGAATATCGATGAACATAACCGTATTCCGACGACGGATGCAAGACTGCTTCGCCGTATGGTACGTGATTTCAGAACCCGCGGCAATTCCGCGCAGAGAACCATCCAGATGTGGAAGAATGTAAGAAAGGGTGAAGAGAAAAATATCTTCCCGTATCAGGAAAGCGCCGATTCAATCTTCAATTCCGCACTTGTGTACGAGATTGCAGCATTAAAATCGTTTGCCGAGCCGCTTCTTTACAGCGTTCCGCTTGGCACGCCGGAATATTATGAAGCAAGAAGATTACTCAAATTCTTGGAGTATTTCCTTGCGATGGATACGTCCAAAATACCCACGAACTCCATTGAGAGGGAATTCGTGGGCGGTAGTTGTTTCAATGTTTAATTGAATGACGATGTCGTTTATTCGGAAGCGGGAGTCGGGGTTCCGTTGGGGTCGTACTCGAGGATATCTCCCGGCTGACAGTCCAGGGCATCACAGATTGCCTCTAAAGTGGAGAAGCGGATTGCGGAAATTTTACCGTTCTTCATCTTGGAGAGGTTGACGTTGGATACGCCGACCTTCTCCGACAAGTCATTTAAGGAAATTTTGCGGTCCGCCATGACGCGATCCAGGCGTAGAATGATTTGTCCCATAGCGCACCTCCTTATAATGTTTCATCGGACTGCTTCTTTAAGACGCGACCGTAATCGAGGATGGTGTAGATTACCCAGGTTAAGAATGCGCCGAGAAGTGCAAATCCGCCGCCGGTAGTCAGTGCCAGGACTCCGCAAAGAATGATCATGGAGATTAAGATTCGTTTGATGGCTTTGTCCGCGAAAGGATTTCCTTCTTTGAGGATGATGTCGAATACACTTGAGATGATCGCCAGAACAACGGCAACGATGGCAACCATAATTCCGACAAAAATCAGATAGAAGGATAAGTAAAGACTTGGGGAGTCCCCGTTTTCATCAAAAAACTGCTGAAGGGCGGGAACGGATGAGGTCATTTTCATGGATTCGGGAACGGTGAATTCTCCTTCATTGAATTCTGCGAATACAACGCCTCCCACACGGAGCTGCTGATTGATTTTCACTTCGCCCGAGCCGCTTAAAATCTGCGGATCGAATTTGTCTCTTCCGAAGAAGAAGACGATTCCGGTGACAATGGCGATGGTGCATCCGACGATGGCAAAGATTAATAAGATTTTGGAAACGATTTTGGCTGCTTTACAGCTTTTTTGTACTTTGGCTAATTTGGCATTTTCTTCATTCATGATTATATTCTCCTTTATGTATCCGAATGTGGATGATGTGAACAGGTTATTGTATAAAACATTTACCGGTAAGATCGGAGCGGACTCGGCCGGGGTATTTCCCCTCCGATGAGTACAATGTAACACGACAATTTATGTTTGTCAACAATAATTTAACGATAAACGATAAATTATTTACAAAAAACGATATCAAATTATCGTAAAACGTGATTTTGGGTGCATTCCGGCGCACTCTGACATAAACAGAGAAATATGATTTCTAGGTTGAAGTTAAAACCGCGGAAAAGTATAATAAAAATTTGAGTGGGATGAATGATCGCTGCTTTGCCGTAAGGCGGAGGAGAGGAAAGTCCGGGCTTCACAGGGCAGGATGCCGGATAACGTCCGGTGGGGGCGACCCCAAGGATAGTGCAACAGAAAAGAAACCGCCGCGCAAGCGGTAAGGGTGGAATGGCAGTGTAAGAGACTACCGCACGACTGGTAACAGGCGTGGCTGTGTAAACCCCATCCGAAGCAAGACCAAGCAGAAAGCGTTTAGCCGGCCCGGTTAGCTTTCAGGTAGGTTGCTTGAGAGGCATGGTAACATGTCTCCTAGATAGATGATCATTCACGACAGAACCCGGCTTACAGTCCCACTCATACTGTGGATTATTATTTGAAAGGAAGGATAGTAACGTGGAAAAGAAAATCATGCTCGGCAATGAAGCGATTGCCAGGGGTGCATGGGAAGCAGGCGTAAAGGTGTCTGCGGCATATCCCGGAACACCCAGCACGGAGATCAGTGAGAATATCGTAAAGTATGACGGTATTTACGCGGAATGGTCTCCGAACGAAAAAGTTGCAATGGAGGTAGCTATCGGTGCATCGATGAGCGGTGTCAGAGCATTGGCATCCATGAAAATGGTTGGCGTCAATGTGGCATCCGATCCTTTATATACCGTATCATACATCGGCGTAAACGGCGGTCTGGTACTGGTTGCAGCTGACGATCCCGGCTTGTATTCTTCTCAGAATGAGCAGGATTCCAGATGCGTTGCCCGTGTGGCACAGGTTCCTGTTTTAGAGCCTTCCGATTCCCAGGAAGCAAAGGATTTCACCAAACTTGCATTTGAATTATCCGAAAAATACGACACCCCGATTATGATCCGTACCACCACCCGTCTGGCACATTCCCAGGGTGTGGTTGAATTAAACGATCGTGTGGAAGTGGAAGATAAGCCTTATGAGCGTTCCGTTCCCAAGAACGTTATGATGCCCGCTATGGCCAAAGGACGTCACGTATTCGTTGAGAAGCGCTTAAAAGACATGGCCGAAGATGCAAGCAGTGCATCCTACAACAAAGTAGAATGGAATGATTTAAAGATCGGTGTTATCACATCCGGTATTCCTTACCAGTATGTAAAGGAAGCGCTTCCGAACGCATCCGTTTTAAAACTCGGTCTGGTTCATCCCCTTCCGAAGAAACTGATTGCGGAATTTGCCGCACATGTGGATGAATTATACATTGTGGAAGAGCTTGAGCCCCTGATCGAAGAGCAGGTAAAGGCTATGGGCATTGCCTGCCACGGTAAAGATATCTTAACCGTTCAGGGTGAGTATTCCGCAAACATGCTTCGCAAAGCAATCCTGAAAGAAGAAGTTAAGACCGAAGAACCCGCAAAGGTTCCCGCGCGTCCTCCGATTCTTTGCCCCGGATGCCCGCACAGAAGCACATTTACCGTTTTAAATGAGTTAAAAATTCATGGCGCCGGAGATATCGGCTGCTATACTTTGGGCGCTGTAGCACCCTTAAATGTAATTGATACCACGGTCTGCATGGGCTCTTCCATTTCCACTCTGCATGGTATGGAAAAAGCCAAAGGCAAGGACTACATCAAGAACTGGGTTGCTTTAATCGGCGATTCCACATTCCTTCATACCGGTATCAATTCGTTGCTTAACATGGTTTACAACAAGTCCACCGGAACGGTTATCATTATGGATAACTCCACCACCGGTATGACCGGACATCAGGATCATGCGGCAACCGGTAAAACCTTATCCGGCGAAGCAACTTATGCAGTGGATCTGGTTGATCTTTGCCATGCACTCGGCGTAGAGCATGTCAGCGTTGTAAATGCTTTCGATACCGAGAAGTTAAAGGCAACCATCAAAGAAGAAGTGGCACGTGATGCGGTTTCCGTTATCATTTCCCAGGCACCCTGTGCACTGCTTAAAACCAATGTATCCCATAAGAAATGCTATGCACTTTCCGACAAATGCAAGAAGTGCGGTATGTGCTTAAAGCCCGGCTGTCCGGCGCTTACCAAGAATGAAGATGGAACCATCCGCATCGATGAGACGATGTGTAACGGCTGCGGTCTTTGCGAGTCCCGCTGCAAGTTCGGTGCCATCGAGTCCAGGGAGGTGTAAAGATGGAAACAAAGAGTATTATGATCGTGGGTGTAGGCGGACAGGGAACACTGCTTACCAGCCGTATCCTCGGCGGAATCACCACCCATGCAGGATATGATGTAAAACTTTCCGAGGTTCACGGAATGGCACAGCGTGGCGGTTCCGTAGTTACGTTCGTTCGTTACGGTGATAAGGTTAACGAGCCTATCGTAGAAGAAGGATGCGCAGATGTTTTAATCGCTTTCGAGAGACTCGAAGCACTGCGTTATGCACATTTCTTAAAAAAGGACGGCGTTTTGATCGTCAATGACCAGCGTATCGATCCGATGACCGTTGTAACGGGTGCCGCAGAGTATCCGGAAGGTATCATTGAGGAACTTTCGGCAAAGTACAAAGTTATTTCCTTAGATGCCATGGCGGAAGCAAAGAAACTTGGAAATTCCAGAGTTTTCAATACGATTATTGTCGGAGTCGCAGCTAAGCACATGGATTTTGCAAAGGAAGACTGGCTGACCGTAATCGAGAAAACCGTACCGCCCAAGACGGTGGACATCAATAAAAAAGCTTTCGAAGCTGGATTTGCCTTTTGACACGACGGTAAGACGTCAACTCATTATTTTTCAGGAAAATGTCAAAAATCATTTACAGAAATAACACAAAAAATCATTACACTGTGAATGTGTGCAAACAGCGACGGAAGCACCTGCGCTCAGACGTAAGGTGCACAGAACGCAGGAAAGGATGAAATTATGATTTGGAATGAAGCAAGAGAATGTATGAGTCGCGATGAGATGCAGTCGATGCAGTCTGCACGTCTTCGCAAACTGGTTAATAACGTTTATCACAATGTTGAGTTTTATCGCAAGAAAATGCAGGACCTTGGTCTTGAACCGGGAGATATCCGCGGAATTGAAGATATCGAGAAACTGCCTTTTACCACCAAGACCGATTTAAGAGATAATTATCCGTTCGGCCTTTTGGCTGTGCCGCAGTCACAGATCGTTCGTGTACATGCATCGAGCGGAACCACAGGTAAAGCAACGGTTGTCGCTTACACCAGAAAAGATATTGAACTTTGGCAGGAATGCGTAGCCAGAGATCTGATGATGTGCGGCGTCGGCAAGGATGACATTATCCAGGTTGCTTACGGATACGGTCTTTTCACCGGAGGCCTGGGACTTCATTACGGTGCAGAGAACTTAGGATGTACCACGGTTCCGATGTCTACCGGTAATACCAAGAGACTGGTTACCATGATGGAAGACTTCAAGGCTACGGCAATTGCCTGCACACCTTCTTATCTGCTTCATATTGCGGAAGTGATCGAAGAGATGGGTGCAAAGGATAAACTGTACTTAAAGACCGCAATCTGTGGTGCAGAGCCCTGGACGGAGAAGATGCGACTGCAGATTGAAGAGAAGATGGGTATTCATGCACATGATATCTACGGTTTATCCGAAGTTTGCGGACCCGGTGTCGCATGTGACTGTGAATTCCATAAAGGACTTCATATTCAGGACGATCATTTCTTCGCGGAAATCGTGGATCGTGATACCTTAAAACAGGTACCGGACGGAACCGTAGGAGAGCTGGTATTCACCACCCTTACCAAGGAAGGTATGCCGCTTCTTCGTTATCGCACCAAGGACTTGACCAGCATCGATCATTCTCCCTGTGAATGCGGACGTACAACGCCGAGAATCTCCAGATTCAAAGGCAGAAGCGATGATATGCTCATCATCCGCGGCGTGAACGTATTCCCGTCTCAGGTGGAAACCGCACTTCTTGAAATTGCGGGCGTGACACCTCATTACTTAATGATTGTTGATCGTGTCAACAACCTCGACACCCTGGAAGTTCAGGTGGAAGTGGAAGAAAGCTTCTTCTCCGATGAAGTAAAAGAGATGGAGAACTTAACCAAGAAGATTGCAGCAGCACTGCAGAGCGCCATCTTAATCGCAGTGAAGGTAAAACTGGTAGAGCCGAGAACCCTGGAGCGTTCCGCAGGCAAATCCGTTCATGTAATCGACAAACGAGTACTTGATGAATAAGGATAAAGGGGGTATATGATATGTTTTTAAAACAGTTAACGGTTTTTTTGGAAAACAGAGAGGGCAGACTGGAAAGCGTAACGGACCTTCTTGCAAAGAACAACATTAATATCGCATGCCTCGCACTGGCAGATACCAGCGAGTACGGTGTACTTCGTCTGATCGTATCCGATCCGGACAGAGCCAAAGCCATTCTGAAGGAAGAGGGATATTCCTCCCGTCTTACGGAAGTCCTCGGCGTCCGCCTTGCACAGGAACCCGGAAGCGTAAGCAAACTGACCAAGGTACTTGCCGCAGAAGGCATTAACATCGAGTATATGTATACATTAAGCTCCAGCAAGGACTTCGGATCCATGATTTTAAAGGTTTCCGAAATTGAGAAGGCAAGTGATGTCGTGAAGAATTCCGGCATGGAACTTGTCGATCCCGAAGCGGCGTATGCACTGTAGTAACCGACAGCCGACAGGTATCACAAAAGAGTATAAATTCACGTAAGATCAACTTATCAAAAAATGTTAAATTGTAATTAATAGTTTATATCAAGGATCCCAAAATGCCCGGTTAAGCAACAACAGAACAAATATTCGATTTTTAATGTTTTTTTCAAACGAATATGGTATAATAAAACTGCATCGGTTAACGGTGCAGTTTTATTGCGTTATGGAGAGAAAATAATGAGAAAGATCGGATTTTATGCCGTCGTTACGATTCTCGTATTAACGGGCGGATTGTGTCTGATTGGTTGCAATAAACCCGGAAATAAAGAAAATTCCGAACCGGAATCCGTCCGTTTGATCGTATGGGAAACACCTTCGGAGCCGGAAAGCATACCCGAGTCGGAACCGGAACCCGTACCCGTGAGATTAACGGATGAATTTGAAGTGATGTCCGATACGGAAGAAGTGGATCTTTCCGGAATCGATATCAGCAATCTCGATATGGAAACATTTCTTGCATCGATGACCAAACTGAAGAAACTGACTCTAAAGGACTGCGGTCTGGACAATGACGGCTATGCGGCTTTGCAGGATGCCCATCCGGATGTGCGAATGATCTGGGATATCAAGGTGAAGACCTATACCATTCCGACGGATTCGGTCGGTTTTTCCACCTTACTGGCCAACGAGTTTCAGCCGCGTCTCGACGACGGGGATTGCAAATATCTGAAATACTGCACCGATATGGTTGCATTGGATCTCGGCCACAATTACATTACAAATCTGGATTTTCTGGAGTATATGCCGAATCTTCGAGTGTTAATTTTGGTGGACAATTTCGATTCCCCGTCCAAAAGAGTCAGGCTTTCGGATATCTCCAAACTGAAGTATTGTCCGCATTTGCGTTATCTGGAACTTTTTGCCAACAATGTTTCGGACATGAGTGTGATTGCTGAATTAAAGGAACTGGAAGATCTGAATGTCTGTTACAACCCGGTGAATTCGGCCGAACCGTTTAAGGATTTACCGCATTTGCAGAAGCTGTGGATTTACAATACATCCATTCCCTGGCAAGAGATTAACGAACTGAAGGAAATTTATCCCAATGTGAAAATCGTAACATCGGGAAACGGCTCCGTTGATCAGGGCTGGAGAGACGGCGATCATTACAAAGCCATGCGCAATATGGTCTCGCACAATGTCATGGATGAAGTCTATGCGTTTGAAGGGGGACCGGAAGTACCGAAAGAGGAAGAGGAATAATTACGAATGCAGTTAGATCGATATTTAAACCCCGAACAATTAAATGCGGCCGAGACGCTTGACGGACCTGTACTGATTCTGGCCGGCGCCGGCAGCGGCAAAACCAGAACACTGACTTATCGCATTGCAAATCTGATCGACCATGGCGTGAATCCGTGGAATATCCTTGCAATCACTTTTACGAACAAGGCAGCGGGTGAGATGCGGACCCGTGTGGATGATATTGTGGGCTTCGGTTCGGACAGTATCTGGGTGGCAACCTTTCACTCGACATGCGTACGGATTTTAAGACGTTTTGCACAGAAACTCGGATACGATGATTCGTTTTCCATTTATGATGCGGATGATCAGAAGACATTGATGAAAAACATCTGCAAAGAGATGAACATCGATACCAAGAAACTTAAGGAAAAAACGATCTTAAATACCATTTCCGCAAACAAGGACGAATTGGTAACACCCGAAGAGTACGACAGACTGGTGGGCTCCGATCCGATTGAGGGTAAAATTGCGGAGGCTTATCATATTTATCAGAATACGTTAAAGAAGAATAACGCGATGGATTTCGACGATCTGATTGTCAACTGCGTGAAGCTTTTTAAAGAGCATCCGGATGTTTTGGAAAGCTATCAGAATCGTTTCTTATACATTCATGTGGACGAGTATCAGGATACGAATACAGCACAATTTGAGCTGGTCCGCCTTTTGGCCGACAAGAACAGAAACCTTTGCGTGGTAGGTGACGACGACCAGTCCATCTACAAATTCCGCGGTGCCAATATCCACAATATTCTGGATTTCGAGAAGAACTATCCGGAAGCGAAGGTGATCAAACTTGAAGAGAATTACCGTTCCACGCAGAATATCTTAAATGCCGCGAATGCCGTTATTGCCAACAATAAGCAGCGTAAGGATAAATCGCTTTGGACGAATAAGGGAGACGGTCACAAAGTACATTTCCGTTTACTGGAAAGCGGAAAGGAAGAGGCGGAGTTTATTGCGGAAGACATTGCAAGAAAAGTACGTCGTCATGAAGCAAGATATAAAGACTGTGCTGTTTTATACAGGACCAATGCACAGTCGCGTGAACTCGAAGAGAGATTTTTATACGACAATATCGTTTATCAGATTGTGGGCGGACAGAATTTCTACGGACGAAAAGAAATCAAGGACTGTCTGGCATATCTTAAAACGATTGCCAACGGTAACGACGATCTGATGGTAAAGCGTATCATCAATGTTCCGAAACGCGGTATCGGAAATACCAGTATCGAAAAGGCACAGGCTTATGCCGATCATAATGATCTTTCGCTTTTTGATGCCATTGCGCATGCGGACCGTATTCCCGGTCTCGGAAAGGCAGCGGCCAAAATGACGGAATTCGGTGAAATGATCGAACGCCTGCGCGCCAGAGCAAACGAAGAAGGATATTATGACGATCTTCCGGAACTGATCGATGATGTATTAAATGAGACCGGTTATTTGGAAGACCTTCGCATCTCCGATGACGATGAGGACAGAGACCGCATCGCAAACTTAGATGAAATGATTTCCAAGGCTGCGGTATTTGAACAGAAATACATGGATGAAAATCCCGAGAGCGAAAAGGGTCCTTCTCTTACGGATTTCTTAAATGAAGTCAGCCTGATTGCGGACATCGATAATGTTTCCGAGGAAAACGACAGGGTTCTTCTGATGACATTGCACGGAGCAAAGGGACTGGAATTCGACCATGTTTATATTGCGGGTATGGAAGACGGACTGTTCCCGGGAGAGGGCAATATCTTTGCCGGAGAAGAGGAACTGGAAGAGGAAAGACGTCTGGCATATGTCGGCATGACGAGAGCGAAAGAGGAACTGACGTTGACGGCAGCAGGCTACCGTTTCATGCGCGGACAGCCGTCCAACAATCCGGTGAGTATGTTTGTACGGGAAATTCCGGAGGAATACATCGAAGGAAATCTGCCCAGAGTCAGAAGCAGGGAAAGTATTGATTCATCCTACACAAGTAGTTGGAATAGTACGCCGCGTCAGAGTACTTCTGTCGGCGGTACGGGATACAGAAAGCCTTATGCACCTACCCCGAATAAAGATATTGCACCTTCGAAGAAGCCGTTTGCGGCGGTCAAGGGACTCGGTTCCCTTTCCAAGGGAAGCAGCATGGCTAATGCAGCAGTGGATTATTCGATCGGTGACAGGGTCCGTCATGTGAAATTCGGCGAGGGTGTCGTAAAGGAAATGGAAAACAGAGACGGTTCCACATATGTGACCGTGGAGTTCGATACGGCCGGAGTCAGAGTACTGGCGGCGGCTTTCGCAAGACTGGTTAAATTGTAATCCGTATATCCGCGCAAGTGAGGCGGAGCTTGAAAATGGAGAAAGAGAAAGTTTACATCGCCATAGATTTAAAAAGTTTCTACGCCTCCGTAGAGTGTGTGGAACGCGGTCTGGATCCGCTTTCCACTAACCTTGTGGTGGCGGATGCATCACGTACGGAGAAAACGATCTGTCTTGCGGTTTCGCCTTCTTTAAAGGCGTACGGTATTCCGGGAAGACCGAGACTTTTTGAAGTGGTTGAGAAGGTAAAGATGGTTAATTCCAACCGTCTGGAACGCTTCCGCGCGAAGGAATTTGAAGGGAAATCTTATCTGGCGAAGGAACTGGATGCCAATCCGGGACTTGAGTTGGATTACATTATAGCCAAACCTCAGATGGCTACCTATATGCGTTACAGCACGGATATCTATAAGATCTATCTGAAATATGTCGCACCGGAAGATATGCATGTTTATTCCTGCGACGAAGTTTTTCTGGATGTTACGAATTATCTCGGTATCTACAAAATGTCCCCGCACGATCTTGCCATGACCATCATTCGTGATGTGTTGTCCAATACGGGTATTACGGCAACGGCCGGGATCGGAACCAATATGTTCCTTTGCAAGATTGCCATGGATATCGTGGCGAAGCATATTCCCGCGGACAAGGACGGCGTACGTATTGCGGAACTGGATGAAAGAACGTATCGAGAACAGCTTTGGGACCATACTCCGCTGACCGATTTCTGGCGTGTGGGCGCGGGAACGGTACGAAGGCTGAAACGCCTGGGACTTTATACCATGGGCGATATAGCGCGTTATTCGGAGAATTACTCCGAGCAGTTGTACCGGGAGTTCGGCGTCAATGCGGAACTTCTGATCGATCATGCGTGGGGATGGGAGCCTTGTACGATCGAAGAGATTCAGTCGTACCGTCCCGAGAAAAACAGCCTAGGCGAGGGACAGGTGCTTTCGCGTCCGTATTCCTACGGGGAAGCGGAAGTGGTGGTTCGCGAAATGGCGGACAATCTGGCGTTAAATTTAACGGACAAAGGACTGATAACCAATCAGATCACTTTGACGATCTGTTTTGATGTGGAGAGCCTGCAAAGGCCGGATATTATGGAACACTACAAGGGAGAGATCGGTGTGGACTGGTACGGCCGTCCCGCACCGAAGCATGCACACGGAACGTATAATCTCTCCCAATATACTTCCTCCGCCAAAATGATTACGGAAGGTGCCGTAAGTATCTTTCAGAGGACCGTGGATGAAATCCTTTTGATCCGTAAAATTGCCATCGCGGCGCAAAATGTGATTTACAGGGAAGTTAAAGAGCAGGCCGAGCAGAAGGAAGAGCAGCTAAGTCTTTTCGTCGACTATGAAGCCAGAGAAAGGGAAGAGGCGGCGCTTAAGCGCGAACAGGCGCTGATGGAAGCTACCCTTTCCATTAAGAAAAAGTACGGCAAAAACGCAATCCTGAAGGGCATCAATTTTGAAGAGGGTGCTACGGGACGCGAGAGAAACCGGCAGATCGGAGGACATAAAGCATGAGCAATTACGATGATATTATCGATCATGTGCATTTTCAGTCCGCCACAAGACCGCATATGTCATTGCATGACCGTGCGGCGCAGTTTGCCCCGTTTGCCGCGCTGGTGGGTTTTGATGCGGCAGTGGAAGAGACCGCCAGGCTGACGGATGAGAAGATTGTACTGGACGAAGATGTATGGAAAGGCATCAACCGGACCATCAATGAACTGAATCCGGGAGATTTAGTTAATATAACATATTTCATACCGGATGCGTTCAAATCCGGCGGAATGTATATACACACCTGCGGTACATTAAAGAAAACGGATTCTGTTGAGAAAATAATTATGTTAACCAACGAAACGAAAATACCGATAGCTGACATCTTTTCCATAGAAAAGCGACAATAATATTATGTAAACTAAATGGATTTTACATATAGACTTGCAGAGTAATTTAAACAGAAACGAGGTGACTGTATGGAACCGACAATTTATACCGCCAAGGCCGGAAACGTGGAAATGCGTTATTTTACATTCGGAGAGGGCACAAAAGATATGATCATCCTTCCGGGACTCAGTCTGATCAGTGTAATGGAATCGGCGGAAGCGGTGGCGGGAGCTTATGAAATGTTTGCAAAAGAGTATCGCGTCTGGCTATTTGACCGTAGAGAGAATCTTCCGACGGGGTATTCCATACCGGATATGGCGGACGATACGGCGAAGGTCATGAAAGTGTTAAATATTCGAAATGCTTATGTTTTCGGCGCATCCCAGGGGGGAATGATTGCCACCTGCCTTGCTGCCGAATATCCGGATCTGGTCCGTAAGCTTATCCTGGCATCCACTGCGGCAACGGGAAAGGAACTGAGCGAAAACATTGTGATCAAAGGATGGATCAAACTGGCCGAGGAAAGAAAAATACGTGAACTGATTCTTTCTTTTCTGGAAATGAACTATACGAAAGAAACATTTCTTACATTAAAGGATTCCGTTTCGGATATGGAGAAGATGGTAGGGGAATCGGAGACAGAGCGGTTCATCTTTCTTGCAAAAACCACCGGGGCGTACTGTTTGTCGGATGAGGCAGGCAAAATAAAATGCCCCGTTCTGGTACTGGGTGCCTATGGTGACAGAATATTCGACAGCAGGGAGATGAAAGATCTTGCGGCAAAATGTCACGGCGATCTCTATTTATATGAGGGCTATTCGCATGCCGTTTATGATGAAGCTCCGGATTATAAAGGACGGATCCTTGCCTTTTTTCATGATGATGCCGTGGAAGGAAAGAGTGTTTGACTCTTGACAGATTGTATTCCGTATGGTAATTTATTAAAGGTTTCAATAAAACAAAGCAGAGTTTCCACTCTCACCCTGCGGCAATAGGGCTTCAGGTGTTCATAAACGAAAGATACGCTTACAGGCGTTTAGTTTATTCAGTGGATACTTTGCGTATCCACTTTTTTAATTCCTATGGAGGGTAAAGCCATTACAGATTATAGTGTAAATGAACAGATTCGCGACAAAGAAGTACGTTTGATCGGCGAGAACGGAGAGCAGCTCGGAATTATGAGCTCCAAAGAAGCACAGCATATTGCTGAAGAAGCAGGACTGGATTTGATTAAGATTGCTCCCACCGCAAACCCGCCTGTATGCAAGATTGCGGATTTCGGAAAGTTCCGTTATGAAATGGCAAGAAAGGAAAAAGACAACCGCAAGAAGCAGAAAGCTTTGGAGGTAAAGGAAATCCGTCTTTCTCCCAATATTGATACCAACGATTTAAATACAAAGATGTCTGCAGCCAGAAAGTTCTTGGCCAAAGGCGAGGAAGTTAAAGTTGTTCTTCGTTTCCGCGGACGTGAGATGGCGCATATGGCAAACAGCAAACACATTCTGGATGATTTTGCTACGGCCATGGAAGACATTTCGGTTGTAAAAAGACCTGCAAAGGTGGAAGGCAGAAGCATGATTCTGATTCTTGCAGCCAAGAAGTAAAATTGATTTTAGCTGGTGAAACAGTTGAAATATATGAGTAGTATCCGAATTATTTCGGTAAATGAATAACCAGGAGGAAAAAGATATGCCTAAAATGAAGACAAGCAGAGCTGCTGCAAAGCGCTTTAAAGTAACCGGAACCGGTAAATTAAAGAGAAACAAGGCTTACAAGAGCCACATCTTAACCAAGAAGTCCACCAAGAGAAAACGTAATCTTCGTCAGTCCACGATTACGGATGTGACCAATGTTAAGAACATGAAGAAGATTTTACCGTACGTTTAATCGATAGGAGGATAGAATACCATGGCTAGAATTAAAGGTGGCTTAAATGCCAAGAAAAAACACAATAGAGTTTTAAAGCTTGCAAAGGGATACAGAGGAGCAAGATCCAAACAGTATCGTATTGCAAAGCAGTCCGTAATGAGAGCACTTGCTTCCGCATACGCAGGAAGAAAGCAGGCTAAGCGTCAGTTCCGTCAGCTCTGGATTGCACGTATCAACGCTGCAGCAAGAATGAACGGACTTTCCTACAGCAAGTTAATGTATGGACTTAAGCTTGCAGAGATCGATATCAACAGAAAGATGCTTGCCGAGATGGCAGTAAATGATGCAGAAGGCTTCAAGGCACTTGCAGATATCGCTAAGAGCAAGATTGCATAAGAACTTTTAAACTGAATAATTAAGGAGTGGAGTAATTCCACTCCTTTTTTTACCAAATAATGCAGAAATACTTTTCCGGGAAGGAGAACCCCATGTCGTCAACAGCAGAATCGGTTTTATCGCATTTTCGCTCGCTTTGTGCCATTCCGCACGGAACCTATCATATCGACGCTATCAGCGACTATTTGAAGGATTTTGCCTTACAGCGCGGTTTATCGGTCAGACAGGATGAGTTGAAAAATGTCATTATCCATAAAGATGCCACGCCCGGATATGAAAACGAACCGGCAGTGATTCTACAAGGTCATATGGATATGGTGGCCGTCTGCGACGATCCTTCCAAAAAGAATATGTTAACGGATGGTCTTGATCTGACGGAGAGCGATGGATATTTGTATGCAAAGGGAACTTCCCTGGGCGGAGATGACGGAATCGCGCTTGCGTATGCGATGGCAATTTTAGAGGATGATTCCATTCCTCACCCGGATCTGACCGCGGTGTTTACCGTAAACGAAGAAGTCGGAATGGATGGTGCGTTGGGAATTGATTTATCCGATACATCCGCGAAAAGACTTCTGAACATCGATTCCGAGGAAGAAGGTGTCATTACGGTTTCCTGTGCGGGCGGAGTGCGCTTGCATGCGGTGTTAAAAGGAGAGACTAAGAAGATTACAGCACCCTGTGTATTCCTTTCCCTGAACGGACTTCTGGGTGGACACTCCGGTACGGAAATCCATAAAATGCGTGCCAACGGTGCACACTTAATCGCAGAGATTCTGGCAGAACTTGCCGATGAATATGAGATTCGTTTGATCAGTATGTCTGCGGGAGAGAAGGATAATGCAATTCCTGCTTCGGCCAGTGCGGAATTTCTGGTTCCCGATCTTGGCGACCCGGATGAGTTTATGCATATCGTGGAAGAGATTGAGGATGAATACCGAAAGGACTACGAAGGGATTGAAACGGATATCTCGCTTTTTGCGGGAATACAGCTTCCGCAGGAATGCATATGCTTTAGCGAAGAGGATACCGAACGGTTCCTGGATTATATTAACGAAGTGCCGGACGGCGTGATAGAAATGTTCGAAGATATCGACATGGTTAAGACCAGCCTGAATCTTGGAATTTTAAAATGTACGCCGGAAGGATTGACGGCAGATTACGCACTTCGAAGCAATGTTTCTTCCGGTAAGGAAGAGATTACGAAAGAGGTAATCGCAATTACCGAAGAGTATAAAGGCGAATGGGAAACCTTCGGTGATTATCCCGCATGGGAGTACCTTGAGAATTCTCCTTTCCGCGAGAAAGCTGTTTCGGTATACGAAGAGCTCTACGGGGAGAAACCTGTTGTTACGGGGGTTCACGCGGGACTGGAATGCGGTATTCTGGCCGAGAAGATCAAAGGACTTGATGCGATCAGCATCGGACCGAATATTTTAAATATTCATACAACAAGAGAAAAACTGGATCTTGCCAGTGTCGAACGGACCTGGAAATTTATATTAAACCTCCTTGCAAGAAAAGATCGTGATTGAGAGTGTTATATGATTAAAGAGATGTGTGAAATGCAGGTAAGCAGAAACGGAATCGATTCGATTTCCGAGAAGATTACCGAGTGGGGAAACAAGTACAAAGTAAATAAAAAGGATTTGATCCGCATCCGCTTTTCCGTGGAAGAAGCGCTTCTTTCTTTGTGTGAGAAGTTTGGTGATGAAAAGACCGCTACTGTCAAATTGGAAGCGCGTCTGGAAACATATTCCATTCTTGTTGAGTATCAGGGGGATGAGTATAATCCGCTTGCGGACGACGAGCAGCAGACAGATGACTGGACCAACCACTTGCTTGCAAACATGGGACAGAAGGCTGTATATCTGCGCAAGGGCAATAATAATATCCTTCGTTTCACGATTCCGAAGAGACGTTACAAGAGTGAGATTTTCATGATACTGGGATTGCTTCTGGCGATTCTTTTCGGTATTCTCGGACAGTACATTCCGGAAGCGGTTCGTGAAAACATCAGTATTTACGGGTTGGATTTCGTATCCAATATTTTCCTTCGTCTGTTGAGCCTGTTCAGCGGACTGCTGATTTTCTTTGCACTGATTAACGGAATCTGCGGAACGGGAAGTGTGGCTGACTTTTCCAAAGTCGGTAAAACAATTATGATCCGCTATATCGGTTTTTCGTTTGTCGCGGGTATTATTCTTACGTTTTTGGAACAGTTTTTCTTCCATCTTGAATGGGGCGGTAAAGTAGACGGAGCAAATGTTCCGGAGCAGATTGAATCGATTCTTCTGGATATTTTTCCGACCAATCCGGTCTCTCCGTTCCAGGACGGAAATATGCTACAGATTATTTTCCTTTCGGTTTTCCTCGGAGGCGTATTACTGATTCTGGGCGACCGGGTGCGCAGTTTTAAAGGCTTCTTTACGCAGGGAAATGACCTGATCACCAAATCGGTGGATTATGTTTGCTACATGCTTCCGGTATTTGTATTTACTTCCCTTTTGTCAGTCTTTTGGGAAATGGGATTTGAAGCGCTGGCTTCCTTCTGGAAACCGATCGTGGTTGCTTTTTTACTTGCACTCATAAGTCCCTTATTCAAACTTTGCCAGATCGGCATTGTTTATCATGTTTCTCCGTTTTTAATCATCCGAAGACTGAGCAAAAGTGTCTTTGTTGCAATGACAACGGCATCGGGAATTGCTTCGTATTCCTCCATTAAGGAGGATTTAACGAAGGGACTTGGAATTGACGAGAAATTCGTAGGCTTTTCATATCCTATCGGAATGAATATGTATGGATCCAACTATATGCTGGTGTATCTGACCGTAGTTTTATTCTTAACGGAAACCTACGGAACACAGGTATCCGTAATATGGCTTGCCATGGCCGGATTTTTAAGTGTTGTATTTGCCATGGCGACACCGAATGTATCGGGTGCTACCTTAATCTGCATCGGTATCATTATGGCCAATTTGGGTATTCCGAACAGCGGACTGGCACTGGCCGGAACGCTTTCGATCCTTCTCGACTTTTTGATTACCTGGATGAGGCATTTTACGCAGGAATTGGAGGTCTATATCCAGGCACGAAAATTCGGCAAAGTGGATTTAACTGTCTTACAAAAGAAAACCAAACAGACAAATTAAACATATATTGGGAGGAAAGAATCTATGGAAATGTTTTTTGGTACACCGTGGGCTTTGGTCCCACCACTGGTGGCCATCGTTTTGGCGCTCATTACCAAGGAAGCGTATTCTTCGCTCTTTGCCGGCGTTTTAATCGGTGCCATGTTTGTTGTCGGCTTTCCGACAAGTCCTTCGGGAATCAGACCGTTCATTGCAAAGACGATGGATACCATCGTCAGTGACGGCCTGATTTCGGCAATTTCGGATACGGCCGGAATCTTTTTGTTCCTGGTTTTACTTGGCATTATTGTGGCATTAATCAATAAGTCAGGCGGTTCCGCAGCGTTCGGACGCTGGGCGGAGAAAAACATCAAAACCAAGGTCGGTGCGTCTATGGCAACCTTTATTCTCGGTGTTTTGATCTTTGTGGATGACTATTTCAACTGCCTGACGGTAGGTTCCGTTATGCGCCCGATTACGGACAGACACAAAATTTCCAGAGCCAAATTATCCTATTTGATCGACGCAACGGCAGCTCCGGTTTGTATGATCGCCCCGATTTCTTCCTGGGCGGCTGCAGTAAGCTCCGTAGCGGAAACTTCGGATACGGGAATGTCGGGAATTCAGTTATTTATCAAGGCGATTCCGTTTAATTTCTATTCGCTTTTAACCTTCGTTTTCATTATCGTACTGACACTTTTAAAGTTCGATTACGGCGCAATGGCAAAGCATGAGCGGATTGCCGAACTGACCGGCGCGCTTGGCGGTTTGGAAGAAAACGGAGAAGAAGAGGAAATGAATCCCAAGGGTCTGGTGATTGACTTAATTCTTCCGGTCATTGTTTTAATTGCTTCCTGTGTGCTTGGTATGATTTATATTGGCGGTTACTTTGATATTGAATCAGAGTGTTTCGGTGACTTTGTCCAGGCGTTTGCCAATACGGATTCCACGGTCGGACTTCCCTGGGGAGCATTGATTGCACTTGTATTTACCATGATTTACATGATTGCAAGACGTGTAATGTCCTTTAAGGAAGCAATGGCATGTATTCCGAAGGGATTCCTCGCCATGGTTCCTCCGATTCTGATTCTGACTCTTGCCGTTTCCTTAAAGACGATGACCGCAAACCTCGGTGCTGCGGAATTCGTACGTGATATGATGGCGAATACGGCGGATGCGTTTAACTTATTCCTGCCGGCAATTATTTTCCTGGTTGCCTGCTTCCTTGCTTTTGCAACCGGTACGTCATGGGGAACCTTCGGTATCTTAATTCCGATTGTTACCGCGATTTTCCCCGCAGAAAGCAATCTTTACATTATCGGTATCTCTGCCTGCCTTGCAGGTGCGGTTTGCGGAGACCACTGTTCACCGATTTCCGATACGACGATTATGGCCAGTGCCGGAGCACAGGTTGAACATGTCAAACATGTTTCCACGCAGCTTCCTTATGCGCTTACCGTAGCCGGAATCAGTTTTGTGACCTATCTTGCCGCCGGACCGGTGCAGGATATGGTCGGAAACTTTGCGTTAAGTGCGGTTTTAAGCCTTGCATTCGGCGTTTTGCTTACCGTTCTTTGCCTGATTCTGATTCGCGCCATTGTAAAGAAAAAAAGTGCCGAACAATAATCGACTCAACAACGGAAGATAAGACAGAAAAAAGGTTGTGAAGAATTTCTTCACAACCTTTTTGAAATCGTATAAATATGTTATTTATGCAAGAGACTTTCCGGTTAATTTCTCATAAGCTTCAAGGTATTTGGCAATCGTTTTGTCCACGATGTCCTGAGGAAGTGTCCAGTTGTGACCTTCGTTTGCTTTGAGCCAGTCACGTGCGAACTGCTTGTCGAAGGAAGGCTGGGAATGACCTGCTTCATATCCTTCAAGCGGCCAGAAACGGGAGCTGTCGGGTGTTAACATTTCATCACCGATGACAATGTTTCCGTTCTCGTCAAGACCGAACTCAAACTTGGTGTCCGCAATGATGATGCCTTTGGTCAGTGCGTAATCCGCACATTTCTTATAAAGGGCGATGGTGCAGTCACGAAGCTTGGATGCATATTCTTCACCTTTGCCCGGATAAATCTTCTCAAGAACTTCTACGGACTGCTCAAAGGAGATGTTCTCATCATGATCACCGATCTCAGCCTTGGTGGAAGGAGTGTAAATCGGTTCAGGCAGTTTGTCGGATTCTTTCAATCCTTCGGGAAGTTTAATTCCGCAAACCGTTCCGTTCTCTTTGTAACTTGCCCAGCCGCTTCCGGTGATGTAACCGCGGACAATGCACTCGATGGGAAGCATCTGAAGCTTCTTTACCATCATGGAATTGCCGTTGAATCTGTCCTGACGGAAGAATTCGGGCATATCGTTTACGTCTACGGAAATCATGTGGTTGGGAAGAATGTCTTCGGTATAATCAAACCAGAATTTGCTCATCTGGGTGAGTACCGTTCCCTTCTTTGTGACAACATTATTTAAAATGACATCAAAACAGCTGATGCGGTCGGTAGCCACCATAATCAGGCTGTCGCCGTTGTCATAGATTTCTCTTACTTTTCCTTCTTTTACCGGTTTAAACTCGTTCATCGCAAACCTCCATTATTTAAACAATTGAAAAAGGGTGTCCGATTTTCGGAACCACCCTAATATATTAGCAAAACTGAAAGCCTATTTCAAGAAGAAGAGTATTACTTTTCTTCTTCCATGGAAGGAGAGTAGACTGCTTTGCAGGTTACATTTTCGATTTTACCGAGCCTTCCCGCCAATGCGTTCGTTACACTGATCGGACAGTCCACAACGACACTGATGATGTTGATACTTCTTTCACGGTAGGGAATTCCCATCCTTCCTATGACATATTCGCTGTACTCATGTAAAATGGCATTTACCTTTGCGGCAGCTTCGGGTTGTTTGATGATTATGGCAACGACTGCGGGACGTGATTCCATGATTCCCTCCATATATTATGTAAATTGACGAAAAACGCGTCGTTTTTGTTTTTTTTATTGTATCAATGCGGAAAACGCTTGTCAAATTGACCAATTTTTCGGGCATAAAATTCTTTCAAATTGGGCGGTGGCAAAGGTTGACTTTTTATTGTCATAGATTATAATTATTGATAGACAATGAATAAATGTGCACGAAATACTAAAATACAGAACATGTGGGGAATGCATTATGGCAGGAGAATTTTACATTGCTCATAATACAAAAACAGACGAATACTTGGCTGAGAAGCTCTTTCGAGGATTTTACATGACTCCGGATGTTACCAGCGCACTGAAGTGCAAAGATGAGATGGAGTTAAAGAAAAAGATTGAGAAGGCAAATGTGGATTACAAATCCATGCTTCAGATAGAAACAATTACGGTATACTAAGAATCATCGCGGGAAAGAGTTAACCAGGCCAAGGCCTGGCTTTTCTTTTGCCCGGAAACAGACGGATTATGAGCAACAAATCTAGCAAAATGAATAAGAATAAAGATAAGAAGAGCAAAAGAGCTTTCCATCGGGGAAATCTGTTTTTGCTCTTTCTTAGGTTTGCGTTTGCGTGCTATTTTCTGGGCATTTATCTCACCAATAAAGAAATACTGGATATCGGAGGATTCCCGGAATGGAAGGGAATGTATGTCGCGGGAGGCATTCTGCTTGCGGTTATTTTGATACGTTTTATTCCGTTTCGGTTTTGGGAGAAAGGCTCAAAGAAGTTTCGCAAAAGCGAATTTATTCCGACACCGGAGTACCGAAGCGACCCGCATCTTTCCGCGGAGCACTTAAAGAAACTGCGTTCCGTAAATAAGGGAATGTTCTTTGCACTTGCCTTCTATTTTGGAATAACGGCAATCTTCTTTGTACTGTATTTTATAGGATTGATTGGCGCACCGGAAATATTTATGTTAACCATGTTGTACTTCGCGGGCGACCGCTTTTTCATCGGAGTATTCTGCCCGTTACGGACCTGGTTTCTTAAGAACAAATGCTGTACGGACTGCAGGATCTTTAACTGGGATATGCTTATGATCGTTTTCCCGCTCATTATCATTCCCGGAGTGATCAGCTGGACGCTTTGTGTGGTTGCAATCATCTATACATTTTTATGGGAGATCAGTGCGCATCTGCATCCGGAAAGATTTCTGGAGGAAACCAACCTTTCCCTTAAGTGTGAAAAATGTCCGAAAACCAATTGCCCGAAGAAGAGAAGACAATTGTTCAAAAACGCTTTTTCCAAAGAATAAAGGGGTTTACTTTTGCACTTTAAAGTGGCATACTATATAAGTGTGTTTAAATGATCAATGCATACTTCGATGATAGGACGGAAGATGCATTTTAATAGATAAGGAGAAGGAAAAATGCCCATTACAGAGATTCTGGACAGAAACTGTAAATTATACGGAAATGATATCTGTCTTGTGGAGATCAATCCGGAAATCCAGGAAACCAGAAGAGTGACCTGGAAGGAATATGAATTGATCGAGCCGAATCCGACCACGCATTACAGAAGAGAGATTACCTGGAATGTGTTCGAAGAAAAAGCCAATCGTTTCGCCAACATGCTGATTTCCAGAGGAATTAAGAAAGGTGATAAGGTTGCCATTCTTTTGATGAACTGCTTGGAGTGGCTTCCAATTTATTTCGGTATTTTAAAGACCGGCGCATTGGCCGTTCCTTTGAACTTCCGTTATGCATCCGATGAAATCGAATATTGTTTAAATCTTGCGGATGTTGATATTCTGGTATTCGGACCGGAATTCATCGGCCGTGTGGAAGAGATTGCGGAGAAAATTTCCAGAAACCGTCTTCTTTTCTTTGTCGGTGAGAACTGCCCGTCCTTTGCGGAGTCCTATTCGGAGCTTACCGCAAATGCATCCAGCCAGTCTCCGCAGATTCATCTTACGGATGATGATGAAGCAGCAATTTACTTTTCTTCCGGAACCACAGGTTTCCCGAAGGCAATTCTGCATAAACACAGAAGTCTGGTACATTCCTGCAAAGTAGAGCAGAACCATCACGGACAGACCAAGGATGATATTTTCCTCTGCATTCCGCCCCTTTACCATACGGGTGCAAAGATGCACTGGTTCGGATCCTTACTCGCAGGCGGTAAAGCCGTTCTCTTAAAAGGAACAAAGCCGAAGGTAATCCTGGATGCGATTTCCAAGGAAAAATGTACGATTGTATGGCTTCTGGTTCCCTGGGCACAGGATATCCTGGATGCCATTGACAGCGGAGAAGTTAATTTGGATGATTACGAACTGGATCAGTGGAGACTGATGCACATCGGTGCACAGCCCGTACCGCCCAGTTTGATCGCAAGATGGAAGAAAGTCTTCCCGAACCACGAATACGATACCAATTATGGCCTTTCCGAGTCCATCGGACCGGGCTGTGTACATCTTGGCGTGGAGAATATCCACAAGGTAGGCGCAATCGGTAAGGCAGGATTCGGCTGGCAGACTAGGATCGTGGACGAGAACAGAAACGATGTGCCGAAGGGCGAGGTCGGAGAACTTGCAGTGAAAGGCCCCGGCGTTATGGAATGCTATTATCATGATGAAGCAGCCACAAAGGAAGTTCTGGAAGACGGATGGCTCTTTACGGGAGATATGGCACAGGAAGACGAGGACGGCTTCATCTACCTGGTAGACCGTAAGAAAGATGTGGTTATCTCCGGTGGTGAGAACATTTATCCCGTTCAGATCGAAGATTTCCTGCGGAGCAATATCGCGATCAAGGACGTTGCGGTAATCGGTATCCCCGACAAGCGTCTGGGAGAGGTTACGGCTGCGATTATTGAGGTGAAAGACGGCTACAGCTTAACGGAGGACGAAGTAAATGAGTTCTGCCACCAGCTTCCCCGTTACAAGAGACCTCATAAGATCATCTTTGCGGACATTCCGAGAAACCCGACGGGCAAGATCGAGAAGCCGAAGCTTCGTAAAATGTACTGCGGAGAGAGCCTGGTAGCTGCTCAGAATGAGGTAAAACTCTCCAAATAAGCAAGATCCGACAAACAAGATATAGTTTGGTTTACATAATACGAAGAATATTAAATCATAACAGATATGGAAAAGCAGAGACCGAGAATCTCTGCTTTTTTTAATTCATATCGAAAAATGACCGAAATAGTCATATTCCTGCAAATAATTAAATTACGATATAACATTACAAGATATGGAATTCGTGAACATTTGGTGATAATTGTTAAAATTGAGTGAAATCGATTTATGACCATAAACAATTCTGTTATAATGAAACCTGTAAATGAACAAAACGAATTATAAGGAGGGAACCACATGAGTGAAGTTATGTTAACCGAAAGCAATTTCGAAGAAGAAGTATTAAAAGCAACCGTTCCTGTTTTAGTGGATTTCTGGGCACCCTGGTGCGGACCCTGTAAGATGCTCGGTCCCGTGGTTTCCGAGATCGCTGAAGCGAGCGACGGAAGTTACAAAGTCGGCAAGGTAAATGTGGATGATGAGCCTGAACTGGCAGAGAAATACGGAATTATGAGCATTCCGTCGATCTTTGTCTTCAAAGACGGTCAGGTGGCAGAGAAAAAGATCGGTTTAACAACGAAAAACGACCTTTTGGCCATGCTGAAATAAGAAATCAGAAATTTAATAAATACATTACTCGCAAATGCCCCATTTTCGGGGCATTTGTGATATAATGAATAAATCATATTCTAAAGAGGAAGAGTTGTCTGACTCAAAGAAAGGAAAAGAATTATGGCTATTTATAACCCCAAATCCCTGATCGCGGATGAATTCATCAATGATGGTGAGATCCGCGAGACATTAGCTTATGCCGAGGAGCATAAGCACGATTTAGAACTCATTGAGCAGATCTTAGAGAAAGCCCGCCCGAAGAAACAGGACAAAGGCTATGTCTGCAGCGGACTGACTCACAGAGAAGCAAGTGTTCTGCTTGCCTGCGACCTCCCGGAAGTAGAGGAGAAAATCTTCCAAATCGCAAACGAGATCAAACTTGCTTACTATGGCAACCGTATCGTAATGTTTGCGCCTCTGTATCTGTCCAACTATTGTGTGAACGGATGTCTTTACTGTCCGTATCATCTGAAGAACAAGCACATTCCCCGTAAAAAACTGACGCAGGAAGAACTCCGTGAAGAAGTTATTGCTCTTCAGGATTTAGGACACAAACGTCTTGCGATCGAAGCGGGTGAAGATCCCGTAAACAATCCGATCGAGTATATTCTCGATTGTATCAAGACGATCTACAGCATTCATCACAAAAACGGAGATATCCGCCGTGTCAATGTAAATATCGCGGCAACTACCGTTGAAAACTACAGAAAACTTCATGAAGCGGGAATCGGAACATATATCCTGTTCCAGGAAACCTATCATAAAGAAAGCTATTTAAAACTGCATCCCACGGGACCGAAACACGACTACAACTATCATACGGAAGCCATGGACAGAGCCATGGAAGGCGGTATCGATGATGTCGGACTGGGTGTTTTATTCGGTCTCGAACTTTACAAATATGAATTTGCGGGCATCTTAATGCATGCAGAACATTTGGAAGCCGTTCACGGTGTCGGACCGCATACCATTTCCGTACCGAGACTGAAACGTGCCGATGATATCAATCCGGATGAGTTCGACAACGGTATTTCCGATGAAATCTTTGAGAAGATCGTTGCCTGCATTCGTCTTGCGGTTCCTTATACCGGAATGATCATTTCCACCAGAGAAAACGAGAAGGTTCGTGAGAAAGTGCTTCATCTGGGTATTTCCCAGATCAGCGGCGGTTCCCGTACTTCCGTCGGCGGATATGCGGGATACACTCCCGAAGAACGTCCTCACGATACTGAGCAGTTTGATGTATCCGACCAGCGCTCTTTGGACGAAGTTGTGCGCTGGCTGATGCAGAACGGACATGTGCCTTCTTTCTGTACTGCCTGCTACAGAGAGGGAAGAACGGGTGACCGTTTCATGGCTCTTTGCAAATCCGGTCAGATCTTAAACTGCTGTCACCCGAATGCGTTGATGACTTTGGCGGAATATCTGGAGGATTACGCTTCACCCGAAACGAAAGAGATCGGATATGCTCTGATCGAAAAGGAACTGGAGAAAATTCCGAGAGAGAAGACGAAAGAAATCGCCAAGCAGAATATAGCGGATATCCGTTCCTCCAACAGAAGAGATTTCCGTTTCTAATTCTTGTGTGATGTGAAAATAAAATTGCAGTTTGTCAGAAAACTACAGATGTAGTTTCGTGTTAAAGGATATAATCAATGGGATTAAATGATGTAGTCAGTGCGGAAAGGGTGCATATCGGATTCTTCGGTATGCGAAACGCCGGTAAATCAAGCGTGGTCAATGCGGTTACGGGACAGTCTTTAAGTGTTGTTTCCGATGTCAAAGGGACGACGACGGATCCGGTGAAAAAATCCATGGAGCTGCTCCCCATCGGACCTGTGGTGATCATTGATACGCCGGGGTATGATGATGAGGGAGCGCTCGGCGAACTGCGTGTGCAGAAAACCAAAGAAGTACTGAATCAGACGGATATAGCGTTGCTGATTGTTGACGGAACGATCGGAATGACCGGGCTTGACCGGGAATTAACGGATCTGTTCCGGGAGCGGAATGTGCCATACCTTATTGTGTGGAATAAGACGGATCTGTCCGATCAAACGACGGATGTAGGACTGACGGAAGATAAGGACCGTATGGTACGGGTCAGCGCGTTGACAGGCGAGGGGATCAACACCCTGAAGGAGCGAATCGGCGCTTTTGCGTCGGAAAACCGGAAGGAAGAACGTTTTCTTGTTGCGGATCTGCTGGAAAGGGGCGATTTTGTTGTCCTGGTGGTACCGGTGGATGAATCCGCGCCGAAGGGCAGGCTGATCCTTCCGCAGCAGCAGGTAATGAGAGAATTGTTAGATCATCATTATGCCTTTGTTACCTGTCAGGATACGGACTTGTCAGAAACTTTATGTAAACTAAATATGAAACCAAAGCTGATCATTACCGATTCACAGGCATTTGAGAGAGTGGCGAAGGATACACCGGAAGATATTATGTTAACTTCGTTCTCGATCCTGATGGCCCGCTATAAGGGCGGTTTAAAACAGCAGATCAGGGGTGCAAGAAAGCTCGCCTCGTTAAAGGACGGGGATACGGTTCTGATTTCCGAGGGCTGTACCCATCACAGACAATGCAAAGATATCGGAACAGTGAAAATGCCCGGATGGATTGAGAATTATTCCAAAGCGAAACCGAATTATCGTTTTACCTCCGGCGGGGATTTTCCAGATGATCTGAATGGGATCGATCTGATCGTTCACTGCGGCGGTTGTATGTTAAACGAGAATCAAATGAAAACCCGTGTGCAGAGTGCTGTGAAAGCAGGCGTTCCCATCGTCAATTACGGTATCGCCATCGCCGCGATGCATGGCATATTGGAGCGAAGCCTGGCACCATTAAAAGAGTATTAAAATTTCATTGCACAGATGTATTCACCTGATGGCGGACGTCAGGTATTTCTTTTTCAGCCGTTCGAGATTGTCCCATCCGAAACCAATCTTTTCGGCGATAAACCTCTGATTGCCGGAATAATTGGACTCGATATAGTAGAAGCCGGATGCGATAATCTCCGGAACAACACTTAAGATTGTTTGTACCGCCATCTGCAGTTCTTTGTTGTAGCCGTGTTCCTGTAATTCGAATTTAAAGGATTCCGCCAGGGCCATATAAGAAATTGCGGATGCGTTGTAATCGTTTATGATATCTTCAGTCGAACATCCGAGCGCATACATAAATAGTGCCGCCATAATACCGGTTCGATCTTTTCCGCTGGTGCAATGGAACAAAGTAGTGCCATCGTTTTCCGAGATAAGTTGAAAAATCTTTCTTAATGCCTCTTTAGAAGTGAGCTCGGAGCTGATATTCTGGTACATTTTTCTGACTTCGTCGATTCGGGCATACTCAGCCAGATACCATGCTCTTTCGTTATTTGTTTCGCTTTGCTGATATCTAAAAGTAAGCTGTTTTATTCGCTCCGAATCCGGCGTGTTGCCGAGGGGGATATGTTCATACCGGACACCGGGAATGCGGACATCCGGTTTATTGCAGACTTCTTCCAACGAACGCATATCGATAACAAGCGACAGACCGCAATGCTCTTTTAAGTATTCGCCGTCCTCAGTAGTTAATTTCGAAAGTTCTGCGCTTCGAATGATTTTTCCTGATTTAAAGTATTGGCCGTCACATGTGGTGACATTGCCAAGAAAGCGTATATTTTTCACGGATTTGAGTTTAATTCCGTTTGTCATCACAACATCCAGAGCCTTGTCAAATTCTTCATCCGAGAGAGTATCGCATAAAGCACGTTCGGGATTTGGAACATTCGTGCTTTTTTTCTTTAATTTCTCTTCAAGCAGATAATCGAAGGCGTTATTGAGGAGTTCTTCGGTATATTTGTCGGTATTACGGGAATACTGATATTCTAATCGAACTCGCAGACCTCTTAGGAGGGCTTCATCCAAGTCGGTCTTTGCAATGCGATAGAGGTATTGCGTAATGGCATAGTTGGGACGGTTAGGTTCGGCAGAATCGGAAAAAAAGATAATTTTTTCCAATATCGACATATCGGGACGTGCGGAATAATGATAGCGAATGGCATTTAATGCGTCTACATCTTTTAGCCCGAATTCATGCTCGGCAATCAGCGCGCCTACCTCGGCGTGCATATTATCCGGAACGCGAAGACTTAATTCACTTATGTTATGACCATACTTCTCGGCAACAGTCATCATTTCATCGGGAGTCATATCCTTGGCAATATCGTGCAGCATAGCCGTAATACGGACGATTCCCGTGTCTACCCCGTGGCATTTGGCAAGCGAAAGCGCCATCTCTGTCATACTGAGGATATGTCGGAAACGTTTCTCTGAGACATATTGTCGGACTCTTTGTTCCAGTTCTTTGGTTTCAAATTCCATCATAGGTATTCCCGATGCTTTCAGTTGGTAAATTTACTCTTATAACCGTACACTTATGGCATTGCTGCCGGAAATGTCAAAACATATGACTTATAAATATACAAATATTATAACGGATTCCCATACCGGATAGCAATATATAGGTGCCCGGCACAGTTAAAAGAGTATTAAAATTTCCTTTAAAAAGGGTTACAATCAATGCAGATAGCAAAAAGAGCCAGGAACAGAATTTCTGTTAAGAAGAGTAGGTCACAAACGGAATTTTTTATGATATACTAATCGTATGCTGGAAAGCGGATTTATCATATTACGGAAGATATTTAAGGAGGGCTTATGAGAGTTACGAACGACATTATTTATATTGGGGTAAACGATCACAAATTGGATTTGTTTGAAGGACAGTATGATGTACCGAACGGTATGGCATACAATTCCTATGTGATCATGGATGAGAAGATTGCCATCATGGATACCGTGGATAAGAATTTTACCCATGAGTGGCTGGACAATCTGGATAAAGCTTTGAACGGACGTAAGCCCGATTATCTTGTGGTTCAGCATATGGAGCCGGACCATTCCGCAAATATCGTTAATTTCGTAAAGACATATCCCGATGCAAAGATTGTATCTTCTGCAAAAGCGTTTGTGATGATGAAGCAGTTTTTTGGAACGGATTTTGAGGAGAAACAGGTAGTGATTGCCGAGGGCTCCACTCTGGAACTGGGAACGCATACCTTAAACTTCGTGGCTGCTCCGATGGTGCACTGGCCGGAAGTTATGATGACATATGATTCCACGGATAAGGTTCTTTTCTCCGCTGACGGATTCGGTAAATTCGGTGCACTGGATGTGGAAGAAGACTGGGCATGCGAAGCAAGAAGATACTATTTCGGTATCGTCGGAAAATACGGTGCACAGGTGCAGGCAGTTTTGAAGAAAGCAGCCAATCTGGACATTCAGGTGATCTGCCCTCTGCATGGTCCCGTACTCAGCGAGAACTTAGGCTATTATATCGGACTTTATCAGACCTGGTCCACTTACCAGCAGGAGACGGAAGGAATTGTGATCGCATACACTTCCGTTTACGGAAACACCAAGAAAGCGGTAGAGAAACTTGCTGAACTTTTAAAGGCCAAGGGATGCCCGAAGGTTGTTGTAAACGACCTTGCAAGATGTGATATGGCGGAAGCGGTTGAAGATGCATTCCGCTACAGCAAGATCATCCTTGCGACCACAACCTATAACGCAGAGATTTTCCCGTTCATGCGTGAGTTCATCAATCACCTGACCGAGCGTAATTTTGCAAATCATAAGATCGGTCTGATCGAGAACGGAACCTGGGCTCCGACAGCAGCCAAGGTAATGAAAGGCATGCTGGAAAACTGCAAGAACTGCACGTTTGCGGAGAATACCGTTCATATTAAGTCAGCATTGAATGACGAGAGCACGGCTCAGCTGGAAGCACTTGCGGAAGAATTCGGCAGTGAATACGAAGCAAGAAAAGCTGATACGGCCGATAAGAATGACCTTCGTGCAATGTTCAGCATCGGTTACGGATTATATGTGGTAACCTCCAATGACGGAAAGAAAGACAACGGCTGTATCGTCAACACCGTAACACAGGTGACCAGTTCTCCGAACCGTGTGGCAGTTACGATCAACAAAGAAAATTATACGCACCATGTAGTAGAGCAGACCGGTATTATGAACGTTAACTGTCTCTCCGTGGAAGCACCGTTCTCCGTATTCGAAAACTTCGGATTCCAGAGCGGCAGAACTGCAGATAAATTAAAGGATATCGAGGAACTTCGCTCCGATAACGGATTGCGTTTCCTTCCGCAGTACATCAATGCATTCTTCTCCTTAAAAGTTGTAAACTATGTTGATCTCGGAACGCACGGCATGTTTATCTGTGATGTTACCGAGTCCAGAGTGATCACCAAAGCGGAGACCATGACATATACCTACTACCAGAACAATGTAAAACCGAAGCCTAAAACCGAAGGCAAGAAGGGATATGTATGTAAGGTTTGCGGATATGTATATGAGGGAGATGAACTTCCCGAAGACTTCGTATGTCCGCTTTGCAAACACGGTGCGGCAGACTTTGAACCGATTTCCTAAAACATGGCAGATCGAATTGTCCGAAAAATAAGATTGTATTATATCTCAGGGAGCATTGTATTATTGCTCCTTGAGATTTTTATTGCTCTTTTTATGAGAGATTCTTTCGTTCGCCCGTTTCTTGGGGATTTCCTCGTAGTTATTCTTTTGTACATGATCATACGCAGTTTCTTTCCCATCGGAGCACCGTGGCTTCCGGCCGGGGTATTTGCATTCTCTGTGTTGGTTGAAATCCTGCAGTTTTTCCATATCGTAGATATCCTACATTTGTCAGACAACCGTTTTATGTCAGTATTGATCGGCGGTGTGTTTGACTGGAAGGACATTCTGGCATATTTCCTGGGATGTCTGGTTTGTGCTTTTTCCTATTTTGTTTTAAGCAAAGCCGTATCGCAGAAACTGACGGGGGATTCCAACAAAGAAGACAAGGCTCCAAAATATGACAGCATCAATAAGAAGCCGGTCATCAAATGCAGCATCTGTAACGGTGAGCAGGTGGCCGGTTTTGTGGATCTTTCAAACGGAATTTTTGAGGATGTGATGTTAATCCGCTGCGAGGCGGATCTGAAGGAATTTTGCAGAAAATATGGCATAGTGGGCCAAATAGAAAAGATATATTAAAGGGGAATGATATGGCTGAATATAAACAACCGCCCAGATCTTTGATTTCGAATGTAATGATGTATGCAACGCAGTCGGGAACGGATCTTTTTACGAATAAAAAACCGACAAGGGTAATCAACAAGGATGAAAATATTACTCTTCGAAAATAAGCAATGTTGTATACTTTTTTGACGACAAATATGTTTACAGGCCGTATGCGTGGTGCAGATCCATGGATACGGAATTTGATGAATCCAAGGGTGATATTCTGTTTTCTTTGGAATAAGTCGTAGGCGTTTATTTTCGAATTTGGAGATACGAATATGATGTTAGAGAGGACGATATTTGCCGGACTGGCCGGAAAGTGCAGCGCCAACAGAGCTTATCCGATGTCGATTGCGGAAGGTTTTCAGGACGGAGAGATTTTCACAATTAAGGATTTGGCAGCGGACGGCGACGAATCCGAAAAGGCGGTTTTATTTCATCATTACGCGGGATTTGCATATATTTCAGGAAATCCGGATGAGGGATTTTTGAATAAAATATATCAGAAGTTTTATCTGAAGGAACCGGAAAGAAGATTCGTGCTGGTGACGGATGACCCGAAAGTGGAAGAATTTTTCGCCGGAAAAGAAGGTGTCCGGTTGGAGAAAAGGGCGGAGTACCGGTTCGGCAAATTACCAAATGCAGCGCCGGAGTGCAAATACCGGACAGAGCGAATATCGGAAGAGAATTATGACAAGATAAGCGGAAAAATTGTTCCCGGATTTTCCTGGAAGGACAAAGAACAGTTTCTGAAAAACGGCTTTGGATTTGTCGCAATGGACGGGGAAAAAGTAATTGCGGTTGCTTTTTCCGCAGCGGTAAGTTCCGATGAGGTTGATATCGGAATTGAGACGGATGAGAGTTACCGTCATCAGGGACTTGCGAAGACCCTCGCAGACAAAATGTGCAGGGAGATTATTTTACAGGGGAAGAAACCTGTCTGGGCGCATTCCGTTTCAAATAAAGGCTCAAAGTATACGGCGGAATCTGCAGGTTTTGTGCAGGAGAGAGTGAATACCATCATTTTGCGGAAATGAACCAGGGGGACATGGGTCTAACCCGTTCCGGGTTTCCGGTTCATTTTATGCAGGAGGGTCAGAGGAAGGAGCAGTTTATGGATTTTTATGAAGTTGTTAATTGCAGAAGAACGATCAGAGATTTTGAAAATGAAGAAATACCGGAGGGAATTCTCGTAAAAATAATAGATGCTGCGCTCAAGGCTCCGACCAACGATCACATGCGTGACTGGCACTACATCATTATCCGTGACAAAGAGGTTGCGGTTTCGCTTCTGGACATCGTGCCGAAGGGGATTTCCGACGAGGATATGAATCAATTGATCAGGGATTGGAATCTGAATGATTCGCTCCAGCAGGAGTGCTACAGGAATGCGGTTCCGAAACAGTATCGAATGCTGTTTGATGCTTCTGCCATCATAGTTCCGCTGCTTAAAGAAAAAACGGATATTTTACATCCTGAAAACGTATCGCATCTGAATGGTTTTGCGTCCATTTGGTGCAGTATAGAAAATATCTTTTTGGCGGCCACTGCGGAAGGATACGGGTGTAATTTGCGCATTCCGCTCGGTAATGAGGGCAAACATGCGAAGAAGGTTTTGGAAATTCCGGATGACTTTTTTATGCCGTGTTTTATCGGGATTGGGAAACCGAAAAATGGAATAGAGCCGGTTTCACAAAAAGAGATTCATGTAAGGGACAGAATACACTGGGAAAAGTTTTAGGGGAAAAGAAAGCGCAAAGTGAGAAGGGGTTGCAAAAATAACCTATCAACCCGGAACGGGTTGGATCCCATGTCCCTATGGTCCAAAATGGAGGTGCTTGATAGTTTGAAGAAAATCTATTTCTGGGAGCCCTGGTTTTTTCTTTTTTTCGGATTGTTCCATCTGCACAGAATCTGGGCACTGATTGACAGAACTTCATATGCTGCATTCTGGCTCGGAATTATGGAGAACAGGGGCGTTGCGTATTTTACCATTATGGGTGTATTAGCGGTTCTCTGTATTCTCGGGATTATAACTTTTATAAGAGAACGTAAGCATAATTATCTCTGGAGATGGGTGTATATTTTCGGAGGAAGTTACCTGCTGTTTGATTTGTTTGCAATTGCAACGGGACTGGTATTCTGGCAGAAACTTCTACAAAACATGTTTGATACGAATTCCGGATACTGGAATGTGATATGGGGATTTTTCATTCTTCTCGGCGCTGCGGTATTTGTGTTGGGAATAAAACTTGTGGCGGATTATAAAAAACAGAAACTGAAGGAAGGAGTATAGGCATGAGATTGGACGGGTTCGGACTCTTGGTAGAGGATATGGGAAAAATGATTCGTTTTTACCGTGATGTACTCGGCTTTGAAATCAAAGAGTCGGAGGATACATCAAATGTGTATCTGGTCAAAGACGGAACGTTGTTTCTTTTGTATGGCCGAAAAGATTTTGAAAAAATGACAAACCGCCGATACGAATATGTGAAAGGCCTAAACGGACATTCGGAAATTGCATTATATGTTGATACATTTGATGAGGTGGATGAAGCTTTTGGGAAGGCGGTTGCAAGCGGCGCTACGCCGGTACTTGAACCCGAATTGGAACCATGGGGGCAGAGGACCTGCTATATCGCCGATCCGGAAGGAAATCTGATTGAAATCGGTTCGTGGAATAAGCCGTATGAAGAAAAGGACTAGGGAGAAAGCAGACAGTGTTTATTTATGAAGTCACGGATGACAGGAAAAAATATCTGGATCTCCTTCTTCTTGCAGACGAGCAGGAAGACATGATTGATTTATATCTGGAGAAAGGCACCATGTTTGTGCTTGATGATGGCGGCGTAAAGGGTGAGTGTGTTGTCACGGATGAAGGAGACGGAATTCTTGAAATCAAAAATATAGCAACGGCACCGGATGCACACGGCAAGGGCTACGGCAGAGCGCTGATAGAGTTTGTGATTTCAAAATACAGCGATACATACAACATCTTACAGGTGGGAACGGGAGACAGTCCGCTTACCGTACCATTTTACGAAAAATGCGGATTTAAGAGACATCACGTGGTAAAGAATTTTTTCATCGAGTATTACGATCATCCGATTTATGAGGAAGGAGTCCGGCTGGTGGATATGATTTATCTTCGAAGAGATTTAGGGAAAGAAGAATTCATCGAGCTGGACGAATCGTATCTTCCTGAAATGGCAGAGCTTTACAGAGATTCCTTTAAGGGGGAACCCTGGAATGATGACTGGAGTGATGATTTGCAGTTGAGTGAATACATAAAAGAGATTTCCTGCGCATATCACTGCCTGAATTACGGACTTATCATTGACGGAAATTTAGTTGCCATGTCTCTTGGAATGGTACGCCACTGGTGGGAAGGAACCAATTACAACATTGAGGAACTCTGCGTGGCGCCGGAGTTTCAGGGAAAGGGATTAGGCACGCGTTTTATGGGCCTGATTGAAGAAGATATTAGGAAGAAGGGTTGTGTCGGAATTTTTCTCCAGACGGACAGCGATAAGCCGTCGTTTCGGTTTTATCATAAACTTGGATTTAAAAATCTCGGGGAGCATGTGAGTTTATATAAGAGTCTGAAAGGGGGAAGATGAAAATGGAAGATTTTATCATACGTAACGAAACGGAGAAGGATTATAGAGCGGTGGAAGAACTGACCCGCGATGCTTTTTGGAATGTTTATAAACCCGGTGCAGACGAACACTATTACGCACATATGATGAGAAAGCATCCGGATTTTATTCCGGAACTGGCTTTTGTGATTGAGAAAGATGGTAAAATAATCGGAAACATCATGTATACAAAAGCCTGGCTGGAGGATGAAGAAGGAAACCGAAAAGAAATTGTTTCGTTCGGACCTCTGTGCATTGCGCCGGAATATCAAAGACTGAAGCTCGGAAAACGCCTGATTGCATATTCTTTTGATGCAGCAAGAAAAATGGGCTACGATGTTAACATTAATTTCGGAAACCCGGCCAATTATGTAGGAAGCGGTTTTGTAAGCTGTAAAAAGAAAAATGTAAGTTTCTATGTGCAGGGCAATTATCCGACAGCGCTTCTGGTGTGTGAGCTGGTATCGGGTGTGTTGGACGGAAAGAATTGGATGTATATACCGAGCACGGCAGCAGATTGCTGTGAGGATACCGAAGCGGTGGAAGCCTTTGACAGGACCTTCCCACCGAAGGAGAAAAAATGGATGCCAAGCCAGGAGGAATTCTATATCTACTGTAATTCTTCGGTGGTAAGGTAGAGAAAGAGGAAATATGATGATACTTAAAGCATATGAGAAAAAAGATGCCGCAACGATTGCCGGCTGGATAAAATCCGAGGACGAATTGTATCGCTGGTCAGCAGACCGGTTTAATAAATATCCGTTAAACGGCGAGGATATTGAAGCAAATTATGAGCCGCAGATTATAAGCGGCAGATTCATTCCTCTGATGGCTGAAGACGATACCGGGAATGCAGTCGGACATCTGATTATCAGATATCCGAAAGAGAATGATGACAGTTCTGTCCGTTTTGGTTTTGTTATTGTGGACCCGTCCTGCAGGGGAAAGGGATACGGAAAAGAAATGCTGCTTCTCGCAATTCAGTACGTTAAGGAGCATTTGACTGCCACAAGAATTGATCTCGGCGTATTTGAAAATAACGACCGTGCAAAGCACTGTTATGAAGCGGTCGGATTTCGGGAGTATAATCAGCGAAAATGCGAGATGCCGATTGGCGTCTGGGAATGCATTGATATGGAATTATTTTTGAAATAAAAGTGCGAACGAAGGAGACACGGGGCGAAAATGCATTTTGTTGAGGCAAAGGGAATTCTGACCGCCAACAGTGGACAATGCGGTATGAATATCTATCGAGGCTGCAGTCACGGATGTATTTACTGTGACAGCAGGAGTAAATGCTATCATTTTACACATGCCTTTGAAGATATCGAAGTGAAGCAGAATGCACCGGAACTTTTGGAAAAGGCCCTTCGTTCAAAACGGAAAAAATGCATGATCGGAACCGGTGCGATGTCCGATCCGTACATGCACATCGAAGGGGAACTCCGGCTTACAAGGAAGTGCCTGGAGATTATAAAACAGTACGGTTTCGGCGTGGCTATCCAGACAAAATCGGACAGAATCCTTCGGGATATCGAATTGCTTGACGAAATAAACAAATCCGCAAAATGTGTGGTGCAGATGACGCTCACGACATACGATGATGAGCTTTGTAAAATTATAGAGCCCAATGTCTGCAATACAAAACGCAGGATAGAAGTGCTGGAAGAAATGCAAAAGCGCGGGATTCCGACCGTAGTCTGGCTGACTCCGGTTTTGCCTTTTATCAATGATACGAAAGAAAATATTACGTCAATTTTAAATGAATGTGTCCGCGTCGGGGTAAAAGGCATCATCGATTTCGGAATGGGACTGACGCTTCGTGACGGAGACCGGGAGTATTATTATGCGGCACTTGATAAGCATTTTCCCGGAATGAAGGAACGCTATATTAAGACATACCACAATGCATATGAATTGCCGAGTCCGAATGCAAAGGAACTGACAGCGATTTTTCAAAGAATCTGCAAAGAAAACGGAATTCTGTCCACCCCTGATGAGTGTTTTCGTTTCATGAGTGAACTGCCGGATGATTATCACCAGCTGAGTCTTTTTGATTAATATAGGTCATGAAAGAAAAAGTATAAGCTTACGGATTATGAATTTTGTCTGATTCAGACACTGGAGTATAAAATGCCAATTTTACTGGATTTATTTTTATCCTTCGCCAAAATCGGATTGTTTACATTTGGCGGAGGATATGCCATGCTTTCTCTGATAGAGAATACATGCGTTGAAAAGAAAAAGTGGATTACACAAGAAGAAATGATGAATATTACAGTGATTGCAGAGTCTACACCGGGACCCGTTGCCATCAACTGCGCGACATATGTGGGATATAAGCAGAAAAAAATGCTTGGCGCGTTGGTTTCGATGCTCGGGATGATTCTGCCGTCCTTTGTGATCATTTATCTGATTTCCATGTTCCTGGACAGATTTCTGGAAATTACGTGGGTGGCGAATGCGTTTCAGGGAATTAAAATTGCCGTCGGAATTTTAATCGTGGATGCCGCAATAAAACTTCTGAAGGTGATTGAGAAAAAACCGCTTCAGATTATCCTTCTTGTAGTTTCAGCGGTTGCGATGATTCTGATCAGCATTTTCTCCCTTGGGATTTCACCGATGATTCTGATGCTTTCAGCAGCCGCCGTCGGAATTTTGTTTGCCCTCTTTGCCGGAAAATTAAGGAAGGAGGGGAACAAATGATTTATTTGGATTTGTTGCTCGGATTCCTTGAAGTCGGATTGTTTTCCTTTGGCGGGGGATATGCTGCGATTCCGTTAATCCGTGACGTTGTATTGTCCCGCGGATGGCTCGATGATGAAGCGATTACGTACATGATTGCCGTAAGCGAAAGTACGCCCGGGCCGATCATGGTTAATATGGCGACATATGTCGGAAGCGTGAAAGGCGGTGCTTTAGGTGCTGTCATTGCAACGACAGCTGTAGTTCTACCTGCTTTTGCCATTATCATTTTAATCATGGTTTTGCTGAAAAAATTCATGCAAAACAAATTCGTGAAAGCGGCAATGGACGGACTGAAGCCCTGTATTATCGGAATTATCCTGTCCACGGGTCTTTTCATGATTGCAAACAATGTGGGAATTCTGCCAAGCTTTTCCGTCAATCTTCTGACGCTTTGCTTAACGGCAGGCCTTGCAGTGGTTTATTTCGGATCGAGAATTTTCATGAAAAAAGGTCTGTCGCCGATTGCACTCATTTTAATTTCGGCAGTAGTGGGCATTGTGGCATACGGAGTAAAACAATGAAGAAGAAAAATCTCGGTAAAAGAATAGCAATGTCCGCTTTCGGCGTAATCATATGCGCCGTAAGTGTTGCAATATTTAAAATCGCCGCCTTTGGTGTTGACCCGTTCCAGTCCTTTATGGCAGGACTGGATTCGCTTGTTCCGATTAAATTCGGAACCCTGTATGTCATCACCAACGCGGTTCTTTTGTTGTTTGCGCTGATTTTTGACAGACACTACATCGGAATCGCAACCTTTATTAACCTGTTTTTACTGGGGTATATTACGCAGTTTACGTATGATTTCCTAAAGACACTGATTGTGGAACCGTCCATTCCGGTCCGAATCGCCTGCCTCGTAATCGGTGTGGTCATTATCTGTTTCGGCTCGGCGTTTTATATGACCGCAGATCTCGGTGTATCCACATATGATGCGATTGCGCTTATTATCGTCAATACGTGGAAGAAGGGCAAATTCCAGTATGTGAGGATCATTACGGATCTTGTATGCGTACTGATCGGATGTTCTCTGTTCCTGCTTTCCGGAGGAAAACTTTCAAAGATTCCCACCATAGCGGGTATCGGAACCATTATTACGGCGTTTTTTATGGGACCGTTAATCGAAGTTTTTAATGTGCATATTGCAAGACCGTTTCTAAATGGAAAGAAGACGGAGGAAGGGAGTGCGGGAGGCACAAACTAAAGTGGAAATTATCATCGCACAGATGCACAGCTTGATATGTTTGCGGGATGGAAGCCGACATTTGAAGAGGCGTAAATCAGTAAGAAGACAGCGGCGGTATGCCGCTGTTTTTTTATGTTTTATGTGTTGACAAATGATTTTCAAGTGTATATATTGAATATATACAATATTGTTGAAAGAGATTATGCGCAAATCTCTTTCCGGCGTGGTTAGCGCAAAGCTACGCAGAAAAGGAAAACCATATGGATATTATTATAAACAACAGCTCGGGAGTACCGATTTACGAGCAGATTGAGGAGCAGATTAAAAGTCAGATTATGACCGGCTCGCTGAAAGAAGGGGACGCCCTTCCGTCGATGAGAGTTCTGGCTAAGGATTTGAAAATCAGTATCATCACAACCAAAAGAGCCTATGAGGATCTTGAAAAAGATGGCTTTATCGTGTCGATTACGGGTAAGGGCAGTTTCGTTAATGGAATCAATTCAGATCTCGTGAAAGAAAATATGATGGCTGCAATTGAGGAATACCTGGACAAGGCGCTGGATAAGGCAATTCTGGGGAAAGTAAGCATCGAGGAACTGAAGGAGATGCTGACGCTTCTCTATGAGGAGAAGATGCAGTAACGGAGAAAGAATATGGAGAATGTAATTGAACTGAAAGATGTCGTAAAGGATTATGGCGATTTTAAACTGGATCATATAAGCTTCAATGTTCCGGAAGGTTCGGTTTGCGGATTTATCGGGCAGAACGGCGCCGGTAAAACAACCACAATCAAACTGATTCTGGATATCATCAAAAGAGACGGCGGAGAGATTAAGGTTTTCGGAGAAAGCATTGATATTGACAGTGCCGCGCTTCGCGAAAATATCGGCGTGGTATTCGACGAGATGGGCTTTCATGACTTTATGACGGCCAAAGATCTTAACATCATGATGAAGAATATCTACAAAAACTGGGATGAAGAACAGTTCTTTGAATACCTGAAAAAATTCTCTCTTCCGAGTAAGAAAAAATGCGGCGAATTTTCACGCGGTATGCGAATGAAACTGCAGATTGCCGTGGCATTGTCGCACCATGCCAAACTGCTTGTTATGGACGAACCCACCAGCGGACTGGATCCGATCGTTCGAAATGAAATGATCAATATCTTCCGTGATTTTGTCGTGGAAGAGGATCATACGATTCTGCTTTCCTCCCACATTACGGGAGATTTGGAAAAAATCGCCGATGAGGTGGTTTTCATTGATGGCGGCAAAATCGTTCTTGCAGGAAACAAGGATGAAATTTTAGAAAAGCATGCCATTTTAAAATGCAAAAAAGATGAGGTTGAATTAATCAGCAAATCCCTCATTGTAGGTATGGAGCAAAGCAGTTTCGGAGCAGAGATTCTGGTCAATGACAGAAATGCTGCGAGGAAACTCTATCCGGAAATGCTGCTTGAGTCAGCTGCTTTGGAAGAGATTATGATTTATTACGTGAATTCGAAAAGGGGTGAGTAGCATGAAGGGACTTATCCTCAAAGACATTATGTGCCTTCGTAAACAGCTGACCGTATTTTGTTATGTCATCATAGGTGTGCTTATTGTTTCCGTTATGTTCGTATTAAGCACAAGGTTTGGAAATCTTGCGTCGGGCGCAAGTGAAATGCTGGCTGAAAACAGTATGACGGAATTTGAAATTAACAATCTTGCGTCCCTTGCTCTGGTGCTGTTTATGTTTCTGCCTCTTGCCGTGGTGGGAGATGTTTTAAATGTATTTGAAGAGGACAGTAAAGCGGGATTTGCAACAGTGGGGGGTGCCCTTCCCGTATCTCTTCTGGGAAGAATGCTTTCAAGGTTTTTTTCCGTTTATGCTCTTTTGGGAATCGGAGTTGCATTTGATCTTTTGATTGCCTTAATCCTGTCATTTCTTACGGATATTGTTTCTTTCCCGGAATTCATCGGAATGATAGTAAGCGCAGCTTCCGTAATCGGAATCTACAGTTCTTTGGTGATTCTGTACCGGATCATGAGTCCCGGCAAAGGAAAAGGGCAGAATGCCCAGATTTTAAGCCTGCTTACCATCGTAGTGGGATTTGTACTGATCCGTTTTCAAAAGGTAAAAGAGATTGTGACGATTATCGCAAACGGACAGGTTGAAAACAATGAAATGAGCGCCGAGAGAATGTGGGATTTGCTTGCCGTTGTCAAGGACAGGGCGTGGATTATCTGTCTGATCGCGCTTGCCGTAACGGGAATATCCTTTGCTCTTTCCTTAAGCATTGCCGAAAGAAAGCGGGGTGTTATCTGATGGGTGGATTATTATATAACACATATGTTTCAATGAAGGGGAAAAGGTTTGTCTGGTTCTTTACGGTGATGACTGTTTTGTTTATTGCGATTCGGATGATCTTTCCGGGATGGAGAAATCTTACTTCCTATATTTCATATGATCTGGAGGGTAATCAGCTTAACGAATGGGATAGAATTATTGCTTTTTTTCCGCTGTTTATGATTGTGATTGCACTGGAGTTTACAAATTTGTGGGTTTCCCAGTGCGTGGAAAAGGATGAGAAAAACAAAATCCGCGAGTACATTTCAGCTATGCCACTTCGAAAAAATACATATGTGGCGTCTAAATTTGCTTATATCGGTATTGTCACTTATATATTCTTTTCTCTCGGCATGGTATGGACGATTACGGCAGGTGCATTCAGCATTGATCCGGGCGCAATCCGGGAAGCGGATATGACACAGGGAATCATGATGTCGATATTTGCTGTTTCTCTTTTTTCCTCCGGTTTGGAACTGTTTCTGTTTCTGATTCTCGGAAAGAAGAAAGCCATGATGATTAAAGTAGGATTCTTCCTGGCTCTGGGAATAGCGGTAATAGGCTTTTTGCTGTTCGGCAATCTTTTGGTTTTTGAAAAAATCAATTGGGAAGCCATTATGAACTGGATTAATACACACCAGTTTGAAGTTGTGTTAATACAGATTCTTTCTTCCGCATCCGGACTTTTATTATATTTCGGATTCTATAAACTGACCTGCGCTTTGTATAAACCGGAGGGGCGGATAGAGTGATCCGTTTTTTTGAATACAATTGGAGCATAATTATGAGAAAAACAGAAAGTATAAATAATAATACAAAAATTATAAACACAGACACAGCCGCAAAAGCAGACCTGAAACGTCTGCTCATATACTTAGGGCTATGTTTCGGAATGACCTGGCTTTGGTTTTTCGCCGTGAATCCGAAGTTCACCCGATGGAATGATTTAAGCCGGTATATGGCGAGCTTTATTTCACTGGGTATGCTTTTTCCGGTCATCTCGCATGTGCTGACGAGACTGATTACCAAAGAGGGTTTTAAAGTGTACGGCAAGGATTCCGCAATGTTCGGGATTTCTTTCAAAGACCGGAAATGGATTTATTTTATGCTCGCAATATTACTGCCATGCCTGATTACGGAACTCGGAAATCTTTTTGCGATTCTATTTTGCGGGCAGCTGTTTGATCCGGGCTATCCGAAAGAACTGGATGTGGATTTTCGGATTTTCTTTCTGCAACCGCTTGCAGCCATTTTTACCGGAGTGGTCGGATCTTTCGCGGCTTTTGGCGAAGAAGGCGGATGGCGTGGTTATATGATGCCGAAACTGATGAAACTCTTTGGCGGCAAAAAGACATTACCGCTTATCATCGGCGGCATCATCTGGGGATTATGGCATGCACCCCTTACCTGTATCGGCCATAATTTCGGCACGGATTATCCGGGATTCCCCTTCCTTGGTATTCTTATGATGTGTGCCTTTTGCATTTTGATGGGAGTTATTCTGACATTTCTGACTGAATTAAGCGGTTCCGTCTGGCCGGCCGCAATCATGCATGCCGTAACCAATGCGCAGCCGTCTGCTCTGATTGGATTCATGAATGATACCGGCGTAGATCCTGTGAAAGCACTTTGGGTAAACTGGGGTGGTATGATGATTTCGCTTTTGATTGTTGCGGCGGTTTGTATATTTATTTGGAGGAAAAATAAAACTACTTTTTAGCTGAAACAAAGTTTGGTAATCGCACATGGATTAGACAGCAAGTGCAGTGAATTGTCCCCCCGAATGTCAGACAAACATTCGGGGTTTTTATATCCAATATAATCTTGACGAAAAAATACGAAGACCACACACAAACGATATATTCATGTAGTATATTATTTTTATCAGATCTGAATGAAATTTAAAACGGAGAGAACAATGGCAGAACGAATTTTACTGGTAGAAGATGATGACAAAATCCGTGGAATTATCCGCGACTATTTTACGGCCAAATCCGAAGGGCAGTATGAGATCCTTGAAGCCGCAACCGGAGAAGAAGGAATCAGGCTGGCAGAAGAAGAAAAATATGACCTGGTTCTTTTGGATATTATGCTTCCCGGGATTGATGGATTTACGATTTGCCGGAAGATTCGCAAACTTTCCGATGCCCCGGTTCTTTTTCTTACTGCAAGAACAAGGGAGGAGGACCGGCTTTACGGATACGAAATCGGTTGCGACGACTACATTTGCAAACCGTTTTCCTTTGCGGAGCTTTATGCCAAAGTGACGGCAGTTCTCAGGCGTACCAATAATTCCAAAGAGGAGGATCTAATCTGCGGTCCGGTTTCTTTAAACATAAAGTCTTTGATTCTTAAAATAGACGGGGCGGAAACGGAACTGCCGCCGAAGGAATTTGAAATTCTAAGCTATCTTATGCAGCACAAAGGATGGACGGTAAGCCGGGAGACGCTGCTTTCAAGAATCTGGGGCGACTATGCATATGTGGAAACCAGAGTAGTGGATAACCATGTGAAAAATTTAAGAAAAGCTCTCGGTCCTGCCGGTAAACTCATTAAGACAGTCATCGGAAGAGGATATAAAATCACAGATCCGTCCGATCATGCCTGAATAAGAAGGAGCAACGATAATGAAAAAGAATGACTTGGGAAATAGCAAAAGCAAAAAACCGATGAAGACAGCAATTGTGCTGCTTATCTGGTTTGTTATATTCAGTGCGGTTTATTTTGCCGGTGCATATATTTTCTTGGAAATCGATTATGCAGCATGGCGTACAGATTACGGAAATACGATTGAAAAGAAAGCATATAACGGAATACAACGTATTCAAAGAACTGTCCAAGAGGCCGGTGCAGATAACCTTTCTTCCAGGATACAAATTCAACTGGCTTCGGATACAAATGTATTTCCGGAACCCGGCGAGATGTATGCATGCTTAAAAACAAGGGATACCGGCAAGATACTTGCGGATTCCGTAAAGAGAATTTACCTTGTGCTTCCGGACGAAGAAAAGGATTCCGAAGTTATGGATGATCCCATGAATAAGAATCTTTTATACACCTGCAATGACAAAAACATTATGGACTGGATGGAACAGACGGAAGCGGCGGGTGTGAATGCACGCCCGAAAGAAATACAGGATGAATGCCATATTCTGTTTCGACTGAAGGAGTATGAACTGCACGATGACGGGACCTTTTTGCCGAAACAGATTGTTGCAACGGATGTAAATAACACAACCGGACAGGAAAAACTGATCGGAATTTTTACTTATCCGCAAACCGTCGAAATGGTAAATGAATCCGAATGGGAAGTAATGGATTCCCCCGATCCGGTTGTTTTTATTGTGGGAAGCAATCATAATGCAGATGCATTTCCACAGGATAAAATCGTTAGTGATAAGGATGATGAGGTTTGCAGCTGGGAATCGCATTCGTACCGGTACGGAATCGAAGTGAATAAATATTATACTTACAACAAGCGTTTCTGGAAGGGGGATTATGTATATATACAGAGAATACCGTTTGTCTGTGATTTTTCGGAAGACGGGTCTTTTGAGAATACAATTGTAATCATAAATGAAAACGGACAGTCGACTTTTTCAAAGGAGGATTCTTACGAAAATCTGGTTTTGGAGTATTATTATAAGTCCAATTACCGGGAGGAGTGGATGAACTACCTTCTTTCCAGAATGATGATTTATTATCTTCCGTTCCTGCTCGCTTCTTCTGTTATCGTTATGCTGATCCACAGAAGGAAAATTGCAAAATACGAAAAAGAACAGTATCGCAGGACCCTGACGGATTCTTTGTCCCATGACCTGAAATCCCCTATTACCGCTCTTCGCGGCTATGCGGAAAGTCTGAAGGAAAACCTGAATACGGATAAAAGAGAAGTTTATGTGGATGCTATTTTGGAAAGTTCCGTTTACATGGATCATTTGATAAATGGAAACATGGAGCTTATGAAGCTGGAAGAAATGGGCGGGGTCCGGAATAAGGAAAACGTAGACCTGGTGATAGTGTCGGAAGAACTGTTTGCAAAATACAAACCTATGCTTGAAGAGAAAGGAATTACACTTACCGTAGCCGGGGATTATCAAAAGAAAGCGAACAAAGAACTGATTACGACCGCCATGGAAAACCTGGTTTCCAATACCGTAAAATATACAGCAGAAAACGGATTCATTACCCTGACCGGAGAAAAGGACGGTCTGTCCCTTTCCAATACGACATCCTCCGTTCCGGATAAGAAACCGAATGATTTGTGGAAACCGTTTGTCAAAGGAAACGATTCCAGGACAGGCGAGACCGGAAGCGGTCTTGGGCTTGCCATTGCAAAGCGTATTTTCGATATGCATAAAATCAAGTCGAAAATATCGTATGCAGGTGACAATACCTTTTGTGTGAAATTGCGTTAGGTAACGCGAAATTGACCGGATTACGCAATAAAAAAGATGGCATACGAGCAGCCCGATTGCTATAATAAGGTCGGCACTTTAAAATATAACTATATTATTGACAGACTTAGTGCTATAAATCCGATAGACGAAGAACACGGAATCCTGGAGTTGGACTATATAAAAGAAAAATGCAAGGATGTTCTATCGGAGTATCCGGTTCATTATTGCATTTTGTTTGGCTCTTATTCTAAAGGGAAAGCCGTGGAAACCAGTGATGTCGATTTACTTATTTCATCAGATGTAAAAGGACTAAAGTTTTACGGCATGGTTGAAAAACTCAGAACAGCGTTACATAAGAAGGTTGATGTATTAAGCCTTGAGCAGCTTAAGGATAATCTGGAACTGACAGGCGAGATTTTAAAGGATGGAATTAGAATATATGGATAATACCAAAAACGATCATTATTATCTCGATAAGATCAAAACGGATTTAGCATTCATTGTTGCACATATGAAAGACGTGGATGCACAGGAGTTAAACGACAACGAGGGTTGGTAATCTTGGTATAGAAAATCAACAGGATTCTGTATATGAAGACAGAGGGGGATTTTGGATATGAGTAACATGACAAAGAACAATAAGATTATCGCCTGTATCAAGATGGTCATTGGTATATCCATGCCAATTGCCGTATTGATAGGATACTTGCCGATTCCTGAATATCTTGTTGAATTCACCTGCATTTCTAACACTCTTGGAGGTATACTACTGGTTGCTGACGGTGTTTTGAATCTTAGTGGAAAAAGTGTTCCCGGTGTGTTCTACAGAAATATCTCAGTAGGGATATTCTTTGTATTTGCTATCTGCATGGGCAGCTTGTCGGGCGCATATCATATGAATTTCAAGGGAGCATTTTTCTATCTTCATGTGCTGTCGCCGGTGCTGTTTATTTTGTGTTATATCCTCTTCTTCAATGACCGCGAAGGTAAGGCCGCAAAGAAACTATTGATAACACCTGTGCTTATGCTCTTATACCTCTTGTTTGATTTTGTTCTCGGAAAGTTCAGAGGCAGTTTTGTTTACGGATTTTTCAAGCCGGATGAAGTCAGCATCTCGGATGCGCTAATTATTGGCGCTGTGTTTTATCTTATGATGTTTGCTGTTGCTACGCTCTTCCTGTCCCTGAACAAATTGGCGCACAGGAATAAACAAAGACCTATTAATCAATAGAACATAAAAATGGAAGTTAATCTTCCTACAGTATGAAACGGCAAATCACGGCATCAGTAGTATGACACCGACCCGTTTACTACGTTTCTACTACTTTTTACGGCATAGATATGGAAGGGGTGGGACAAAGCTAAAATAATCAGAAAAGGAAGAATCTATTGATAATGAATGATGGATGTACTAATATAATAGTGATCTGAGCGAAGGCTCTTTGGATCACTGCAGGCGGGAAGAATTTCCCGTCATTTTTTTTACAAAGATTTGTGAGGTTTTAAATGAAAGAATAAGCAAATGAGAATACCGGCTTAATGCCGGTATTTTTGCAAGTATATAGGTTGACAGAGGCGGTCTATTGTAATAAACTGAAATTGGTTTATAGGAATAGACTATGGAGACAAAGAAATGGTTGATTACGAACTTGGAGCAGTACAGGAGAGGTTTGCGGATATTATATGGGTGAATGAACCCATAGCATCCGGAGATTTGGTAAAGATTTGTGAGAAAAAGTTTCAGTGGAAAAAATCCACGACATATACAGTACTTCGAAAACTCTGCGATAAAGGATTGTTTCAGAATGTTGACGGAATTGTATCTTCCCTTATTTCGAAAGAGGAATTCTACTCCGCAAAGAGTGAACAGATAGTCGAAAATTCCTATGCGGGATCATTGCCTGCTTTTGTTGCGGCTTTTATTTCGAATAAAAAGCTTACACCGAAAGAAGTGGATGAAATCCAGCAAATGATTGATGCGTTCAGAACAAAATGACCTAAATAGGAGAAAATACATTGAGTGTAGTTTTTCTTAAAATTCTGAATATTAGTCTTGTTGCGGGCTGGATGATACTGGCTGTTCTTCTGCTACGTCTCTTTTTGAAAAAAGCACCCAGATGGATTACCTGTATACTCTGGGCACTGGTGGCAATCCGTCTGATATTGCCATTCTCTTTTGAAAGTGTGTTAAGTTTAGTACCGAGTGCCGAAGTCATTCCACAGGATATTACAACAACGAAACAACCGTTTATCAATTCTGGAATCCGGGTAGTCAATAATGCGGTTAATCCGGTAATTACGGAAACTTTTGCGCCGGAAGTCGGAGATAGTGTAAATCCTTTGCAGGTTATTGTACCAATCGCTTCTATCGTGTGGATAGCAGGAGTGATAGTCATGTTTGGTTATGTGCTGGTTAGCTATTTTGTATTAAAAAAGCAAGTAAGTACCGCAATTCCCGATATGAAGAGTAAGCTTCCGGTATTCCTTTCGGATGATATCCGGACACCGTTTATTCTTGGAATAATCAGACCGCGAATATATCTGCCTTCTTCACTGGACAGGGAAACAAGGAGATATGTGGTTGCCCATGAAAAAGCACACTTAAAAAGACATGATCACTGGTGGAAACCGCTTGGTTTTCTGCTTTTATCCGTATATTGGTTTCATCCGTTATGCTGGGTGGCGTACACTTTACTTTGCAAAGATATTGAAGCCGCCTGTGATGAAAAGGTAATCCGAAATAAAGAAAAGGATTACCTCGCCGCATATTCCCAGGCATTGCTTGACTGCGCGGTACAGAGAAAACAAATATCTGCGTGCCCGCTGGCATTCGGGGAGAATGGTGTTAAGAACCGTGTTAAGGGGATTCTGAATTATAAGAAGCCTGCATTTTGGATTATAATAGCCGCTATTATTTGTGTTATTGTGGCTTCTGTTTGTTTTTTGACGAATCCCCAAAAGAAGGAAACAGAGAATACCAAAATATCTGAGGGTAATTCGGAAGAAACCTCCGAAGTGGTAATTGTCGGAAACGAGAATACGAAAGAAATTATTCCGGAAAGCGGTCTTAATTCCACAAACGGATATTTTCATAACCTGTACCAAATAGATGAAGCCGGAACATTATGGGCAAGTGGCTATAATGATTGCGGACAGTTGGGCCAGGGTACATCGGATCAGAATTATCATGCAATACCGGTTAAAGTAGCCGAAAATGTGATACATGTTGATTATGGTATCAACTCGACTTTTGCGATTTATCTTACCAGGGATCATAAATTATATGGTTTCGGAAGTAACTATACCAATGCATTGCTCCAATACAAAGATTATGATGCCAATCGGTTTTATAATCCGGGATCTTATGTTTTGGGCGAACAGGTTCTTTTAATGGAGAATGTTTCCTATGCTGAGTGCGGAAGATATGATGTAGTTGCACTAAAAGAAGATGGGACTGTTTGGACATGGGGAACGTTGGCTACTACGGCTGATTGGCACTATGTAAAAAATATGAACAAAGACATGCGAACGGCCCAGTCGGAGAGTGAACAGGAATATCTTAAAGAAGCATATTTAACGGAACCGCAAATGATATTGGATCATACCAAAACCATTACGGGCGGATTTTTCAATCACGCTGCACTGAAGGATGACGGAACGCTTTGGACCTGGGGGTATAATGCTACGGGAAATTGCGGAATAAAAGATTCCTACATAGTTTTCAAACCAACGAAAGTAGCCGACAATGTTCAAAAGGTCTGGACGGAAAAACTCCAAAATGAGGTGTCGGAAATATCCGAATACGGTGATTCCGCCTATGAGCTGATGCAGAATACTTTGATTCAGAAAACAAACGGAGAGTATTATATTTGTGGCATAGGTTTTGGAAAGAAGCAGATTTTACCGCGTTACTTTGAGGCTTCTAATCAAGAAATTATCTGTACCGCAGATTTTATATCTATTTCCGAAGCAGATGCAGCAAAAGTCCTGGGGGTTGTAAAAAACGAATCGAAATCCGGGGAATCCGTTCCGGATACGAAACTTTCAGATTGGCTTTCCGCAGTAGAGCTTCCGTTTGGATACAGTTTCAGTCAGTTTATAGATAATTGCGGTTATCAGGGGTGTTTTTTAATTTTGCCGAGGTTGTATGAAAGAGATGAGGAAAGCGGAATCCCCATTGAATGGCAGTATTCGGGAATGTTATCAAGATTATCGGCAGACAATCCTCAAATAAATATCACTTATAAGAATGGTGTTCCCGATCTTTCCGGTGTTCCGATTCCTAATCATACATCTGCAGAGTATATTGATGTTATAGGGTTGGAACGTTCCAATATGCAATGGCCGGCAATCATGGTTGAAGAGAGCCACGAATTATATACACATCCGGAAATTGAGCAGATGAAAAACGACGGAATCGATGTTGAATCGATGAATCTGACGAGTGATTACTGGAATTTCTGGTTTGTAAAGGAGGGAAAAGAATACTATTATGTATTAAGCCTTTCGAAGGAAATGTTTACGAAGGATGAGGCAATCCGGATTGCCAAAACGGTAGAGATAAAAGAGTGAATAAAGAAAATCCCAAAACCAACAGAATACTTATTATAGTTGCGGCTGCTGCAGTAATAGTGGCAGCAGTATTGGCTGCTGTTTTAATTGTCCGCGATGTGAAGATAAAAAAGGAAAAGCCGGAAATAACTACCGAGGATACAAGCATCGTGAGTGAGTTAACTTCGCAGGCAGAACCGGAAACAGAATTATCGAGCGAAACAGAGACAGAATCTGAATGTATCGAGCCGGAAGAAACTCAATTGTTAAATGCCGGTACGGTCGTTGAAAATGAAAACATCACATACGGCATTGATGTATCCAAATATCAGGGTACAATTGACTGGGCAAAGGTTGCAGCGGATGGAATTGAGTTTGCCATGATTCGTGTCGGATACAGAGATTCTTCCGGTACGGTCGGAGCGGATCCGACAGCAAAATACAACCTTCAGGAGGCAGAAAAGAACGGTGTTAAAATCGGTGTTTATTTCTTTTCCACTGCGGCTACTTTGGAAGAAGCAAGGGAAGATGCTGACTGGGTGGCAGATTTTATCGCGGGATATGCAATTACGTATCCGGTCGTTTTTGACTGTGAAGGATTTGAAAAAGAGACGAGCAGACAGTATCACCTTACAAAAGAAGAACGCAGCAATATAGCGATGGCATTCATGGACAGGGTTTATGAAAGAGGATATACGCCCATGATATATTCCACAGTAAATGAACTTTCGCTGGATGCCAAATGGGATACCTCCCGCATTGAAAAGAAATATAAAGTCTGGATTGCATTGTATAACCTGTATACAACCGAACTGGAGAATAAACCGCCATACGAAGGACAGTGTTCTATGTGGCAGTATTCCAATACGGGCAGAGTTGCCGGAATCGGAGCGCAGGTGGATTTGGATGTGGCGTATTTCGGGTTTAACGGAACCGAAAAGCCGAAGGATTCTTCTGTGCGCGAAGAAGTTGAAATTGATTATGACGCACTGATGAAGTTTGTAGAAGTGAATGAAACCGTAACGGCTAAAAACGAAGTAAATCTTCGGAAAAAACCGAGCCAGAATGCGGACAGTGAAATTGTTTATACGCTGAAAAACGGAGAAACGGTAACACGTACCGGAATGTGTCCGGAAGGATGGTCAAAGATTATTTATAACGGAATAACCTGCTATGCCGTAACAAGTTATTTGACTACGGATCTGACCGCAGCGCCGCAGATTCAGCCGGAAGAGGATAACGGATTTAAAACCAAATTTACTCCGTGCAATGAAAAAATTGCTCCAAAGGAGAAAGTAAATTTAAGAAACAAGCCCAGTGTGACAGATGCAGATTCGGTTGTGGTTGTAACACTGGAAGCCGGAGATGTTGCAGTCCGTACCGGAATCAACACGGATGTCGGGTGGTCAAGGATTGAATATAACGGACAGGTTTTGTATTGCGTCAGCAGCTACATTTATGTGGTAGAATAGAAACAGAAACATTTACATCTTACATAAGGAATTTAGGCTATGATAAAAGTACCGTTCGTCTGCTGGGGCAAGAGATTTCAGTAAAGCAGTAAACCTTGAAAATACGGCATTTTGAAGAATTATCAAACGGATTTACACCCCGTTTACACCTTTTGAAGGTGGACTACCCGATGAATGATGAGAGCACTTTGTGTAATGCAGGGTGTTTTTTCTTTGGATTGGTTGTCAAATGTATGGATTGAATAGTAAAAACTTTGGTTTGAAATGAAAACCTTTGGATTAGTAGCTATTAAAGTAGCAAAAATATAGTCAGGCAATGCACGATACGAAAATGTCGGTATAAATGTCGGCATATATTGCAAAAATGTCGCGTTCGGAATATAATATATTTGTGAGTTTATGTTTTTAAGAAAGGATACATCACATGAGTCAATATGTTGAGTCAGAAAAGGTCGAACTAAAGGCTAAATATACGGATACTATTTGCAAGGAGATTGTGGCTTTTTTGAATTCTGATGGAGGGCAGATATTTGTTGGAGTTGATGATAACGGAAATGTTGTCGGCGTTGAAAAAATAGATGAAACCTTAAAAAAGATATCGGATGTGATTACCATGCAGATTGAGCCTAATCCGCAAGAAGAAATCCGTACGGAGCTGAAGTTCGATTCAGGTAAAACTATCATAGTTTTATATATTTCCAAAGGAACAAGAAATATATACTGTCAAAAGAAGTATGGTTTTTCTTCAAATGGCTGCGTGATCAGAATAGGAACAACCTGCAAAGAAATGACATCTGAGCAAATTCGTATCCGTTATGAAAAAAACTTCTATGACGAAGAATATATGCTAAAAAAACGGGCTTCAAGGGCAGACCTTACATTCAGAGAACTAAAGATTTATTATGCGGAAAAGGGCTTTCATGTTGATGATTCATCTTTTGAGGCGAACTTCAACCTGCGTAACAAAGAGGGCGATTATAATCTTTTAGCTGAATTGCTTGCAGATAAGAACAACATACCTTTTTCATTCGTCAAGTTTAATGGCACAGATAAAGCAGCCATCTCCGAACGTAATGATTATGGGTTCGGATGTATACTGTCTGTTTATGAAAAAATCAAGGCAAGGTTGTCTGCTGAGAATATTTGTGTATCTGATACTACTGTACGGCCTAGAAAGGATATGTATCTATTTGATTATGATGCGGTTAATGAGGCTGTGCTAAATGCCCTAGTTCATAATGATTGGACTGTGGCAGAACCACAGATTTCTTTATTCAGTGACCGGATGGAGATATTGTCGCATGGAGGATTACCTAGTGGAATGTCAACAGAAGACTTCTACGAAGGAATAAGCCATCCAAGAAATTCTACACTAATGAGAGTTTTTTTGAATATGGGACTTACGGAGCATACAGGACACGGGGTTCCGACTATTATAAAGAAATATGGCAAGGAAGTTTTTGAAATAACAGACAACTATATAAAGTGCAGAATTCCGTATGATGAAAAAGTTTTGGGTATGAGCAAGAAAAATGTCGGTATAAATGTCGGCATAAATGTCGGTATAAATAAAACAGAAAAAGCTGTACTAGGTATTTTAATAATTAATCCGGAAAAAACGGCTGAGGAGATTGCTGTAGATGTAGGTGTGTCAAAGAGAACAATAGAGCGGACGCTGGTAAGTTTAAAGAAAAAGGGGCTGATAGAGCGGATTGGATCTAATAAGAGTGGAAGCTGGTCTATTATACAATAATAGTAATTAAAAATGCTATGAATTATACAAATATGAACGCGGTAGCGTTTGGGAGGATAAATGCGAGTCAATAATATAAGCAATTGGGAATATTCGGAATCGTTGAATACAATGCTTTTCTTTGCGCAGAGACTGGATGAATTACTATTTCATCATAGCACTGATTCATATAGATATCCGGTTTTGTCCATAATAGGTTTATGTGATGAGTTTATTCGGGTATATGAAGACGTAGAAAATAAGATAATCCATGAGAAAAACATAGATCACATTCTCGATGAAATATTGTCAAGATTAAAAGAAGATACGGTTGCAATAAGTATTATTTCTCCCGAGTTTAAGGAAAGAATCATCAAAGAATCGAAGGCTTGGAATAAAAGAGAAAAGTATGACAATATTCTGTATATAAGGAGAAAACTAGGTGCTGGCAAATATTATAAGAAAGTTATTGAGTTGCTAAAAAACTGTATTTCAAATAATAATGATAAGAGGCTTGTGGACAGGTATTCCGGAATTCTAGTTAGAGTGCTGATTGATGCAGGGTATAGTGAAAATTATATTTTCAACTGTGTCCATAATTCTTTCTTTTATCAAAAAGTCACGGGAATAGATAGTTTTGAGAATTTTGTGAAAGAATTCTCATTTGATGAAAAGGAATATGATGTTTTTATTGGATTTTCTCAAGATTTTTCTAGCCTTATGCCATTGTTTAATAGAATTAAAGCTGGGGAGTCTGACATTACGCTAATGCATGCTAATTCACTACCTATGGGAGTGAAAGCAAGAGGGCAAAAAACAATACTAAAATTTCATAAAGTTAAGGCGTTGGATATCTTTTCGGCATATGAGATGGTTCGAGAAATATCTTCGGTGATAATTAATGCATTTGCTTACTACAGTCATATAAGGAATAAAGTTAAAGTATATGGTCAGGTAATCGATGAGAAAAAAAGAATAACGTCTATAGATGATCAAGATTTGTTGAAATACAGAGTTTCATCGTTGTCCTATGAAGAATCTACTCATAATGCAGAAAATATGTTGAATATTACGTTCTCGACTATTTTCAATATGAGAGAAATAAGTAAGATTACAGAGATACATAATTCGGCTATATATTCTGAAAACACAAGTGATTCATTGCTAGGATTATGGTCTATTGCGGAGACACTAAGCGGCGAGGAGGAAACTGATAAGATACAAAAAGTTAAAAATCGTATGATTCCTTTTCTGGTGAGTACATATATAGAAAAAATAGTAACTACTTGTATGTTGGACATTAAGAGATGGGATAATGAGTTTTTTACAAAGAATATACACAATTGTATCGATGGGGATAACGATTTGGAATCCACATTTGCCTTCTTAGCTTTTGATGAATTTGATGCTATTAGAAAAGAATTATATGGATTAACCGAAATGTACCCATTATTGAGATATAGAGTATACTTTCTCAATGCTCAATTAAAGAATACTAAAGGGTTATTTTCGATGATAATTAGCCATAGAAACAGAGTTGAATGGCAATTACATCGAATATATCGAGCAAGGAACTATATCATTCATGATGGACGGAGACAAGAAAAAATGAACCGTGACCTTGTGATAAATCTACACTCCTACATTGATATTATGTTTTCAAAGATTATTGATTTACTATCTTCTTCACCATACAGTCATGATTCAATAGATAATGTGGTTACGGAACATCAACTTAAGGTTACTATAATGGACGAAAAAGTGGAAAAAATGGAAAAAGTCAAAACAACAAAAGATAATTATAGACAGTTACTATATTACGATTATGAACAATAAATAATTGTTCTACTTTGTGTCGGGGAGTATTAAAACCTGCTTTTAAGATGGCGGTTGATGATGATCTGATTCGTAAGAGTCCATTCGATTTTGAACTTGCTTCTGTCGTTTACAACGATTCTCACACCAGGGAAGCGATAACACGCGAAGAAGAACGGAAACTTCTTAAGTTTATAAAAGAGGATACTCATTTTTGCAGGTATTACGAAGGAATATACATCCTTTTTCATACGGGACTGCGGATTTCCGAGTTTTGTGGGTTGACCATTCAGGATATTGATTTTGAAAATCATAAAATAAGAGTGGATCATCAACTCCAGAAACATGGATTGTCAGGCTATTATATCGAGAAGACAAAAACTACCTGCGGAAAGAGAGAGATTCCGATGACTTCTGAAGTTGAGGAATGCTTCAAAACCATTATTGCAAACCGCAAACCGCCCAAAGCAGAGCCGATTGTCGAGGGATATGCAGGGTTTCTGTATTTTGATAAAGATGGAAAGATTATGTATTCCCTTCACTGGGAGCATTATCTGAAGCATATTATTGAAAAATACAATTCCATTTATAAAGTGCAGATGCCCAGAGTAACGCCTCACGTATGCAGACATACGTACTGTTCCAATATGGCAAAGTCAGGAATGAATCCGAAAACGCTTCAGTATTTGATGGGACATGCTGATATTGAGACGACCCTGAATGTGTACACACATGTGGGATTTGAAGATGCAATGGTGGAATTAAAGAAGCTGAATGCTTTGTAAAATACTGAGGTGTAAACCTCAAAAGTTTACACCTTACTTTACACCTTTTGCGGGTGTAAATATGCCAAAATATGCATATTTTATGCCGGGAAAAGGAAAATCAAAAGGACTGCAAAGTCCTGAGAATACAGGAAAATCAAGGAATTAAGGCTATGATAAAAGTACTGTTCGTTTGCTGGGGCAACATTTGCCGCTCGCCCATGGCAGAGTATATTTTTAAGGATATTGTTAAAAAGGCAAAATTGGACAACTTCATTTATGCGGAGTCTGCGGCGACCTCCACGGAGGAGATCGGGAATCCAGTGTATCCGCCTGCAAGAGATGAATTAAAACGTCACGGAATTGATTGTAAGGGGCATCATGCAAGGCAGGTGCGTCCGTCGGATTATGACGAGTTTGATTACATCATTGCGATGGAGGATATCCATTATCGCATTATGAAGGATCGTTTCTTCGGAGGGAAAGCGGACAAAATCTCGCTTTGTATGGATTATTCTTCCAAGCCGGGAACGCAGATTGACGATCCCTGGTATACCCGCGATTTTGTCACGGCGTATAATCAGATTAAAGAAGGCTGTGAAGGTCTTTTGAAACACCTGGTAAACAAATATTATTTGTATAAATAAGGACGAAGCCGATGAAAACAAGAGCGCAGGCATTAAAATACGGCCTTTCTTTTCCGGACACCTATCAGGATGCGCCTTTTCACGATGATAACTGGCAGCTGGTCCGTTATAAAGGCAATGACAAAGCATTTCTATGGACATATGAGCTGGATGGTTTCATTTGTCTGAATGTGAAAATGGACCCGGATAAGGCCTATTTTATCCGTAAAATGTACCCTTCCGTTAAACCGGGATATCACCAGAACAAAGAACACTGGAGTACCGTTGTTTTGGACGGAACGGTTCCGGATAATGAAATTAAGATGATGATTGCGGAGAGCTACGATTTGATTTCAGATTCTCCGACCAAGCGTATTTATGAAGCGGTGAAAAAAATCCCGAAAGGCATGGTGGCAACCTATAAAACCGTCGCTGCTGTAGCGGGAGAGCCCAAAATGGCAAGAGCTGTCGGCAACGCACTTCATAAAAATCCCGACCCGGACAACATTCCCTGTTATCGCGTGGTAAACTCACAGGGAAGGCTGGCCGATGCGTTTGTATTCGGCGGAATCAATGTGCAGGAGAAGCTTTTGAAAGCGGACGGAATAGAAGTTAGGGATAACCATGTGGATTTAAAGAAATACGGATGGGACGGGAAACTATGAGTAAAAGCGTGCATGTAATTCATCCGTTTCCGCCTCTTTATGATGCGCAGTCAAAGATTCTGATTCTCGGAAGTTTTCCTTCGGTTAAATCAAGAGAGCAGATGTTTTTCTACGGACACCCGCAGAATCGATTTTGGAGGGTTATTTCGTCGATTTACGGCGAAGAGGTTCCGCAGACCATCGTAGAGAAGAAAACACTTCTTATGGCGCATAAAATCGCTTTATGGGATGTGATTGCGTCCTGCGACATAGAAGGCTCGTCCGATGCAAGTATCCGAAATGCCGTGGCAAACGATTTGTCGATCATCCTGGATTATGCCGATATTCAAAAGATTATCGTAAACGGCAAAACGGCAGAGAAGTATTATTTAAAATACACGGCGGACAAAATCGGCCGCCCGGCAATCTGCCTTCCGTCAACCAGTCCCGCAAATGCCGCGTGGAACTTGGAAAAGCTCATTAAAGCCTGGGAAACAGAACTAAAATAAACTGTTGACAAAGCGATCGTCAGATGATAAGATACTACTTGCGTGTGAGAGAAAACACATTGTATGCGATAGTGGCGTAGTTGGTAACGCGCGACCTTGCCAAGGTCGAGACCGCGGGTTCGAGCCCCGTCTATCGCTCGCCTGA